>ERZ778028.1871-NODE-1871-length-18460-cov-6.085738_pt1 | contig 18460 bp, 13 predicted proteins | sample MGYA00375758_ERZ778028 | MGnify/ENA primary metagenome ERZ778028 (study PRJEB29350, sample SAMN05389828) | bioreactor metagenome | isolation source: Thiocyanate bioreactor | place: South Africa: University of Cape Town | collected 2014-03-17 ... | reverse complement strand
GTCGCCTTTCTTTTGGGTACTTTTCTTTGGCGAAGCAAAGAAAAGTGCCTCGCCTGCCGGGCGACTCCCGGCCTCCGCCCTCAACAAAGGCACACCACCCAATCAGCGCAGGCAACCAAGCACTACAAAATCAATAGCTACCAGCGCATATCCCACTAGCGCAAGCAGCCAAAGTCGCTAAGAAAACTACTGCGACACAGCAGCCATCTTCACCGCAGGCTGATCCCCCCACCCTCCCCCAAGCGCCCGAATCAACCCCACCGTCGCCACATACTGCGCCGTCCGCACCTGCAACTCCTGCCTCCGATTGCGCAACTCGCTGCGCCGCGCGTCCAGCAACTCCAACTGGCTCACCAGCCCATTGCGATACCGTACATCCGACAACTGCGTAGCCCGCCGCGCGGCAGTCACCGCCCGCCCCTGCGCCTCGGCCTGGCCGGAGAGCAAACGCAGCGAGGTCAGCTGATCCTCTACATCACGGAACGCATTGAGCACCTGCCCCCGGTGGTCCGCCAGCGCAGCCTCCAGGCGCGCCTTGGCACCCTCGATCTGCGCATCGCGCTGGCCGCCGTCAAAGATCGGCAGCGACAGCAGCGCACTCACACCCCAGGCTCGGGCCGACCACTTGAACAGGTCCCCCAACTCGGGCGACGCATGACCCGCATTGCCGGTGAGCGTGACGGCCGGGAACCACGCCTTCTGCGCCACACCCACACGGGCTTGCGCGGCCAGCACAGCGGCTTGTGCGGCCGACACATCGGGGCGGCGCGCCAGCACCGTGCCGGGCACGCCGGGCGGGATCACCGGCAACGCGGCATCGCCCGTCGCGGGCGGCAGCACAAAGCCGCTGGCCACCTCGCCCGCCAGCACGGCCAGCGCGTTGGTGAGCAGGGCCTGCTGGCGCTGCAAGGCCAGGGCATCAGACTCGGTGGCCGCCACCTCGGTCTGCACACGGGCCACGTCCAGCTCGGCCACATCGCCGGCCTGCAGGCGGCGCTGCGTGAGGCGCAGGGTGTCCTGGTACGCGGCCAGGCTCTCTTGCACCAGCACCTGCTCGGCCTGCACGGCGCGCAGTTGCAGGTACGTTTGCGCCACGTCGGCCTGCACCATCAGGCGCGTGCTTTGCAACAGGGCTTCGCGCGCATGGGCGTCCAGGCGCGCGGCGTCGCTGGTCTGCGAAAGGCGGCCAAACAGGTCCAGCTCGTACGAGGCGTTGAGCCCCGCCGTACCCAGCGTGGCAGGGGCAGCGCTGCCCGTGGTGGCAGCGCCCGCCTGGCGCGTCACACCCGCCGATGCGCCCACTTGCACCGAGCGCGCGGCGTCGGCAGAGCGCAGCAGCGTACGCGCCTCGGCCAGCCGTGCTGCCGCCTGCTGGATGCTGGTGTTGGCCGTGCCCGCGCGCTGCACCAGGTCGGCCAGCACCGGGTCTTGAAAGCCCAGCCACCACTCGCCGCGCGGCTGTGCCTCGGCGGGGGCGGCCACCGTCCAGGGGGGGGGGGGCAGTGCATCGCCCCCCGCCGTGAAGCTGGCGGGCACAGGCACACCCGCATGCGGCGCGGGGGCCACGGGCTGGGTCATGCAACCGGCCAGCACCAGGGCGGCGGCCAGGGGTGCCAGCAGGCTGCGCTTGCGCACTGCGAGGGCTCCGTCGGTGGAGTTCTTTGTCAAAAGCAAATCGGTCATGGTTGTTCTCCTGCCCCGGCCGCTGCGCCCGCTGCATTCAGCAGCACGGATTGCTTGGCGGAGGCCACAAAGATGTTTTTTGTCAGCGTGCTCAGAGGCATCACTCGTGCTCCTTGCGCGGCGCGGCCAGCACGGGGTGGGCCGTGCCACCGGTGCCCGGGGCATGCGAGATGGGCGCCACATGCGCGCCATGCTCCACCAGTGGGCGGTTGCCAGCCAGCTTGCGCAGCAGCACGTAGAACACGGGCGTGAGGAACAGGCCAAAGGCCGTCACTCCGATCATCCCGGCGAACACCGCAACACCCATGGCGCTGCGCATTTCGGCGCCCGCGCCGGTGGACAGCACAAGGGGCAGCACACCCATCACGAAGGCCAGCGAGGTCATCAGGATGGGGCGCAGCCGCAGGCGGCTGGCCTCGATGGCGGCCTGCACAGGGGTGCGCCCGGCAAACTCCAGCTCACGCGCGAACTCCACGATCAGGATCGCGTTCTTGGCCGATAGCCCCACCAGCACGATGAGCCCGATCTGCGTGAACACGTTGTTGTCGCCCTTGGTGAGCCATACGCCCGTCATCGCGGCCAGGATGCCCATGGGCACGATCAGGATGATGGCGATGGGCAGCGTGAGACTTTCGTACTGCGCGGCCAGCACCAGGAACACGAGCAGGATGGCAAGCGGGAACACCAGCACGGCGGAGTTGCCCGCCAGGATCTCCTGGTAGGTCAGCTCGGTCCATTCAAACGTGATGCCCTGGGGCAGCGTCTCCTTGGCGATGCGCTCGATGGCTGCCTGCGCCTGGACCGATGAATAGCCGGGCGCGGGGCCACCGTTCACGTCAGCAGCCAAGTAACCGTTGTAGCGCATGGCACGCTCGGGGCCGAAGCTGGGCTCCATCTTCATCAGCGCCGACAGCGGCACCATCTCACCGGTGCTGGAGCGCACCTTGAGCAGGCCCACGTCTTCCGCCCGCGCCCGGTAGGCCGCATCGGCCTGCACGCGCACGCTGTAGGTGCGGCCGAACTGGTTGAAGTCGTTGGCGTACAGGCTGCCCAGGTAGATCTGCAGGGTGTCGAAGATGTCCGTCACGGGCACACCCAGCTGGCGCGCCTTGGTGCGGTCGATGTTGGCGTACAGCTGCGGCACATTGACCTGCCAGCTCGTGAACAGGCCCGCCAGCTCGGGCGTCTGGTAGGCCTTGCCCATGAAGGCCTTCACCGCGTTGTCCATGGCTTCGTAGCCCAGCGATGCGCGGTCTTCGATCTGCAGCTTGAAGCCGCCCGTGGTGCCCAGGCCCGCCACTGGGGGTGGCGGGAACATGGCGATGAACGCGTCCTGGATGCTGCCGAAGGCCTGGTTCAGCTGGCCCGCCACGGCGCCGCCGCTCTGGTCGGCGCGAGTGCGCTCTGCAAAGGGCTTGAGCGTGGCGAACACGATGCCGGAGTTGGAGCTGTTGGTGAAGCCGTTGATCGACAGGCCGGGGAAGGCAATCGCGTCTTCGACGTTCGGGTTCTCCTTCATGATCTCGCCCATGCGGCGGATCACGTTCTCGGTGCGGTCCAGCGTGGCACCATCCGGCAGCTGGGCAAAGCCGATCAGGTACTGCTTGTCCTGCGCGGGCACAAAGCCACCGGGCACGATTTTGAACAGGCCCATGGTGGCACCCACCAGCGCGAGGTAGACCACGAACATCAGCGCCTTGCGGCCAATGACGCGCTTGACACCGCCGCTATACGCTTCAGAGCCGCGATGGAACAGGCGGTTGAAGCCACGGAACAGCCCGCCAAACACCTTGTCCATGCCGCGCGTAAGCGCATCCTTGGGCTCGTCGTGGCCCTTGAGCAGCAGCGCACTCAGCGCGGGCGACAACGTCAGCGAGTTGATGGCGGAGATCACCGTGGAGATCGCAATCGTCACCGCGAACTGGCGGTAGAACTGGCCCGTGAGCCCGCTGATGAAAGCGAGCGGCACGAACACGGCCACCAGTACCAGCGCGATGGCGATGATGGGGCCGGACACTTCGCGCATGGCGCGGTAGGTGGCCTCGCGCGGGGTCAGGCCCGCCTCGATGTTGCGCTCCACGTTCTCCACCACCACGATGGCGTCGTCCACCACGATGCCGATGGCCAGCACCAAGCCGAACAGCGAAAGCGCATTGATCGAAAAGCCCAGCAGGTGCAGCACGGCAAACGTACCCACCACCGACACCGGCACGGCCAGCAGCGGGATGATGGACGCACGCCAGGTCTGCAGGAACAGGATCACCACCAGCACCACGAGGGCGATGGCTTCGAGCAGCGTGTGGATGACCGACTGGATGGATGCACGCACGAACTGTGTGGGGTCGTACGCAATGCGGTACTCCACGCCTTCGGGCATGTTCTTCTGGATCTCGTCCATGGTCTTGCGCACGTTGGCCGAGATGTCCAGCGCGTTGGAGCCCGGCGCCTGGAACACGCCCATGCCCACGGCGGGGTCGTTGTTGAGCAGCGAGCGCAGCGAGTAGTCGGCCGCGCCCAGCTCCAGGCGGGCGATGTCGCGCAGGCGTGTCACGGCGCCATCAGCACCGGTCTTGACGATGATGTCGCCGAACTCTTCTTCGGTCTGCAGGCGGCCCTGGGCGTTGATGGACAGCTGCAGGTCCACGCCGGGCAGGCCGGGCGATGCGCCCACCACACCTGCAGCGGCCTGTACGTTCTGGCCGCGGATGGCGGCCACCACGTCGCTGGCAGAGAGGCCGCGCTGCGCGACCTTTTGCGGGTCGAGCCACACACGCATGGAGTAGTCGCCGCCGCCGAAGATCTGCACCTGGCCCACGCCCTGGATGCGCGCGAGGCGGTCCTTCACGTTGAGCACGGCGTAGTTGCGCAGGTAGTCGATGTCGTAGCGGTTGTTGGGCGAGACCAGGTGGACCACCATGGTCAGGTCCGGCGCGCTCTTGACGGTCGTGACGCCCAGGCGGCGCACTTCCTCGGGCAGGCGCGGCTCGGCCTGCGAGACGCGGTTCTGCACCAGCTGCTGGGCCTTGTCGGGGTCGGTGCCCAAGGCAAAGGTCACCGTCAGCGTCATCACGCCGTCGGTGGTGGCCTGGCTGCCCATGTAGAGCATGCCTTCCACACCGTTGATGGATTCCTCCAGCGGCGTGGCCACGGTCTCGGCGATCACCTTGGGGTTGGCGCCGGGATACTGTGCGCGCACCACCACGGAGGGCGGCGCGACTTCAGGGTATTCGGAGATGGGCAGACCGCGCAATGCGATCAGCCCCCCCAGGAAGATGAGCACCGACAGCACCCCGGCGAAGATGGGGCGGTCGATGAAAAAGCGGGACAGATTCATGGATGCTAATTCCTTGCGTCGCTGGTTCGCGCTCTCAGGCGGCGGGCGACTTGCTGTTGTTCTTGGCTTCCTTGCGATCACCCGCGATCTCGACCTTGGCGGTCATGGGCACAGGCTGTGGCGCCACCACAGCGCCGGGGCGCACGCGTTGCAGGCCATTGACGACGATGTTCTCGCCCGCCTTGAGGCCTGAGGTGACCACACGCAGGCCGTCAATCGGCGCGCCGAGGGTGACCTCGCGGTACTCGGCCTTGTTGCCTTCGCCCACCACCATCACGAACTTCTTGTTCTGGTCGGTGCCCACGGCACGCTCGTTGATCAGCAGCGCCTGCGTGTTGCGGGCCTGGCCCATGCGGATGCGGGCGAACTGGCCAGGGATCAGCGAGCCGTCTTCGTTGTCGAACACGGCGCGCACGCGCACCGTGCCGCTCTTGGCATCGACCTGGTTGTCGATGAGCTGCAAGCGACCGGCGTAGGGCGTGCCGCCCGCGGTGCCCGTACCCATCTGGACGGGGATGCGCTCGATGAGCTGGCGGGCGCTGTGGCCCTTGGAGCCGCTTTGCAGGTCTGCCAGCGCCTTCACCACGATCTGCTCGTCGGTGTCGAAGCTCGCGTATATGGGGCTGACCGACACCAGCGTGGTCAGCACCGGGGCGCCCGCACCGGCCGCCACCAGGTTGCCCACGGCGACTTCGATGCGGCCCACGCGGCCCGCCACAGGGGCACGCACCTGGGTGTATGACAGGTTCAGCTTCGCGGTCTGCAGCGCGGCCTGGGCGGCGCGCAGGTTGGCATCGGCCTCGCGCTGGGCGTTCAGGCGCTCGTCGTGCTCGCGCTGGGCAATGGCCTTTTCTTCAAGCAGGCGCGAGGCGCGCTCCAGCTCGCTGCGGGTGTACGACAGGCGGGCCTGTGCGGCCACCACCTGGGCTTCAGCGCGATCCACCTCGGCGGCGTAGGGAGCCGGGTCCACGGTCACGAGCAGGTCGCCCTGCTTGACCAGCGAGCCTTCGCGGAAGTGCACGGCCTGCACAGCACCCGAGACGCGGGGGCGTACGTCCACGCGCTGCACGGCTTCCAACCGGCCGGAGAACTCGTCCCACAGGGCGATGTCTTTTTGCAGCACGGCGGCCACCGACACCGGCATGGCAGGGGGTGCAGCGGGGGCGCTATCTGCCTGCGCCACGGGCGCCTGGAACACCAGAACGGCAGCCGCCACGGTGGCCGTCACGGCCGTGGCAAGGGTGGCCAGACCCAGGGGGCGGCGCTGGGAGAACTTGGAGAAGGATGGGAAGTTCATGGTCACTTTCGATCAGTAGGTGTGCCCTTGTGAAGCACGCTGTGAAATGGGTCTGCCGTGCGCTGGCGCCTGTGGGCTGCGCTAGGCAGGGGTCAATGCAAAGGGGTCGGGATGCAGTCTCGGCAATGACACGGTGGAAAGGTCAATACCCCGGCGACAAACACCAGGGCGGCCTGCGGGGCATCGTCAAAAGACGGTGCGGACGGGTGCGCTGTGACAGCGGCCGCAGGCCAACGGGATCAGGGGTGCGTTCATGGTGTGTTCTTTCCTCCGTGTCGTTTGAATGGTTGTCATGGCCCGAGGAGCGCGCAGGCAGGGCAACGCCAGGCAAGCGCTTCCCCTCCGGCACGCCAGGCCGGGAATCAAGGGGCAAAAAGGGAGTGGGGCTCGCGCAGAGCCCGCGTTTCTCTGCCTCCACCGGGGTGGAGGTCAGCAGCAGTCAGGGGTGTGAGAAGGTGTCAGGGGCCGTCATCAGGACGGCACCGGACTTCGCGTGGCGGCAAAGAACTGCCGGAACTGCTCTTGCGCACCAGCAGCACACGGACATTCGTGCGGGCCGGTCTGCAACAGGGCATCGGGCCATTGCGGGTTCTTGGAGAACACATGGCGGGTGACCGGCAGGCCGGCGGCCTCCAGCCGGGCCGCATAGGCCAGCGCCTCGTCGTGCATGGGGTCGGTGTCGCCCACCAGGATCAGCGTGGGTGGCAGCCCCGCCAGGCGCTGTGCACCGGCCGGCACGGCATAGGGGTGCTCGGCATCGCGCGGGCAGCGCAGAAAGTTGCGCCAGCCTTCGGTCCACTTGCAGCCCGTGGAATCGCCCGTGGCCTCGCGCAGCGACGCGGTGCCCACGCAGGGGTCCAGCATGGGCGACAGCAGAATCTGCCCGGCCAGCGGAGGGTGCGACTGGTCGCGTGCCATCAGCGCCACGGCCGCCGCCAGGTTGCCCCCGGCTTCTTCGCCCGCCAGGTACACGGCGGCGCCCTGCCCGCCAAGCTTGGTGCGGTGCTTGTGCACCCACTTGAGCACCCCGTAACCCGTGTCCACCGGCTGCGGAAAGGGCGTGAGCGGATACGCGACCGACACCACCACCGCCCCGGCACTCTCCAGCAGCGAGGCCACGGTGCAGCCGTTGTCCAGGTCGCCCGACATGAAGGCCCCGCCATGGAAGTGCACGACCACCGGCGACGTGTGGCCGGTCTTCTTGCGGCCGTACATGCGCACCGCCACGTCCTGCCCCTGGGCCACCTCAATGGTGGAATCAGTGCAGACGGACGAAGCCACACCAGACGCCTTGGCAGGCGCCGCAGCGGGCTGCGTGGGCAAAGAGGACGAGGACGGGTGGTCGGGCTGCATGGCAGGTACCCAGTAGTTAGGTGATGAGGTGGAGCATCGGTTGACGATGGATGAAATGTAGTGGCTTGGGCTTTTCTGATAAACAGGTCAAACACCACCGCACTGTTTCCAAAAGCTCAACAATCAAACCAGGGTGCCCGTGTGAGAATTCCTCAGCACCCAATCTGGGTGCTGAAGACTCAAGGAGAAGCCATGGACCAGATTCAGGCCATGCGCATATTCGTGCGGGTGGTGGAGGCCGGCACGTTTACCCGGGCAGCAGATTCGCTGAACCTGCCCAAAGCCACGGTGACCAAGCATGTGCAGGCGCTGGAGGAGCGGCTGCGCGTGAAGCTGCTCAACCGCACCACCCGCCGCGTGACCGTCACACCCGACGGTGCGGCCTACTACGACCGCACCGTGCGGCTGCTGACCGATCTGGACGACATCGAGGCCAGCATGACCAACGCTCGCGCCAACCCGCGCGGGCGGCTGCGCATCGACGTGGGCACGTCGGTGGCTCAGTTGCTCATCATTCCGCACCTGGCGGAGTTCCATGCCCGCTACCCGGACATCCAGGTGGATCTGGGCGTGAGCGACCGCACGGTGGACCTGATCGGCGACAACGTGGACTGCGTGATCCGGGGCGGCGAGCTGAGCGACCAGTCGCTGGTGGCGCGCCGCATTGGCAACCTTGAGTTCATCACCGCCGCCGCACCTGCCTACCTGGAGCGCAAGGGCACCCCCACCCACCCGCTGGAGATCGAGGAGAAACACGCCAGCGTCATCTACTTCTCGCCCCAAAGCGGGCGGCACTACCCGCTGGAGTTTCGCCAGGGGGATGAGTCCATCGACATCACCGGCCCTTACCAGCTGAGCGTGAACGAGGCCAACGCCTACGTCACCTCCATCGTGGCGGGACTGGGCATTGGCCAGATCACCAGCTGGCAAGCCCAGCGCTACCTGGACAGCGGAGCCCTGGTGCAACTGCTGCCCGACTGGACCCAGCCCCTGCTGCCGGTGTACGTGGTGTACCCCCCCAACCGCCACCTGAGCGCCAAGGTGCGCGCGTTTGTGGACTGGGCGGCCGAGCTTTTTCAGCGGGAAGACCATCTGCAACGCAAAGCCTGACGGTCACTTTGCGCCGCTTTGCGTCGCCCCTCTGAGTGTGAAGAGAAACTCGGCTTGGCAGTGCCAACTCCACAGTGGCGCCGCCGGGTTTCACGCCTGGGGCATACGAGAGGTGCCGAATCCAGAGCGTGGACACGTTCCCAGTCTGTATGCTTGGAGCCATGAGCACTCCTGAGACCCCACCACCCGTCCCACCGGCCAAAAAGCCCGCCCAGCCGCGCAATCCCCTGCACGGCGTGACACTCGAAGCCATGGTCGTGGGCCTGGCCGATTACTTTGGCTGGGATGAGCTGGGACGGCAGATTCCCATTCGCTGCTTCCAGATCGACCCCAGCGTGGGTTCCAGCCTCAAGTTCCTGCGCAAGACGCCGTGGGCGCGCGAAAAGGTGGAAAGCCTTTACCTCTTCATGCTGCGCGACCAGCGGCGGAACGCGCAGAACTGAACCAGTCCACGCGCTACGCTACGCCGTTTTCAGGGCGCCTCTCAGTCGCCCGAGGTCACCAGAAAATCGCGGCTGATCCCGCCGCCCAGGTCGTTCACCCGGTCCAGGAACTGCGTGAGGAACGCGTGCAGGCCCGTCGCCAGGATCTCGTCGATGCGGCCGTACTGCAGGTCGGCCAGCAAGCGCCCTGCCCTGCGGCTGGTCTCGGCAGACTGACCGTTGGCCAGCACGGCCAGGTTGTCCACCACCTCGCGCAGGCACGCGTGCAATGAGCGCGGCATGTCGCGGCTCAGAATCAGCAGATCGGCCACGCGGCCGGGCGTGATCACGTCGCGGTAGACCTTGCGGTACACCTCGAACGCCGACACGCTGCGCAGGATGGCGCTCCAGTGGTAGAAGTCGCTCTCCTGGTTGCGGTCGCTGGGGCGGCCGAAGAAGTCGTTCTTCACAGCGTGGAACTTCACATCGAGCAGGCGCGCCGTGTTGTCCGCGCGCTCCAGGAAGGTGCCCATGCGCAGGAAGTGAAACGCCTCGTCCTGCAGCATGGTGCCCAGCACCACACCGCGCGACAGGTGCGAGCGGTACTTCACCCACTCAAAGAACTGGCCCGGGTCGCGCTCGAAGGCGCCGCCTTCCAGCTGCCGGTGCAGCTCCAGCCAGGTCTGGTTCTGCGTCTCCCACACCTCGGTGGTCAGCGCACCGCGCACAGCGCGTGCGTTCTCGCGCGCGGCGCGCAGGCACGACAGGATGGACGACGGGTTGTTGCCATCGCGCACCATGAATTCGAGCACGTTGGCGGGCGTTACTTCGCCGTGCTTGGCGGTATAGGCCGGGATCAGTTCGCTGATGGACAGCAGGCCTTCCCAGCCCGCCTGCGCCGCGTCAGCGGACTGCGGCAGCAAGGACATTTCATAGCTCACATTGAGCATGCGCGCGGTGTTCTCTGCCCGCTCTGTATATCGGGACATCCAGAACAGATGATCGGCAGTGCGACTTAGCATTTTTCCTCCCCGGGCAGAGAACCCCGCGCGTGCTGCGCACGCTGGCTGTGTTGTAGTGAAACCCCGCCTTCGGCGGCGTTTTCTGCTCTCTCCGTATAGCGCGACATCCAGAACAAATGGTCGGCGGTGCGGCTCAGCATCTCAGAACCCTCCTTGCGTTTGGGTCATGCCGCCCAAAGTCTGCGACTGTGTCATGGGCGCAGTGCTGCGGCCCTCGCCCAGCACCCAGGTGTCCTTGGTGCCACCACCTTGCGACGAATTCACCACCAGCGATCCCTCCTGCAGCGCGACGCGCGTAAGCCCGCCTGCCACCATCTGCACCTCACGGCCGCTGAGCACGAACGGACGCAGGTCGATGTGGCGCGGGGCAATGCCGCTTTCCACATACGTGGGGCAACTCGACAGGCTGAGCGTGGGTTGCGCGATGTAGCCCGAGGGGTTGGCGATCAGCGCGCGGCGGAAGTCCTCGATCTCGGCCTGCGTGGCGGCCGGGCCGATGAGCATGCCGTAGCCACCTGCGCCGTGCACTTCCTTCACCACCAAGTCCTTGAGGTTGGCGAGCACATGCTGCAGGTCGTCCGGCTTGCGGCACATCCAGGTGGGCACGTTTTTCAGGATGGGCTCTTCGCCCAGGTAGAAACGGATCATCTCGGGCACGTAGGGGTACACCGATTTGTCGTCGGCTACGCCCGTGCCCACGGCGTTGCAGATGCCCACGTTGCCCGCGCGGTAGGCCTCCATGAGGCCGTAGCAGCCCAATGTGGAATTGGGACGGAACACCTGCGGGTCGAGGAAGTCGTCGTCCACGCGGCGGTAGATCACGTCCACCCGCTGCAGGCCGCGCGTGGTGCGCATGTACACGAACTTGTCCTTGACGACCAGGTCCTGCCCCTCGACCAGCTCCACGCCCATCTGCTGCGCGAGGAAGGCGTGCTCGAAGTACGCACTGTTGTGCATGCCGGGCGTGAGCACCACCACCGTGGGCTCGTCGGCCGTGGCGGGGGCGCTGGCACGCAGGGTTTCGAGCAGCATGTCGGGGTAATGCGCCACGGGCGCCACCTTGTGCAGGCTGAACAGCTCGGGGAACAGCCGCATCATCATCTTGCGGTTTTCGAGCATGTAGCTCACGCCGCTGGGCACGCGCAGGTTGTCTTCGAGCACGTAGTACTCGCCATTGCCCTGGGCATCGGGGGCGCGCACGATGTCGATGCCTGCGATGTGCGCGTAGATGTCTTGCGGCACATGCACCCCGGCCATCTCGGGGCGGTACTGCGCGTTGTTCAGGATGAGGTCGGCGGGCACGATGCCGGCGCGGATGATGTCCTGGCCGTGGTACACGTCATGGATGAAGCGGTTGAGCGCCGTGACGCGCTGCACCAGCCCCTGCTGCATGTTGGCCCACTCGTGGGCAGGGATGATGCGGGGGATCAGGTCAAACGGAATCAACCGCTCGTTGCCTGCACCGCCCTCGTCCTTGGCGCCGTACACGGCAAAGGTGATGCCCACGCGCCGGAAGATCATCTCGGCCTCGGCCCTGCGGGCCTGCATCACGTCAGGGGGCTGTTTGCTCAACCACTGCGCGTAGCGCTTGTAGTGTTCCCGCACGTCGCTGCCATCAAACGGCAGCATGGCGTACATCTCGTCAAATTTCTGCATGAACGGGCCTCCTGCAGTCAGGATAGCAAGTTGTGAGCCCGCCCCCCGCACAACACCCCTGGCGGCGCTGCGCCATGGGCCCCGATTCAGTCGTCCCGTGGCACCATGCGGTGCTGCCAGTAGCGCTCGCCGGTGTCGCGTTCGCAAGCCACCTGCCGAGGCTGTGACGAGGACCACCGAGCCGCCCCGCAGCGCGACGACTCCACCACCGCAATCTGGCGTGCGCGGTAGCGCTGCAGCACATCTGGCGCCGGATGGCCAAAGCGGTTGCGATACCCAGCCTGCACCAAAGCGGTGCGCGGCTGCACGGCCTCCAGAAAAGCCGCCGACGACGAGGTCTTGCTGCCATGGTGAGGCACCAGCAGCACATCGGCCCGCACCGGTGCGCCACGCGCCAGCAGGGCCTGCTCCTGCGGTGCCTCGATGTCGCCCACCAGCAAGGCCGACGCGCCCTCGGTGCCTGCGGCGGAAATGCGCAGCACGCAGCTGAGCGCATTGGGGCGCGGTGGCTTGGCCGCCCCCGGTGCGTCGTCGCCAAGCAGGGGATGCAGTACCTCAAACACCACGCCATCCCATGCCCAGCGCTGGCCCGCCAGACAGGGGCGGCTGGGGCGCAAGCGCTGCAGGGCGTGTTCGGCCTCGATGGAGCCGGTGAGTTCGGCGCGGGGCTGCTGGGCCAGCACGGCCGCTGCGCCGCCCGTGTGGTCGGCATCGCGGTGGCTGAGCATGAGCACATCCACCTGCTCTCCCAGCGCCCGCAGCAGCGGCACCAGCACGCGGTGGCCCGCATCGCTCTCGCGGCTGAAGCGCGGCCCGGCGTCGTACAGCAGGGTGTGCGTGGCCGTGCGCACCAGCACGGCATTGCCCTGGCCAATGTCGGCGGCCAGCAGCTCAAACTGCCCCGCTGCGGGCCGCGCGGGCTGCCACCACAGCACCGGCAACAGCAAAGGCAGCGCCAGCAAACGCAGGCGCCAAGGCAGGCGCATGGCCAGCAGCGCACCCCCAGCCACCGCCGCCACGCCCGCCCAGAGCGGCGCTGCGGGCAAAAACACCGCAGCCCAGGGCCACTGCGCCAGCCACTGCAGCCATGCGGTGAACGGCTGCAAGCTGAGGGCTGCTGCGCTCCACAACGGCGCCCACAACACGCCACCCAGCGCCAGCGGCGTGACCACCAGCGTGACCCATGGAATGGCCACCAGGTTGGCCACAAAACCCACCAGCGATACCTGGCCAAACAGCAACAAGCCCAGGGGCGTCAATGCCAGTGTCACGACCCATTGTTCACGCACCAAGGCATAAAAACGGCCTGTAGCGATAGTATCGCTTGCCTCAGCAGCTATCGGATTAGTAGCAAACAGCACGCCCACCGCGACAAAGCTCAGCCAGAATCCCCCCTGAGCCAACGCCCATGGGTCCAGCAACACCACGGACCCGCAGGCCAGCAGCCACACCTGGGGCCAGGGCCAGCGGCGCCCGCTCAGCTGTAGCAGTCCCACGATGGCCAGCATGGTCACGGTGCGCTGTGCGGGCACGCCCCAGCCGCTGAACAGCGCGTAGGCCGTGGCCAGCAAAACACCCGACACCAGCGCGGCAGACTGCGCTGGCACCGCCAGGCTCAGCCGGGGCGAGCGCCGCCACAGCGCCCTCACCACCAACGCGGCCAGCCAGGCAAACAACGTGATGTGGAGGCCCGAAATGCTCATGAGGTGGGCCACCCCGGTGGCGCGGAACACATCCCAGTCCGCACGGTCGATGGCGCGCTGGTCGCCCGTGACCAGCGCCGCCACCACGCCTGCAGTGCGCGTGCGAGTGGTATCAGCGGATTCATCGGCCGACCCATCACGCCCAAACACCAGGCGTTCCAGGATGGCGTCCCGCACGCGCTGGCGCAGCTGCTCCACCGGGACCTGCCAGGTGGCAGCCACACGCACTGGTGGCTCGTCCTTGGGGCCGGCGCGCACATAGCCAGTGGCCTGCACGCCCTGCTCCCACATCCACAGTTCGTAGTCAAAGCCATGCGGGTTGCGCAGGCCGTGGGGTGCCTTCAGGCGTACGGTGATCTGCCACCGCTCGCCCGCCCGCACAGGCGCGGGCTGGCGTTGCAGGTCCAGCACCTCGCCACCACCGCCAAAGGCGCCGCCATACCAGGCCACATCGATCTGCGGCGGCATGGCCACGGGTATGCCCTGCAGCGTTGCGGACTCCACCGCCATGCGCCAGCGGGTGCCTGCCTCGTTGACCTGCGGCATGGCGGCCACCACGCCGGTGATGCGCAGGTCCTTGCCCTCCAGTGCGGCAGGCAACGCCTGGGCCTGGTAGGCCACGGCCCGCAGGCCGGTGCCACCAAACATGGCCAGCGCCCCCGCCAACAACATCATCCAGGGCGACATAGCGATCACACTGCGAGCCCGGCGCAGCCCGGGGTGCCGACGCGCGGCAGCCACCGCACCACCGCCCAGCAGCAGGCCAGCCATCAACAACCACCCGTAGGCCGCCGCAGACCACAGCGCGGGCTGCTGCAGTTGCAGCGCAGCCCCGGCCACCACGCCCAGCAACACAGCGGGCAGCAGCCACGGACGCGGGGGCAACGGCACCTCCACCCCCTGGCCTGTGGCGGACAGCGGCGCGGCATTAGGGGCGCTTATGGTGGACATGCACTGATGCTAATGCGCCGCCAGGGCCTGCCCCGTCGGTGGGAGGGTGAGGCGCTGTGTAACACTTACCGCGCTCGGCGGCCTGCGCACCAGGCTGCCCTCGTCTATCCACCCGCACTTCCTAACGAGGACCACCATGAGCGTTTACGACAAGCTGAAAGAACTCAACATCACCCTGCCCCCCGTATCGGTGCCCGCCGCCGCCTACGTGCCCTATGTGCAGACCGGCAACCTGGTGTTTCTGAGCGGCCACATCGCCCGCAAGGACGGCAAGCCCTGGGCCGCACAGTTCGGCCGCGACATCGGTACCGAAGAAGGCAAGCAGGCCGCACGTGCCGTCGCCATCGACCTGATGGGCACGCTGCAAGCCGCCTGCGGTGGCGATCTGAACCGGGTCAAGCGCATTGTCAAGGTGATGAGCCTGGTGAACTCCACGGGCGATTTCACCGAGCAGCACCTGGTGACCAATGGCGCCAGCGAACTGCTGGGCCAGGTGTTTGGCGAAAAGGGCGTGCATGCCCGCAGCGCCTTCGGCGTGGCCCAGATCCCCATGGGTGCGTGCGTGGAGATCGAACTGATCGCTGAACTGGCCTGACCTTCAGACCTCCAGCAAAAAGCCCTTGGCATCGCTGCCAAGGGCTTTTTTGTTGCCTGCGGCCCGCCAGCTCCGCCACTGGGTTGCGAAAAAGGTGCCGTGCGCGCTGACTCGAGATCGGTGCGATCCCAACACCCGTCAGAAGGATTCCCAGTCCTCCTCGGCTCCCGCCGCAGCGCCCTGCTTCGCGTTTTTCTGGCTCCCCGTCTTGGCGACCGATGAGGGAGCGGGCGCCTTGGCCAGAGCGGCAGAAGTGCCGGTGGTGCCGATACGGGCCGCTGAAGCGGTAGTACCGCCAGCGGCGGGCGCTGGAGTTGCGCGGGCTGGAGACAGGCTGACGGTGACCTTGGCTGCACCGCGCGCCGCACCGATGGCGGCTTGGGCTGGGCCGTAGCTGGCGGCGTTCACCTTGAACATGGACACCTCGCGCGCCAGATGGTCGGCCTGCTCGCGCAGGCTCTGCGCTGCTGCGGCGCTTTCCTCCACCAGCGCGGCGTTCTGCTGGGTCATCTGATCCAGGTTGCTGATCGCCTTGTTGACCTGCGACACCCCCGCGCTCTGCTCGGACGATGCGGCCGTGATTTCGCCGATCATGTCGGTCACGCGCTGCACCGACTGCACGATGTCGGTCATGGTGGTACCCGCGTCAGACACCAGGCGCGAGCCGGTTTCTACCTTCTCGACCGACGCGCTGATGAGCTGCTTGATCTCCTTGGCCGCCTCGGCGCTGCGCTGGGCCAAGCTGCGCACCTCGCTGGCCACCACAGCAAAGCCACGCCCCTGCTCGCCGGCCCGCGCGGCCTCCACGGCGGCATTCAGCGCAAGGATGTTGGTCTGGAATGCAATGCCGTCGATCACACCGATGATGTCCGCGATCTTCTTGCTGCTGTGGTTGATGTCCTCCATGGTGGCCACCACCTGGGTCACCACTTCGCCGCCCCGGCGGGCCACGCCGGTGGCGCCTGCAGCCAGGCTGCTGGCCTGCTGGGCGCTGCCCGCGCTTTGCTGGATGGTGCTGGTGAACTCTTCCATCGCGGCGGCCGTCTCCTGCAGGTTACTGGAGGTCTGCTCGGTGCGGGCCGAAAGGTCCTGATTGCCGGTCGCGATCTCGGCGCTGGCAATGGCAATGCTGTCCGTACTCTGGCGCACCTGGTGCACCATGCGCCCCAGGGCGTTGCTCATGGCATAGAGCGAGCGCAACAGGTCGCCAAACTCGTCGCCGCGCGTGACGGATTCTTGCTGGCTCAGGTCGCCGCCTGCAATGCGCTCGGCCAGGCCATGGGCCTGCGCCAGCGGCCGCTGGATGCTGCCGATCAGGTAGTACGCCCCCACGATGATGGCCAGCAGAAGGAGGGCCACAGCCACCGCCGCGATCTTGACGGTGAGCATGCGCTCGGCCGCCATGGCTGCCTGCGTGTCTGCGGCGTTCTTCTGCTGCTGGGCCACGAACTCGCGCAGTGCCGTGAGGTAGGCCACCACCGACGGGTTGTACTTCTGATTGATCAACGTCACGGCCTGGTCTTGCTGGCCGTCGCCCTTGAGCTTGCGGGCCTCGCCACGCAGGTCGATCATGGCCTTGCGGGCGGCCGCGATCTTGTTCATCTGGGCCTTGTCAGCGTCGGACAGGGCCATGGATTCGAGCGACTTCTGCACCTCGCTGATCTGGGCCGAGGTGGCCGCAATGACGTCCTTGAACTCGGCCTCCACCGCCGGGTCGTTGCTCACGATCAGCGCCTGCGTGCGCGCGGCATTGGTTTCAGTCAACCCCGACCAGCGCAGGGCGGCCTGCACCCGCGCCTCCATGTCCTTGCTCACGGCATCGGCCTGGGCTTGCACTTTGGCCGAGCGGTAGGCCGCAAACCCCACCACGGCGACCAGCATGACCACGATCAGAATCACAGCCAGCCAGAGCTTGTGGGCCATCCTCAGTTGTTTGGGCATGGAGGTCTCCTGGAGTGTGTTTGTCACGAGATGTTGCTCGCTTTCCGACAATTGCACAAACCAGGAGCGGCCGCATGAGGGTCATCCCCAAGCGCCACTAGAGGCGCAGCCATAGGCGTAGGCTGCGTTGAGCCCTTTCCGTGCACCCCATTTCACCCGCTTGGAGTGGCTAAAAAAACCGCAGCGACACAGCTCCGGCCGAGAGCTGCACCGCAGGCGATGCGGCAAAAAAGCCAGAAGCCTTGTGCGAGCCGCTGTTACTCGACCCGTGTCACCGCCTGGGGCTTGAAGCCCAGGTCCGCTGCCTTGCCCTTGCGGCCGCGTGCGGCGCGGGCGTTGTTCAGGCTGCGGATCTCCAGCGTTTCGTCGCGCTGCTTGCCGCCCCGGCCGATGCCATCGAGACGAATGCTGCGGGTGTAGGCCGCAGCGCCTGCCAACTGGTCCTTGTCTTCCAGGTCGATCAGCATCAGCCCCCGGCCGCCGTTGGCCATGGTTTTCAGCTCGGTGATCTCGAACGTGAGGATGCGCCCGCCGGTGGAGGCGCAGGCCACATGCGTGGCGGGCACCACCGGCTTGCTGCCCGTGCTGCCTGCGGCGTGCGAGGGTACGCACACGGTTTCGCCCTCGCCCAGGGTGATGAAGGCCTTGCCGCCCTTCTGGCGCGAGACCATGTTCTCCACCGCTGCCAGAAAGCCGTAGCCCCCAGAGTTGGACAGCAGCAGCGTGGCGTTGGCGGGCCCCGCAAAGTAGTGCAGCAACTGCGTGCCTGCTTCCAGCTCAATCAGCGTGGTCACCGGCTGGCCATCACCCCGCGCGCCCGGCAGCAGCGACACGGCCACCGAGTACACGCGGCCGTTGCTGCCAAAGGCCAGCAGGGTATCGACCGTGCGGCATTCGAACGTGCCGTACAGCCCGTCGCCCGCCTTGAAGGCAAAGCTGGCGGCCTCATGGCCGTGGCCAGTGCGGGCGCGCACCCAGCCCTTTTGCGAAACGACCACCGTGACGGGCTCGTCCACCACCTTCACTTCGGCCACAGCCTTTTTCTCGGCCTGGATGAGCGTGCGGCGTGCGTCGGCAAAGGTCTTGGCGTCGGCCTCGATCTCCTTGACCATGGTGCGGCGCAGCGAGCCGGGGTTGTTCAGGATGTCTTCGAGCTTGCCCTGGCTTTCGCGCAGTTCTTTCAGCTCCTGCTCGATCTTGATGGCTTCCAGCCGCGCGAGCTGACGCAGGCGGATTTCGAGGATGTCCTCGGCCTGCCGGTCGCTGAGGTTAAAGCGTGCAATCAGCGCGGCCTTGGGGTCTTCGGCCTGGCGGATGATGGCAATCACCTCGTCGATGTTGAGCAGCACCAGCTGCCGCCCTTCGAGGATGTGGATGCGGTCCAGCACCTTGT
>ERZ778028.1870-NODE-1870-length-18486-cov-8.028756_pt1 | contig 18486 bp, 18 predicted proteins | sample MGYA00375758_ERZ778028 | MGnify/ENA primary metagenome ERZ778028 (study PRJEB29350, sample SAMN05389828) | bioreactor metagenome | isolation source: Thiocyanate bioreactor | place: South Africa: University of Cape Town | collected 2014-03-17 ... | reverse complement strand
ACCCGCGAGTTCGAGCAGATGGAGATCGAGTACTTCACGCCGCCGGACGAGGCGCCCGCCTGGTTCGAGCACTGGGTCGAGGCCTGCTGGGACTGGTTCGTCGACCTCGGCATCGACCCGTCGCACCTGCGCCGGTACGATGTGCCGAAGGAGGACCGCGCCCACTACTCGGCGGGCACCATCGACATCGAGTACGACTTCGGCTTCGCCGGCGGCGGCTGGGGCGAGCTGATGGGCGTCGCGAACCGCACCGACTTCGACCTGGGCTCGCACGCCGAGGGCTCCGGGAAGGACCTCTCCTACTTCGACCAGGCCACGGGGGAGCGCTACGTCCCCTACGTGATCGAGCCGTCGTTCGGGCTCACCCGCGCGATGATGGCGTTCCTGGTCGACGCCTACCGTGAGGAGGAGGTGCCGACCGCGAAGGGGGGCGCCGACACCCGCGTCGTGCTGCGGCTCGACCCCCGGCTCGCCCCGGTCAAGGCGGCCGTGCTGCCGCTCAGCCGCAACGAGCAGCTGAGCCCGGTCGCCCGCGAGCTCGCGCAGACCCTCCGCCGGCGGTGGAACGTCGACTTCGACGACGCCGGCGCGATCGGTCGCCGCTACCGCCGCCAGGACGAGATCGGCACGCCGTTCTGCATCACCGTCGACTTCGACTCGCTCGAGGACGGCGCGGTCACCGTCCGCGAGCGCGACACGATGCAGCAGGATCGCGTGCCGACGGCCGGGCTGACCGGCTACCTCGCGGAGCGCCTCGGCGGCTAGCTGCGCCGCGCCCGCCGCCGGCCGGTGCGGGTGCGGGCGATCGCCGCCCACAGCACGAGCCCGATCACGACGATCGCGGCGCCCGAGGCGATCCACAGCGGCCCGACGAGCCCGTCGACCTCGCGCTGCGCGGCCTGCGCGGCCGCCGCCGAGGTCTCGACGGAGGCCGCCGCGGCGGTCTCCGCGCGGTTCGCCGCGTCGACCGCGGCGGCCTCGTTCGCCTGCAGCGAGTCCTGCATCGCGCGGACCTCGGCGAACGCCGGCGAGGAGCCGCTGATGGAGAAGCCCGGCTCGTGCGGCTGCGCGGCGATCTCGTCGATGATCTCCTGACGGCGCTCGTCGATCGCGGTCTGACCGGCGCGCAGCGCCTCCTCCGCGGCCGCCACCTCGCCCTGCGCGGTGCCGAGGGCGGTCTTCGCCTCGGCGGCGCTCGCGTTGGCGGCCTCGAGCCCGCGCACCGCGTTCCCGAGCAGGGCGGCCATGATGCCGATGACCACCGCGGCGAGCACGACCGTGACGAGGAACACGAGCCACGCCCTGGCGCCGCGCGGGCGCTGGGGCACGATCGGCGGGGTGATCAGCCGCTCGTGCACATCCGTCGTCATCGGGCCCGTCCTTCGACCGGTGGAGCCTTGCTCTGCACACTGTACCCCGGGACCCCGGACATCGGGCCGGAGATTCCGCCGCGTCGGCGGGGTCGGCGCGGCTAGGGGCGCGGGTCCCGCGCGTCGTACGCGCGCCAGGCCGCGCTGCCGCGCAGCAGCGCCCAGATCAGGACCAGGATCGCCGCGCCTCCGATGATCGGCGGCGCCCACAGCGCGTCCGGGCCGACCGCCGGCGGGACGGCGAGCGCGACGACCGTCGCGAGCCCGCCGGCGACGAGGTCGCCGATCCTGGGCCCGCCGGTGACGACGGCGATGAATACGCCCTGGGTCCGGCCCCGCATGTCGTCCGGCACGGCGGTCAGCATCATCGTGGTGCGGAAGATGGCGCTGAACTCGTCGGTCACCCCGGTGCCGGCGAGCGCGACGAAGGCGAGCAGCAGCGCGGGCCAGGAGACGTGCTGGAAGTCCGGTCCGACCGGGCCGAACCAGCCGAGCATCGCGGCGCCGATCACGAGTCCGAACAGGATGGTGAACCCGGCGTAGGCCATGATCGCCCGGCTCACCGCGACGCCCTGGAGGCGGATCCGGGCGACCGGCCCGCTGAACAGGCCGGCGAGGAACGTCCCGACCGCCATCGCGGCCGTGAGCAGGCCGACCGTGATCGGCCCGCCGCCGATCGCGACGACGCCGATCGCGGGGAACAGCACGTGCGGGCGCCCGAGCGTCATCGCGATGAGGTCGACGACGAAGCTCATCCGGATCACCGGCGCCCGCCGCAGGAAGGCGAGGCCGTCGGCGAGCGAGCGCCAGCCCGGGCGGGCGACGTCGCTGAGCGGCGGCAGCCGGGGGAGGCTGACCACCCCGAGGAAGCCGGCGGTGAACAGCACCGCGTCGACCGCGAACGTCGCCGGGTAGCCGACGGCGGCGATCAGCACGCCCGCGACCGCCGGGCCGACCGCGATCTGGAAGCCGAACGTCATGCCGTTCAGGGCGGCCGCGCGGGAGACCATGTCCTCCGGGACGATCCGGGGGATGATCGCGGTGCGCGCGGCGGAGTTGACCGTCGAGGCGACCGCGTTCACCGTCGTGATGAGGTAGAGCGGCCAGATCTCGATCCGGGCCTCCGGCGCGATCGCCGCGTCCCACCAGGCGAAGCCGAGCAGGGCGAGGGTCGAGAGCCAGCTGAGCACCGCCGTGACGACGGCGACCATGCGCCGGTCGAAGGCGTCGACGAGCATCCCGCCCCACAGCCCGGCGACGATCGTCGGCAGCAGCGAGATCGGGCCGACCAGGGCGACCAGCAGCGTCGAGCCGGTGATGTCGAAGATGAGCAGCGTGACGGCCGTCATCGTCAGCCACGCGCCGATGCCGGAGATCGCCTGCCCGGCCCAGAGCCGTCCGAACGCCGGCGACACCCGCAGCGGTGTCAGATCGACGAAGGTGCGATGGGCGGCTGGCGCGGGCTCGGCGTCGTCGCCCGGTTCGCCGCTCATCCCGTCGAGACTACTCCGCGCCAGGGGCCCGCTCGGCAGGCCGTGCGGTCCGCTCGCCCGCCGGAATGCGCGGCGGGCGGGCGGCGTTGGGCCGGGTATGAGCGAGCCCATCAAGGTGGACATCTGGTCGGACGTCGCGTGCCCGTGGTGCTTCATCGGCAAGCGCCGGTTCGAGGAGGCCGCCGCGCGGTTCGACGGCGAGGTCGAGGTCGAGTTCCACTCCTACGAGCTCTCCCCGGACACCCCGGAGGACTTCCCGGGCACCCACCGCGACTACCTCGTCGGCCGCGGCTTCCCCGCCGAGCAGGTGGACGCGATGGACGCCAGGGTCGGGACGATCGCGGAGTCGGTCGGGCTGCACTACGACTTCGCGGCGAACCGTCCGACGCGCACCCGCCGCGCGCACGAGCTCATCCATCTCGCGAAGGCGCACGGCCTGCAGGCGGCCATGAAGGAGCGCCTGATGCAGGCCTACTTCGAGCGCGGCGAGCACGTCGGCCGGATCGACGACCTGGTCCGGATGGCCGGCGAGGTCGGGCTCGACGAGACGCAGGCGCGGACCGCGCTGGAGACCGGCGCCTACGCGGCGGCGGTCGACGAGGACATCGAGGCGGCCCGTCGGATCGGCGTGCGGGGCGTGCCGTTCTTCGTCGTGGACGGGCGCTACGGGATCTCCGGCGCCCAGGAGGCGGAGACCTTCCTGCGGGTCCTCGACGACGTCAGGGACGGGCGAGCGGCTCGCTGATGTCGGCGACGGTCGCGTCGAGCGCGGCCGTCAGGGCATCGGCGTCCACGAACATCGACAGCCCGTGCTCGCCCGCGCCGAGCGCCACCCGCCGGCCGGCGATCGCGGCGTCCGCGACGACCGGCCACGCGGTCGTGCTGCCGAGCGGCGTGATCGTGCCGCGCTCGTAGCCGGTCGCCGCCAGCGCCTGCTCCGCGTCCGGCAGCTGCAGCCTGTTCGCGCCGAGCAGGGCGCGCAGCTTCGGCCAGCCGATCTGCCGGTCGCCCGGCACCAGCGCGAACAGGAAGGTCCCGTCCGAGCGCTTGACGACGAGCGTCTTGACGATGTCGGCCGGAGCGACGCCGAGCAGCTCGGCGGCCTCCTCGAGCGAGCGCGCCCGCATCCGCTCCCGGATCTCGATGGCCAGCCCCCGAGCTCCGGCGTCGCGCTCGACGCGCTCGCGTCCGGACTCGGCCATGCCGCGACCCTATCAAGCGCCGCGGGCCGGCTGTCGGCGGCGTCTGGGAGAATCGACGGGTGAACGCGACCGCCACGGCGACCGAGCCGGCCCTGCGGCCCGGCTCGCGGCCGGTGCTGCGCATCGGGCCGCTCGAGCTCGACTCGCCCGTGCTGCTCGCGCCCATGGCCGGGATCACGAACATGCCGTTCCGCCGGCTGTGCGCGGAGTACGGCCGAGGGCTGTACGTGACCGAGATGATCACCACCCGCGCGCTCGTCGCCCGCAACCCGAAGACGATGCAGCTCATCGAGCACCATCCGAGCGAGCGGATCCGCAGCATCCAGCTCTACGGCGTCGACCCCGCGATCGTCGGCGACGCGGTCCGGATCCTGGTCGAGGAGGACCGCGTCGACCACGTCGACCTCAACTTCGGCTGCCCGGTGCCGAAGGTCACCCGCAAGGGCGGCGGCGCGGCCCTGCCGTGGAAGCGCGACCTGTTCTCCGGGATCCTGCGCAGCGCGGTGCGCGCCGCCGGGCGCGTGCCGGTGACGATCAAGATGCGCAAGGGCATCGACGACGAGCACCTCACCTACCTGGACGCCGGCCGGATCGCGGAGGACGCCGGGATCGCTGCGGTCGCGCTGCACGCGCGCACCTGCGCCCAGCACTACTCCGGGCACGCCGACTGGTCGGCGATCGCGCGGCTGAAGGAGCACGTGACCTCGGTCCCGGTGCTCGGCAACGGGGACGTGTTCGACGGCGCCGACGCGGTGCGCATGATGGGCGAGACGGGCTGCGACGGCGTCGTGGTGGGGCGCGGCGTGCTCGGCAAGCCCTGGCTGTTCGGCGAGCTCCAGCAGGCGCTCACCGGCACCGGTCCGGGGAAGCTCGAGCCGGGGCTCGGGTACGTGGTCGCCGCGTTCCGCCGGCACGCCGAGCTCACCGTCGAGTTCCTCGGCGACGAGCGCCGGGGCTGCGCGGACATGCGCAAGCACGTCGCCTGGTACTTCAAGGGTTATCCGGTCGGCGGGGACGTCCGCGCGCGCCTCGCGCGCATCGAGCGGATCGCGGACATCGACGCGGCGACGCAGGCGCTCGACCTCGACGCGCCCTACCCGGGTGCGGCGGCCGAGGGCGAGCGCGGTCGGCAGGGCACGCCGAAGCGGCCGCACCTGCCGGACGGCTGGCTGGCGAGCCGCTCGCTGTCGGCGGTCGACGCGGCGCAGCTCGGCGAGGACGAGAGCGACACCGGTGGCGGGTGAGTGGCCGCTGCCGCCCGGCTACGCGGAGCCGGACGCGCAGCGCCGCCTGCCCGAGGCGCACGACTCGAGGCGCAGCGACTTCGCCCGCGACCGCGCCCGGATCCTGCACTCCAGCGCGCTGCGCCGGCTCGCCGCGAAGACGCAGGTGCTCTCGCCCGCGGCGGGCCTCGACTTCGCGCGGAACCGGCTCACGCACTCGCTCGAGGTCGCGCAGATCGGACGGGAGCTCGGCGGCGACCTCGGGCTCGACCCCGACGTGGTCGACGCGGCCTGCCTCGGCCACGACCTCGGACACCCGCCGTTCGGGCACAACGGGGAGCGGGCGCTCAACGACTGGGCGGCCGGCATCGGCGGCTTCGAGGGCAATGCCCAGACGCTGCGGATGCTCACCCGGCTGGAGCCGAAGGTGTTCGGCCCGGACGGCGCCGCCTACGGGGTGAACCTCACCCGGGCGAGCCTCGACGCGACCTGCAAGTACCCCTGGGGCGCCGATCGGGCGGTCGAGGACCCGAGCGGGCGGCGCAAGTTCGGCCACTACGCCGACGATGCCGCGGCCTTCGACTGGCTCCGGCAGGGCGCCCCCGTCGGCCGGCTCTGCATCGAGGCGCAGGTGATGGACCTCGCCGATGACATCGCCTACTCGGTGCACGACTTCGAGGACGCGATCGTCGAGGGCTACATCGAGGTGCGCGAGCTCGGCTCGCGCGCCGACCACGACGCGCTCGTCGACGGCATGCTCCGCTGGATCGGCGGCGAGTTCGGCCCCGACGAGCTCCGCGCCGCGTTCGAGCGGCTCGACTCGATCGACGCCTGGATCACCGACTGGGACGGCACCAGGCAGCACCGCGCGCGGCTGAAGAACCTCGCGAGCAGGCTCATCGGCCGCTTCGTCGGCGCGGCCCAGCGGGCCACGCGCGAGGCGCATCCGCAGACCTCGCTCGCCCGCTACGGCGCCGATCTCGTCGTGCCGGCGGCGACACGGGCCGAGATCGCGGTGCTCAAGGGCATCGTCGGCAGCTACGTGATGGCGAACGTGACGCGCCAGCCCGTCTACGTCCGGCAGCGCGCGGTGCTCACCGAGCTCGCCGACCGGCTGCTGTCGATCGGCCCCGGTCACCTCGACATCGAGTTCCAGGGGGACTGGATCGCGGCTCCCGACGACGCGGGCCGCCGGCGCGTGGTCGTCGACCAGATCGCCTCGCTCACCGACCAGAACGCGATGACCTGGCATTCGCTGCTGGTGGCCGGGTAGGCCTCGAGGGCCGCGCCGCGCCCGGTCGCACCCCGCCTAAGATGCACCCATGGCCGGGCTGATCCGTCGAAGCGACATCGACGAGGTCCGGTCGCGCACGAACATCGCCGACATCATCGGCGACTACGTGACCCTGAAGTCCGCCGGCGTCGGCTCGATGAAGGGGCTGTGCCCGTTCCACGACGAGCGCTCGCCGTCGTTCAACGTCCGCCCCGGCGTCGGCTACTTCCACTGCTTCGGCTGCGGCGAGGGCGGCAACGTGTTCGACTTCCTGATGAAGATCGACCACGTCACCTTCCCGGAGGCGGTGGAGCGGCTCGCCGCGCGGATCGGCTACGAGCTGCACTACGAGGACGGCGGCGCGGGGGAGCGCGACCGCGGCAGCCGGGCCCGGATCCTGGCGGCGAACGCGGCCGCCGAGCGGTTCTTCCAGGCGCAGCTCGCGGCGCCGGAGGCCGAGCCGGGCCGGCGCTTCCTGGGCGAGCGCGGATTCGACCAGGCGGCGGCGGAGCGCTTCGGCGTCGGCTTCGCGCCGAGGGGCGGGGCGCTCGGTCGGGCGCTGCGCGCCGAGGGGTACACCGAGGACGAGCTCGTGCAGGCCGGGCTGCTCGGCCGCGGCGAGCGGGGCGACGTCTACGACCGGTTCCGCTCCCGCCTGGTCTGGCCGATCCGGGACACCACCGGGCAGACGGTCGGCTTCGGCGCGCGCCGGCTGCTCGAGGAGGACCAGGGTCCGAAGTACCTGAACACCCCGGAGACGCCGGTCTACCACAAGGCCCAGGTGCTCTACGGGCTCGACCTGGCCAAGCGCGACATCGCCCGGGGCAAGCAGGTCGTCGTCGTCGAGGGCTACACCGACGTGATGGCCGCCCATCTCGCCGGCGTGACGACCGCGGTCGCGACCTGCGGCACCGCGTTCGGCGTCGACCACATCAAGGTGATCCGGCGCATCCTCGGCGACAGCGACCAGGGCGCGGTCGCCTCGGCCGGCGAGGTGGTGTTCACCTTCGACGGCGACGAGGCCGGCCTGAAGGCGGCCTCCCGCGCCTTCGAGGAGGAGTCGCGCTTCAACGCCCAGACCTTCGTCGCCGTCGCGCCGGACGGCCTCGACCCGTGCGACCTGCGGCTGCAGCGCGGGGACGGCGCCGTCCGGGCGCTCGTCGAGGCGAAGAAGCCGATGTTCGAGTTCATCATCCGGCGCACCTTCGCGGGCTTCGACCTGGACTCGGCCGAGGGCCGGGTGCAGGCGCTGCGCGCGGCCGCGCCGGTGGTGGCCGGGATCCGCGACCAGGCGCTCGTCACGGAGTACTCGCGGCTGCTGGCCAAGTGGCTGGGCGCGGATCCGGGTGACGTGCTCACCGCGGTGCGCGCCGCGCGCGGGAGCGGATCCAGAGGCGCGGCACGCGGTTCCGGGCCCTCGTCCGATCCTCGGGGTCCCGATCCGCGGGGCGCGGACGCCGCCGGACCCCCGGCCGAGGCCGAGCGTCCCTCGATCACCCTCGCGAGCCTCGGCCGCGACCCGAACACCCGGCTGGAGGTCGAGGTGCTGCAGGCGCTGCTGCAGTACCCCGCCGAGGTCGGGCCGGAGCTCGCCGGTCGCGTGGTCGCGGCGGCGTTCGCGGACCCGAGCCTCGCGGTCGTGCGCGACGCGGTCGCCGTCCAGCTGCGCTCGGCAGGCGATCCAGGCTGGATCGACGAGGTCGCCGACGCCGCGCCGGAGGCGTACCGGGGGCTCGTCCGCGAGCTCGCCGTGGCGCCGATCCCGGGCAGGCCGGAGTCGCTGCCGCTGACCGTCCGCTCCGTCGCCGCCTCGGTCGTCGACCGCGAGCTGCTGCGGCGCAAGCGCGACGCGCTCGGGGCGCTGCAGCGGCTCGAGCGCGAGACGGAGCCGGAGCGCTTCGCGCAGCTGCAGCACGAGTTGGTCGCGCTCGACGCCGAGCGGGCCCGACTCCGGGGCGAATAGGCTGGGTGCGTGACCGACGAGGCCGAGCAGGTGGTGCGCGCGACCGACCTGAGCCTGCGCTACCACTCCTCGAGCCAGGTGACCCGGGCGATCGCCGTCGACGGCGTCGACCTGACGCTCGCCTCCGGCGAGATCCTCGCGGTGGTGGGGGAGACCGGATCGGGGAAGTCGACGCTCGGGCGGGCCGTCGCGCTGCGGGCCGACCTGCCCGGCGACCGGCGCTCGCCCCGGATCTCCGGCGGCGGCCTCCGCGTGCTCGGCGAGGAGGTCCGCGGCATCTCCGTGCGGCGCCGCGACCGGCTCGGCATCCGCGTCGGCTATCTGCGGCAGGAGGCGGGCCAGCACCTGTCGCCGCGCCTGACGGTGGAGGAGAACATCATCGAGCCGATCTATCTCGTCGACCGTCGCTTCGACCGGATGACCGCGGGCGAGCACGCCGCCACGCTGCTCGATGCCGTCCGGCTGCCGCTGTCGATGCTCGACGACATGCCGCACGAGCTCTCCAAGGGCCAGCGCCAGCGCGTCGCGATCGCACGCTCGCTCGTGCTCGAGCCGGCGCTGCTCGTCGCCGACGACCCGACCGCTGGCATCGACGCCACGGTCCGGCCGCAGATCCTCGAGGTGATCGCACAGCTCCAGGAGCAGCGCGCGTTCGCGGCGCTGGTGGTGACCGCTGACCTCGCCGAGGTCCGGCGCATCACCGACCGGGTCGCCGTCATGCAGCAGGGGCGCATCGTCGGCATCGGCGCGATGGACGAGGTCTTCGACGATCCGAGCCACCCCTACGTCCGACGCCTCGGCGAGTCGCTCGGCGCGATGCGGAGCGCCGCATGAGCGCCCGCCGCTCCGGCGAGCTCCGGGACCCGCTGCGCGGCACCGGCGCGCCCCGGCCGTCCTCCGCGCGCCCCGAGCCCGGCACCGTGGCGATCCTGCCGAACGCGGCGCCGCACCTGGTCGCGGCCGTCGAGGCCGCCGGGGGCGAGGTCGCGCCGATCGGGCCCGGCACGAGCGCGCTGATCTGGGTGCACCCCTCCGATCCCGACGGGCTCGCCGCGGTGCTCGAGGCGCACCCCGACATCGCCTGGGTGCAGCTGCCCTGGGCCGGGGTCGACGCCTTCGCGGCGGTGCTCGCGGCGCACGCCGACCGACCCGTCCCGGTCTGGACGAGCGCGAAGGGCGCCTACTCGGAGCCGGTCGCCGAGCACGCGCTGACCCTTGCGCTCGCCTGCCTCCGCGAGCTGCCGGAGAAGGCGCGGCGCACCTCCTGGACAGCGCGCTCGGGGGAGACCCTGTTCGGCCGCCGGGTGCTCATCGTCGGCGCCGGCGGGATCGCGCAGGAGATCATCCGCCTGCTCGCGCCGTTCGAGACCTCGATCACCATCGTCCGGCGCTCGCCGGGCGAGGTGCCGGGCGCCGACCGCGTCGTCACCGCCGACCGGCTCGACGAGGTGCTGCCGGAGGCCGAGATCGTCATCCTCGCCGCCGCCGCGACGGGGGAGACGGCACGGCTCATCGACGAGCGGCGCCTCGCCCTGATGGACGAGCGGGCGATCCTGGTGAACATCGCGCGCGGCTCCCTGGTCGACACCGTCGCGCTCGCCGAGGCGCTCCGGCGCGGGCATCTCGCCGGCGCCGGGATCGACGTGACCGACCCCGAGCCGCTGCCGGACGGCCATCCGCTGTGGACCGCGCCACGCGCGGTCATCACCTGCCACTCGGCGGACACCGAGGAGATGGTCGCGCCGCTGCTCGCGAGTCGCGTCGAGTCGAACACCAAGGCGCTGCTCGGCGACGGCGGCTTCATCGGGATCGTCGACCCGGCAGCCGGCTACTGAGCCCGAACAGGCTCCTGACCAGGGATTCTGCTCCCCCACTTGGACTCGAACCAAGAACCTATCGGTTAACAGCCGATTGCTCTGCCAATTGAGCTATGGAGGACCGCGCCGCCGGAGCGGCCACCCGAGTATAGCAAGACGGCCTCGGGCCGATCGCCGCGCGCGCTAGCCCTCGAGGCGGTCGATGCCGGGCAGCCAGGAGGCGCCCGGACGGCCCCAGCCCTCGCGCTTGACCGCCTTGGCCGCGGCCTTCGCGTGCGCGTGCTCGAGCCGGTCCGCGTACAGCACGCCGTCCAGGTGGTCGAACTCGTGCTGGAAGATCCGGGCGAGCCAGCCGTGCGCCTCGATCTCGAACGGCTCGCCGTCGAGCCCGCGGGCGCGCAGCATCGCGCCCTCCGCCCGGCGCAACGGGAACCGCTCGCCGGGGAGGGAGAGGCAGCCCTCCGACTCGGTCTCGTCGTCGGCCGGGCCGATCGTCGTCGGGGTGACCCACAGCTCCGGGTCGACCGCCACGCCGGCGTGCACGATGCCGGGGTCCTCCTCCCAGTGCCAGACGAAGAGCCGCAGCGGCACGCCGACCTGCGGCGCCGCGAGGCCGACGCCGGGCGCGGCGTGCATCGTCTCGACCATGTCGGCGACGAGCGTGCGGACGCGGTCGTCGACGGCGCCGACCGCTCGGGCGGGGGTGTGGAGGACGGGGTCGCCGGTGATGACGATCGGAAGCACGGCCATGGTGGATCCCAGCCTAGATGCCGCTCGTCGGATACCCTCGGGGGGTGGATGCCCCCGATCTCGCCGCCGTGTTCGGGGGCCACACCTGGATCGGCATCGTGCTCGCGCTGGCCAGCGGCGTCATGCTCTCGCTCGGCACCCAGTTCCAGCACCGGGGCGTCGCGGTGGTCGACGAGCACCACAGCGGCGGGGCGAAGCAGGGCCTCTCCGGCGCGCATCTGAAGTCGATGCTCGCGCGGCCGACCTGGATCGTCGGCACGCTGCTGCTCGGCCTCGCGATCATGCTGCAGCTCGCCTCGCTGTGGTTCGCGCCGATCACCGTGGTGCAGCCGCTCGGCGCGATCGCGCTGGTCATCACCGCGATCCTGAACGCCCGGCTCACCCGCACCCGGCTCAGCGCCAGCGCGATCGCCGCGATCGCGCTGTGCGTCGGCGGCGTCGGCCTGTTCGTGACGGTCGCGGCGCTCTACGCCCGCCTGCAGCCGATCACGAGCACGGAGCTCGTGACGGTGCTCATCGCGCTCGCCGTGATGCTCATCGTGTGGGGGGCGCTGTTCGTCGTCTACCGGCGGCGGCCGAACGCGCTGTTCTACATCGTCGCCGCGGGCACGCTCTTCGGCTTCCTCGCGACGCTCGCGAAGGTCGTGATCGGGCGGGTGCAGACCCTGATCGAGAAGGGCTGGCGCTTCGGCGCCGAGGAGTGGCTGACGATCCTGTGCCTCGCGGGGATCGTGCTGGCGACCATCGTCGGCGGCTGGTTCGTGCAGAACGCGCACATGTACGGCCCGCCGGACCTCGTCGTCGCCGGACTCACCGTCGTCGACCCGATCGTGGCTGTCTCGATCGGCGCCTTCGTGCTCGGCGAGACCGTGGGCGCGCCGCTCTGGGCGACGATCGCCATGCTGCTGACCGGCGCGATCGCGGTGATCGGCGTGTTCTGGCTCGCCCGGCAGCACCCGCAGATGCGCGACGGCAGCTACGACACCGGGCCCACGTCGCGGGTCGCGACGCCCTGACGGCGGTATCGGCTCGGACGCGATCGGTGGGGCGGACGGGACTTGAACCCGTGACGACCTGATTATGAGGGGTGCCCTGGCCTGATACCAGGCCGAACCACTCCAATCCGACATGTCCCAACTCGGACCGCCTCTGCCCTCATATTGACGGGCTATCGGCCAGCGTAGTCGGAGCGAGTCGGGCGGGCTCGGACGGCCAGCGAGAGGCGCGGTAGGAGTGCTTTCGGAGTGTTTCACCGGACACGACGACGCCCGCCCAAGCTGTGAGGCCGGGGCGGGCGTCGGTGAGGGGTCGGACTACGCGGCTTGCAGGCGCTTCCTGCGGTGGCGCGGCGGTCGGGCGTCGTCAGGGTGGTCGGGGCCGAAGTTCTGCATTAGCGCGAACACGTCCTCGATGAACTGCTCGTAGAACTCGTCCCACGAGCACAGCCGCGGGGACTGCTCCCAGCGGTCCATGAGCTGATCTTCCATACCGTCGAGTAGGTCGCCGTACCGAGCGAACACGGCCCAGTCTTTCTCGGCGATCACGGAGTCACGTCCGCGACGTACTCCGGTGCGAGCTCGATGGCGACAGCGTCGAGTCGTCCCGCGGCCCGCACGTCCGTCCGGTCAGCCTCGATCTCTCGGTGACGCGCGACGGCCTGATCGAAGGCGTTGCGGTTGATGACCTCCGCGAGCATCCGGTGCAGTGCCTCCCAGTCCGGCTCGGGGCTGTCGAGGTCGACCCCGGCCCTGACCCACGCGAACAGAGTGTCGAATGCCTCACTCGCGGCGTGCGAGACGCCCTCAGCGAGCCACTTGGCGTTGCTCACGAGGGCTTCGGTATCGGTGTTCATGGTGATCCTTCCTGCCGGGAAGGTGCGCCTGAACGACGGAAGCCGGGCAGGAGCGCGACCCGGCAACCTTTGGGTTGATAGGTGTTGCTCCACTGCTCGGCTTCACGGCCCCTGTGCGTAGGTCGAGTGGTTCCGCTACGTCGCCAGGTGGTTTGCAAAGCCGCTGTGCGCCGTCAGGTTTCTTCACGCTTCGGTGGTCCCGATCGGACAGCGGTTCTGCAATCTTACCGAATCCGAGTCGGTCGGCGTCGGCTCAATGTCTGCGGTGCCGTGCATGATGGGGGCATGTCCGACTTCCTCGACAAGGTGCGCGCCCGGAACAACGACATGCTCGTCAAAGCGCACGAAGCGGCACTCGGAGCGGCCAAGGTGCAGGGCGAGCGCGACGCCGTCCACCGACGGACGGCAGAAGCCGCGGTCGCCACGAGCGAATCGCTCGGGCAGGTCATCGAGGCGCTGAACGCCAGCCTGGAAGTCGCCCGCAACGCGAAGGCTGACGCCGACCGCGCCCAGCGACTCAGTACCGGCATCGCGTGGGGGTCGCTCGCGGTCGCGGTGGCCTCACTCGCCGTGGCGATCATCGCCATCGTCGTGACCCTCGGCTGAGGAAGCGGAAGCGCCCCTCACCGACTGGGGCAAGGGGCGCTCTGCGGGGTGCGACGGTCACGCCTCTCTTCGGAACGGGAGCTCGACCACGTCCTGCACGGGTGCAGCCGTCGGCGCGAGGTAGGCGTCGAGCCGGTCCATGTCCTGCTGGAAGTCGTCGGGGAAGAAGCCCAGGTAGACCTTGTAGGTGATGGTCGTGTCGGCGTGGCCCAGGATGCGGCTCACCCGTGCCAGCGGCATGCCGGACGCCGCGAACAGCGACGCCGCCGTGTGCCGCAGGTCATGGAAGCGCAGGCCGGGGTGCCCGAGCGCCGCCGCCGCGGGCGCGAAGCGGTTCCGGTAGAAGCTGGCGTAGTCCATGCGTTTGCCGTAGTCGAGCCCGCCCCGCCACTCGCCGCCGCCCGCGTAGTTGCGCCCCGGCCACAGCGGAGCCTGCGGCTCGTCCCTGCGCGGGTGCTGAGCCAGGTACGCCGTTAGGCGCTCGACCAGCGCACGCCGGAGCGGGACCGTCCGTATCGACTTCTCGGACTTGGGGGTGTCCTCGACCCAGCCACCCTTGACGAACTGCAAAGTCCGCTCGACGCGGAGCGTCCGACGCATGAGGTTCACGTCGCGGACTTGCAGCCCCAGCATCTCCCCGGCGCGCAAGCCGGTGTAGGCGGCGAGCTCCACGAACAGGTCCGCGGGGTAGGCCCCGGCCAGACGCGCCACCAGCGCGTCCACCTCCTGCGCCGTGAGGAAGTCCGGCTCGAACCGTTGCTCGTGCGTCACCCGCGGGAGCGCGACACCCTGCGCCGGGTCGTGCCCGATCAGCCGGTGCCGCATGGCGTACTTCAGCACCTTGTGGAGCGCGAGGTACGCCTGCTTCACGCTGGACGGGTGGAGCGGCGCGCTAGGCTCGGGGTGCGGGTTGGCCTTGGACGGGCGCGGTGAGCGCGGCTCAGTAGCGAGCTTGGCGATCCAGTCCTCGACCTCGTGCATGGTGATCGTGGACACCTTGCGCGCGCCGAAGGTCGGGTAGACGTGCTTGCGGAGCGTGCCGACCTCGCTCTGCGCCGTGGTCCGCTTCAGCTTGTGGTGCGTGGTGGCGATCATGTCCTCGGCCACCTGGCGGAAGGTCTTGCCCGAGCGCACGAGCGCCGCGGTCGACGTGCCTTCCTCCAACTGGCTCTCGATGCGGAGCTGGAACCGCTCGGCCTCGCGCTTGACCGTGAAGGACCGCTGACGGAAGCGCCCGCCGTCCCTCCATCGCACGGTGTAGGTGGTGCCGCCGTCGCGGGCGTTCTCGATGATGTGTGCCATGACTGCTACTCCTTGGGTCTGTCAGTCGCGGGTCAGGCCGCATCCACGCGGCGCAGGAAGGCGGCGATGACCGAGTGGTGCCAGGCACCGCCGCGCTGGGAAGGGACGCCATCTGCGGTGAGCGCGGCGGCGATAGCTCGGGCGGATAGGCCCTCGCCGTGCAGGTCGAGGATGGTCGCCGCGGTGTCGTCCTCGATCTCGGAGGGCTTGCCGAGTTGCTTGGTGCGACCGATGATCTGCAAGGCGTCGCGGGTCCGCTCTCCGATCAGGCGGCGCTCGAACTCTGCGAACACCGCGAGGATCATGGCGTGGAGCCAGCCGCTCGCGGTGGACGTGTCGATGCGCTGATCGAGCACGGCGATGTACCAGCCGCGTCGGTCGGCCCGTTGCATCAGGTCGTACCACGTCACCACTTCGCGGCTGAGGCGGTCGAACTTGGCGATCATCAGCATCTCGCCGCGCTTGACGGCGCGGAGTGCGGCCTGGAAACCCTCGCGCCGGGTGTTGGCGCCGGTCCTGCCGTCGTCCACGAACATCTGCACGAGCTCGTCGCCGTTGCGCTCACAGGCGCGCCGGATCGCCTCCTCCTGCGCCACCAGGGAAGCGCGCTGGCGCTTCTCCACGTCCTCGGGACTCTCGCCCTTGCGCGGGCGGTCGGCCTTGGACAGCCGTGTATAGCCGTAGACCCTCACTCGGCCACCGCCTCCGTCGTCGCGGCCTTCGGGGTGCGAACACGCTTCGGCTTGGCCGGCACGGTGATGCTGGCGAGCGTCGCGGCCTTGGCTTCACGGTTGCCCTGCTGGAAAGCGACGCGGAGCGCCGAGCCGATGAACACGGAGCGCGGGTCCACCGGGTAGCCGGTCTGCTCGGTCAGCCACGCGGCGTAGGCCTGCATGGTCGGGGTGATCGCCTTGTCCGCGTACTCGGCACGGGGCGCGGCGGGCTTGCTGGCCTTGGTCTGCTTGGTGGTCATCTTGGGTTCCTCCTTCGGTTGGACGGCGGGGTGACGGACGTCACAGCGCCGGGATGAGGAGGAACTCTCGGACCTTGCATGTGCCTGGCGCTCGCTCGCGGGCGACCCGCATTCGGGTGTCGCGTGGAGCGCCCATTGCTGGCCCGTAGCGTGGTCGGCGCGCCGCCGAGCACTCCTACTGCGACCCGCGGGCGTTCGTTGGTCCCTGTGGTGGAGGGCCACGCGCTGGGGCATGTTCAGCGCCTCCCGCCGTTCGCGGGCCGGAGCACCACGCCGCCGCTCTTGGCGCTGTCGTCCACGCCCAGCCGCTCGCGGAGCAGGCCCTCGCGCCTGCGGTGGACCTCGCGGCGTGCGCTGTCAGCGGCGCGCTGGGCGCGAGCCTCGCTGGCGTGCTTGGCGCGCTCCTTCCCCGCGGCCTCGCTCGCGGCGTCCGCGGCTTCCTCGACCACCTCGGCTTCCAGCACCGGGAGCTCGGCTCGCGGCGGCAGGGGCACGCTCAGGTCGTCCTCGGACTCGTCGCCCAGCGACTCGATGAGCACCCGCTGCCAGGTCTGCATGCGGGCGTCGAGCTCGATGTTCGTCTTGCCGACCACGTTGGCCCGGTTGAGCAGGTCTTGTGCGATCTGCGTCCGATCCTTCACGGGCACGGCGGGGTCCGCCATGAACTCGACCAGCATCTCGGCGGCATAGCCGGACGCCCCTGCGATGACCTTGGCGGCCTTGGCCTTGGAGCGCCCGTTGGCTCCATGCATGTTGCAGGTCACCTGGCCGAGCGCGCAGTACCGCTTGCATCGCTCGCCGGTGCGCTTGCTCATGGCCTTGCACTGGCGACGCGGAGCCAGCCGGGCGCTATCGACGTCGTCCAAGGGGTTCCCGCGTCCTAGAGGATCACGCTTGCGCTTCGCCATGTCCTTCTCCACTTCTCCACTTCACTTCTGCACTTCTCGTTGAGCCCGACCGGACGGGGAGGGTGACCGTCAGCACCCGTCCGGTCGGGGGCTTGTATAGGCATTCGTCCGGACCGCAAGTCCTGGCCCTCGCGCTGACCGGCACCGGACCGCGCGGTCCTACTACCCCGAAGGGGTAGGACCCCGGTCCGGTCCGGTGCGAGGACCATCGGACCTAGGTCCGGTGCGGTCCGGTGCGGTCCGGTCATGCGGTCACGTCCTCGGGGAGCGCGTACTCGGTCGCGTTACGCGGGGCTGGGCGGGTCACGACAAGCCCGCGCACCGCGAGCGATTCGAGCGTGTTCCCGGTCGCGTCGGTGCCGATGCCCTTGCCTGCCGTGAACGCGCGGACTTTGCGCCCTGACTGCCAGGGGTTGCCCCGGAGGTAGTCGAGCACCACCCGGTCGTTGTCCGACTGGTTGGCGACGACGAGCTCGCGCACGCGGGCACGCTGACGCTCGACGCCGGACGTGCGCTCGGCGGACGCGCGAGCGGCGGCGTACTCGGCACGGGACATGCGGGCTTCCATCGACAGCACGAGCGAGTCCTCTACGGCCAGCGGCGCAACTTCCATCGCCAGCGGCGCGGCGAAGCGGTTCTTCTCCTGCACGACGCCGACGACGCCGCGCTCGGGGTCGATGCGCTCCATACGGACATGCACCCCGGCGCGCATACGCATCTGGTCGCCACCGCGGGCACGCTCACCCGCCGCGTTGCTGTGGTGGCCGACCACGACGGCGACGTGCAGATACCGGGCGAGCGCACGGACACCGCGGGTGAACAGGTCCATCGTCTCCACGTCCTCGTTCGGCATGAACTCCACCGCGGGGTCGAAGGCGACCACCCGCACGCGCTCGCCCCAGCGGGCCTCCGCGGAGCGAACCGTGCGGACCACACGGGCGACGCCCTCGGGCGTGGACAGGTCGATGCTCACCGCGCCCGATAGCCCCGGCGCGAGGTCCGCGGGCGAGAGCTCCTGATAGGCGTTCCACGCCGCGATGCGCGGCTGTAGCTGGGTCAGGCCCTCACCCTCGAACAACAAGGTCGCGCCGCGCACAGTCGGGTTGCCGAGCCACGGGACACCAGCCCGTACCGACCGCAGTAGGTCGAGGATCGCGAACGTCTTCATCACGCCAGGCTCGCCGTAGATGGAGGTGTAGTTGTCGATCAGCGCCCAGCCGTGGACGGTCCAGGCGGGCGGGTCGAGCTCGCCTATCTGCTCGTCTGTGAGCATGTCGGGTAGGAAGTCCTGCACGGCGGACTCGTCGCCTTGCACCATCAGGTCCGCGAGCGCGGCCACGAGCCCGTCGTCGTCCGGGCCGAGTGCCCGCAGGCGCTCCAACTCCGCGGTGAGCTTCGCGGCGGTGCCGCCGAAGGCGCGGAAGTAGTCGCTCAGGTCGGCACCCCTGCCGCTAACGCCGAGCCGGGCCAGGTCGAGCGCGGCGGCACGCGCGCCCGCCTTGCCGAGCGCGGCCACCATCTTGTCCATGCCCTTGCGTCCGGCGTCGTCTAGGTCGAAGGCGACGTAGACCTCGCGCCCGGCGAGCTTCGACAGGTCGCGCGGGACCGTACCCGCGCCGCCCGTCACGGCGACGGCGACGTACTGGCCGTCCGACTCCTGCATGGCGAGCAGGCAGTCGCCTTCCCCTTCAGTGAGCAGGACCGGGAGCGTCGGGTGCTCGTCCAGCCACTCTGCCGGCCACAGCATCGCCTCA
>ERZ778028.1862-NODE-1862-length-18633-cov-5.044031_pt1 | contig 18633 bp, 11 predicted proteins | sample MGYA00375758_ERZ778028 | MGnify/ENA primary metagenome ERZ778028 (study PRJEB29350, sample SAMN05389828) | bioreactor metagenome | isolation source: Thiocyanate bioreactor | place: South Africa: University of Cape Town | collected 2014-03-17 ... | reverse complement strand
ATACGAGATAAGCTAGTGACTGGAGTTCAGACGTGTGCTCTTCCGATCTATGCTTCCTTTCAAACGGTAGTCCATGAATTAGCTGAAAAAGATATCCATTTACGCAAAATTGCGGGTCACGATAAAGTGCAAGTAAAATGCATTATCGATGCTCCTGATGAAAACAATTATTTACTTAGACGATCCGAGCTGGAAGCGCTTAAGAAAGGAACCAGCCTACTTTACACTTATGGCGATAATATTCATCCTTGGCGTAAGTTTTGTCTCTTTGACGTAGATGTCCATAATCTGGATAAATCTTTGGGGCGGTTTACGAAACATGATCAAGAGGAAGTTTCCGTTCAATTTATCCATAATTTCTAAGGAACTCAAGATGTCTTTTTGGCGTAAATTAGCAAATAAAATACCTGAATCTGGACGCTTATCCAGCATCCCTGCCAGTATAATTGACCAAGCTTACCTTCATAAACCCGCGGGACTTTTTAACAGAATATTCAATGCCATTTACATTCGCGCTGTTTATTTAACCATGCTCATCCCGGCTCAATTTATTGATTTATTCGTATCTATGGGGTTGGGCATTCGCTATGCCTTTGGATCGTTTTTTGTCACCGATGATTTGCAAGAGCATCGTTTGCAGCAGCAGCGTAAATACGGAACCATTTTTAGTAAAAATTTGTATGCCTTATTGGCAGCAATTTTCGGTTTAATTAGCCCTAAATTGGTTGCTTTTTATTTTACCCCCGATCGTCCAGAGAGCAAAGGAACAATCGCTGCGGGTGGTCTCTATAAAGGAAGTGAGCTTGAAGTAAAACAACCAGAAACAATAAGCGAAGTACAGGAAATTATTGTGGCTGCTGCGGCTGCGCATCAAAAAGTGATGCCGGTGGGTGCTGGTTTGAGTCAAGGACAACAATTTCTTCCTGCAGATGAGCATGCTGTTGTACTTGATTTAGGGAAGCTCAATAAGGTAGAAATTCGTGCCGAGGATAAGGTGGCTATCGTTGGTGCTGGGGCAATTTGGGCTGATATTCAAAAAGCAGCCGACCCTCATCGTCTGGCACTTGAAGTGATGCAAGCCTCAAATGTTTTTAGTGTTGGCGGTTCTATTGGTACCAACATCCATGGTTGGGCACATCGCAAAGGTGCTTTAGTCAATGTTGTTCGCTCCTTAAAAATCATTAATGCTCAAGGCGAATTACAGCAGTTAACTCCTGAAGATGAATTATTTTATCAAGTAATTGGTGGTTTTGGGTTACTAGGAATCGTCGTCGAGGTTGAGATACAGCTCATTGACAATCACTTGGTCAAAGAAATGGGTACTGCTGTTGCGCTTGACGATTACCCGGATTATTTCCTGGAGCAAGTGCTTCCCGACGATACGATTAAAATGCATTTATATCGCTTGGATCTCAATCCAAATGCACTACTGAGTAAAGGTTTCGCTGTCAATTATGTAGAGGCGCAAGCAGAGCCTGTGCAAAGCGAAGATTTACGCATGGAGTCCAATCGCGGGAGTCGTTTGAATCAAATCGCTGTAAATATGGCACGTCGTATCGGTTTTGCACGTAAGATTTATTCCGATTCTGAAGAAAAAAGAGTCCTTGCGAACGATAGCCCTGCACTTTCAATCAATAAAACCATGCAACCTCCAGTGAATGCCATGTTTCATCCCGCAAACAGTGAAGTTGAGCTCTTGCAGGAATTTTTCTTACCTAAAGAGACCCTAGTGCAGTTTATTAAAAATCTGGGGCGTATTTTGATGGATCACCACGTCGTACTTCTCAATGCTTCGGTACGTTTTGTATTACAACATGAAAAGTCTCTTCTTTCTTATGCTCCGGATGGTGACCGCTTCGCTGTGGTTTTATGCTTTAATCAGGCTTTAGATGAGACGGCAAAAATCGGGGTTAAAAAATGGATTCGTGAGGCACAAGAGTTAGCAGTACAACTCAAAGGTACTTACTATTTACCTTATCAAGCGTTCACCGCACCTGAGGTGTTTTCAAAAGCTTATCCTAAAGCCACGGAATTTGTGCAATTAAAAAAGAAAGTTGACCCCGAAGAGATGTTTGTTAGTGGTTTCTACAAACGCTATTTAGAGCCAAAAGCGGAAATTGTGAATCATTTTAAAAAAATAAATGCGCATGATTTTGGTGGATTTTTGACTACAGTTCTTCATCGCGTTGATGTTCCTAAATTATTTTCGTTGCTTGAAGACATCATGTCTTACTGTGATACGCATGAAGAAATTTATACGCAATTATGCAAGCGTATGGGTGAAGTTATGCCTAATCCGTTTACGGATTTTCAGCGTATTTTGGGCTCACTCAGTGCAATTAAAGAAGATTTGACTGCGCAAGCTCATGCATTAATTTTTCAACAGCGCAAAGTGTGCGATGGCCTGGTGGAGATTGGCTACCCGGGACGCTTTGTTCGCGATTTCAAAGGTAAATTTAAGGTTACCGGAAAAATTGTTGCGGTTTATGAGCAACCCTCGATCACCGATTATATTCAGACAGGAATACCAAGACCTTATGATGAGTTTGTCCATTTGGATTATAAAGCGCCTTCATTAGCCTCATTACCCGATAATAGCGCCGATATAATTACCTGTTATGTGGGCTTACATCACTTTCCTGAAGATAAATTATCTGCTTTTTTAAACGATGTTCGCCGTGTGTTGCGTGAGGGGGGACATTTTCTTTTAGTGGATCATGATGTTGTTGATGAGCAATCCTACAGTATGGCGTTTATGGCTCATACCATATTTAATGCAGTGAATGGTGTTCCCGTCGAAGAAGAACTGAGTGAATTACGTAATTTTCGCTCCATGGAGGAATGGAAAGCATGCTTGGATGCGCATGGACTAGCTTGTGCGCTTACCGGTCCTGATGTTCCATTAATTCGTCACCAAGACCCCAGCCGTAATCGTATGATGAGTTTTACTAAGGGACTCGCACGAGCACACCAGGAAATGCGTGTGGCCGAAGATAAACCCGCGAATGGTAAAATAGAAGATAAGGGCGTCAGCAAGGAGGGATTAACAGCGAATTCTCTATTTTCTCGTTCGGATCAGAATGGGAAATCAACCTCTACCCCAGGGATGGTCATCGACCAACCTTCTTATCAATGAGCTATTTAAATAGTCCTCCAGTTTAATACGGTCCGCGGGCGCGGACCTTTTTTTAATCATGAAAACCTCAGCGCTTTATTTTACTGATCGTGCTAGCTCCTCGTAAATTATCCCCATACAAATCGGAAATTATCGACCATAATGTTTCAATTAATCTATTTTTATCTTCATAAAATGTGTGTTCCGCGTTACGATAAAAATAGAATCATTTAAAAGTAGTATGGAAAGGAGCACCATATTGCGAATAAGGAGGGTTATTTATGCATCATGAACTTCCATTAATCAGTACACTCGCAATAGGTTTTTCCTTAGCGCTCATTCTGGGATTCTTGGCCGTACGCTTACGATTACCTGCATTAGTAGGGTACCTTTTGGCGGGAATTCTTATAGGGCCGTTTACACCAGGCATTACGGTCAATGTCCGTATGGCACAGGAATTAGCGGAAATAGGGGTTATGTTACTCATGTTTGGTGTGGGGTTACATTTCTCGATTTCGGATCTCATGCGTGTACGTGCCATTGCAATTCCCGGAGCGGTGGTGCAAATCATCTCAGCCACCTTACTTGGTGGGGCAGCCGCGCTGGTCTGGGGATGGAATTATGGTCATGCCTTAATTTTTGGAATTGCCCTGTCGGTGGCGAGTACGGTTGTTTTATTACGTGCTTTAGATGATAGGGATGTTTTAGAAACCATTAATGGTCACATTGCTGTAGGCTGGCTGGTAGTTGAAGACTTGGCGATGGTTTTGGTGCTTGTACTATTGCCCCCATTGGCACAAACCTTGGGCGGCAATAGTTTGGATACGCAACAAGCGCACCAGCCGCTATGGTGGGTGTTAGGATTCACTTTAGTTAAAATATCTGTTTTTATTGGATTAATGCTCTGGATTGGACGAAAATATTTTCCAAAACTATTATGGAATATCGCCCATACGGGTTCGCGTGAACTTTTTATCCTTTGTATTGTTACCGCAGCTATCGGGATAACCTATCTTGCCGCTGAAGTATTTGGGGTTTCATTTGCACTAGGGGCATTCTTTTCCGGTATGATGATCCGGGAATCCTCATTTAGCCATCGTGCCGCTGAGGAATCTCTTCCTTTACGTGATGCTTTTTCTGCTCTTTTCTTTGTGTCGGTGGGGATTTTATTTAATCCCGCAATTCTTGTGGAACATCCCTTTAAGGTACTTATTGTTATTGGGATTATCGTTGTTGGGAAATCGATTGCGGCCTTTGTTTTAGTACTTTGTTTTCGTTATCCCTTACGTACCGCGTTAATCGTTTCTGCGAGTTTGGCGCAAATAGGTGAATTCTCTTTTATTCTGGCCGAGCTGGGTATCAAATTGGGGATGCTATCCCCAGAGGGTCGCAGTTATATTTTAGCAGGTGCAATTATTTCGATAGCGTTGAATCCTCTGGTATTTAGCCTGGTTAACCCGATGTATAAATGGTTAAGCTCTTTTACAAAACTGGAGCAGCTTTTTGCGACAGAAAATGATCCGTTATCTGAACTTCCTTTAAGTACTAAACCTGAGTTTTTGGAAGGACAGGTTGTCCTTGTCGGTTATGGTCGCGTAGGGCGACGCATTGCCTTGTTGTTGAACGCTGAAAAAATACCTTATGTGGTCGTGGATGAGAATCGTCAGTTGGTAGAACAATTACGGGCAAACGGTATTCCTGCCGTATATGGGGATGCTTCTAAGCCCTCAGTGTTGGTACAAGCCCATGTGGCACGCGCCAGTATGCTAATGTTGGTTATTTCGAATACCGTACATGTACGCAAAATGATTCAATACGCGAGTGACTTAAACCCTAAAATTGAAATAGTTGTCCGCACCCACAGTGAGGAAGAAGCGATTCTCATCCAAAAAGAGATTAAAGGGAAAATGTTCTTTGCAGAAGGCGAGGTTGCTAAAAATATGGGCGTGTATGCCTTAAGGCGTTATGGTAAAACCGGAACGAATATGGAATAGTTAACCCAATGGAATAGGGTTAACTAGATTTATAAGCGTTACATTACTTCAGCCATTTAAGGATATTAGGCGCTTGGTGTTGTGCGGGAAGCGTGTGCTCAGCTGGCCAGCCGAGAATAATGGGTGCGACTGCGGCCATGTCTTGGGGAATGCCTAATTCCTGTTTCCACTTAGGGAGATTTAACGCCCCCACAGAAAAACCGATAACGCAGGAAGCCAGGCCAAAACTCAGCGCGGCTAACATGATATTCTCTGCTGCAAGCCAACAATCAGCTTCGACAAAAGGACCATCAAAGCGGCGGCAAATAACGATAAGGGCTGGGGCGTTATAAAAAATATTAAATTCTTCTTGCTGAACAACTTGGAGGACACGTTGTCGTTGTAAGTCAGCTTCGGTATTTTCTTTTTCTGTCAATTCTTTGGCGCTCACAGAAATGCGGTCAAGCAATTTGCGGCTTTGAATAATAGTAAATGCTCTGGAATCTTCATGGAGTGCTGATGGGGCATGATTTGCAGCCTCGAGCAGTTGATGGATGATGTCTTCATCGACCTGTTTTGGTTGATAATTTCTTACCGCATGGCGGCTATAAATTGCATCCAGAACATCAATTGTATTGCGATGCACCAGGTGTTGGTTTTCCATATTTTACCCCTGATATTCAGATTAATTAAACTAAGTATAGCAAGGGTAGGGAATTGCTGCGAAGATCGTTTTTTAAAATCTAAGCATTAATTCAAAAATAAGCCTATGCATTTAAAGAAAAATTATGAGAGTGTTGTAATCGGAACAAATTCCAACTCATAATTGGCAAATAATGCCGTGAACTCCTGATCAAACTCGATTTTTTTCTTTTTTAGAGCATAAAGTGTCTCTTCGGGTTTAAAAAATTGGTACTTACTGATTTGAATAAAATGCTCCATTTCAGCAATCTCGAGTGAGAGCGGGTAAAGTTTATCATTAATCAAATAGCATATTTGATTCCAACGGGTAGTAAAGAGTTCTTGTTCATCTCTTAGTAGCTCATTACAGTGTTCAACATGAACCCTTCTAAATGCATGAGCCTGATCAAGCAAAGCTTGATATTTTACTCGACAGGCTTGGAAGCCGCTTAGTAGCTTTTGATCGAGTATTTTGTGCGTATTGATCAAGTCCACACGAATCTGATTAAAGGTATATGAATAGAAGTGCTCATATTGTTTCTGTAATTCCTGATTCCCTTCCAAAATAGATAAGGCATAGAACAGAGGGGGCTGCAACTTATGATACGCTAAAGAATTTTTTATCGAGTACTCTTTTAATTCTAGCAACATGGGAAACATGACTTCACTAAATAATTGAATCTGGGCTTTTGTTTGCTCCAGGAAGGAATAGATCATGAGATAATGGGTGTCATAATTTTTAAGCTTGGATTCAATAGCCGTAACAAAAAATTCTAGAAGTCTATCGGTGCCTTTGCGACACAATTCTTTGAATTCATCATATATTTGCTGATCTTCTGGATTATCAAAAATACCATCGCATCCTGCTATAAACATAAACTAATCCTTACTTATCATATGTTATTGGATTCGCCGGATGCCATTTGACCCCTAACAGCACTAAATTGGTATAAGGACGATAACTTCCCCTTAAAGACTCTTCAGAAAGCGGTTCTATATGGGTTCTGGACATGCTTTCATATTGTGTAAATTGATAAGTCAATAAAACGTCAATAGCGGGCATGATTTGGGTCGCAAGACCAATTTTTAAGCCACCGCCGGTAAGCCATTGCGAATAATTTTCGCTAACGCCCACATTGCCCGCGGTGTTTTTGGCATGGATGATGAATGAGCTGGTAGACACTCCCGGTCCTGCAAAAAAAGTTACTTTATCAGTATAGTGATAGGCTGGGAGTAGAAAAAGAGAAAATCCATAGTCGAGTTTTTCCTGAGCGTTAATCCCCTCCTCGAAATACCAATTATTTACTGTATATTGCGCATTACCGGTGAAAAAATCGGCATCGACTTCCAAAGCTGCTGACCATTGTGGGCGTATAGGAAGTTCATATCCAGCCAAAACTTGCGCATGAAAATTGGTATAGGCACTGTTGAAATGAGCCCTTGCTGGTGTGATGTCATCCAGCGGATAAGTAAGCTTTTTATCCACCGTTACCGCATTAATACCCAGATTAACCCCGGTATAAATACTCGCATGGGAAAGCGTTGACATCATACCCATCAGCAGGGTTACAGCAGCAATATTATTCATAGTTCACCTTATAAAATACCGGGGATAGTTACTGGATTAGAGGTTTTACTGACCTGATTGCTGTCAGTAACCGTAATGGTTACATTGACCACTTTTCTTGGTGTATGGATATTACCCACGATAAATCGTTTGTTACGTACATCAAGAGTGACCGTGGCTCCAGGAATTCCATTAATGTGATACGTTGCTCCCGTGGTCGGAAGACAGTTAGTGTATAAAATAAAAGCTTCTTGATTATTCATATGATTGCGAGTCGCCAAGCCAAGTACAGGGGATTGTATGGGGACCGCGTTAATGACGAAATTATTTTGGGAAATATTAAAGAACCCACCAGTGCTGGCTTGAACTTGGACCCGCGCTGTTGCTGAATTAACGTTGGGGACACACACTTCTGCATTTCCGGTATTCGGAGCATTGAGCAGTAGTGGTATTGAGTAATTTTGCCCTCCATCAATCGAAAGATAAAGATTAACGTGTTCTGTATTAAGCGGTGGAAATTGAGTATTCGCTACATTCCAAGTAACTTGTTGTGCGCTTAAACCAGACCAGGTTACTCCCGCATCTGTAGGATAAGTCACTAAGAACGGTCCCGCAGTGGGTGTTACGGCGACCTGTGTATCTCTATAGGTATTACAGGAGCCCCCGGGAGCATTGCTGCGCACGGAGACGCGGAATTTTAAGATTCGCGATACCGCAGGGAGAACTTCCCACGTAAATGGACCTCCATTACTTAAGGCGTTCAGATTAGGGAGGTAACGGGTATTGGTAGTTTTTGGCGTGAAACTTCGAAAATTCGGTCCTCCAGTCGCCGTAGCCACGGGTGGTTGGGGTGTGATTTCGTTATTCATTTGCTCCCAGGTGTAGGTTAAGACGCCACTCCCACTACTTGGGGCTGCGTTCGCAGTCAATGTAAATGGTGTAGACATGGGGATGGAGCGATCACCATTGGTGTATTTTATCACCGGAGCCTCTGGAATAGGCGTCGTCACGGGACAATTATGTTGGGGACTTGCAACAAACTCTCCCATTTGTTCGAGGCTAATACCGTGAAAATAAGCATCGGAATTACCCTGAACGTTCGGTGCACAAATGCCAGCATAACCCATAATCGTGCTGCCACTTCCAGGTTCCACTGCCGTGGGATCATAGCGATTGCAATTATTATTTTGGGTATGCGTCGCACCGAATTGATGCCCCATTTCATGGGCAACATAATCGACATCAAATGGATCGGAAACAGGGGTTGTCTTACCGGTAACGCCGCGAGCTTTAAGGCCTGCAATACATACGGATCGTAAACGCGCAAGCCCACTGCCTGCAGCATCAACTACATGACCGATATCATAATTTGCTGAACCAATGACCGCGTCCACATTAGCCTGATTTTCGAGAATTAGTTTATCCGGATCGCCATGTGTATAAGGTTGATTGTTCGGGTTGGTGTAGATAATCAGATCATTATTCGCAATGAGCTGCATGGTAATGGCCATATCGGTTTCATAAATGCCATTTACTCGGTTCATGGTGGTTGTTTCAGCGCTCAACGCTCCAGCGACAGTACCCCCGTGAAATTGGGTATACTGGGCTGTTGCTGCCATAGCCAAACGATATTTTTTCAGTTGGCATGGATAATATGGGGCGAGCGTGTTACCAAATCCCGACAGGGATAATGAGGGGTTTTGCTGGTTGACTTCACATTTTAATTTTTGCGGACTGATAAAATCTTTTTTGTAATAGACGATATAGTACGAATGATTCTCCTTGCTTACCGGATCAATAAATACCGGACTTTTACCCGCTCTTAAAATCATGGCATGAAAGCCTTGATGTGTTAGATCCAGCTTCACCCATTCGCCAGGATTATTCACACTATACGCATCATAAGTGTTGATTTCAGGAAATTTAGCTTTAAGTTTGGGATGAAGAGTGGAGTTTTGAAAGACTTCATAGGTTTCAAAAGTATTATTGGGTAAAGGCAAAGTAATCGTTACCGAACTTTGGGTATTGACGCCTTTTTTAGGGGCCTTACTCAAGCTCTTTTTTAATGATTTTTGATCCAAATGCATTATTTGAAAATGGCGCGCCTGAATCATTGGTTTGATTTGTTTGATAGAGGCGGTATTAGCCGGCGTAAAAAAATTGTTAGAAGGTGTGTCCTGCGCAGGAGCATAGGTACAATAGCCCGCCAGGCAAAGACTAAATAGCATCCGTGTCATTGATTTTATCCTTAAAATTCAGCATCTAAAATCTATCATAGGATTATCAGAATGAAAATTACTTTATTAATGAAGTAGGTAAATTAAATTCTTTTTTATATGTGCGCTGCAAAAAAATATTTGGTTACAAAATCGTTAAACACTTTCAATAAGCTTATTTATTGTCTATAAATTAAACAGTTTGATATGTATTTGTAGATGTGTGTTTATAATTAATCTCCCTCGGGGCGGGTTTGACCCCACTGAAACAACAATTCCCTGGGTATTTCTCACCAAGATTGGTGCGCAAGTGCTTTTTGCTACTCCGGATGGAAATCCAGCTACCGCTGATCAGCGCATGATCACTAAAGGTTTGGGGTTGCTCAGTCCGTTTCTCATGACTTCTCGAAAAGTTTTAGCGCTTTATGACCAAATGATTATGACACCCCAATTTCGTAATCCAATTGCTTATCAAGACATCGAACCACGAAAAATTGTGGGCCTTCATATACCCGGAGGACATGGGGAAGAGATTAAATCCATGTTGGAATCAGAAATATTGCAGCAAAAAATCAGCGAATGCTTTTTACTGGATAAAGTCGTTAGTGCGATTTGTACTGGAGTGCTCACGGTCGCGCGTAGCAAAGATCCTCAGACCCAAAAATCAGTTATTTACTATCGCCGCACAACCGCGGTGACGCGATGGATGGAGCTTAGTGGATGGTATTTAACCCGCAGATGGTATGGAAATTACTATCGAGTATATCCCGAAACTGCTCAAGATGAGATTGAAAGCCTGCTCCAGAATAAAAACCAATTTCAAAGCGGAGGTTTGCGCACTTTCCCTGCGCAATACACTCAATATGCGCCGGCATTGCAGTTTATTGTGCGCGACGGAAATTATTTATCAGGACGCTGGCCTGGGGATTGTTATCGGTTCGCCCTTGAGTTAGTGCAGATGATTCAAAAAAAGCAACGGGAGACGTTATGACACAAGCCAGGAGTATCAGGAATTGGGGTAAAACATTCACTTATACACCCAAATCATTATTTTATCCTACCCATAAAGAGGAAATCTTAAGCCTTGTCGCGCATTGTAATCAACAGCGACAGCAAGTGAGGCCTTTGGGGTCGCGATATTCCTATACGCCGTTAATTTGTAGCGAAGAAGTGGCGATTTCTCTTGATGATTACAGTGGGATTGAAGAGATCAACCCTGAAGAGTTGACTGTGATCGTGCGCGCAGGCACTAAAATTTCATTACTAGAACAAGAGCTTTTTTCACGAGGTTACTCTCTTTACAATTTGGGCGATATAAATCAACAAACCATTGCAGGCCTTATTGCCACAGGCTCTCATGGTACTGGAAGCCAGTTTGGTATTGCCTCGACCCAGGTTGTTTGGATTGAGCTGGTCACGGCCGATGGAAAAATCGTCGAATGCTCGCCAACTCTTAATCCTGAATTATTTAAAGCAGCCCAGGTTTCTCTAGGCACTCTAGGTATCATCACCCGAATAAAGCTTAAAATACTCCCGCGCTATTATCTTCATCAAGAACGGACCGTGACTCATTTTGAAGAGGCGATGGCCCATTTTTATGAATCGATTCAAGAGAATCGAAATTATGAGTTTTTTTGGTTTCCCTATACTGATTTTGTTTATGAGAAAAGACACAACCTCGCCTCACAAACAACTGGGCCGCATCGATATAAAAAATTATTTAATGACTATGTTTTAGAAAACGGGGCCTTATGGTGTCTGTGCGAAATGGCGCATGCAATGCCAGCATTCTACCGTAAACATGCCAATGGCTTATTAAAAAAACTCAGCTGTTCTTTAGATGAAACCATTCCAAGTATCGAATGTTATGCGACAACTCGTTGGGTCAATCATCGCGAAATAGAATACTCAATTCCCGTGGAAGAGGCATTAAATACATTACAAGAGATTCGACAACTGCTCAATGAACACCCAACGCATGTCTCGTTTCCTGTCGAAGTACGTTATGTGAAGGCGGATGATATTTATCTTAGTCCTAACTATCAACGCAATACGGTTTGGATTGCGGTTCACGCGTACACGCGTGATGAGCATGAGGCCGTTTTTAAAGATGTAGAACAGGTCTTTTTGCAGCACCATGGGCGACCGCACTGGGGGAAGATGCACTGGTTAGAGCACGAACAAATTAAAGACTTATATCCTTGTCTTTCTCAATTTAAAAAGATTCAACATCAACTGGATCCGCAGGGAATTTTCCTTAACGGGTATCTCAGAAAATTGCTGGGTATCGTTAATTAAAAATTAGGGGTAAAACATGAAAAATATGGGCAAACATGTTGTTATAACAGGAGGCTCAAGTGGCATTGGTAAAGCAGTAGCGATTCGTTTCGCTCAAGAGGGGTGGAATTTATCCTTAATCAGTCGCGATGAAATCAAGCTAAAGTCTGCCTTATCTGAAATTAGAAAGCACTGTAGCAACCCACAGCAAAAAATTCTCTCCTACCCAGCGGATGTTAGTGATGAACAAGCCTTAACGCAGGCCATTCAACACGCGGTCACGGTGAATGGTTTCCCGGATATGTTGATTACTTCTGCGGGTGTTGCCTGTGCCGATTATTTTCAAAATTTAACGGGCGCAGGGTTTAAGCGAACCATGGATATTAATTACTTTGGAACGTTAAATGCGGTAAGAGCGATTTATCCTTATATGCGTGACGCCCACAAAGGGCATATTGTCATGATAGCCTCTGCTTCCGGTTTATTTGGCACTTTTGGCTATTGTGCCTATAGTCCATCGAAATTTGCTGTACGTGGTTTAGCGGAGTCGCTGCGTCCTGAGTTTAAACAATTAGGAATTAACCTTTCGATCGTATTTCCTCCTGATACCGATACTCCGCAATTACAAGAGGAGGAATTAACCCGTCCTGAGGAGGCTAAACGCATTATTGGTACGGTTAAGCCCTGGCCAGCTGATAAGGTTGCAGACTGTATTATGCGGGGCATTAGGAAAAAGCAGTTTCATATTACCCCTGGATTTCCCATTTGGTTTTTGCGTTTTGCTCATAGCGTGATTTTTCGTGTTCTCAATTGTTATTTTGATTCTCTGCTGAAAAGCCCGAAAAGAAGCAATTTACTTTAAGGAGTATATATGGCTCAAGGTTTTATCGGATTGTTTTATGAAACAGCCTACAAAAATCCTCATAAAAAATTATTTAGATATCTCAATGATGGTCACCCAATCGATGCCAGTTACGGAGAGCTTGATTATAAAGCACGACAAATTGCACAAAGATTAAGGGCCATGGGTGCACCAGGAGATAGAGTCTTGATTATGCACAAACAGGGTATTGATTTTATTACCAGTTTTTTAGGATGTGCTTATGCGCAAATGATAGCGGTGCCAATTATGCCCCCAATCAATCAAGAGGTTGCCAGCAAGCTTGCCTTGGTCATCGAAAATGCGAAACCCATAGCATGCTTGACCTCCCAGGAGATTTATAGCCGCCTTAGCAAATTAAAGATCATGGGGCGGTTGGAAAAACATCGCTTATTAAGCCCATTGGTACATAAAATGGGGGGCAATATTCTCCAAAAATTTGAGCCGCTGATTGCTGCAAATATTTTCTCTTTGAATTGGGTTATCACCGATGCAAAAAATCTTGGCCAGGCGGAATTATTCCATCTCCCAGTAATTGATCCTCAAAGTCCCCTATTTTTACAATATACCTCAGGCTCAACGGGTAACCCCAAAGGGGTTATAGTGACTCAAGAAAACGTGCTTCATAATATCGAGTGCATACGTTATGGTTTAAATATTCAAGATCACGACATCCTTTATAGTTGGTTGCCCTTTTTCCACGATATGGGCTTAATCGGTTGCATTTTAACGCCCATGCATACTGGATTGTACACAATATGGGATTCACCTATTAACTTTTTAAAAAATCCCGTAGGTTGGATAAAAGGGATTGCTGAATATCAATGTACCATAACTGCAGCTCCAAACTTTGCTTATGAGCTGGCGGCAAATAAAGCGACTCTGGCAGATAAAAACAATCTAGACCTCAGTTGTTTAAGAGTTGCGGTCAATTCTGCAGAGCCGATTAGAATATCCACATGGAATAAATTCTATGAGGCCTTCCGAGGTAACGGGCTGCGCGATAATTGTTACTACCCCAGTTACGGCCTTGCTGAGGCGACTCTATTCGTTACAACTCAAAGTGTTCAAGAGAAATTTAAAACATTAACCGTAGACTCCCAGGAGTTACGTGTAGATAAGGTAAAATTTACTCAAAGTACCGATAAAAACGCTAAAATTCTGGTCAGCAGTGGGGATGTTGATCCTTCGTTAAAGCAGAATAAAATTATCATCGTAAATCCTAATACTTATGTGCAGCTCGCTGATGGCGCGATTGGAGAAATTTGGCTCGATAATCCCAGTGTTAGCCCAGGTTACTGGCAAAATGAAGAAGCGACGCGTGAAGTTTTTGGTGCGACACTTGCGGACGATTCGCAAACAAAATATTTACGAACAGGGGACTTGGGTTTTATTTATGAAGAGCAACTTTACGTCACCGGACGCATGAAGGATTTAATCATCATCCGCGGTAAAAATTATTATCCTCAAGATATCGAGTTATCGGTAGAGCAAGCGCATGTAGCCGTGCGTGCAGGTTGTGTTAATGCATTTTCGGTACTGGACGCAGAAGCAGAACAGTTAGTTGTTTTAGCAGAAGTAAAGCAAGACAAAGACTGTGCTCAAATTGCCCTAGCTTTACTCAATGCGATTATGCAGCAACATGGAATAACTCCGGATACGATTGTTTTACTTCCTCCTAAAACTTTGAAAAAAACCACAAGCGGGAAGGTAAGACGGCGTGAGATGAAAAAAATGTTTTTAGAGAACGAATTTAATCCCCTTTATGTGTGGCAGAACGATAAGGATTCATCAACTGACCCGGTAGCGCAACGAAACGACTCGGTATTGCAATCTAATTCTGTAGTATTTAACATTTTACAACAAATTTTACGCCAGGATGAAGCGATTCAACCACAAAGTCGTCTTGCTGAGTTAGGCCTGGATTCAGTCCATATTATGGAATTTTTTAGTCAACTCAAAAACAGCTTGCCCGAACATGTTGAAATTACCCCTGAATTTCTACTGGAAAACCCAACAATTGAAGAAGTAGTTACACGTATTGAAGCTCAGTTAGGTGATGAAATTTGCTTTCAATCTCTTGCTACTGTGACTAAGGTCAAAGGGTACTCGGAGGAGGAACAAAAATATTGGCAAAATATATGTCATTTACCTGAATACATTCCATTGGTGGAGTCAAAAAAATTACTCGGAAATGATGGGGTAGTTAACGAATTATATTTTAACACCATAGGGGGCGTCTCTGCTGATCGCATTTTAGTGAATGGTAAAGAATACATTAATTTTTCTGGATATAACTATTTAGGTTATGCCGGCGATGAGCGAGTGATTGCGGCGACTCAAGAAGCAATAGCACAATATGGCACTTCCGTATCTGCTAGTCGACTTGTATCGGGTCAAAAACCCATTCATGGGGCACTGGAGCAGGAAATTGCAGCATTAATTGGAGCGGAGGATGCCGTAGTATTTACCGCAGGTCATGCGACCAATGTATCCGTCATAACCTTATTGTATTCAGCTGAGGATGTCATTTTTCATGATGAACTCATTCATAACAGCTCACTTCAAGGCGCAGTATTTTCGCGTGCGCGGCGTATCTCATTTCCACACAATGATTACCAAGCATTGGCAAAGCTTATGGCCCAAGAGCGTAGTCATTATCGTCGCGCATTGGTGCTGGTTGAGGGTGCTTACAGTATGGATGGTGACATTCCCAATATTCCTGAATTTATCTCAGTAAAAAACCAGTATCATGCCGATCTTATGATCGATGAAGCCCATTCTTTAGGTGTAATCGGTGCCACCGGGCGTGGTGTACGCGAATATTTCAATTTAGAAGCTGAGGATGTTGAATTATGGATGGGTACTCTAAGTAAGGCTTTTGCAAGTTGTGGCGGATATATTGCCGGTAAAAAAGAATTAATTGAGTTCATTAAATGTGCTTGTGGCGGCTTTGTATTCTCTGCAGGGATCACACCTGCAAATGCTGCCGCCGCCTTGACCAGTATCAGGCTTATGAAAGAAGAACCTCATCGACCCAAAAAACTTCAGGAAAATGCCATAAATATGCTGACTCACTTACGTAAACACGGTGTTAATACCGGTGCCAGTCATGACACCCCGATTATCCCAATAATCGTAGGTGATGAGGCGAAAGCAATTAAACTCAGCCTCAAGCTGCGGCAAGAAGGTGTCTACACCATTCCAATTGTATATCCTGCAGTGCCCAAAGGAATGGCTCGGATTCGTTTATTCTTAAGTTATTTACATACTGAAGAGCAACTCGCAACTACTGCAGAATTGATAGCCCAGTATTTGTTGGTGAGAGAGGTGGTGTAGGTATACTTCACATTCGTTATTTACATATTTATTTTCTATTTTGAAAAGATTAAATACTGAGCATTGATGACTAAAAATAATGCTCAGTATTTAAGATTATTGGAGACGGGTTTGTAATTCTGTTACCACAGTATTTAAAGCCCATTGCTCACTTTCATTCGCCGTGCGTGCTTTATATTCCACACAGTTTTTTTCAAGGTTACGATCGCTAATAATAATACGATGAGGGATACCAATTAAATCGTGATCAGCAAATAAAGCACCTGCACGTTCATTACGGTCATCTAGAAGAACTTCTACGCCCGCAGCTCGTAATTGCTGATAAAGAGTTTCTGCCTGTTCTTTAACAGCAGGTGATTTATGTGCATTAAGTGGAAGCAGCACGACATGAAAAGGCGCGAGATTGCGCGGCCAAATAATCCCACGTTCATCGTGATTCTGTTCAATCGCTGCGGCGACAATTCGTGTTACACCGAGACCATAACATCCCATGAGCATAGTTTCCAGTTGCCCTTGCTCATTAATGACCGCTGCATTCATCGCTTTTGCGTATTTATCACCAAGCTGGAAGACATGTCCTACTTCAATTCCGCGGCAACTATGTAAAGTTCCTTTGCCATCAGGGCTTAAGTCGCCATCTTTTACATTACGTAAATCATATTCCTGATAGTCAATGACATCGCGATCCCAAACGGCATTCTCGTAATGCTTATCCGCTAGATTAGCACCACAGACAAACTCACTCATAGCCAGTGTTTGGTAATCAGCAATTACTGGAATCGTTAACCCCACAGGACCTATTGAGCCCACAGGCGTTCCTAACTGCTGCATGATGGTGTCTTCATCTATAAAGGTAAGTGGCGCATATACTAAGGGGTGTTTGCTCGCTTTAACTTCATTTAATTCGTCATCACCGCGTAATATCAGCGCTACAAGAGGATGTTCTGCACCGCGTACAATGAGTGTTTTAACCATTCTTTTTGTAGGAATATTCAAATAACTCGCGACTTCTGCAATCGTTTTTTGTGCAGGGGTGTCTATAAGGCTTAATGTTGCAGTAGATGGGGGGGTACTTTTTTCCGGTCTAAAGCTCGTTGCCTGCTCAACATTCGCCGCATAATCACTGCCATCACTGTAGAAAATCAAATCTTCTCCAGAGTCTGCCAAGACCTGGAATTCGTGTGAGCCTGAACCACCAATGGCACCGTTATCTGCTTCAACTGCACGATATTTTAAACCCATGCGGTCGAAAATTCGGCAATAAGCTTCATACATCGTGGCATAAGTTTCTTTTAAGCTTTCTTGCGTGAGATGGAAAGAGTATGCATCTTTCATAATAAATTCGCGCGCGCGCATCACACCAAATCGGGGGCGAATTTCGTCACGAAACTTAGTTTGTATTTGATAAAGACAAATCGGTAGTTGCTTGTAAGATTGCAGTTCATTCCGCATGATATCGGTAATCACTTCTTCATGCGTTGGACCATAGCAATATTCGCGATTATTAGAATCTTTCATGGTTAATAGTTGCCCACCGAATGTTTCCCAACGGCCAGTTTCTTGCCAGAGCTCAGCCGGTTGCACCGCTGGCATCAACACCTCCAAGGCATGAATACGGTTCATTTCTTCACGAATAATTTGTTCCACTTTTCGTAACACCATTAACCCTAAAGGCATCCAGGTATATAAGCCAGAACCTAGTTTGCGAATCATTCCCGCGCGTAACATCAGTTGATGCGAGGGTATTTCTGCGTCACTTGGGGTTTCTTTAATCGTGGTCAATAACCATTGTGATACGCGCAATTTTAACTCCTGGTAAAATCATTTGCAGGCATTATACAGAAGTTTTTCAGCAAAAACACAGCCTTAAAGACTGAGTAGGGTCCGACTTGAATTGGTTTATTAATCGTTTCAGAGCTGCTAGTATGCGTTTTTTTCAGGCAAGTTTAGGGATGATAAATTGACTCTCGAAAAAATGACACTTTATTACGCGCCGGATGATTTTCGTTCACAGAAAGAGGTTTTCGGACGAACTAGCGCAAATCATACATTTTTACAAGCACTACTGCGCTTTGGTTCGTGCTCTCATTTATCTCTTTATGTTGAGGAGTACGATGCATTCCAACGTTTTCAAAAAAAATATGTGAATAGCATTGAGTCCTCCCGCAAAACGGTAGCCCCCATTGTTCGAGGGGATATTCCGGCCTTGCATCGTGCAGGTTTATACATGCATCTAGATCCCCAGCTCAGTAAATTTTCCTGGAGTCGTAGTTATATAAGCCCAACTGCCTTTAGTCTTTGTGGGATTACGCATACGCTTTCGCCCGTTGGGGTAGCAGAAGAGCTCGGGCGTCTGCTTATGGCTCCTCTGGGCGATTGGGATGCTCTTATTTGCACATCGCAAGCGGCAAAAAAAGTTGTAGAAAATATACTATTGCAATGGATTGATTATTGGCAGTATCGCTATCAGCAACGGTTACCCATATCTTGGCAATTGCCGGTTTTACCTTTAGGAATAAATCCGGATGAGGTGGTTGCTTCCGATCTGCAAAAAGCCCGTGATCAATTTCGTAACCAATATGGAA
>ERZ778028.1851-NODE-1851-length-18769-cov-13.460511_pt1 | contig 18769 bp, 17 predicted proteins | sample MGYA00375758_ERZ778028 | MGnify/ENA primary metagenome ERZ778028 (study PRJEB29350, sample SAMN05389828) | bioreactor metagenome | isolation source: Thiocyanate bioreactor | place: South Africa: University of Cape Town | collected 2014-03-17 ... | reverse complement strand
ACAGTATCAAAATTGCAAAGTTTTACTAAAACGACTCAAACACTACTGTATACAATGCCAAAAAGCTATGATCACCGAGAGTAAAATTGTTGCTCTATCTCCAGCAGTCGATCATATTCCGACTCGAGTATAGTGACTGTCGGCTTTCTGAAGAATGTGTTTTTGTCCAATCTTCCTACAAACGCATGCTTGTCCATGTACTCATTTATTTTTTCGATTGAAACATACGTGTTTTGGAAATACTTGAACGCTGCGTTGTAAGCCTGCTCAGATGTGAATTTTTCACCTGATCTGAGCGATGCGACGTAGCAAGCCATCGAACGCTCCAATGAATTGCTCATTTTTAACAAATCGAATACAATCACTAATTTTACTGAAACGACTCAATTATTCCTACTGTATACAACAATGACACGTCGTGTTTTCTTTCTCTGACTCTTTCGGAACGACTGCTTGCAACCTCTCTCTGTTCTGCTGCTTCATGAACTGAAGCGTGGTGATGTTGCCTGGAGCACCAGGCGCGACCGAACTTGGCATGGCTAAGTTGTTTTATGGAGAAATGCCCAACGCCTTATGCATCCCGAAGAATATTCTCCCTTCCCGACGGGCATCTTCATGTGGTTTGTGGGTGTGCTTTGCGTCGCCAGCGAATTCATCCTTCATTTGTTCTTTCTGTTTTGGATCTTCGATCTTTTTGGTTTTCCAAAAGAACTTTTCCACTTCGGACGAACAGCGAGCACTGTATCCGATATCACTTAAAGAGATAAGGAAATCATGAAATCCTTCCTTTATGTCATTCTTATATAAATGACTATAATAGTTCAGCCATTGCCAGTCATACGAAGCTGGACCTGCCACCCATTCCATTGTATATCCTTGATTTTTGTACTTGTTGAAAAGCGTAAAAATCTCCTTTACAACTGTTCCGTATGGTTTGGGATTTGTCGATACGAATTGATATGCATCGACTTGTTGTGACCAAAACTCATTGATGCATTTATCGTCCGATTTATGGCCATCCAACACTTGCACGTTGGATTGGTACACTTCGAGTTCATCTCCATTCGAGTCGAAGACGACAATACCGATCGAGAGCATGTTGTTCACAGCAGGTGACGGTCCATCTGCTTCGACGTCGAAAAAGAAGAATACTTTCTTTTGGGTTGACATGGTGGGCGTGTTCGTTCGAAGTGTGAGGATCCAGACATCCACTCTGCAGGCGTCAATAGTAGATTTTCTCATTTTACTACATAGCGAGCTCGTCAGAGAATTCGAGAATTTTCGACTCGACTTGATGAAATGAAAAATCGGGCACCCCTTTTGGGGCTGTACCCCTAAACGGTGAATTGTAAATATCCGTTTAGGGGTACAGTCATTTTACTTGGTACAGATGTGAAAGGGTGCTTTACTAGGTAGTAGTTTGGGTGAGGCCACTAGGTAGTAAACCTCGTTTGTTGACCTCTGCAGAGCGAAATGACTCTACCCCTAAACGGATATTTTGAAATTCACCGTTTAGGGGTACAGGGGTCCTGGCCTGCAGAATTTTCAATCGTCGAAATTTTTCCAAGTCGATGCGGTTTTACTACACAGTGAACATTCCAAGACCGCTCTGGGGGTTCGCAGAATACATCAGCCTAATTTCATGTGCATTGCAAACAAGTCTGTTCGGGAAATAGTAAAGTCGCTAATTTACTAAATGCAACACGCTACAATTCTGCTTGAGTTTGTTCGAAGTGTATCTTTGCTCGTTTGGCTCCGACTCCATCCGGTCTGTATGCTTCTTCGACCGCTGCTTCTAGTTCAGCGATTCGTTTACGAGCTTTGTTCAACTCCGTTTCGTTTTTCTTAGCACGCTGGTAATCTTCCAACGGCTGTACTACTTTGATACAGCTGTACGCGGGTGTTTGATGTGATTCCAGGCTGTCCACTTCGGGTGCGATAAACGAACGGGGAATCGGCAAAACAGCGAGAGTTGAGTATGCTTGTCCAACTTTGAATCTAACATATTTATCTTTCTGTTTCACTACGAAAGCTAGTTTATCAGGAGATTCTTTCTGAATGAATTTCATGAATGTTTCAATAACCACATTCGCCCACTGGTCTTGCAGCGTATAAATCGCAATAGCTTTCGGTCGTTCAAATAAGTCAATTAACAAATAGTGAAATATCGTCCAATCGCTTGGGTGATACAATCGTGTTAGAGTGACGCTGCTGGAATCGTAAAATGACATGATGAACGTAATAAAACCGAATTGGATTGTTACTTTACTAGTGATTTGCAACTATTTGCAACTATCTACGCATGCGCTGTCTGGACTCTGCGTTTCTGTGGTTTTGCACTTGTCGTTTGTACTTGGATGCGTTGTTTGACTGTCGTTCGTGTTTCTCTTTCCGTATCTCTTCGAACGCACTAACGATCTCCATCAGAATGATACACCGATTGATTTCTTTGACTCCTTCTTTCGCCTCATAGTCATGAAACTCATGCTCTTCGCAAAGTTTAATCTTTCGATTGAAGCGGTACTCGTTGATGTGTTTGCACTTCTTGCAGTCGTTGCAGCACATACGGTTGTAGTGAGCTTCGCATAACTTCGTTGATGTACATCTGTCACAGATCAGAGTCGTGTTCGGATCGATCACTTTTTTCAACAGAGTCTGGACTCTCTGACGGACTTGCTTCACATTGTGCTTTCTGCAGATGACGATGTCACACGGATACACATGCAGCATCTTTGGAGTGGTGATGTTGACCATGCAGTGACTGCATTTGACTTCGTTATCGGCACAGTGGATCAGACGTTCATATTTCGATCGCAAGGCTTCGTGTTCAGGTGGAGACGAGTGGATGGCGAGAGTGCAATCGCTACAGCACACACCGCGCTCAGTGTAGGCGCAGTCGTTGGACAACACGAATGGTTCACCGCAGTGGTCTTGAGGACATAGCATGATCACAGACTTCATCGGTTGAAAATGGATAGCGTTTCCAAGAATAAAACAGTACGAAAGAGGTTCTTCTCCACATGCTCGTTTCGATCCATTGGGTTCAGTGATGACTTTGCAGTTTCCACAGTACATGGTGAAGGTATCGTAGTCCACTACTGGATCTTTGTATCCACACATCATATTGAATGCGTTTTCGTCCACATCCAACTTCGTGTCACTCGGTATCTTATCTTGATGCTTCGGATCCACCTCTCGAAGTAGACTGTACATATTGTCGCATACGTCACAGTACGACAAGTGCAGCCGTGATTCGGGTATGTTGTTTCCATCGTTCAATCCGAACAGCTGCTGCGTTGCATTCAGTTGGTTTATCAAGTAATGCTGCGGTAAACACGAAACAAGTGAGAGTTTGTGACGTTGTCCCCAGATCATGCATCCAGTTTGTAACACAGAATACATGTACGGATGGCTGTGGTACATGCCTGGTGTTGCTTGAGGCTTCTTCTTGGTGGCTCGAATCCCGTCGATCGCTGCTTCGATACGAAGTATGCTGATCGTGGTGTGTTCGTACAGATGCAGCATGACTCGAATGGATTTGAGAACAGCTGGGTCGTTTACACCGAATGAAGGAAGAAGGATGACAAGCACAGCGAAAAAGTTGTCCATGGTGGTGTGGTCGACGATGTACTCGAGTGCCTTGATGTGGTCTTTGCTAAGCAAGCGGTGATCTGGTATATGAGTGGTTTTGCGTTCGAGTAGAAAGAGTATGAATGGGTTGTTTGGTCGGTGATACTTTGCATCCAGATGGTCGGTGGTTTTATCGAGAAAGATGACGGACAAGTCGTGATGGTACGGTTCGAAGACGTAGTCTTCTTCGTCTGGCAGTAGATCTGGTGATTGGGGTGGTTGTACAATGGAGACTCCGTTCGACAGAACATTACACAGAGAACTGTGCTCGAGTGAGAGGTGGATAGCGAAGTATCGACGCATCTGATCGGTGTACTTTTTGGTGGTGACCATGAAAGATTCGAAGTTCATATAGAGGTTCATGAATCGGTAGAGAGCCGGATCGTTGAGGATGGAGTAAACGACGTAGTCGCGAAGTGCATATTCGATGACTTGTTCTGCATGATACGTCAGAGCGTAGATGAAGTGTTCGTTCTTGCAGAGTTGTATAATCCTGTCTCTGACGACACCCACAGGTCTCGAAGACGCAGTGGCGTGGACGTAATTTCCAAGTAAACTGACTATCAGCAGAGATCGAAGTTTCTTCAACACCTTGAACTGGGTTCGACACGGGACTTTCTTCGCTTTCTTGTCTGGATCACAAGTGGTCGCGTTTCGTTTCTCGATCAATATATCTCGAATCACCTTTCCAATCGTGCGATAGAGACATGCTTGAGGCAACACTTTGCTGAACATCCGAGTCATGCTGTGTTTGACATTGTTGATGTGACAGAAATGAGAAGCTCCGATAACGTGATGGTGGTGCGGCAGTAAACTGTATTGGTTGTACGTGGATTCGAAGTCGAGATAGTCGTATGACACATGCTGTTCTTGTCGGTTGATGTGCGACAGAGCGTCGTTGTGAATCGTCATTTGGAGAGATACGTATGGATCAACGCTGTCATTCGTCATGAGCTTCTCAATCTCGTATCGATCTAAGAGTCCAGTGTCTGTCACGACAGTGTTGTAAACCGGGTCAGATCGGAGATGGTTCTCTGATGGAAGAAAGTGGAGCATCTCGTGTATAGACGACACCGCCAAGCGTTCCATCAGTTCCGGTTTGGACCATCTCCGCTCTAGAAATGTGAGAGAGATTCGGACATGGTTGGTTCCATGGACGTCTCTCGACGAAACTTGAGCTGTTCTTGATCGATCATGAGGCGTCCGCCTCCTCCAGGGACTAAGTTGACGAATATTTTATCAGCCATCGGTCGTGCGATCGGTTCAATGATACAATCGCCTTGCAAAGGCATCAGCATGTATTGTTTTTTGTATCCTTCTTCTTCATCCACTAGGTTTCGAGTGAGTTGGTACACTGGTGGTGTTTCTTTAGTGGTTGTGATGAGCACGTCTCCTGTGTTGTCGTATTGCTTGATGAAATCGGAATTGCTGAATCGAGATGCTCGAGTTTCGAGAGTGTATAATGTGACTCCGTATCGATGGCAGATGACACAACATCTTCGTACTCGTGGCTGGATGTTCTGTAAGAGCAACGTGTCGTATTCATGTCGAGTCATGATAGAGCAAGGCTTAAATGGTCTTGCTCCGCTTCTTCTCATAACCCGGTTCAGTTCAGAGTTTTGATTGTACACAATGCATTCTGCTTCATTGGCACAGCTAGGAAAATCGACCAATCGATGCTGTCCATTCACCTCGTACGACCATCGACCACTTTCTTTGAGCAACTCAGATTCAAGTGAAGCCGTCATGAGTTCGAGGTGTATGTGTCGGTGGTGGAGTTTCTGATCCAGTTGAGCTTGAGTCAATCCCGCCTCAAGTCCGTTGATTCTCATGTAGATTGGTGTGTAGATGTGTTTTTTGAATAGATCGACGAACATCTCATGGTACATCGGATTCGTGGATGTGTCGTGCGGAATAGATGGAGGCTGTACCAATGCCTGTAATTCTTTGATTTGGTTGTCTGCTTTCGCACTTCGTCGAATGACTGTGTTGGAAGTCGGTCGGACACCAGCGATCTTTGCTTGTGAGAGTTTGCATGTACCGGATTTGATGTGAGGGAATAACTCGAAGAGGTCATCGATAGTGTGCATTTCGAGATCTGTGTTGACAGTCTCCTCGGATTCGATCGCTTTGTCATTGAGTGGTTTGAGTTCGGGAAGCTCGATCTTCTTCCGATTCAGGATCGACTTGCTTGAAGACGCTGCTTTCGATCGCTTTGTTCCATTCTCTGCTTCGTCTTCGAGCTTTCGCTTGCGTCGTAGCGCCTCTTCGTCAGCGCTAGAAAGGTCTTCGAATTGCTTATCGAGGAATTTCGACATGTCGGATTGGTTTTACTAAATACACTAAACATTGTGAAACAAGCGCTCGAGAAATAAATCGGCTAACTATATACTCACTCCTAGCTGTCTTGCATATTTCTCAACAAGCTCAACTCGATCTTTGTACTTGAGTAATGTTTCTTTGGCTGCTTTGGGGTCTCCTTTCTTCAACCCGCTGTACGATTTCAACATGTCATGCTTGATTTCATCCGTCATCGACTTTACATCTTTCAGTGTTTCGATCTTTGGGCGAACTGGAGGGAGCGGTGGTTTGCTGGACGCAGCTGTGTCAAATTGGAATTGTCGAATGTATTCCATTTCAGATTCATCTGGATCCGAAGGATGATCACGAGAGGTGCGAATGTGCAATGTAGGTTTCTTTCTAATAACTGGTTTATTGAGAGCTGCTTTAGCTCTGCTCCCGGTGGGTTCACCTTCCATCGGGTCGTCGACAAAAGGGGTACGTGGCAACGAGCTGGACGAATAAATGCTACGAGCAGGAGGTTTCAATGTCTTAAGTATTTTGTCGACTTCTTTCAACGTGTATGAAGACTCAACAGAGATCGGAGCAGCATGGCGATGAGATACCTGAGCTGGTGGACCCATTTTCAATCGAGCTATGCGCTGGTTGACGTCATCCACGAGCTTTTCACTCTCGGCATCTCTCTCTGCTTCTTGTGAACTCATGTCTGGTTTTACTCGTAACAACAACACAATGCAAAATGGTTATATAAAATACACGCTTTAATCAATCGCTAGCAACCGGTCGATAACTGGGTTCAAACTGGCCACTTGCGCATCTTGTTCTGGAGTTGGTTTCTTCAATTCCGGAGTGTTTGGCAACAGCACTCCTTCGAATTTAGTTCGGATCAATTCGGTGATGGATTTGTGACGAATGAGAGATGCTTTGTAATTCACGACTTGTTGTAGCAACAAACCGGCTCTCAAGGACTCCATCACTGTGATTACAGAATTTTCGAATTGATTCAAATTATTACATACACACACAGGAATCAACTCATTCGCTGGGGTGAAATCGAGTGAGCCTTGCTGGTCGATTATAAAAACGACTGGAAGCGACCACTTATTCACTGCTTCGATTTGATCTTCTTCGTCAGGCACATCACGACGTATCACAACTTTAATACACTTCATAGAAAAATCGGTATTGGTAATGGGTAAATGATTGTCCAAGAACCATTCTTTTGTGTATTCGTATGCTTGATCGGAACCACTTTCATGGACTACATCGAACCACAGTTTACAATCCTTTAAAAGACTCATTTCATAAACGTCGAAACTTGTGCTTATGCATGATAAACACACTTCTCAAAATGAATACTTGGATCTCTTTATTACAAACCTGGGCATTGTGGGAGACGGTGCATCAGGTGATCGTAACACTTGCTGCACTAGTTTACATCTACACTACGGTCGGCCCTCAGATCGGGAAGCTCGTCTCCACCAGCTGGGCCATCATCAAGACAGTGCTTTGGTTATGCCTGGCAGTGATAGTTGTGGGGTTCGTGATGCACGTGAAGACACATGTGGACACCGGAGTAGAAGCAGCGACAGCAGTGAGAAGTTTCTTTTCGACGATTTTGAACAACAGAACAGAGTTGTAGAGTTATAAGGACTAGTAAAACAACGTTTTGACAATTTCATTGATCGCTATGGCCAGGCGTTTGTTTTCGTCTCGCGACGTGTCGCACCACGTTTCAAATGCGTTTCAATCCCAATTCTCAGCTGATGCTGCTCACAGACATACCGTCAGCCTCGTTCAAAATGCAACCAAGTCAGTCACCGCGTCGCTGGACGAGCACCGTCGCAAAGCTCAGATGATATACTATTCAAAGAAACTTGCAGGTGTGATCGAAAGCGCACAGCAACACAAATCGGGTTGCCGCAGAAACAACTACTGTTGCTGCAACATTGCCTCTGGTTGTGAACCCGTGTCCAGTCCACTATTCTCCTCTCTCCCTACCACTCAAAACTACTTTGGACCCGAAGTCACAGACGAAGATGTGGCGAAGGCGCAAGGTTTACTCGAATCAACCAGCATCTCCGACCGACCCAGAAAGTGCAGAATCGACTACGCTTCATCAGCACAGCGACTAAAGCGACACTATCAAGAAAAAGCACTAGCGAGAGCGAAACAATTCGAAGTGAAACCTATTGTCGATGTGGCTTTCGATGACGAGGGGGAGGATGGGTGCTCTGCAGGAGCCATGCGACTCAAACGAATACAGAAGGTTCTCAACATGATGGGTCTGGATCGATCTGCAGACCAGATCCGGTTTCACGACGCATTCACAAAGGCGTGTCTTCCACACATCTACGGCAAGAACAACTGGGACGGCGACAGTGTCGCGGCTCTCGAAGACATCCAGATCCAACGAATCCAATACGAAGTGTTGGTACAGACGGCTCGTCGTATGGGTAAGACTGTTTCTGTAGCGATGTTCGTTGCTGCTATGCTCTACTGCTGTCCAGGAATCAAGATATGTGTTTTCAGTACAGGTCAACGTGCATCTGGGTCGCTGATGGACCAAGTCATCGCGTTTCTGCGCAAGCTTCCTGGGGGTGAAAAACGAATCATCTCATCAAATCAAGAACAATTGTACGTCGCTTTGAACGAACTACCCGAGGGTATCAGCGGACAAAGTGCGGACGGAAAAAGGCTAAAAACAGATGATACAACTAGCAAATTATGCAGCTATCCAAGTACGGTCACAGGTAAGAGAGTTGTACACATACACCACAGGCACTCTGGGATCATTTACTCAAACACAACTAGAAATAAACAATGAAAGACTTAAAAAATTTTGAAAAAGAACAAACTAGAAAGAACATAGGTAGCAACTCCGGTGATGGAAACAGTGGGATACTTCCAATCTGCTACAGACTGGTAGGTGTCAAGCGTTGTCACATTCGAATTTGTGACCACCGGGTAAGTGACTTGAGAGGTAACGGTACCGTTGAAATATGCAGTGATAGTGATAGTGGAATATGACAAGTTATCGTCGACTGAGAGTAATCGACGAGCTCCGCTGTTGATGCCTACACCAAGATCTTCTGTATAGGCAACACTGAACGCAACTCCTACACTTCCATCAGGCAACAATGGACGAATCTTTGGAACTGGAATCATAAATGAATCGCAGTGTGAATACCCTGCACACACTGGACTCACTGCACAGATAGGACAGAGTGCAGACTCTCGTTTAGGGACATAAGTCACATCCTTTCGGAATGTGTTCCAGTATACCGGGGTCTGACTTGGTATCACCGTTCCATCAGTTCGAAGACCAACCATACTGATATTTCGAAGATCGGTCAAGAGTTTCAGAGTGTGACTCACACGAACAGTCGGATCAGCCCCGAACAACACCACACCGAGCGATCCATCATATCGCAATGCGACGTTTCGTGCATCAACGCCTGCAGTTGTGCCACTGGTTGTTTTAGTGGACAACACAGTGACGTCATTCAATGGTGTATCGAATGTAGTAAAGATACCAGCAGACACAGAGAACCGAGATCGACCCAAGTCACCGTCCGGGAACAACGAAAGGTTGATCGTTGCACTGATTTGATCAGGGTCGTTGTTCGAAGCTTGATTGACTTTGACGTACGAAGGGTCGTTGATGTCTGAGATTGGTCCATACCATGAATCGACTTTGAAGTTGACCAAGCCGTCGAGTTGAGCTGGGTATGGATTGTCGGCTCCCATATCAGTAATACGATCAGCAGCTGGTTGGTTGGAACACTCGAATAATGTACTACCGTCTGGAAGAGGCACGACATAACGGGAGTTGAGACGCACTTGGTGTGAGCACACATTGTTGGAACAACCGAGGAAGTTGTATCCAACAACGGTTAAGCCATAGCAATTCGTTGGAGATCCAGGTGCGAAGCTGACGAAGATATCTGAAGCAGATCGAGGCCCTACTCTGACTGACCCATCACCGACGTTATAATAATCGAGCTGGAACAAGAAGGTGGCGCGTTTAGCCCCATCACTTGCACGGGTTGGAGTGAGTTCACTTGCTTCGAGTAATCGACTCCCCTTTCGATAAATACTCGTGGCACTAACCGTCACAGCACCAGTGGTGTCTTGAACAGCGACAAAAGTCCCAGTTGATTTCATACGACCACATCCGAATTGGCGTTTGATGAATGAGATCGGGATGGTCCATGTCGTGTCTTGTTGAGTGACAGTTTTTGACACACCTTCGCCAAAGCAGGTCGTGTTCAACAAGTCCACCCGAACTTCGTATAAAATGTTAGTATTCAAACCAACTGTTTCTGATGAAACTGTTCGAACGATATCATAAGGTTTACCAATACCCATGGAACCCCACATAAGCCGAGCGGCATTCCCATTGGACGTTGCATCGAAGTCGAGATTGTTTGCAGCGTTGATCCAGGTCAAGCTGTATGTTCGAAGCAAATCGGGGTCTCCGAACGTCACTGCAGCGGGGTCTGGGGTGACTTCGTTGTTGAGACTTGGACACATGCCCCAGCGGCTGTAGAGACCGACCGGCTTGGTGGTGAATCCGGTACCAACTCCGATTATAGGCCAGGCGGGTTTCGCCAAGTCCCATTCAAGAGGGGTGCTGATCGTTACTGCTAGAGTGAGAGTCTCGGGAATGATGTGAGCGTCGATCATGTCCACGGTTGATGAGCAAGTGATGGGAGGAGCTGTATCATCGTAAACGATATCATCAGAACCGTCGCTGTAGCACTGAGTCCCAGTCCAGTGACAGCCGCTAGCAGCAACACACGCAGTGCTCGCAGCTTCGTAATTGGTCCATTGGTTACATGGGAATAATGCAGTGATCTCGGCCCAGCTTTCGAAGCATCGTCCGAGGTAGTTGAAGAAGACGCATCCTTTGCTGTCTGAGATACAACTGGACTCAGTGACGTGGGCCTTACACGACATTGGATTGGGTCCATTGAGACAAGTGCCACCACTCCAGTAGCATTGGGGTGCAGCATTACAGGTTGTTGAAGTTGATAGAGAAGAACATCCTCCAGTAGGAGAATTGACACACACTGGTGTAGCTAGACTCGTGTCCATCTTACAGAGAATCTGAGATCCACATCCGCGCCAGTCTCGATAGTATTGAGAGCATGTACTCGGAGCACCACTCACACAGAGGCTTTGAGCTGAGTCATAACGACATGAGGATCGTTGCAGATAACACGAAGACTCAGTGCTGTAGACGTTACATGGATCGGCTAATCAAAAACAACAACATCAACCAAACAACGATTAGAACTTGTCTTAAAACTCAGATTCGAACATCACACCCACCATAAATTCCAGATGGCGCGGCCACAAGGACAGCTATGAAAAGAATGAACCACGCGGACATGGCTCGTATGTTGTATAGTCGCCCGAAGACGCGTGTTTATGCGGCTCTTGTTTTATTTAATTGGATACACTTACGGGTTGAGCAGTTTGATCCAATCCAGCGCGATGTACAGTTACAGGTGAATCCGAAACGATTATTTATACAGGTCCCATTGTTTGCACATGAAGTAGATGTACAGTGATTTATCACTCCAGTGCAATTTGTTCCGTTGTAACCGGTGTCGCATATACACGTGTAATTGAGATGTCCATCCACGCAAGTGGCGCCGTTTTTACATGGTGACGTAGCACATTCGTCAATGCTTCTTGTGCAGTTTGATCCGGTCCAACCAGCTGCACATGTACATGCCCATTGGGTGTCGTTGGAGTAAACTGGATGTGTGCCCACTTTTGTTATCACTCCGAAATCCGTGTTGCTTTTGAACGCATGGCGGTTGTTTCCACTAAAATCCCATATTACAGTGTTGTTTCCTTTGATCGATTCGAATTTATAATATATTTCCAGCGCTGCAGTGTTACAGTACTGATTCATATAAACCTGGTATATGTCGTCTACCGACAGCAATCTGGAATAGAAACGAAATTCATCGAGCCATCCATTTCCCCACGAACCACCAGCGTTGACTTGAAGTTCTCCTATTCCTTGGTATGGTACAGTAGCGGTATTCGCCCCTACAAACGTGGCGTTTGTATAGATTGCTCTGTATAACGTGTATTGATTATACAACCCACAATGATGGGCCCATGTGTTCAGTGGCTGTTTAAAGCCATTCGTGATCAAATCGTTTCCGTAGAATCCCATAGCAGGCGATCCGTCAACTTGTACACCAGTCAATAAAAACCTATTGTTCAACGGAAAACTACCAATCACATACCCTCTTTGTACAATAGGGTAACTCTGCAGAGTATGCGTTCGATAAAACCAGAAACAGTAGGTGAAATTGATTTGATTAAACGCTATCGGGTTTCTTGAATACATGCTGGTTTCGTAGACAGTTGCACCGTTGAGTTTGATGAACTCATCGTCTTCGTCGTTATTACATTTTTTCTCACACACTCCATTTCCACAACTAGTTTTACATTCATACCCGGTGCAGTTGACTCCTTTGTAAGCTGATGCGCAAATGCAAGTGTAATTACCAATCCCGTCGACACATGTCCCTCCGTTTTTGCACGGAGAAGTGGAGCACTCATCGATGTTAACAGTACAGTTTGTACCAGTATAACCTGCAGCACACGAACAAGAATATCCGTTGATTTGGTTGACACAAGCTCCACCATTAAGACACGGACTGTAGTAACAATGATCTCCCACGGAGGGATGGTCTAAAGAACTGGAACACACCGGGTTGTAATATACACATCCTTGCGAAGAGCACGTAGGACCGTTGTTGTTGAAACTCGAGCAGTTGGGATGTCTGCATACATTTAAACCAGTGTAATAAACGCAGTTGTTGGTTTCACACGACGCTTGGTTTCCATCGAAATCGGGACACACGGCGTACACCTGTGTGAACACACATAAAAGTGCGACTAGCAATACAATCGACTTCATCGTCGCGATGTAACACACATCGCCAAAACAATCTATGTAACGATGTGGGTTTATTTAGGTATGTAGCTCTTATAGATAAATCAACTGGTTGAAACGCGTAGTCCACTGATGGTGAACAATCTTTCCGAAATGGACCAACCAAGTGTGCCACTGGCTGGCCGTCCGCCTGCGGAGCAGTTCCCTCCTTGCACACCTTCCCGTAGCTGGATGTCGGGTGTTTTCGATGTAGTGATTTGGATTTCATTTTTCGGTGTGATGATTTGGCTGGTCGTTCAATCGAATCACGAGAAGATCCATCTTCAAACCATTAACAACTTGAATGATTTCATTTCGGTAACCCAAAAATCCAACCAACTGGTCGTTGAAGATTTACAAACGAAACACGCATCTGCGATGAATCGGCGAATGTGCATCCATGGATACACTGGTGAGAATTGCGAAACAGCGTGTGGCAAGCATTCAACTCCTCGCCACTCGTTTCTCTCATACTCCATCGAAGACACATGCGGAACCGTGACTTGCTACGAAGGATACGAGCTCACTGACGCAGGCCTGTGCATGATCACAAACGAGCACTTGTATGCCATGGCCAAACAGTATATCGAAGCCAGCAAGCATTAAAGCGTGTTCGTTATAAGCCAGCAAAAAGTAAAACCTAAAGTTATACCACTTTCAGTGTGCTTGCAACCATGTCGAAGCGAGCCAGCCGTGAAGACCCGGACGACGAAGAAGTCGTTCGAATGAACATGTCCGATGAAGACGTCGAGTCTGATGATTCTGGAGAAGGAAGCATCCAGATGTCGACCAAAGTGTCTCCTAGCGGAGATCCAAAAGAAGACGAGTATGATGAAAACTCGCGTCGACTCAAACATCTCCACATGTGGCGTATTATGCTCGCTTTCGTGGAGATGATCTGTGGGCTAGTCATGATCATCGCTTTAACCACCTCTGGTGAACACTACAGAACAGTCGGGTTCGTGTTCACTGGGGATCGAGAAGACAATCCGTTATACAACACCAGCGCGTTGGAAACTGATCCAATCATTCGGGAAACTTATTTCACTAGCGAAGCAGGAATCAGCATCGGGATCTGGGGTGGTGTTGGATTGATCCTCGATGGGTTGTGTAACCTCTTGCTTTACTTCCAATTCAACGAAGTCAGTGTGAAGCAACGAACATCGACCGGTGCCATCAGGTTGTTCCAAGCTCTCGCGTTGAGCATCACCACGATTTTCCAGATCTGTGTGATCACTCGAATCCACGACGCGTTCTTAATCACCAACATCGCTTGGATCCTTGGACTCCGTGTCATCATCGAAGCAGCCATAGAACAATCTGTTCAGAACGGAATCGTGATCCAAACTGTTGCTGCCAAGATCCACAACTGGGTGTACGTGTACGGAATCCTCAGCATGCTTCTCGAATGGACCATCATCATGGCTAACGCGATGTTCCATGACGACAAGTGGGAGCTTCCAGACTATGTATGGGTTATAATCATTTTGTCATTCCTCTACCACATAGCCGATTCGATTTTCATGTTCCTCTACATGCAGAATTACTTGCATTTTCTCGTGCGCGTGCAGCTCACCATGATCACATCGGGAGTGTATATTCTTCTCCAAACGTGGCTCGTATTCGCGTACGACATCGAGTGAGGTGTTTAGTTTGAGATTTCTTTGTTTTCAGTCTGAGTTTTAGTAAAGTTTCTTTGTTCATACTTCAAAATGGGCAATCGATATCGAGACCGCAGACGAGGCGACTGGAGCAAGGAGCGCAAACAGAAAGAATATGAACAGCAGTACGACACCAACTGGTGTGCTGTGATACAATTCGAAGAATATTCAAGTGTTTTCTATTCTGAAATATGTGAAGTTACAGGAGAATATGAATTCGATTGCCAGCATTGCTATGAATTGCTAGACCCTTTTTACGACGACGAAGAATTCGACCCATGCCCGTGTTGTGTTTATCCAGACTGGTGGTTTATGGATAGTGATAGTGATTGAGTTTTAGTAACATTCGAGTGTTTAGTGATATTGTTGTTCACATTCAAAGTAAAACTATACGACATTTTTCAAACTCATTCACGATGTCCCAATTCGATATTCTCTTCGACGGTTGTTTGATCCAGATGCGGACGCAACTGTTGCCTTACATGAGCGATGTGATATTTAAAACAATCCCGCTCAGCGTGTCTGATTGGTCGATCACTCAGCTGGAGCTTCATGTCTGGCTCGATTACAATCATCGATACGTGATAACCCAAAACGTCGATTTCGTTCATGGACTAGATGTGATCAATTTCAAGTCGAAATTGAAATCGGCATGCATACAAGCCCTCGAGTGTGCTCGTCAAAGGATACAACGAGACCACCAGCTAAATCTCGAAGACCACTCTGAATTCGTCGAATACCATGTATGACGTAGAGTGTCCCAGTGAGCACGAAGAAACAACTCAAACCGGGTTACTGTTTCGAATAGCATTGTACGTTATGCTTGGTTTGCTTGTTATTTCGTGGAGCCACGAATGCTATATTTTGTACCAGATCAACTCGAGCAACATCCGAAGACTCATACGCCAAGGTCCTCCTCGATCCTGCCAACCAGGCGGCTTGAGTTTTCCCGAGGAGCTATTAAACTCTCTCATCGACGACGAAGACCATAACTGCAAGCTGTACTATCAAACCGTAGAACAGTCTCCAATCCCGAATCCAATCGAAGCTCTATTTGCTTTATCCAGCAGAATCACCGGTAGTGCGATCGGTCAGGTGGTGACTCAAGTGCTCCAAGGACAAGACAAAGTGTTGCAGCTCGCTCTCATCGCTGCGTTTGTTTGGCTTCTTTATCGACTCATAGTGATTTGCATGCAATACAGAAAGCGAAGCGTTTACACTCGAGAACAACAAGCGATCAATGACGCGTACAAGTACCACTGCATGATGCTGCAACAAAAACACTACGCGGAGCCGCCTGTATGGAGCAAAAAAAGTTCACTCGAAATAAAGCAACTAACTTAGAGTCAGAGCGAGTGCAAGCAGTCCTACGCGAGTCAAGTCGGGTTTGCCCATGGCATCAGACTCGGATCGTTCTAGCTCGGGCATTGATAATTGTCGAGCCAATTCTGGTATAGACAAAGGAGAGGGAAAGCTCGGTGTAGACGGCATAGAATCGGGTATGCTTGCTGTGCTTGGAGAGAGTGGCTCCGAAGGAGGAGTGATTGGAATAAATTCAGGGAGCTTCTCTTCTTCTTCGTACTTGGACTCTGTTACATCCAATCCCAACGACTGTATCAAAGCTTCAGTTCGATTGTTCATTTCATCTTCTTCTCGTTCAGAAGGTGGAGATATGCTAGCACTGTCGTCCGAATCATATGCATAACTAAGAATTCGATCCATAGCGTCGTCTTCGATTATGTTGCTCGCCAATTCTTCTGCTAGTGCATTGGTAAGAGTCTGTGTTTCTGGTTCGACGACCGGTTCTATATGCCGATGCTTTGTTCTTTCGTCTCTCTGTGTGAATCTCCATGTGGACACATCACCTGAATGCACACATACCGGTTCTTTGGTGGGCACACAAAGCAACTCGATGTGACTCACTTTGAACGGTGCAACTCCATCTGTCGATATATCACCCACTGTCTCCTCTCCTTCGTAGTGCTTGCACTCCTTGCAGTATATGAAATAGCTCAACAGTCGATGCCCATACCTTCGTATTGCTTCAACATTGATTGAAGTGAGTTTCACAGATCCTGCTGCTCGTTTCTTTTTAAGACCAGTGTCGTCGCCCTTCAAACGAAACTGGTCGCAGTGACGACAGTGCAGAATGTACGTGTTGTCGAGTTTCTTTCCAAACTGCCCTGGGAGATAATACCATGGTCTGTCGCCGACCTCTTCCAGACCGAGATCACGACGCATCGCTTCATGCTCTTCGAAAGCGTCTGCAAAACTGGTGGACTCAGAAGACACGATGGCTCGTATTGCCTCGAGCTTTGATCGGTTGGTTGCATTGATGAAGAGTGGAATTTGGATTGGTGCTTCTTCTGGTGCTTCTTTGATCGATATCATCGGAAGTTCTTTTTCTGTTCTAGCACCACCTCGTTTTCTCTTGAGTAACAACACTTGCTGTCGAGTGTCCAATCCATCGAATGCGATGAAGCCATCTTTCAGTGCGTCTAGCTTACCAGCGAGTGATTTCGAGTTCAGTGATGCGACTTGCTGTTTGATCCAGACCCTAGTGGCGACGTCGATGACCAAGTGTTTTCTCAGATACTTTGTTAGTTCAACTATCACAGTGGAAGTTTCACAGAATGAAGCTGGAGGCATGCTGGTCACTGCTTCGTAAGACTTCTCAATCGAGTCACCACGAGCGATCTCAACGCCTCTTCGAATGCATCTGTAGATATACCAAAACGCTACGATGTCTCTCAGTATGGTAACATCGGTCCCTGCTGTGTGGAACACTGGTTCGATATGGTTTCCAGCTCGGAACTCGACGTCCATGCATTCTGTGAGTTCAGTTTCGTCGTTGAAGTCGATGTTGAGCACGACCTGGTCATCCTTCAACATGTCCTCAATCTTTTCCTTTGTAGTGTGTGAAGCAGCCAGGCTCGTAGACGAAGCAGCATCTAACACATCGGGTCGATAAACTGCACCTTTAACCACGACGTACTTGTAAAACATGATGTCGAACAGATTCGGTACACGCTTGAGCGTCGATCCTGTCTTGCTACAGAGCACCCCTTCCAGTTTCATTTCTTTGATCTCCGGTAGCAACAACGCGTTAACAGACAAGAATTTGAAGTTATGCTCCTTGATTCGATCGATCAAGTCGAGATTGTCACTCAGAACCAGAAATATATTCTCTGCGATCTGGTCTCCGTCGATATTCCCAGCGAAAAGGAACGTGGTGCCACGCTTGAAGCGATGCATGAGTAACTGCATGCATTCACACAGAGTGACTGCTTCAGTACTATCAGTTCTGTCGAGTGTGACTATACCGATGTCGACCAACTCGAGCCATATTGAACTCAGATCCTTGTATTTAATGTATGTGTTGTGACGAACAGTTCCATCGAGAGACACTGCACTGATTTGAGAAATGAGACGAGGTTCACGCTTGAGGTTGTGCCACTCGACGTCGATAAAAGCAACCTCGTCGTGTTGTGATTCAGACTTCGAGTCGAATTCTAGAACGAAATTCTCGAACGGGAAAAGAGGTGGATTGGTGGTGCTAATTGGTGTGTGGGGTTCTTCAATCTTCTTCTCCTCTTCAGACTTTTCCGAATCGTCGGAATCTTCTGATTCTGAAGAGTATTCTGATTCGCTCGCAACTGGACTATCTCGCTGGCTGTACTGCGTCGCGACATACTGACTGACGTCATCCAGGGCCAAATCGATCGCTTTCTCTTCTTGTGTTGCGTGGTCTCGATAGAAGACGCGGTTGGTTCGAGGTCGAAGATTGTACCGGGACATGATCAACTACGCTTTCAAAGACAACAATGCTGTATATATAAACATACATCAAATGTGTTTACTTAAATGTCACTGCGAACAACGCCGCATGCACAACACCGATGATAACACCCCATCCGATGTCGTACGAGCTTTGGATTTTACACCAGGCTTTGTGAGTTTCGTCATCGTGTGCACAAACGCAGTCGACGCTAGAGTACAAATCCGTTAAAATAAACCAAGCAGATGAAATAATACAAACGAATAAAACATTCAGATAAAAATGGAAACTCATTTTGAGGGTTGGGTGAAAGCCGGAATGCACATGAATGTCACATTTTCGAAGATACTCGGTACACTCGTGTTGTATATACGAAACTATTTACTTAAACGATCAACCCATTCAATACAATCAAACACTAAAAAGAACAAA
>ERZ778028.1845-NODE-1845-length-18846-cov-4.156458_pt1 | contig 18846 bp, 14 predicted proteins | sample MGYA00375758_ERZ778028 | MGnify/ENA primary metagenome ERZ778028 (study PRJEB29350, sample SAMN05389828) | bioreactor metagenome | isolation source: Thiocyanate bioreactor | place: South Africa: University of Cape Town | collected 2014-03-17 ... | reverse complement strand
CGGCACCGGCAGGGCCGTGTCCATCGCCGAGGCGAAGGGATGGATCAGGCCCGGCCATTGCGGATCGAACATCCACAGCGCCGTGGCGCAGGCCCGGCAGAAATGGCGCTGTCCCCGGCTGGTTTCGCAGCGGCCGTCCGCAGCGGCGATGCGGGCGCGATAGACGCCGATGGATTTTCTGCCCCGCACCGCCAGCGTGGGAGCGATGCCCATGATGTTGATGGCAAATCCGCCGCCGCCCGCCGTCTTGCGGCAGATGGAGCAATAGCAAAGCTGATAGGGATAGGGGCTGTGACTTCGCAGCGAGAACCACACCGCGCCGCACCGGCAGGATCCTTTCAGCAGCCTGGGCATGTCAGCCGTCTGGGCATGGGCACCTCGTCCCTTCCCAAACGCATCCGGGCCCACAGGTTTCCCCGGAAAGTCCCGATCCCCCAAGGCCCGATTCCAGAGGATCAGGACGGCTTTTGCCCAAGGGCGGCTGTGGCGCTATAAGGCCCGCGCAACATGGGGTTTTCGATGGCATTTGAAGACGAACTGCGCCGCACCCGCATCGTGCCGGTGATCGTGATCCAGGATGCGGCCCATGCCGTGCCGCTGGCCCGGGCGCTGGTCGAAGGCGGGCTGAACATCCTGGAAATCACCCTGCGGACGCAAGCCGGGTTGGAGGCCATCAAGGCCATCGCGCGCGATGTGCCGGGCGCCATCGTGGGCGCGGGCACCGTCATCAATGCCGGGCAGTTCGCCGCCGCCGCCGCCGCCGGGTCGCGCTTTGTGGTCAGCCCCGGCCTGACCGCCGAGGTGGCCCAGGCCGCCCGCGACCATGCCGTGCCGCTGCTGCCGGGCGTGGCCACCGGATCGGAGATCATGCAGGGTCTGGCGCTGGGCCTTTCGACCTTCAAATTCTTTCCCGCCGAAACCAGCGGCGGCGCGCCCGCCATCAAGGCGCTGGGCGGCCCCTTCCCGCAGGTGCGCTTCTGCCCCACCGGCGGCGTCTCGGCGAAGAATCTCGCCGGCTACCTGTCGCTGCCCAATGTGATCTGCGCCGGCGGTTCCTGGATGGTGCCGTCCGACCTGGGCGCGGCGGGCGCCTTCGCCCAGGCCGCCGCGCTGGCGCGCGAAGCCAGCGGCCTGGCCCGGAGTATCGCATGAGCGACAAGCCCATCAGCGCCATCTGCATCGGCGAATGCATGGTCGAACTGCGCCCGGTCGCGGACGGTCACCTGAAGCGCGGTTTCGCGGGCGACGCCTACAACACCGCCGTCTATCTCAAGCGCAGCGCGCCCGAGATCGACGTCGCCTTCCTCACCGCCACCGGCGATGAAAGCCTCAGCGACGCGATGGTCGAGACCTGGCGCGCGGCGGGCATCAGCGACCGGCTGGTGTTCCGCATTCCCGGCGAGCGCCCGGCGCTTTATCTGATCGAGACCAACGCCAGGGGCGACCGCAAATTCCATTACTGGCGCAGCGAGACGCCCGCCAAGGAATGGCTGCGCCTGCTGATGGCGCGCGGCGGCGCCCAGGTGCTGGACCAGGCCAACCTGGTCTATGTCTCCGGCATCTCGCTGGCGATCCTGTCCCATGCCGACCGGCTGGCGGCGGTGCAGCTCTTGGGATCGCTGAAGACCAAAGTGGCCTTCGACCCCAATATCCGCCCCGCGCTGTGGAAATCCATGGACGAGGCCCGGCATGTCTTCGAGGCGATGGTGAAGATCGCCGCCATCGTCCTGCCCAGCCGCCAGGACTATCAGCTGATGTACGGCATGGACGATCCCCAGGCCCAGATCGAGTTCACCGCCATGCTGACCAAGGGCGAAATCGCGCTGACCTGCGACGAGGACGGCGTGCGCCTGCGGATGGGCGAAACCGTGGTGCCGCTGCCGACCCAGGCGGTGACCGTGGTGGATACCTCCGGCGCGGGCGATTCCTTCAACGGCGCCTATCTGGCGGCCCGGCTGCGGGGCCAGTCGCCGCTGGACGCCGCCAAGGCGGGCCTGGCGATGGCGGCCAGGGTCGTAGCCCAGCCCGGCGCCATCATTCCGGCGTGATATTGTACTGTTTTTAACAAGAAAACAGTATTTTAGGGCGATTTCGGATTTGGCGTTGAGAACCGGTCGCAATAGCACGGTTCTTTAAAGGCAAAACCCAGAAAGCACTTGCGCTATTCCCGTGCACGCCGATAATCCACCTAACCAACGGAAATCCCTGCGGATTTTTGTATTTCCCGGAGGAAGAATACAATGCGTATCAACCCCAACAAGTGCGTCGCCTGCGGCAACTGCACCTATGTCTGCCCGATGGGTGCGATCTACATCGATCCGCAGCTGCAGCGCGCCACCATCAACCGCGACGAATGCGTGGAATGCTATGCCTGCTACAACGGGCTTTCCAAGGAAGTGCTGCCGCCGCGGACGGTGCGTTTCGTGCGCCGCACCCTGGCCAACTTCCGCGTCCGCTTCGAGCCGGAGCCGGATGTGTGCCCCACCTCCGCCTTCGAGCCGGATCAGCTGGAATGGCCGCGCGTCGTGCGCCGGGCCTTCTCCGACCCGCGCGTGCCGCATGAATCCACCGGCGTGTCGGGCCGCGGCACCGAGGAGGTCAAGACCAACGATGTCACCAACCGCGTCGGCATCGGCGAAGTGGGCTTCACCATCGAGCTGGGCCGCCCCGGCATCGGCGCCCGTTTCCGCGATTTCCAGGAAATGAGCCGCGCCCTGGCCAAGGCGGGCGTCTCGTTCGAGAAGAACAACCCGATCTCGACCCTGATGACCGATACCAGCACCGGCGACATCCGCCCCGACATCCTGAACGAAAAGGTGATGAGCGCCATCATCGAGATCAAGGTCCCGATCGAGCGCACCGAGGAGATCATCCGCATCATCTGGGACGTCGAAAAGCGTATCCCCACCCAGATCGTGCTCGGCGTCGGCGTCCGCTGCGACGAGGACGGCGAGGAAAAGCTGGTCCTGCCGATCCTGGAAAAGCTGGGCTACAACCCGCAGCGCGCCAAGACCAATATCGGCCTGGGCCGCAAGGTTATCCGTGATTTGACGAACGCCGCCCCGGTCGCGGCGCCCAAGGAAATGGTGAACGCATGACCAATACCCTGCACCGCTACGGCAAGTCCGACAGCTTCGTCGACGACTACATCGTCTTTTCGCTGCCCGCTAAGAGCAAGGCCGCCGGCCAGACCGGCGACGCGCTGGCCGCGCAAAAGCGCTTCATGGCGATCGCCGCCGAGTTCAAGCCCGCCAGCCTGGGCGACGCCCTGCATGGCGGCTCGCTCCGTCCCACCCGCAGCCGCTCGATCTTCGGCCACTGGGGCAAGCGCAACAAGCCGAACTTCAAGCGCGTGCTGGAAGGCATGAGCAAGGCGGGCACCATGGCTGCGGTGTTCGACAACCGCGCCGCCGCCGAAGGCTTCGTCAAGCGCATCGCGGAGGAGAATCTGGGCCTGTCGGTGAACATCTCCTCGTCCATCGTCAACGCCAAGAACGCCTGCGACCATGCCGGCATCAAGCGCCACTCGATCGCCTATTCGCTGGGCTTCGAGGATGTGGGCGACAACACGCCGGGCAAGCAGGCCATCATGCTGTCCACCATGTGCGGCCACGGCATGTTGTCCATCAACTTCGCCCAGAAGATGATGAGCTTCGTGCGCGAGAACCGCCGCACCCCCAAGGAGGCGGCGGAAGCCATGGCCCGCTTCTGCTCCTGCGGCATCTTCAACACCACGCGCGCCAAGCGCATCCTGGAAGATGTGCGGATCGGCGTGAAGTAAGCCGCGCCTTACGAACCGATACGGAAAAGCGCGCCGGAAACGGCGCGCTTTTTCATTTCAGGGGCAGGTCGGCGTCCCGCGCCTGCGCCACCAGGCGGGCGGCATCCTCGGCCAGCAGAGTGCGCCGCGCCACCAGATCGTCCGCCGCCGCCTTGACCCGCGCCACATAGGCGGCGCGGCTGGGATAGCGCTCCTCCAGCGAGAGGCGCGGATCGCCCTTCGCCAGACGCTCGGCCCGGGTCGCCGCGAAGGGGATATAGCCGCCGGTATTGCCGCAATAGCGGCCTGCCTGGAAACCGGCGGCATAGACGTTCCAGCCCACATAACTGCCCAGCGGCGCCTGGAGCAGCGGCGAGCGGATACCGGCGGTCTCATTGCCGTCGGCATCGGCGCGCGGCATCAGTTGCGGGATGGTCCGCACGATGCGCGGCGGCGCGAGGCCCATTGCGCCGCTGCCGTCGGCGTAATGGAAACCGGGACCGAAATCATACTGATAGAGCGGGCTGTAGGCGGGCGGCGGCACACCCGGAATCTTCGGAAAGGCCGCCGCATAGGCGTCCGGCGTCACCAGATCGCCGCCCGCAAGAGTGGGATAGAGGCTGGCGGGCGGTTCCACCCCGTCCGTCACCCAGTCCAGCAGGCCCTTGAACAGCGCCCGATGGGTGTCGGGGGTGGGATTGGGATTGGCCGCCAGCACACAGGCGGCCGCGGGCTTTCCCGCCAGTGCGAAGCCGCCCGCGCCGCCATTGTGATGCACGCCCGCATTGTAATAGCGCCGCACATTGGCGGGCAGCGGAATATCGGCCTTCAGATCGGTGCCGACGAAATTGACGCTGGCGCGCAGATTCCAGAATTCCGCCGAACCTAATATCTCCACCACCTTGGGGCAATTGCCCGCCACGCCGCAGCGGTCCAGCAGGCTGTGACGTCCGGTGCCGCGCACCGTATCGTCATAGGCGCTCCACCAGTTGGTGCCGTCATTGCCCGCCTCATACAGGCCGACCAGCCCACCCGGCGCGGCGAAGCGATAGCTCATGGAATTCATCCGCATCGCCACGATGGGATTGATGCCGTCGAACACCGGCAGGCCGTTCTCGCCGGTGTTGAAACCCAGATTGACGAAGGCGCGCAGGAAATTTCCTGATTGCGAGACCCCGCGTCCCACCGCCCAGCGCATCCGGCCCGCCAGCGGATTGGCGTCGCCGTTCACCGTCCATTCGCCATAGCGCAGGAAGCTGATCAGATCGCGGGTGGCGGCGAAACCGACCCCCAGCACCTTGGGGTTCTTGGCGGTGAAGGCCAGGGTATAGGCCAGCTTCGGATCAAAGCCGCCCTTGACGCACAGCTTGGTCAGATCCGGTTTGCCGGGAAAGGGCGCGGCATCGCAGTCGGCAAAGGCCCAGTCGGTGCGCGGCACCGCGACCTGATCCCGCGGCCGGTCGTCGGAGACGGCGGTGAACAGCCGCGCACCTTCGGCAGTGGCCGGTTCGTAGGCGCGTCCGCCCTGCCGCCCCTGCGGCCCGCCCTTGACCGGCAGCGTGGTGGTGCCGGCGGGCATGTCCGTGAAGCGCACGCTCATCGGCCCGCTGACCGGCGCGACCGGCGCAGAAAGAGTCTGTTTGCCGGACTCCTCCTCCAGATCGCCCTGCCAGCCGCTGACCAGGCTGACATGGCGGTCGCCGATGGCGATGGCCTGGCCATTGCCGCGATTGGGCACGTCATAGATCAACATGCCGGAGGCCCGGCCGATATCCACCGGCTTGGCGATGGCGAAGGTGGCGGAATATTCCACCCGGCCCTGGGCGTTGCGCGTTGCCAGGGCGATATCGTTGACCTGGGCGTTGCGGGGGCTGGCGGGATCCAGCGCGCCGGAAAAGCGGCCCTCCAGCAGCTCATAGCCGCCGGGCATCGGCGTCTTCTTCTCGATGGTGAAGCGGGTGACTTCCGCCCAGGCCGGACTCGTCACCGCGGCGGCGCAAAGACACGCCAGCAGTCCCATCGTGCGTTTCATTGCCCGCCCTCTTTGTTTTGGCGCGAGCATAGCGGCATCAGCCCAGGCTGGCGAATTCCGCCTCGGTCAATGTCACCTGTGCGGCAGCGACATTCTCCTCCAGATGCGCCACTTTCGAGGTGCCGGGAATGGGCAACATGGTAGGGCTGCGCCGCAGCAGCCAGGCCAGCGCGATCGAACCGGGCCGCACGCCCTTGGCCTTGGCCAACCGTCCCAGCGGCCCATCCGGTTCGGCCAGGCTGCCGTCGCCGCCCAAGGGATAATAGGGAATGAAGCCGATGCCGTTGCGGGCGCAATGATCCACCACATCGTCGCTGCCGCGATCCAGCAGGTTGTAGCTGTTCTGCACCGTGGCGACGGGGAAGACCTTGGCGGCCGCCTGGATCTCGGCCACCGAGACTTCCGACAGACCGGCCATGCCGATCACGCCTTCATCCAGAAGCTGTCGGACCGCGGCGAACTGCTCGTCCCGGGGCACACGCGAATCGATGCGATGCAGTTGCCACAGCGCGATCCGGTCCACCCCCAGCCGGTCGCGGCTTTTATGAGCCTGGGCGATCAGATACTCGGGACGGCACTGGACTCGCCACATATGCGGCCCGCTTCGGGTGAAGCCCGCCTTGGTGGCGACCAGCAACCCGTCATAGGGGTGCAGCGCCTCGCGGATCAGCGCCTCCGACACATCCGGGCCATAGGAATCGGCGGTATCGATGAAATTCACGCCCAATTCGGGAAGCCGCCGCAGCACGCGCAGGGCCTCGGCCCGGTCGCGGGGCGGGCCCCAGACGCCGTCGCCGGTGATCTGCATGGCGCCGAAGCCCAGCCGGTGAACCGTGATCTTGCCGCCGACCTTGAAACTGCCTGATGCAGCAGCAGAGGGCGCGGTCGCAGATGGAGACGCCATCGAATCCTCCTAAAAAGCCTGGCCGCGCGAGCCGCGCAGAAGCTGGCGGATCGACCAGGTGCGCGGGGTATGGCCGCTGATTTCCACGCCGTCCCGCGCCGTGAAACGCAGATTCCAGTATGTCGCCAGCAGCGAGATGACGGCAACCGTGAAGAAAGCCACGGTGAAATCGGGAAACTGCGGCCCGGCATGGCCGCGCACCGACATGGCGGCCTGCAGCGCCGCCGCCCCGGCGCAGATGCCCACCGACAGCATCAGCTGCTGGAAGGTGGTGTAGAAGCTGGTGGCGCTGCCCATGCGTTTCTGCGCGATCTCGTCATAGGCGATGGTGTTGTAGCCGGTGAACTGGAGCGACATGAAAAGCCCGCTCACCACCATCACCAGGAACATGACCGGCATGGGCCAGCCGGGCCGGAACAATCCGCACAGGGCATAACCGCCCGCCGCGAAGAAGCCGTTGACCATCAGCACGTCGCGAAAGCCGAAGCGGCGCAGCAGCAGCGGCGCGATGGGCTTGGCCGCGATGGCGCCCAGCGCCGTGGCCAGGGTCATCAGGCCCGATTGCAGCGCCGACAGGCCGAAGCCGAGCTGCATCATCAGGGGCAACAGGTAGGGGTGGGCGCCCTGGCAGATGCGGGTGATGGACCCGGCGATCATCGAGGTGCCGAAGGTGTGAATCCGCATCAGGCTGATGTCCAGGATGGGATTGGCGGCGCGCCGGGCATGGAAGATATAGGCGATGCCGGACAAGGCTCCCGTGACCAGAAGCCCCAGCGCCAGGGGAAGCTGGCCTTCATGGCTGGTCAGCTCGAAGCCGAACAGCAACAGGCCCAGCGCCGAGCTGGAGAGCACCATGCCGGTCCAGTCGAAACCCTCATGGCTGTCCTCGCGGGTGTTGGCGATGAAGATGCTGACCAGGATCACGCCCAGGATGCCGATGGGCACGTTGATGTAGAAGATCCAGCGCCAGTTCAGATAGGTGACGATGAAACCGCCGACCGGCGGCCCGATGATGGGGCCGACAATGGCGGGGATCAGCACCCAGCTGGTCGCCTGGATCAGGTCGCGCTTTTCCACGCTGCGCATCAGCACCAGCCGCCCCACCGGCAGCATCAGGGCGCCGCCGATACCCTGGAAGAAGCGCGCCGCCACCAGCAGCGGCACGTTGGGCGCCAGGGCGCAGAGGATCGAGCCCAGGGTGAACAGGATGATGGCGCCCCGGAACACGGTGCGGGCGCCGAAGCGGTCGGCGATGCGCCCGGACACCGGAATGAAGATCGCCAGGCTGATCAGATAGGAGGTCAGGGCGATGGACAGACTGGGGGCCGAGACGCCCAGCTCATGCGCCATCACCGGCAGCGCCGTGGCCAGCACCGTGCCGTCCAGCGTCTCCATGAACATGGCCGCGCCCACGATCAATGCGATGGTGCGGAAGTGGGGGCGTGGGACGCCGGACTCGGACATTTGCGGGTTGTTGCGGTTCGGGCATCCGGTTTAGGCCCGTGACCGGGGTGGCGCAAGGCCCGGCCCGGCGGGCCGGGAGAGGCACCCAGGACTGATGGATTGGCCTGTCCCGTTCCACATGCGGTCCGCTATAACCCGGCCATGACCCTTCAGGCCCAGTTCGAGCGCGCCGTCGGATACCATCAGCGCGGCCTGCTGGCCGAGGCCGAGCATCTGTACCGCGAAATCCTGCGGGCCACGCCCCACGCCTTCGAGCCGCGCCATATGCTGGGCGTCTTGCGGGCGCAGCAAGGGCGCCATGACGAAGCCCTGGCCCTGATCGGCGCGGCGCTCCAGACGCGGCCCGGCGACGTCCAGGCCCTGACCAATTATGGCAATGTCCTGGCGGCGATGGGCCGCTTCGGCGAAGCGCTGGAACAGCATGACCGCGCCCTGGCGGCGCAGCCCGCCCATGCCGACGCCCTGAACAATCGCGGCAATGCCCTGCGCGGACTGGGCCGGACGTCCGAGGCGCTGGAGAGTTATGCGCGCGCGCTGGTTGCGCAGCCCGATCACCTGGAGGCGCTGAACAATCGCGGCAATACCCTGCGCGATCTGGGGCGTTTTGCCGAGGCGCTGGACAGCCTGGACCGGGTGGTGACGCTGGCCCCGCATCATGCCGAAGCCCTGTACAATCGCGGCAATGCGCTACAGGCCCTGTCGCGCCATGCGGAGGCGCTGGACAGCTATGACCGCGCCCTGGCGCTGATGCCCTCTGGGGGAGAGGGCCATGTGGGGGTGCTGAACAATCGCGGCCAGTGCCTGCAGGCGCTGCGCCGCTTCGACGCCGCGCAGGACAGTTTCGACCGCGCCATCGCGGCCGCGCCCGATGCCGCCGAGGCTCCTGTCGGCAAAAGCCTGTGCCTGCTGCTGACGGGCCGGCTGGAAGAGGGTTTCCGGCTGTATGAGGAACGCAAGCGGATGGGCGTGGAGGCGCGCGACTATCCGCGGCCCCTCTGGTCGGGCGCGGAAAGCCTGCGCGGCAAGACGCTGTTCCTCTATATCGAGCAGGGCCTGGGCGACACCATCCAGTTCTACCGTTATGCGGCGCTGGCGCAGGAAAGCGGGGCGCGGGTGATTCTGGCGGCGCAGGATCTGCTGCATCCCCTGCTGCGTTCCGCCCTGCCCGCGGTGGAGTTGATCGGTTATGGCGAGACGCCGGCGCAATTCGATTATCATGCTCCGCTGATGAGCCTGCCGCTGGCTTTCGGCACCAGCCTGACGACGATTCCGGCGGCCATTCCCTATCTGCGGGCCGAGCCGGAGCGCATCGCACGCTGGCGGGCGCATATCGGAGACGGCGGCTTCCGCATCGGCGTCGGCTGGGAAGGCAACCGCCAGGCGGTAGGCGGGGCGGGCCGCGCTTTTCCCCTCGCCGCCCTGGCCCCAATCGCCCGGCTGCCCGGCGTCCGTCTGATCAGCCTGCAAAAAGGCGTGACGGCGGACGCCATGGACCTGCCGCCCGGCATGACGGTCGAAAGCCTGGGACCGGATTTCGACACCAGCGGCGCCTTCCTGGACAGCGCGGCGGCCATGCACGGTCTGGACCTGGTGATCACCATGGATGCGACCCTGGCGCATCTGGCCGGCGCGCTGGGCCGCCCGGCCTGGATCGCGCTGAAACAGGTGCCGGACTGGCGCTGGCTTCTGGATCGCGACGACAGCCCCTGGTATCCCGGAATGCGCCTGTTCCGGCAGGAAAAAGACGGCGACTGGCAGGCGCCCTTCGCCGCCATGGAACGACAACTGGCAAAGATGCTTTGATGAATCCGCCCAATCCCCAACAGCTGTTCCAGCAGGCCATCCAGGCCCATCAGCGCGGCGACCTGGCCCAGGCCGAACTTTTCTATCTGCAAGTGCTGAAAGTCGCGCCCGCTCATGCCGCCGCCGGCCATATGCTGGGCATCATCCGCGCCCAGCAGGGCCGCAACGCCGAAGCCCTGTCCCTGATCGGCGGCGCGCTGCGCGCCCATCCCCATGACGCCGATATCCTGACCAATTACGCCAATGTGCTGAATGCGCTGGGCCGCTTCGACGAGGCGCTGGCCCATCATGACCGCGCGCTGGCGGCGCGGCCCAGCGATGCGGAAATCCTGAACAATCGCGGCAGCGTGTTGCAGGCGCTGGGCCGCTTCGAGGACGCGATCGCCAGCCACACCCAGGCGCTGCGCCTGAAAGGCGACTTCCTGGACGCCTTCTACAATCGCGGCAACGCCCTGATGCAGCTGGGCCGCCATCAAGAGGCGCTGGCGCATTTCGACCGGGTGCTGACCGCACAGCCCGGCCATGCCGATGCCTGGAACAATATGGGCAACACTCTGCAGGCGCTGAAACGATTCGCCGAAGCGGTGGCGGCCTATGACCGCGCCCTGGCGGTGCAGCCGCGCTTCGCCGCCGCCTGGAGCAACCGGGGCAACGCCCTGGCCGGGCTGGGCCGCCATCAAGAGGCGCTGGACAGCCATGACAAGGCGCTGGCGCTCGATCCCGGCAATGCCGAAACGCACATCCATCGCGGCATCGTGCTGCGCGACCTGAACCGGCTGGACGAGGCCCTGGCCGCCAACGACCGGGCGCTGGCGCTGCGCCCCGGTTATGTGGATGCGGTCAGCAATCGCGGCATGGTGCTGTGGCATATGGGCCGGAACGAGGAGGCGCTGGAGGCTTATGACCAGGCGCTGGCGATCAATCCGGACCTGGCCGTCACCTGGAGCAATCGCGGCAACGCCCTGCGCAACCTGCGCCGCACCGGCGAGGCGATGGAAAGCTTCGACCGGGCCCTGGCGCTGGATCCGGACTATCCCGAAGGCTACTGGAACAAGAGCTTCGCCAAGCTGCAATTGCAGGACTTTGAAGCCGGCTTGCCGCTGTATGAATGGCGCAAGAAACTGCCCCGGCCGGACGGGCTGCGGGACTTCCCCCAGCCGGTCTGGACCGGGCGGGAGGATTTGAAAGGCAAGACCCTGTTCCTCTATGCCGAACAGGGGCTGGGCGACACCTTCCAGTTCTTCCGCTATGTCGCGCGGGTGCAGGCGCTGGGCGCGGAGGTGGTGATCGCGGTGCAGAATCCGCTGGTCACCATCCTGCAGGACGCCACCAGCGCGCGGGTGATTGCCTTCCGCGACCGGCCGGAGACCTTTGATTATCACGCCGCCCTGATGAGCCTGCCGCTGGCCTTCGGCACGCGGGTGGAGACGATTCCCGTCGCCACCCCCTATCTGCGGGCGCGGCCCGATCTGGTGGACCGCTGGGCACAGCGGCTGGGGCCCGACGGTTTCAAGATCGGCATCGCCTGGCAGGGCAACCGGGCGGCGGCCGTGGACATCGGACGCCCCCTGCCGCTGCCCCGTTTCGCGGGACTGGCCCAAATGCCGGGCGTGCGCCTGATCAGCCTGCAGAAGAATGACGGCATCGAGGAACTGGCCAACCTGCCCGACGGCATGACGGTGGAGACGCTGGGGGATGACTTCGACAGCGGGCCCGCTTTCCTGGATACCGCCGCGGTGATGCAGAATATGGACCTGATCATCACCCCCTGCACCTCCATCGCCCATCTGGCCGGGGCGCTGGCGCGCCCGACCTGGGTGGGGCTGAAATATGTTCCCGACTGGCGCTGGTTCCTGGATCGCCCCGATTGTCCCTGGTATCCGGGGATGCGCCTGTTCCGCCAACCGACGCCGGGGGACTGGGCCCCCGTTTTCGCCGATATGCGGGCGGCCCTGGCGGGCTTGATTCGGACATGAAAAAGGCCTCGGAACATATCCGAGGCCTTTTCCGATTATCCCGCCCGGCTAGTAGCCGTAATCATAATAGCCGTAGCGCTGGGCATAGCCCGGAGGCGGAGGCGGGGGACCGTAGGAATAACGGTCATAATAGCGGTCGTCATACCGGCTCTGGGAAGCCGCGATCGCACCCAGCGCGAACAGGCCGATTCCCAGACCGATCAGCGCCCCGTCATTGCCCCGATGACCATGCCAGGAACGGTCATAACCGCCCCCGCGATGACCACCATAGGGCCGGGCGGAAGCGGCGGTCGCCCCCAGCAGGCTCAACGTCAGGGTGGCTGCAACCAGCTTCTTGAGGGTGTTCATGACCTACGTCCTTTCTGACGACATCAGTGTCGTTGGACGTGAAGATGACAGCCCCGCCATGAACCCAGGCTGAATGCGATTGCGGGCTTTCCGACAGGTTTCACAGGTTCCCGGGGCGAGGTTCCCAAGGCCAAATCCAGGCCAGCAGACAAAGAAAAAGGCCCCCGTTTCCGGGGGCCTGATTCTTTGGTCGTGTCGCTTCGACTAGTTGTTGAAGCGGACGCCGACGCGGTACATGCGGCCAATCACGTCATACAGCGTGTTGTTGGCGTTCTGACCACCCGTGTCCGGCGGCATCGTGTTCGCCACGTTGTCCACCTTGGTGTACAGCTGGGTGTGCTCGGTGATGTTCCAGTTCACACCGACGTCAAGATACATCACGGCCGAAACCTTGTTGTAGTTGATGGTCGGGGTCTGGACGGTCGGGCGCGGGCAGGTGCCCACGGCGCAAACCAGCGTGTTGCGGTTGGTGAACACGCCACCCGAGTACCAGCGTTCCGTCAGGTTGATGCCCCAAACGTCGTTCTGGTAGCTCTGAACCAGGTTCAACTTCCAGTTCAGGACGTTACCGCCGGACTGGTTGTAGGTCTGGCTGTTGCCGCCGCCACCGACCGCACCAGCCAGTTCGCGGCTGGTCTGGGTGCCGGGGATGCCGTCGTCCACAATGAACTTCGACACGTGGGTGACCAACGAGCGCAGGGTGAAGCTACCCGGCACGTCCCAGTCCTGCAGATCGAACTGGTAGCTCGATTCCCAGTCGAAGCCGTCGGTCAGCAGCACCGCGGCGTTGAAGGCGCGGGACTGAACCGAGACGATCTGGTTGGCCGTACCCGGGGCGCCGGTCGCCGCCGCCGACACATTCACGCCGTTGGCGGTTGTGATGTTGTCCTGCGTACAGAACTGGGTGAAGCCACGGAAGCACTGGTCGAACACGGTCTGCAGGCCCAGCGACTGGATCACCTGCTTCACGCCGATGCGCCAATAGTCGATCGAGGTCTGGAATCCCGGCAGGAATTCCGGCTGGAACACGATGCCGATTTCCGTGGTCTGCGACTTTTCCGGGCTCAGAGTGGGGTTACCCACGTTCAGCTGGCGCACCGTCTGCTGCGGCGAGCCGGCCAGGAAGGTGTTGTTGATGCCACCATTCAGACCCTGGTTGGGCGAGAACAGCTCCGACAGGTTGGGCGCACGAATGTCGCGCGACATGATGGAGCGCAGGCGGACGCCCGGCAGCGGGGTGTCCCAGGTCAGACCGACCTTCCAGGTGTTGGCGTCACCGGCCGTGCTGTACCGCGCATGACGGCCAGCGAGCGACAGGTCAACCTTGCCCCAGAAGGTGTCGTTCAGCAGCGGAACGCCGAACTCCACGAAGATTTCCTACACATGGTAGTTACCACGACCGTTGTGGAAGTTACCGGCGTTCCAGTTGTCACCGTTGACGCAGTTGATCGAGGGATCAACGCACGGCTCGGTGGCAGTGGCCGGGGTCGAGGCCGAGATACCGCCCGCATACGGATCGGCGCGCTGGGTGTAGTACTCTTCGCGATACTCGATACCAGTCGCCATGGCGACCGGGCCGGCCCAGGTGTCGATCGGCGAACCGTTGACGGCGAAGCTGAAGGCTTCCTGGCGCTGGGTCATGTTCATGACCGGGCCCGTGGTGGTGCCGCCGATATTCTGGTTGTCGAAATAGGCCAGCGCGCCGGTCGAGATTTCCGACTGACCGAAGGGATTGTACGGCACGCAACCATTCAGGCGGGCAGCGGCGTTGCGGCAGACGACGCCGCCAAGGGCCGCATCATAGACCGCATCCTGGGCCAGGTTGTAACGGCCGGCCAGGGGCATGTTGTAGATCTTGGTGCCCGAGCCGCTTTCGCCGTGCTGGAAGTAGGAATCCCAGTTCCAGTCCTTGCCGAACAGGGCGAAGGAGCCGGTGCCGCCGATGACATAGCGGCGCATGATGCGCGACTGGAACAGCTGCTGCGAAACCGGGATGTTCGCATTGTTGTTCGCGTAGGTGATGGCGTTGCCCGGATAGAGCGCCAAGCAAGCCGCCTGGGTTTCCGCCGAGGTCAGGCCGATACCGAACAGGCCGGTGCCGGGCAGGAAGGCGTTGTCGCACCGCAGGGTCATGTTGGTGCGGTTGGAGTTGCCCTGAGCCGGGGTCTGCTGGGTGCGGACCTGCGAGTAGTTCACGGTGGCATACAGCTCCGTGCTCGGCGTCAGCTCATACGACAGACGGGCATAGAGGTTGCCGCGGGTCAGCGGGTTCACAAGGCCCTGGGTGAACTGGTGCGAGTTGTCCTGGTCGCCCGGGGTCTGCGAGGTGCCGAAGCAGGTCTGGTTGATGGCGCCGGTGACGGTGCCGTTGGCGTTGCGCGTGCAGCTTCCCGCCAGGTTGAACGGAACGGCCATGCCGTTCGCGCCGAAGGTGTAATAGGCCTTGGGGCCGGAGGTGATCAGGCCATAGGCGGCGCCGTTGATGCTCTGGATCAGCGGGCCATAGAGCGACTGCGGCGAGCCGGCCGGGGTGGCGGCCAGGTTGCCGCCATAGCTGGCGATACCCGACTGGCGCGCGATCTGGCGGCCGCCGACATTCGGCTTGGCGGTGAACTGGCTGATACCAGCCGGATACTGCGGGAGCAGGCCGGCGTTGTAGGAGTATTCGCCGGCGATCTGGAAGTGGGCGCGGCCACCCATGAAGCTGGTGCCGGCGGCGGCCTGGAAGGTCGCGTTGGCGGCGTCGCCATAGGTCGACAGACCGCCCTGGGCGTTCATCTTGAAGCCTTCGAAGCGCTTGTCGGTGACGAAGTTCACGACACCGGCGACGGCGTCCGAACCCCACGAGGCCGACGCACCGCCGGTCACGATGTCGACGCGCTGGATCAGGATCTGCGGCAGCTGCGAGACGTCAACCACGCCGTTGAAGTTCGCGCCCACGACGCGCTGGCCGTCCAGCAGGGTCAGGGTACGCAGCGGGCTCAGGCCGCGCAGGCCGAGGGCCGACAGACCGGTCAGGCCGGTGGTGGTCGAACCGGTGTTGTACGACACGCCGGTCGAACCCTGCAGCGAGGGCAGCTGGGTGATGGCGTCGAAGACGCTGGGGGTCGCGACCTGCTCCAGGTCGGCGGCGCTCACCACCGTGGTCGGGGTCGGGGAGTCAAAGCCGGCAGCCTGAAGGCGGGTCGAGGAAACGACGACCGTTTCCGCCTCTTGCGCCATCGCGGCGCCAGCGCTGAGCGCCAGAATGGCAGCTCCGCCGACGAGGCGAACGCGCGTCTTCGTCAAACCATAATTCATAGATTAAGTCCCCCTGGACGGTTGTTCTGCCGGCATGATGCCGGACTACGGGCGGTTGGATAGCAGACGATCACGCCGCTGATCGAGAGAATATTCGCCAAAAAGCCCTTAAAGCGTTCGGTAGCAGGTTAACGTCACATAATTGCCACGCCGTATCGCGGACACATTATATGGCGCAGCGATCAAGTTTTTCTGGAATGATTTAAAATCGCATAGGTATATGCGTGTAAACGCAGCGTTTCCGGGGTTTGCAGGCTGATGCGCGCCTGGCGCGCCTGACGGAAGGGTGACACCGGGCGCAATTGCCACAAGGGGCGGCTTCGATGCCGTCCGGGACCGCGCGCCCGCCAAAAGACGCCGACGCGGCGATGATTCCCCGCCGACTCCGCCATTGTGGGCGCTTGCGGGCGGCCGGTAACCTGCGGCCCGCCAAATTCTCATGGGAATCAAAGGCCATGCTCGATTCGACCGCCGCCGGGGTCTTCGCCATCGCGCCCACCCCTTTTCATCCGGACGGCGCGATCGACTGGGATTCGCTGGACCGGCTGGCGGATTTCTATGGCCAGACCGGCTGTAACGGCTTCACGGTGCTGGGCGTGCTGGGCGAAGCGCCCAAACTCGATGCCGCCGAGGCGCTGGCCATCGCCAAACGCGCCATCGCGCGCGCGGGCAGGCCGGTGATCGTGGGCGTATCCGCGCCGGGCTTCGCCGCGATGCGCGCCTTGGCGCGGCCGGTGATGGAGATGGGCGCGGCGGGCGTGATGATCGCGCCGGCCGCGGGCCTGCGCGGCGACGATCAGATCGCAACCTGGTTCCGCGACGCGGTTGACGCCATCGGCGGCGACATTCCCTGGGTGCTGCAGGATTTTCCGTTGGTCACGGGCGTGAGCATGACGCCCCAGTTGATCCGGCGCATCGTCAACGAGAATCCGTCGCTGAAAATCATCAAGCATGAAGACTGGCCGGGACTGGAGAAGATCACCGCCTTGCGCGGCTTCGAGCGCGACGGCGCGATGCGCCGCACCGCCATTCTGGTGGGCAATAACGGTCTTTTTCTCGACTTCGAACTGGCGCGCGGCGCCGACGGCGCCAATACCGGCTATGCCTTTCCCGACATGCTGGTGCAGGCGGTCAAACTGTCCCGCGAAGGGGCGCGCGACGCGGCGCAGGATCTGTTCGACGCGCATCTGCCGCTGCTGCGTTACGAGCATCAGCCGGGCATCGGTCTTGCGGTCCGCAAATACATCCTCAAGCGGCGCGGCATCCTGGCGTCGGATGCGTTGCGCAAGCCGGGCGCGGCGCTGAGCCCCACCGCGCAAGCCGAAGTGGAATACCTGCTGGCGCGGCTGGGCCGGCGCTGTCCGCAATTCGCGCTGGCGGCATCCTAGGCGGCGATTATAGTCGCGCCATCACAGGGAGACGCGCATGGACGCTCAGACCAGGCAGACGCTGGAAACCATCTCCACCGCCACCCTCACCACGGTGCTGCTGCGCAAGGGGCTGCGCAATGTCTGGCTGCGCGGCGCCTTTCCCAGACAGCCGAGCCAGAAGCGCGTGGCGGGTACCGCCTTCACGCTACGGTTCGTGCCGGCGCGCGAGGATCTGGCGACTCCGGCGAGCTGGGCCGCGCCCATTTCCACCCGCGCCGCCATCGAGGCGATGGAGGACGGCGTCATCGCGGTGGCCGACGCGATGGGCGTGACCGATGCGGGCATCTTCGGCGACATCCTCTGCGCCCGCATGGCGAAGCGCAAAGTAGGCGCTCTGATCACCGACGGGGTGCTGCGCGACATGGAAGGCGTGCTGGCCACCGGCCTGCCGGTCTGGTGCGCGGGCGCGGCCGCGCCGCCCTCGGTGGCGGGGCTGACCTTCGTGAACTGGCAGGAGCCCATCGCCTGCGGCGGCGTGGCGATCTTCCCCGGCGACGCCATCGTGGCGGACGGCGACGGCGCGGTGGTGATCCCGCAGGCCCTGCTGGCCGAAGTCACCCAGACGGCGGTGGAACAGGAGATGCAGGAATCCTGGATCATGGGCGAAGTGGAAAAGGGCGCGCCCCTGCCCGGCCTTTATCCGCCCAATGACGAGAACAAGGCGCGCTATGCCGCCTGGCGCAAGGCGCGCAAACCCTAGTCCTTGATGAAGTCGCGCAGGCGGCCATAGCTGCGCTGGATGTGGCGGCGCATGGCGTCTTCGGCGCCCGCGCCGTCGCGCGCCCGGATGGCCCGCACGATGTCGGCATGTTCATGCACCGCTTCCTCCGCGATCTCCTTGCGGAAGCAGGAGCGGAAGATGTGGATGTGGATGTGCAGCCGCGCCAGGGAATCGGCGATCAGGTGATTGCCGCCGCCCTGCGCGATCAGCTTGTGGAAATCGGTGTCCATGTCGGCAAAGGCGTCGTGCGACGGCGCCGCGCCGCCGCTGCTGGCGTCCAGGCTCTGCATGTCGCTTTCGGGCATGGCGAGCGCGGCCTTGCGCGCCGCGTGCGGCTCGATCAGCAGGCGGAATTCGAACAGCTCATCCAACTGCGCCCGGTCCATGCGCGGCGCGGTCTGATAGCCCGCGAAATGCTTTTTGCTGACCAGGCCGTTGGCTTCCAGCATGGACAGCGCCTCGCGGATCGGGGTCTGGGAGACGCCCAGTTCCCGCGCCAGACTGTCCACCGACACACGGCTGTCGGGCGGCAGCTTCAAGGACATGATGTCGGCGCGAATCCGCCGGTAGACCTCCTCGGCCAGGCCCGAAGGCCGGACGATCGGTCTGTCCATCACTGCCGACATGCCTGCTCCCTGCAGTTTCCGCGCGTATCGCGGCACCATAACAACCTGGCGGATCGCGCGACGACGCATTTCACCATTGACGGCGCGAAGTCTAGCACATATCCTGCACGGATCATATAGGATATTTGATTAGCCATGCTCGTCCCCGTCGAGGAAGTCCGCAAGCTGGCCGAAGGCATCCTGCTCGCCCATGGCGTGCCGCCCGAACATGCCCGGACCCAGGCCGGCCTGTTCCTGGAAGCCGAAATGCGGGCCATCCCCAGCCACGGCCTGCTGCGCCTGCGCCGGGTGATCGAGCGTATCCAGGCGGGCCTGTCGGCGCCGGGCGCCGTCGGCCAGCAGGACTGGACCGCGCGCTGTTTCCTCAGTGTGGACGGCCAGCGCGGTCTGGGTCCGGTGGTGGCCATGGCGGCCCTGGACCAGATCGTGCCCCGCGCCCGCGCGGACGGCATCGCCATCGCCGCCATCCGCAACACCAACCA
>ERZ778028.1839-NODE-1839-length-18910-cov-6.179687_pt1 | contig 18910 bp, 17 predicted proteins | sample MGYA00375758_ERZ778028 | MGnify/ENA primary metagenome ERZ778028 (study PRJEB29350, sample SAMN05389828) | bioreactor metagenome | isolation source: Thiocyanate bioreactor | place: South Africa: University of Cape Town | collected 2014-03-17 ... | reverse complement strand
TCATGCGCCTGGTTGAACGCCCGGCGGTTGAACCAGCGCGAGTTCTCCCACTGGAACACCTTGGGCCCAAAGTAGCGGCCAATCGAATAGTTGCACTGGTCGCCCAAAATGGCCGCCGCCAGCAGCACCCCGCACGCCAGCGGAAAGTTCATCATCCCCGCCCCACACAGCGCGCCCACGATGAACAGCAGCGAGTCGCCCGGCAAAAACGGCATCACCACCAGCCCCGTTTCGACAAACACGATGGCGAACAGCAGCGCGTACACCCACATGCCGTAGGTCTGCACAAACGCCTCCAGGTACTTGTCCACGTGCAGGATGAAGTCGATGAGAAAAGTGACAAGTTCCATGAAGAGGCAGGCCCGGCGCGGCGCGGAAAAAAGGTGGGCGCATTATCCCCATCCCGTCCGCCGCACCACCCGATATCCCTGCACAGCCCCCGCCCTAAAATCCCCCGGGTGAACGACACCACCTCCTCCCTCGCAGCGGCGCAGCCCGCCTCCGGCCCCACGCCCCCCGCGCGCCGCCCCATCCGCGATCTGCCCGATGAGCTGATCAGCCAGATTGCGGCTGGCGAGGTGGTGGAGCGCCCGGCCTCGGTGGTACGCGAGCTGGTAGACAACGCGCTGGACGCGGGCGCCACGCAAATCACCGTGCGCCTGTCTGCAGGCGGGGTGCGGCTGATCACGGTGGAAGACGATGGTGGTGGCATTCCGCAAGAAGAACTGCCCGTGGCCCTGCGCCGCCACGCCACCAGCAAGATCACCAACCTGAACGACCTGGAGACCGTGGCCACCATGGGCTTTCGGGGCGAGGCGCTGGCCGCCATTGCCTCGGTGTCGGAGATGGCCCTGCTCTCACGCCCGGCGGCCCAGGCCAGCGCCTTCTTGCTGGACGCACGCAGCGGCGAGCTGCGCCCCGCAGCACGCAGCACCGGCACCACGGTGGAGGTGAAGGAACTGTTCTTCTCCACCCCCGCTCGCCGCAAGTTTTTGAAGACCGACGCCACCGAGCTGGCGCACTGCATTGAATCGGTGCGCCGCCACGCGCTGGCGCGGCCCGATGTGGGCTTTGCCATCTGGCACGAGGGCAAGTTGGTGGAGCAGTGGCGCGCCACCTTCGTGCCCGGCCAGAGCGATGTACAGGACGCCCATGACGCGCTGGCACGCCGCCTGTCGGATGTGCTGGGCGAAGACTTTGTCACCCAATCGGTTGCTGTGCAGCACCGCGTGGGCCCTGTCACCGTCACCGGCCGCGCAGGGCTGCCCGACGCTGCCCGCTCGCGGCCCGACCACCAGTACTGCTACGTCAATGGCCGCTTTGTGCGCGACAAGGTGCTCACCCACGCGGCCCGCAGCGCCTACGAAGACGTGCTGCACGGCCATAAGCAGCCCATCTACGCGCTGTATGTGGAGATCGACCCGGCGCGCGTGGACGTGAACGTGCACCCGACCAAGATCGAGGTGCGCTTTCGCGACAGCCGCGAGGTGCACCAGGCCGTGCGCCATGCGGTGGAAAACGCGCTCGCAGCGCCCCGGGCCGCCGCACTGGCAGCCGCTGCGGTGACACCCAACCCCTCCACAGCCGGTGATGGGGAGCATTTCAAGCCCCAGACGCCCCAAGCGATAGTGTGGAATGCCCAGGCTGCTATCAAATTTGAAGAACGGGGCCACCGTGTGGAAGACCTGGCGGCCCTGTGGGCGCCGCGCGGTGCGCCCTCCGCGAGTCCCATGACAGACCCGGCGGTTGGCGCTGCGGTGGGTGGGCTGTGGGCACCTTCGGCCCAGGCCGGTGCGAACGCAACGTCCACAGCGCCCGCAATGCCCGGTGAATCCGGCGCTCCTGCCACGGGGTGGGACGGCGCGCAGCCTGCAGAGGTAGCGGCGCCCTCTGCAGCATCCCCGACCGCCTCCCTTGCCAACAACCCGTCCACAGCCTGGCCCGTGGGCCGCGATGGCCAGGAAACCGCCTGGCCCCTGGGCAAGGCCGTGGCGCAGTTGCACGGCGTCTACATCCTGGCCGAAAACGCCCAGGGCATGGTGGTGGTGGACATGCATGCCGCCCACGAGCGCATCGTCTACGAGCGCCTGAAGGCCCAGGTGGACAGCGGCGCGCGCATCGCGAGCCAGCCCTTGCTGATCCCCGCCACCTTCGCCGCCACACCGCAGGAAGTCGCCACGGCCGAAGAGTCTGCCGAAGTGCTGGCCACGCTGGGCCTGGAGGTGGTGCCCTTCTCCCCCAAGACGCTGGCCGTGCGCGCCGTGCCCACCACCTTGGCGCAGGGCGACCCGGTGGAGCTGGCTCGCAGCGTGCTGGCCGAACTGGCCGCACACGACGCCACCACCGTGGTGCAGCGCGCCCGCAATGAAATCCTGGGCACCATGGCCTGCCACGGCGCCGTGCGGGCCAACCGCAAGCTCACCATCGATGAGATGAACGCCTTGCTGCGCCAGATGGAAACCACCGACCGCTCCGATCAGTGCAACCATGGCCGCCCCACATGGCGGCAACTGAGCATGAAGGAGCTGGACGCATTGTTCCTGCGTGGACGGTAGCGGCGGGCATCGCCCCGCCCGCGACATAGCCAGAGCCCTCTCCTCCAGCCATTGCCATCGCCCTCCATGACCCCTCGTTGCAGCACCACCGCCCCTACACCCGCCCTGAACCTGCTGGCGGCCACCACCGCCCTGTGCCTGGCCTGGCCCGCCCACGCCGGGCGCCCCCTGTCCGTGGACGATGCGGGCGTGGACGAGGTGGGCCATGGCCACGTCGAAGTGTGGTGGGAGGGCCAGCGCGGCCAGCCCGGCACGGTGTCCATGGCCCCTGCGTTCACCCCCATTGCTGGACTGGAGCTGGGCGCCGTGTTGGCACGTGACCGCAACGAGCGCCATACCCGCAAGGCCTGCAGGCCAAGTGGCTGTGGAGCCCCGCGCAAGAACAAGGCTGCAATGCAGGCAGCAGCGCCGGCGTCGTGCACCGGCGCCAAGGTGCCGGGCAGAGCGCAGGCAGCGTGATCGCACTCAATCTCATCGGCACCTGCGCCGCGACCTGGGGCGTGGTCAATGCCAACCTGGGCAGCCAGCGCGAGCGCGGCCAGTCCTGGCGCGCCACCTGGGGCGCCTCGGTGGAGCGCAGCTGGGGTGCCATCACCCCGCACCTGGAAGCCTTTGGCACCCAGCACAGCGCCCCCACGTTCCAGACCGGCGCGCGGTGGGAATGGGCGCCCGGCAGGCAGCTCGACGCCACCATTGGCCGCCAGCAGGGGCGCACCTTGCTCAGCGTGGGGTTTGCGCTGGGGTTCTGACCCCGCACCACACCGCCGCATGAAAAAAGCCCGCCGAAGCGGGCTTTTTGACGGGTGTGCAGAACGCTACTCAGTAGCGTGCAGTGACCTCTTTCAGTTATCCCGCGCAGCCTTGGCCGTGTCGGCAAAGTCGCTGAACACGCCGTCCACACCCAGGTTGTAGAACAGCTTGTATTCGGCCTTGGGGTCGCCCTTGAAGTCCGAGGCCAGGCGCTTGGCTTCGTTGCGGAAGGTGTAGGCGTGCACGAAAAGGCCTTCGGCGTGGGCGTTCTTCACCACGTCGGTGGGCGCCATCATCACGCGGTCGCGTTCGTCGATCTTGCCGTCGCCATTCAGGTCGTCGGGCTTGCCGTCCTTGTTGGCATCCACTTGTTTGGAGGGAATCAGGTACGGCTTCCAGGGGCCAATGCCGTCGGCATAGGTCTTGACTTCCTTGAGGCCTGCGGGGGTCAGCAGGCTGGCGAAGGTACGCGAGTCACCGGCCACGGCAAAGTCATAGGGCTTGTCGTACGGGGCCACCAGCGACATGGTGCCATCGGGGTTCACATCGTCTGCGTCCACCAGCTGCACCAGGCGCACCTGGGTCTTGGTGCGCAGGTACTTGAGGTTGGAGACCTCGAACGACTGGATGATGACGGGCGAGCTCTTGGAGGTGTAGCCGTACTTGGCCAGGATGGCCAGCAGGCGGTCTTCCAGCGGCAGGCCTTGCTTGACGTGGTAGGTGGGGTGCTTGGTCTCGGGGTACACGCCCACGGTGCGGCCCGCCTTGGCGCCTTCGGTCTTGGCCAGGTCCAGCACTTCTTCAAAGGTGGGGATCTGGAACTTGCCGTTGTACGACTGGTCGCGGTCGGACAGGGGCTGGATGGCGCGCAGGGTCTTGATTTCGGCCAGGGTGAAGTCGGTGACAAACCAGCCTTCCTCCTCTACGCCATCGACCACCTTCTTGGTCTTGCGGCCCGCAAACTCGGCGCGGGTGGAGACATCCGTGGTGCCCGTGATGTTGGGCTCATGGCGGGCAACCAGCACACCGTCCTTGGTGGCGACCAGGTCGGGCTCGATGAAGTCGGCGCCCATGTCGATGGCCAGCTTGTAGCCTTCCAGCGTGTGGTCGGGCCGGTAGCCCGCCGTGCCGCGGTGGCCGATCACCAGAGGCTTGTCGCCGTTCAGGGTGGGGTACGGATAGTTGTCGCTGCCGCCGCAGGCTGCCAGCGTGGCCACCATGGCCAGCGCGCCCCATTTCACACCAGGGATGTGCATGCTCTTCTCCTCGCTATGTTGTTGGTAGAACCGCCGAACTGTGGCGTCGGCATGTGACAAGGCCATGACGTTGGCTTGACCAACGGATGACGGCCGAACCACCCGCCAAACGCACCAATATGTGGCAAATATCCCGGCCACATTCCCCACCATTGTGCATAGACATCGGCATGAACGTATAACTTTTGGACATAATTCGATGCTGCGGTGCGCCAAACCGGTGCATGACTGCCTTCGATTTGTTGACCCTTTACTGCTGAAAGCCCTTTGAACCATGAAACACGCGACCGCCGAGAGCTTCCTTTCCCACGTGGCGCTCCGCAATCCCGGCCAGCCGGAATTCCTGCAAGCTGTCACCGAAGTGATGGAAAGCCTGTGGCCGTTCATCGCGCAGCACCCCCGCTATGCCGAGCACGGCCTGCTGGAGCGGCTGGTGGAGCCCGAGCGCGTCGTGATGTTCCGCGTGTCCTGGGTGGACGACCATGGCGCCGTGCAGGTCAACCGCGGCTACCGCATCCAGCACAGCATGGCCATTGGCCCCTATAAGGGCGGGCTGCGCTTTCACCCGTCCGTCAACCTGTCGGTGCTCAAGTTCCTGGCTTTTGAGCAGACCTTCAAGAACGCACTGACCACACTGCCCATGGGCGGCGGCAAGGGTGGTTCCGACTTCGACCCCAAGGGCAAGAGCCCTGCCGAAGTCATGCGCTTTTGCCAGGCCTTTGTGACTGAGCTGTACCGCCATGTGGGTCCGGACACCGATGTGCCCGCCGGCGACATCGGCGTGGGCGGCCGCGAGGTGGGCTTCATGGCGGGCATGTACAAAAAGCTGGCCAACAACGCGGCCAGCGTGTTCACCGGCAAGGGCCTGTCCTTCGGCGGCTCGCTGATCCGCCCCGAAGCCACGGGCTATGGCACGGTGTACTTCGCCGATGAAATGCTCAAGACGCGCGGCAAGTCGTTCGACGGCCTGCGCGTTTCGGTGTCGGGCTCGGGCAACGTCGCCCAGTACGCGGTCGAGAAGGCCATGGCGCTGGGCGCCAAGGTGCTGACGGTGTCCGATTCCAGCGGCACCATCATCGACGAGGAAGGCTTCACCACCGAGAAGCTCGCCATCCTGATGGACGTGAAGAACCACCATTACGGCCGCGTGAGCGACTACGCCCAGCGCACCGGCGTGCGCTTCGAAGCCGGCAAGACGCCCTGGCATATCCCGGTGGACATCGCCCTGCCCTGCGCCACGCAGAACGAACTGGACGCGAACGACGCCGCCACCCTCATCAAGAACGGCGTGCTGTGCGTGGCCGAAGGCGCCAACATGCCGTCGACCAACGAAGCGGCCAAGGCATTCGAAGCGGCCGGCGTGCTGTACGCCCCGGGCAAGGCCAGCAACGCCGGTGGCGTGGCCACCTCCGGCCTGGAGATGAGCCAGAACGCCATGCGCCTGAACTGGACGGCCGAAGAGGTCGATGCGCGCCTGCTGATGATCATGCAGGGCATCCACGCCGCCTGCCTCAAGCACGGCGCGCGTGCCGATGGCACGGTCAGCTACATCGACGGTGCCAACGTCGCCGGCTTCGTCAAGGTGGCCGACGCCATGCTGGCGCAGGGTGTGGTCTGAGGCCACGACCGGCACACGAAGAAGGGACCGCAGGGTCCCTTTTTTTATGTGCTCAATCGCACACCAGGCCGCCTTCGAGCACGCTGGCACCCACGCTGAGCCGGGCACGGCCCGCCATGCCCCGCAGCGCCAGCGACGGCGGCAGGCTGGCATCGCCAGGATTGCGAAATTCCAGGGCGACCGCGCCCGTGCGCGGGTCGAACCGCTCCAGCACCAGGTGCGGGGGTGAAAGCGGCACGCGCTGGCCGCTGCGCCAGGCCGAGGCGCTGTAGACCACCAGAGGGGCCGCGTCGCCGTAACCTATGAATTCGAGCTCGTGGTAGGCCGGCGGCGTGCCGGCGGCGAAGGTGCACAGTGTCTGCGACGCCGCCGCCGGTCCGCCGGCGCAGCCCAGCCACACCGCCCAGACAAGGCAGCGACCACGAAGGGGCGTTCGGTCGGTGGCAGACACACCGCCATGCTAACCGCGCCTCTCCACCCCAAACCGCCTCGCGCACGCCCGATTGCGGCGCTGCACGGTCAGGGCGCGGCCCAAGCCGTCTCGGGCGCGTCGGCGCCCTCGACCAGCTTCAGGTCCAGTACCTCGGGTTCTGGCTCTTGCACGGACAGGCCGGCAAAGCGCTCCAGCACGTGGCGCGTCCAGTGGCCGATGTCGTAGCGCTGCACCTGCGCCAGCATGCGGCCCATGCGATGGCGCTGCTCGGCCTCGCCCATGGCCAGTGCCTGGTCCAGCGTGTCGTCCAGCGAGCTGCGGCTGAAGGGGTTGACCACGATGGCGTCTTCCAGCTCCATGGCCGCACCGGAGAATTCCGACAGCACCAGTACCCCCGCCTCGCCCTGCTTGGCCGCCACGAATTCCTTGGCGACCAGGTTCAAGCCATCGCGCAGCGGCGTGATCCAGGCGATGTCGGCGGCGCGGTAGGCGCACACCACTTCTTCAAACACCAGCGGCGTGGTCGAGAGATGGATGGGCAGCCAGTGCAGGGTGCCGAAATGCCCGTTGATGCGGCCCACCAGTTGCTCGATCTTCTGCTGTTCGGCGCGGTAGACCTCCATGCCTTCGGCAGCGGCCACCGTCACCAGCAGCAGTTTCACCCGGCCGTGCAGGTCCGGGCGGCGCTTGAGCAGGCGTTCGTACGCTTCGAGCTGCTGGCGGCCGCCCTTGGCGTAGTCCACGCGGCTGACCGACACGATGAGGATCTCGGCGTCCATGTCCCGGCGGATGCGTTCGGTGCGCGCCTGGCCTTCGGGCGAATTGACCACCTGGCCGATCAGCTCCGGCGCCGTGCCGATGGGGCAGGTGTCGATGACGATGCTGCGCCCGGGCACATCGAGCTGCACCGTGACACGCGGCTCGGACAAGGCGCAGCGGCGCTGGATGATGGGCAGCGCTACCGGCGCCTCATGGCGCAGCACGCCTTGGCGCAGGCTCTCGACCACGGTGCAGAAGTTCTGCGCAAAACGGGGCACATGAAAACCCACCAGATCGCAGCTGAGCAGGCTGTCGATGATCTCGTCGCGCCAGGGCATGATGTTGAACGCATCGGGCCCCGGGAACTGGGTGTGGTGGAAGAAGGCGATTTTCAGATCGGGCCGCATCTGCCGGACGAAGCCGGGCACCAGCCACAGGTTGTAGTCGTGCACCCAGACCACGGCACCGTGCGCCGCCTCGGCGCAGGCGGCTTCCGCAAACCGGCGGTTGACCTCGCGGAAATCGGCCCAGTGGGTGTTCTCGGTCGAGTACAGCCAGGGAAAGGTGTGGATGACCGGCCAGAGCGCCTCCTTCGAGGTCACATGGTAGAACTGGTGGATCTTGGCCGCCTCCAGCGGCAGGCGTACCACGTCGTAGTTGCCGTAGCTGTCGCTGACGGTGATGCGGCGCTCGAATCCCTGCGCCTTGCCGGCTGCCGGTTTTTTCTTCCAGGCAACCCACACGGCCTTGTCCACGTGGCTGAAAAATCCCTTGATGGCGGGGATGATGCCGTTGGGGCTGCGCGGCTCGCGCATCACGGTCTTGCCGTTTTCCAGCACTTCTTCGTACGGCTGGCGGTGGTAGACGACAACCAGTTCGTTCTTCAGGCCCTGCGATCGGGATGTTGGCATAGCGGTTCCTCCTTCAGTGAATGCGGCGCAGAGCGTCGAGCACGCCGGCGGCACCCTCGTAATCGCTCCAGTGCAAATGGGGCAGGCCCTGGGCGGCCTCGGCCAGCAGCGGCTCGCGGTTGGCGACGACCACGCCCTGCAAGCCCGTCTGGAACAGCGAGAGATCGTTCAGCGTGTCGCCGGCCACCAAGGTGCGCTCGGGCGGCAGGTTCAGCGCGGCCAGGGTGCGCAGCAGCGTCGGGCCTTTCTGCACGCCGCGCGGCAGCACGTCGAAATACCGATCGGCGGACAGCAGCACGTCGTGGCCCGCGGCCTCCAGCTCGGCACGGGCCGCACCGGCCAGCCGCGCATCGGAATAGAAGCAGGAGACGCGCCGCCCCTCCACCACCGGCTGCTCTTCGAGGTGCGGGTGGCGCGCCAGAATGCGGCGCACGGCCGCGGGGGTGTGCTGCGGCCAGCCTGCGTCCAGCCACTGCTCCAGCGCCGGCAGCGGCGCACGCGCCGCCCCGGCGTACACGGCCGTGCCGACGTCGGAGATGATGTGGTCGGGCTGCAGGGGCAGATCGTCAAGGACGTCGCGCATGGTGGTGAGGCTGCGGCCGGTGACGTAAATCAGGACCACCTCCTCGCGCCTCTGGCCTATCCAGTCGTACAGCGCGGCGCGCTCGGCCGGGCTGCCTCCAAGAAAAGTCCCATCGAGGTCGGTGGCGAGAATGGTTTGGCGCATGGGCGCTCCTTTCGGCGGATGCAAAACCTCCTTGCGAGCGCTGCGGCCCGGCAAGGTGAAGGAATCGCGGGAGAAGGAAAACCGTGTCCGCCCGGGACACGGTGGCGAAGCGCGGGCCCGGCCCGCGGCGCACGTTCAGCGCGCAGAGGGTGCTGCGGGGTCTGCCTTGGACATCTGCCCGACTGCCCAGGCTTCCTGGCCGGCTTGCAGCAGCGTGCGGCTGGAGACCCCGAAGTCGACGCCGATGCGGGCGAATTCGCGCATCATTTCCAGGTTGATGGCCTGCTGCACATCGCAGTAGGCGTTGTAGTCGGGGGTGCGCATCCAGTACACCACCTCGAAATCCAGGCTGGCGCCGCTGAAGCCCAGGAAGTGGGCACGGTCGAATCGGGCCTGCTCTTGGCCCGCGATGACACGCTTCACCGCGACGGGCACCTGTTCGAGCTGCTCCGGCGTGGCCCCGTACGCCAGGCCGAATTTGAAGACCACGCGCCGCTCCGCCATCAACTTGTAATTGCGCAAGCGCGATTTGGTCAGGTCGCCGTTCGAAAACACCAGCACCTCGCCACCCAGGCTGCGCAGCCGCGTGGTTTTGAGGCCGATATTCTCAACGGTGCCAAGAAAGTCGTCGATGATGACGAAATCACCGACCTGGAACGGTTTGTCGAGCACGATGCTCAGGCTGGCGAACAGGTCGCTCAGGATATTCTGCAGCGCCAGGCCAATGGCGATGCCGCCGATTCCCAACCCCGCCACCAGCGCATTGACATCGAAGCCCAGGTTGTCGAGCAGCAGCAGCAAGAGAATGGCCCATGCCACGGTCCGGGCGATAAAGCTCAGAATGGAAAGCGCACTCGTGGTGGACGGGTCTTTTTCCAGCGACTGATTGCGCACATTCGAGATCCACCCCCGGATGAAGGCGCTGGCGCACAAGGCGAGCTGCAGGAAGAAGGCCACCGTGGCCACACCCGACACCCAGCGCTGCGCAACCGCGCTCAGCGCCAACCCGCTGCTGGCAGGATGCAAGGCCACCAATGCCACCAGGAACCAGCGCACGGCGCGCAAGGCATCCACCACCGCATCGTCCCAATGCGTGGAAGTGGCTCCCGCCCATTTGGATATTCTTCGTATGACCAGCGGCAAGATGATTTTCATGAGGAGTACCGCACCCAATACCCAGGCGGCCGCGCACAGCCACGCCTGAACCCCACCGCCTGCAAATGTCATTTGAAGAACTTCCTGCATCTGTTGAAAAGCCTTTTGATTATTGGTTGAATGGATTTTTGAAACCGGAAAGCGGCCACAACCCATAGAGAAAATGGGTCGCAAAAAGAATGCCGCGATAGGCGCGGCAAACAAATTCTAACACAATATGGATCGCCTGTCCATAATGAATTCCATCTGTATTATGCAAATGGTATTAATCGCATTTTGAAATACGATTATCTCGACGGTGTTCGGCCTCCCCTGAGCGGCCTGGGTGCGCCCGGCTCTGTTACGCTCAAAACCATGGCCGCCTTTTCCCCCGCAGGTTCCACGGAACCGCCGCGCACGCCCATTTCGCCCGCCCTGGCAGTGGTCGTCCTGGCCCTGCTGCTTTCCATCCAGCCGGTCACCACCGATCTGTACCTGCCGGCCCTGCCGGCCCTCACGCGCAGCCTGAACGCGCCGGTCGCCCAGGCGCAGTTGACGCTGAGCGCGCTGCTGCTCGCCTTTGGGGTATCGCAACTGGTCTGGGGGCCGCTGTCCGACCGCTTCGGCCGCCGGCCGGTGCTGCTGGTCGGCCTGGCGCTGTATACCCTGGCCTCGGTGGGCAGCGCCGCCGCGCCTTCCATGGCGGCCCTGGTCGTCTGGCGCACGCTGCAAGGCGCTGCCATGGGTGCCGTCGTGGTCTGTGCACGCGCCATCGTGCGCGACCTGTACGCCCCGCTGGCGGGCGCGCGCGCCATGTCGCGGGCGCTCACCGGGCTGGGCATCGTCGCCTGCCTGAGCCCGCCCATCGGCGCGCTGCTCTCGGCCGGCTGGGGCTGGCGCGCCGCACTGCTGGCGGTCACCGTGTTCGGGGCGGGCACGCTGGTCCTCGTCGCCCTGCGCCTGCCCGAGACGCTCACGCGGCACAACCCGCGCGCACTGCAGCCGGCCACGCTGCTGCGCACCTGGGGGGAGGTGCTGCAAAGCCCCACCTTCTGGGCCTTCTCGCTGCTCACCACCGCGTCCTACGCCGGCCTGTTCACCTTCCTGGCGGCTTCGTCCTTCGTGTTCATCGAGGTGCTGGAGCTCTCGCGCACGCAGTACAGCCTGGCGCTGTTCTTCAACGCCTTTTCCTATTTCGGTGGCACCTTTGTCTGCCGCGCGGTGCTCACGCGCTACGGGCTGCGCCGCACGGTCGCGGTGGCCGGGGCGCTGAGCGTGGGCGGGGCGCTCGGCCTGCTGCTGCTGGCCTGGGCCGGTGTGCGGCACCCGGTGGCGCTGCTCCTGCCGTTCTACGTGTTCATGGTGGCGCACGGCATGCACCAGCCCTGCGGCCAGGCCGCCTGCGTCGGCCCCTTTCCGCACGCGGCGGGCGCGGCCTCTGCCTTGAACGGCGTGATGATGATGCTGGCGGCCTTCGCCGCGGGGGGCTGGGTGGGCGCGCAACTGGACGGAACCGTCTGGCCGCTGGTGCAAGGCATCCTGTTCTGGTCCGTGCTGCTGGCGGGCGTGGCGTGGACGCTGGTGCAGAAGTACGGAGACCCCTTTGGCCAGCGCAATTGAAGCCCTACCCTGCCTGGCGCTGGCCGGCCCGACCGCCTCGGGCAAGACGGGCGCCGCGCTGCAGCTCGCCGAGCGCCTGGCCGGCCGGGTGGCGGTAGAGATCGTCAGCGTCGACTCGGCCCTGGTGTACCGGGGCATGGACATCGGCACCGCCAAGCCCACGCCGGCCGAACGCGCCGCCGTGCCGCACCATTTGATCGACATCCGCGAACCCTGGGAGCCCTACAGCGCCGCCGCCTTCGTGCACGACGCCACACGCCTGATCGCCGAGATCCGCGCGCGCGGCGCGCTGCCGCTGCTCGTCGGCGGCACCATGCTGTACTTCAAGGCGCTGACCGACGGCCTGGACGCGATGCCCGCCGCCGACCCCGCCGTGCGCGGGCGCATCGAGGCGCGCGCCGCGCAGCTCGGCTGGCCTGCGCTGCACGCCGAGCTGGCGCGCGTGGACCCTGCCACGGCCGCCCGCCTGGCGCCGGCCGACAGCCAGCGCATCCAGCGGGCGCTGGAGGTGTGGGAGCTTTCGGGCCAGCCCCTGTCCGCTTTTCATACTCCTGAAAAAAGAGCTGAGAACCCTTATGGGATAAGCGCTGGCGGCCTATTTAGCTTGGAGCCGGACGAGCGTGGCTGGCTGCACGCCCGCATTGCCGCCCGCTTTGACGCGATGCTGGAGCACGGCTTCCTCGCCGAAGTGCAGCGCCTGCGCGCCGACCCGCGCCTGCATGCCGACCTGCCGTCCATGCGCTGCGTTGGCTACCGCCAGGCCTGGCAGGCGTTCGATGCCCAGGCCGCAAGCGGCGGCCCATTGGACCTCGCCGGCCTGCGCGAGCGCGGCATCGCCGCCACGCGGCAACTGGCCAAGCGCCAGATCACCTGGCTGCGCGGCATGCCCGCGCGCCAGCGCATCGCCTGCGACCAGCCAGGCATGCAGGCCGCGCTGGAGGCCGCCGTGCTGGCGCGGCTCGCGCAGGCGGCGCCATGAGCAGCGCGCTGCGCGTGGCGGGGCTGGCCAAGCGCTATGGCGACAGCGTGGTGTTCGAGCAGGTGGCGTTCAGCGTGGCGCCGGGCGAGTTCGTGGCCATCGCGGGCGATTCGGGCGTCGGCAAATCCACCTTGCTCAACTGCCTGGCGGGCCTGGACGACTGGAGCGCCGGCAGCATCCACCACGGCGACACCGACCTGGGCACGCTCGATGCGACCGGCCGCGCACTGTGGCGGCGCGCCCATGTGGGGTTTGTCTTCCAAGCGTTCCATGTGCTGCCGCACCTGGACGTGGCGCAGAACGTGGCGCTGCCGCTGATGCTGCTCGGGCAGAAGGCCACCGAGGCGCGGGTGGCAGACATGCTGGATGCGGTCGGCCTGGCCGGCCTGGGCACGCGCCTGCCGCAGCAGCTGAGCGGCGGCCAGCTCCAGCGCGTGGCCATCGCCCGCGCCCTGGTGCACCGCCCCGGCCTGCTGCTGGCCGACGAGCCCACCGGCAACCTCGACCCGGGAACGGCCACGCGTGTGATGGAGCTGCTGGCGCAGCAGACGCGCGCACACGGCGCCGCGCTGGTGCTGGTCACGCATTCCGACGCGGCGGCGGCCCGCGCCGACCGCGTGCTGCGCCTGACCGCCACCGGCATGCGGCCGGCGACGGTCGGCTAGGGCGATTTACTCGACCTGCAGGCGCTGGCCGCGCCCACCCTGCTTCTTGGGCAGGTTGAGCGTCAGCACGCCGTTGTCGTACTTCGCCTGGCACTGGCCGGCGTCGATCTCGGCCGGCAGCTGGAAGCTGCGCGAGACGCTGCCGAAATAGCGCTCCGAGCGCAGCACCTTCTCGCCCTCGGTCTGCTGGTCGAGCTGGCGCACCTCGGCGCGCAGCGTGACGACGTTGCCATCCACCGACACATGGATCTCGTCCTTGGGCACGCCGGGCACTTCCGCAGAGACGAGGAAGCCGCCGTCGTTCTCTTTCACGTCCACCTTCATCTGGCCCGGGTTGGGCAAGGGGTCGCCGTGCAAGGGGCGCACGTAGAAGCCGGGATTCATGTCCTTGAAAAAGTCGTCAAAAAGGCCACCGCGACCGATCAATGCATTCATGGCTAGAGCTCCTTTCGTTGGGTTCCAAAGAACGGGCGGGACACTGCACCGCCTTCCCAGCACTATGTAGGGCGCCGCGCGCGCAGTTCAAGCACTGCACAATCCGCGGGTGCTGCGATTGTTTCGCCTGTGGTCCCTGCAAGCGCTCGCGCGCCACCCCTGGCAGAGCGCGGCGGCGGCGTGTGCCGTGATGCTGGGCGTGGCGCTGGCGTTTGCCGTGCACACCATCAACACCTCGGCGCTGGACGAATTCGCGCAGGCCGTGCGCGCCGTCAACGGCCAGCCCGACCTGGAGCTGCGCGCCATGCAGGGCGCGCTGCCCGAAGCCCTGTACGGCCACCTGGCCACGCACCCGCAGGTGGCGCGCGCCAGCCCGGTGCTGGAACTCACGGCCCTGGCCAGTGCCCCCAGCGCCACCCGCGTGCCGCTGCGCGTGCTGGGCGCCGACGCGCTGCTGCTGCCTGCCGTGGCCCCCGCCCTGATGCCGCGCCCCTGGGACGGCGCGGACCGCTTCGCACTGTTCGCCCCGGCCACGGTGTTCCTCAACCCCGCCGCGCTGCAGGCCCTGGACGTGCCGGCCGACGGCGCGGACCGCGCGGGCGGCACCCCTACGCTCCTGCTACAGACGGGCGCCCGGACGCTGCGCGTGCAGGCTGCGGGCACCGTGGCGGCGGGCGGCGCGCCGCTCGCGGTGATGGACCTGGGCGCCGCGCAGGACCTGTTCGGGCGCGGCGGCCAGCTCAGCCGCATCGACCTGCAACTGCGCCCCGGCACCGACCGCCAGGCCTTTGCCCAGGCACTGCGCAGCGCGCCGTACTGGCCCGCCGGCGCGCTGCTGGCCGAGCCGGGCGACGCGGCCGAGCGCATCGGCAACCTCTCGCGCGCCTACCGCGTCAACCTCACGGTGCTGGCGCTGGTGGCGCTGTTCACCGGCGCCTTCCTGGTGTTCTCGGTGCTGGCGCTGGGCGTGGCGCGGCGCGCGCCGCAGATCGCGCTGCTGGCCGTACTGGGCGCCACGCCGCGCCAGCGCCTCGCCCTGGTGCTGGCCGAGGCGGGCCTGCTTGGGCTGATCGGCAGCACGGCCGGCGTTGCGCTCGGCGCCTTGCTGGCCGCCGCCGCGCTGCGCCTGCTGGGCGGTGACCTGGGCGGCGGCTATTTTGCCGGCGTGCAGCCACCGCTGCGCTGGAGCACGGCCGCCGCGCTGCTGTACGGCACGCTCGGTGTGCTGGCGGCACTCATCGGCGGCTGGTGGCCCGCGCGCAGCGCGCAGGCCCTGCCCCCGGCGCAGACGCTCAAGGGCCTGGGCGCGCTGGGCGGCGCCAGCGGGCGCAGCTGGGTTGGTATTGTTTTGATAGCTGCCAGCGCTTTGCTGGCAAGCGCTCCACCGGTTTTTGGCATACCTTTGGCGGCCTATGCGGCGGTCGGCCTGCTGCTGGTGGGTGGCATGGCGCTGCTGCCCTGGGCGGTGGCCCTGCTGCTGCGGCTGCTGCGCCCGCTGGCGCTGCGGCGGGTGCTGCCGCTGCTGGCGCTGGAGCGCGCACGGCGCACACGCGGCAGCGCGGCCATCGCCATCGGCGGCGTGGTCGCCGCCCTCAGCCTGGCCGTGGCGCTGACGGTGATGGTGGCGAGCTTTCGCGGCTCGGTGCTGCAGTGGCTGGACGCCGTGCTGCCCGCGCCGCTCTACCTGCGCTCGGCCCTGCAGGCTGCCGGCGGCGAGGCGGCGCTGCTGCCCGCCGGCCTGGCCGAAGCGGTGGCCCGCCTGCCCGGCGTGGAGCGCGTGGAACCGCTGCGCGCCAGCCCGGTGCAGCTTGACCCGGCGCGCCCCGCGCTCACCGTGGTGGCCCGCCCGCTGGGCAGCGACCCGGCCCGGCGCCTGCCGCTGGTGGGCGCCGCCTTGCCCGTGCCCGCCGGGCGCACGGCCATCTACCTCAGCGAGGCGGCGGTGGAGCTCTACGGCCTGCGGCCGGGCATGGACTGGCCGGCATTTTCAAGGTCTTTTGAGCCTCCAGCGCAAGCGGTACAAGGGCGAATAGCTCCATTTTTCATAGCGGGCGTCTGGCGCGACTACGCCCGCCAGACCGGCGCCGTGGCTCTGGACCTGGCCGACTACCAGCGCCTCACGGGCGACACGCGCGCCAGCGACCTGGCGGTATGGCCGCGCGCGGGCGCGGACCTTTCCTCTCTGCGACAGGCCACCGAGGCGCTGGCGGCCAACGGAGCGCCCCCGCTGGAATGGGTGTCGGCCGACGCCATCCGCGCGCGCTCGCTGCACATCTTCGACCGCAGCTTCGCCGTCACCTACTGGCTGCAGGCCGTAGCCATCGCCATCGGCCTCTTCGGCGTGGCGGCAAGCTTCGGCGCGCAGGTGCTGGCACGGCGCAAGGAATTCGGCCTGCTCGCCCACCTGGGCCTGACGCGCCGCCAGATCCTGGCCGTGGTGGCCGGCGAAGGCGCCGCCTGGACGGGAGTGGGCGCCGCCGCCGGCCTGCTGCTGGGCCTGGCCGTGTCGGTGGTGCTGGTGCATGTGGTGAACCCGCAGAGCTTCCACTGGACCATGGATTTGCGGGTGCCGGTGGAGCGGCTGCTGGCGCTGTGCGCCGCCGTGGTGCTGGCGGGCACGCTGACGGCCTGGGTCGCTGGGCGCGCTGCTGCGGGGAGGGATGCGGTGTTGGCGGTGAAGGAGGATTGGTAGTGGGTACTTCGGCTACCACTGGTGACTTGCCTTCTCAGCCAAATAGTCTTCAACCACCTGTGACAGCGATCGACCCATAGCAGTCTTTGTGCCCAGTAGTCTCGACGACTTGTTCGCGCTGTTACCTGGCAGTCAATCGTGAGGCTTTGGATGCTGGTGACGATGGTGAATGTCCGGGTAATGCGGATGGCTGTGGGTCATGGCTACATGCTGGTGCGGATGGGCATGGGGTTCGACACCATCCCAGGCGAAGTCATGGCTGTGTTGATGGTGCTCATCATGCCGATGGCGGTGGCTGTGCTCTAAGGGCTCATGCGTGTGCACATGCTCATGGCGCTCACGAATGTGCAGCCACGTACCGATGCCCATCAGCAATGCGGCCAACCAGAAGAGCAGCCCAGGCATGCTGGGCCAAATGGCAAACGAGATGATGACGCCAAAGAGAGGTGCAATCGAGAAGTAGGCGCCAGTTCTTGCAGTGCCCAGCCCTCTCAGTGCGACCACAAACAGGGTCAGGCTGAGGCCGTAGCCCAAGAAACCTACTGCCATGCAGGCTGCCAAGGTGTTCACTGCTGGAAGGCTGTCGCCGCTGATCAAGGCGAAGCCTGTATTGCTGATACCAGCTATCAGCCCTTTGATCGCAGCCACCAGCATGGCGTCGTTGGTCGAGACTTTGCGTGTGAGGTTGTTGTCGATTGCCCAGCATAGGCAGGCCGCAACGATGAGCAGCGCGCCCATGGAAAAGCTGGCTGCACCAGGTGCCCAGGACAGCAGCAGACCGCCACCCATGATGGTGAGCATGCCGAGCACGACTTGCCGGTCTGCGTTCTCCTTGAAGACAAACCACGCGATCACTGCGGTAAAGACCCCTTCAACGTTCAGGAGCAAGGAAGCCGCAGCACCGCTGGTCTGGGTAAGCCCGAGCAGCAAGAACACGGGCCCAAGCACACCTCCAAAGGCCACAGCACCTAGCAGCCATGGCCATTCAGCCTTTGGAATTCGCAGGGGGGCTTGTTCATCTGCGGCGCTGGGACGCATACGACGCAGCCCAAGAAGCAGGCTCAAACCGACGCCGCTGCCCAGGTACAGTAACCCCGCCAGCAGCAGCGGGCCCACATTGCCGACCAAGAGTTTGGCAAAGGGAGTGCTTGCGCCAAAGAGGGCTGCAGCGGCCAGTGCGGGGGCGGCATTGCGGATGGACATATTTCAGCAGTTTGAGGAACCGAACAAAAGGTGCGCAAGCTGTCTGGGGCCTGCGTCAAGAGCGCGCGATGGCATGGCGCGCTGGTCAAAGGTATCTGGTGATCTCTTTGAACTCGGAAAGATCATGTCCGTGTCCGTGCTGGTGATCTCCACGCATCACATGCTCCAAGCAGTGGTCTATGTGATCTTGGATCAGCGTTTTCTTGGCCTGCTGGATGGCTTTTTCGACGGCCTGCAACTGCTGAGCGACATCGACGCAAGAGCGGCCTTCCTCCAGCATGGCGATCACGCTGGCCAAGTGCCCGTTGGCACGTTTAAGTCGGTTGATCAATGCAGGATGGCTGGCGTGAATGTGGGGTTCTGACATGCAATGCCTTGTGGATTTATCCCCCCAGGGGGGATGCTAGAATTCACAAATTATGCGCCAGTCCAGCGATAGACGCTGGCCTTCAGGCTGCTTTTTCCGCCTCAGCGTGGCTTTGGCCAATACCGTGCACTTGTTCAAACAAAAGTTGCTGCATCTGTGTGTGCTGTCCTTGATGACCGCGTGCTTGCTGCTGTCCAGCTTGGGTATGTTTTTGTCGCACGGCATCGCGTTGCTGAACGCCGCGGGGCACGAGCCCCATGGGGAAATCCATGCCTCGCACAGCCATGACCACGAGCACGATGAGGACGTACCAGAGGAAGTCGTGGCACTGCCGGTTGATGGCGTGGTGCACTCGCATGCTGCAGACAAAGGGCAGCATGGACACAACCCGCTGGACCACAGCCACGAGACGGCCAAACTTCCTCCACTGATTGCCAAGCCCTCTGGGCACTTGCGCCACCGGCTGGCACTCATGCCCCCCCAGGGGTTCTTCAGTCACGAGCCGCGGCGTCTTGAGCGGCCTCCAATGCCCAACCTCTACCTCTAAAAGGGAGCCTGCATTGCACATGCGGGCTGGTTAGGTCTATTTGGAGTTTTCATGCTTCGTGAATATTCGTTTTTGCAGACGAGAGGGCTGAGCGTGCCCTTGCGTCTTTGCTTGCTGCTGCTTGCCGTGTTGGCCGTGATGCCGATGGATGTGCTGGCACATGCTGTCACCGAGGGTGACAAGGGCTATATCCAAGAGATTTCAGGCGTCAACCTGATCCCCTACACATACCTGGGTGCCAAGCACATGGTGACCGGCT
>ERZ778028.1838-NODE-1838-length-18924-cov-6.789761_pt1 | contig 18924 bp, 18 predicted proteins | sample MGYA00375758_ERZ778028 | MGnify/ENA primary metagenome ERZ778028 (study PRJEB29350, sample SAMN05389828) | bioreactor metagenome | isolation source: Thiocyanate bioreactor | place: South Africa: University of Cape Town | collected 2014-03-17 ... | reverse complement strand
TGTTGCGGTTCAGGCCCAGCCATTCGGCGGCGCGCGACTGGTTGTTGTCGGCCTGGCTCATGACCACCTCCAGCAAGGGTTTCTCCACCGCGCGCACCAGCATGTCGTACATGCCGCCCGGCGTCTCGCCATCCAGGTCGCGGAAATAGCTGTGCAGGCTTTCGCGCACGCACTCGTCGATATGTTGCCGGCTCATGCCCAGGATCCCTCGGTAGTTTTTGTCGTGTGCTGCGCCTGCGGGCCCGGGGCCGGCAGGCGGTCCATGCTGCCGCCCAGCACGCGCAGGTATTCGGCCACCGCTGCTTGCTGCGCGCGGCAGTCGTCCAGCGTGTTCATGCGCTGGCGGAAGGCTTCGCCCCCCGGCAGCGAGCGCAGGTACCAGGCGATGTGCTTGCGCGCGCTGCGCACGCCGGTCTCGGCGCCGTACAGGCTGTAGTGCTCGTCCAGGTGCGCCAGCAGCAGGCGTTCGAGTTCCGCCACCAGCGGCGGCGCCAGGTGCTCGCCCGTCGCCAGGAAGTGGCCGATCTCGCGGAAGATCCAGGGCCGGCCCTGGGCGGCGCGGCCGACCATCAAAGCATCGGCGCCCGTCGCGGCCAGCACCTGGCGCGCCTTCTCGGGCGAATCCACGTCGCCATTGGCGACCACCGGCACGCGCACCGCAGCTTTCACGGCCGCCACGGTGTCGTATTCGGCCGCGCCGCTGTAGCCCTGCTCGCGCGTGCGTCCGTGCACGGTGAGCATGGCCACGCCGACGGCCTCGAACTGCCGCGCCAGGGCGACGGCGTTCCTGTGCCCGGCGCACCAGCCGGTGCGCATCTTGAGCGTCACCGGAACGCCGCGCGGCGCGCACGCCTCGACCACGGCGCGGGCGATGGCGACGGCCAGCGCTTCGTCCTGCATCAGCGCCGAGCCGGCCCACTTGTTGCATACCTTCTTGGCCGGGCAGCCCATGTTGATGTCGATGATCTGCGCGCCGCGCTCGATGTTGTAGACGGCGGCCTCGGCCATCATCGCGGCCTCGGTGCCGGCGATCTGCACGGCGATCGGCCCGGGCTCCCCATCGTGGTTGGCGCGGCGCGAGGTCTTGAGGCTGTTCCACAGATCGCGCCGCGAGGTGACCATCTCGCTGACCGCATAGCCGGCGCCCAGCGCCTTGCACAGGCGGCGGAAAGGCCGGTCGGTCACGCCCGCCATCGGAGCGACGAACAGACGGTTCGTCAGGGGAATGTGTCCGATATGCATGGAGGCGGAGCGCGAAAGGAAGGCCGGCAGCGATGCCCAAAAAGGAGGCAGGATTGTACCTGCCCAATATTTCAGCAAGTGGAATGCGCTCGCCGCCGCCTGGCGAATCAGCGCGCGGCCGGTCCGACCGCCTAGAACGGTGCCGAGCGCGTTTCCCCCGCGGCGTGCGCACGCACCTGGTGGCGCAGGAGCACAGTCTGCACCCAATCGCGATTGAATGCGACGTCGGGCGACACATCGCCGGCCCCGGCGACCCCGCCCAGGTCCACCGCCTCACCATCGGCCAAGGGCCCGCGCAGCACTTCGCTGGCGCGCAGCGCATCGAGCACCACCAGCCGGGGCTCCTGCGCACCGCCCGGACAAGCCGGCCGCAACGCCAGCCCCTGGGCCCTCAGGTCCTGCTGCGCGGCCCGCCAGCCGGCACTGCCAGCGCCCGCGCTGCATGGCGCTGCCTCACCCAGCTCTGCGGCCGAGGCGTCGGCATGCGCCCACAGCCCACCCTGGGGGCCTTGCATGCACCCGGCACACAAGGCGGCGACGCCGGCCAGCGCGCGCCAGTGCCATCGGAAAGTATGCGGCATGGAATGCTCCTGGAAAACCTGGGATGCCCCAGCTTACAAAGCAGCGGGCGGCACGACCCTGGGCGCCTGGCGCACTCCCCCGTAGGACGGTGCCGCGCCCCACAGCTGCATCGCCCACGCCGCACCTACACTCGGCGCGTATGGAAATCTGGTCGCATTTGCTCGAATGGCTCGCCTTGCCGGAATTCGGCCTGAGCACGGTGTTCGTGGTGGCCTTCGTCTCGGCGACGCTGCTGCCGGTCGGCTCCGAGCCGGCGGTGTTCGGGCTGATCAAGCTCAATCCGGAACTGTTCTGGCCGGCCGTCCTGGTGGCTACCGCTGGCAACACCCTGGGAGGCGCCGTCAGCTGGTGGATCGGACTGGGTGCCCACAAGGCGGTGGCCCGCGCGCGCGGCTGGCGCACCGAAGTGCGGGCCCTCGCCTGGCTCAAGCGCTTTGGCGCGCGCGCCTGCCTGCTCAGCTGGCTGCCGGTCGTGGGCGACCCGCTGTGCGCCGTGGCCGGCTGGCTGAAGCTGCCGTTCTGGCCCTGCGTGTTCTACATGGCCATCGGCAAGTTCCTGCGCTACCTGGCCATGACGTCGGCGCTGCTGGCCATGATGCCGGGGCGCCTCTGAGTGCGCACCGGAATACTATCAAACGAATAGCTGCTTTCCCTTACGGGACAAGCGCTAGAGGCCTTTTTCTCTTCAAGATCACTGCGCGTTGGCGCGGCGCTCTTCGATGAAGCCCGCCTCCTCGACGAGTGTGAAGTCCTCGTCGTCCTCGCGCTCGGCGTCCAGGTCTCCACCGACGGCGCCCTCGCTGGCCGGTTCGGCTTCCCGGCGTTCGACGGGCTCTTCCACCACCACCTGGTTGCGCCCGCCTTCCTTGGCCAGGTAGGTCGCGGTGTCGGCGCGCGAGAAGAACTCCAGCACCGATTCGCCGCGCACGTACTGCGTCACGCCGATCGACACGGTCACGCGGCAGCGCATGTCGATGCCCCAGGAATGGTTCTCGACCTGCGCACGCACGCGCTCGCAGGTGTTGAGCGCCGGCAGCAGCGAGGTGCCGGGGAATATCAGCAGGAATTCCTCGCCGCCGTAGCGGCCGAAGATGTCTTCGTCGCGCACGCTCTGTTGCGCCACGCGCGCGAAGGTGCGCAGCACCTCGTCGCCGCCCAGGTGCCCCATCTCGTCGTTGATGCGCTTGAAGTGGTCCAGGTCGAGGATGGCGATGCACAGGGGCAGGCCGGTGTCGTCGGCGTGCTGCTTCTGCTCTTCCAGCGCGGCAACGATGAACCGGCGGTTGTAGCAGCCGAGCAGCGCGTCGCGCTGGGCGTCGGCCTCGATGGTGCGGATCTTGCGGCTCGCCTTGTTGAGCACCGTGTGCAGGAGTGGAACCTTGCCGGTGAGGTAGACAAAGCCGGGCAGCGCGCCCGCCAGCGCGAGGAACTGCATGAACTCGATTTTCAGCAGCGCCGGGTTGCCCAGTTCCAGCGCGTGCAGAGCGATCACCCCGGCGTAACCCACCACCACCCCCAGTGCCAGCAGGAAGGCGACGTTGCGCGAAATGCGGTACATGCCGTACGCCAGCGCCACGAAGGTAAACGGCGCGAGCACGATCTGCATGGCCGGGTCGAGATAGACCAGCCACAGCATGCCCGCCAGGGCGGACACCACGATGGGCAGCTTCAGGCGCTTTTCACGAAAGCGCCGGTTCCATCCCATGGAAAAAACCAGCAGGAAGGCCAGGGGCACCACCACCACCATGCCGAGCAAGGCGTAGAGGGTGCGCGTCTGCACATAGCCCATGGCCCAGAACACGGCCGTCACGGCAGCGAAGGCGCCGAGCAGAAACAGCACCACCACCCACTTTTGCGCAGTCGAGCGCGTGCGCCGCAGGCGCCGGACGTCCGATTCGCGGCGGCCGAAATGCTCCGGGCTGGCCGAGGAATCGCCAAACCCCGACCCCATGTCTTCGGACAGGGGGAATCCCTCGCTGTGCGAGAAACCCACGCTTCCCCGGGCCGACAACCACGACATGAAAGGAAACATCCCCATGGAGCTCACAGGAGTAATAAGGAGCCAGGAAATTGCAGAAGCAGCGCCGCCCCTACAAACCCGCGCGCGGACCACCGAGCGCACGGCGCGAAGATAACAGGTTTCTCAAGGAAAATACGGTTTGTTACAGGCGCCGTGCCGAAGTCGCTCAGACGTTGAACAGGAAGTTGAGCACGTCACCGTCCTTGACCACATATTCCTTGCCTTCGGCGCGCATGCGCCCGGCGTCCTTGGCGCCTTGCTCGCCCCGGTACTTGATGAAGTCTTCGAAAGCGATGGTCTGCGCGCGGATGAAACCGCGCTCGAAGTCGCCGTGGATCACCCCCGCCGCCTGCGGCGCGGTATCGCCGATGTGGATGGTCCAGGCGCGCACTTCCTTGACGCCGGCGGTGAAGTAGGTCTGCAGCCCCAGCAGGCGGAAGGCTCCGCGTACCAGGCGCGCCAGGCCCGGCTCCGACTGGCCCATCTCGGCCAGGAACATATCGCGGTCTTCGTCGCTCATCTCCGCCATCTCGGCTTCCATCTTGGCGCAGATGGCCACCACGGGCGCGTTCTGGCCTGCCGCGTACTCCTTCAGCCGCTCCAGATAAGGGTTGTTCTCGAACCCGTCCTCACTGACGTTGCCGACAAACATCGCCGGCTTGGCGGTAATCAGGCACAGAGGCTTGAGGAGCGGCAGTTCCTCCTTCGACACTTCAACAGACCGCGCGGGCTTGCCCTGGTTGAGCGCCTCCTGGATGCGCGTGAGCAGACCCACGAGCTTGGCGGCCTCCTTGTCGTTGCCCGACTTCGCCGCCTTGCTGTAGCGGTTGAGCGCCTTTTCCACAGTGCCCAGGTCGGCCAGGCACAACTCGGTCTGGATCACCTCGATGTCGGAAATCGGGTCCACCCGCCCGGCCACGTGGATGACGTTGTCGTCCTCGAAGCAGCGCACCACGTTGACGATCGCATCCGTCTCGCGGATGTGCGCCAGGAACTGGTTGCCCAGGCCTTCGCCCTGGCTGGCGCCCGCCACGAGGCCGGCGATGTCGACGAACTCCACGATGGCCGGAACGATGCGCTCGGGCTGGATGATCTCGGCCAGCTGCTGCAGGCGCGGGTCGGGCACCTCGACCACGCCCACGTTGGGCTCGATGGTGCAAAAGGGGTAGTTTTCGGCGGCGATGCCGGCTTTGGTCAGGGCATTGAACAAGGTGGACTTGCCGACATTGGGCAAGCCCACGATGCCGCATTGGAGGCTCATGGAAAATCCTTGTAGTGGCGCAGCGGGCGGGAACGCCCTGCGCCGAGGCAGGCTGGCAGCGCGGCGGCTGCCGCAGACGGCGCATTTTCGCCGGGCAGGCGCGGCATTCTAGCGAGCGGGGCAGGCTGGGGACCAGCCTTCTACAATGGCCCCATGGCCCAACACACAGACGTATGTATTCGCGGCGCGGGCATCGTCGGCCGCACGCTGGCCCTGTTGCTGGCCCGCGAAGGCGTCAAAGTGGCCCTGGTGGACGCCTCCGGCGCGCCCTCCGGCGAACACCGCGACATTCGCGCCTACGCGCTGAACGCCAACTCGCGCGCGCTGCTTGAAGCCCTGCGCTGCTGGCCGCAGGCCGAGCACGCCACACCGGTGCTGCGCATGGAGGTTCAGGGCGACGACGGCGGGGAAGTGCACTTCGATGCTGCTTCCGCGCACGCGCCGGCGCTTGCCTGGATCGTGGACGTGCCGGCGCTGGAAACCCGCCTGGCCGAGGCGGTGCGCTACCAGCCGCATGTGGAACTGGTGTCGGAGAGCGTGGCGGCCCCACTGCTGGTCGTGTGCGAAGGGCGGTCCAGCCGCACACGCGCCGAGCTGGGCGTGCACTACGACGTGTCGCCCTACCCCCAGACGGCGCTGGCCGCACGCGTGCACACCGGCATGCCGCATGGCGGCACGGCGCGCCAGTGGTTTTCCGCCGAGGGCATCCTGGCTTTCCTGCCGCTCGGCGGCGCCAACGGCCAGGAGGTGGCGGTGGTGTGGTCGGTGGCCCCGGAACGCGCGCAGGCCCTGATGGAACTGGAGCCACCGGAATTCGCCAGCACCCTGGCCCAGGCGAGTGGCGGCGCATTGGGGGCCCTGCACCTGCAGGGCGAGCGCTGCACCTGGCCGCTGCAATTGGCCCGTGCCGACCGCTGGTGCGGCGCCCTGGCAGGCACCGGTACCTCCTGGGCGCTCGCAGGCGATGCGGCGCACACCGTCCACCCGCTTTCGGGGCAGGGGCTCAACCTGGGCTTGGCGGACGTGCAGGCGCTGGCGCGCTTGCTCACTGCGCGCAGCAGCTGGCGCAGCGTGGCCGACATGCGCGTGCTGCGGCGGTACGAACGCGAGCGCAAGACGGCCCTGCTGCCCATGCGCCTGTCGACCGATCTTCTGGCGCAGTTGTTTGCCCGGCGCGAGTCCGGCGTGCAAGCCTTGCGCAACTGGGGCATGCAGGGCTTCGACCAGATCGGCCCGCTCAAACGCTGGGTGGCGCAGCAAGCCATGCATCCCGCTTTCCTTATTGACCCCGCACCGATTTCAGGACGCGATTTTTCATGAAGAAACTCCCTTGGCTGCTCGCATGCGCCGCCTTTGCCACCGCATGCGGCGCCGCCGCGCAGGAAAGCACGATTCGCAAGACGCTGGCCGAACGCATTCCCCAGCTCGACAAGCTCGACGAGGTGCGCCCCACCCCCATGCCGGGCCTGTTCGAAGTGCGCGTCGGCACGGACGTGTTCTATACCGACGCCACCGGCAACTACCTGATCCAGGGCGAACTGATTGACACCAAGGCGCGCCGCAACCTTACCGAGGACCGCATTGCCAAGCTGACAGCGGTGGACTTCTCCGCCCTGCCCCTGGCCGACGCCTTCACCGTGGTGCAAGGGAGTGGCGCGCGCAAGCTCGCGGTGTTTGCCGACCCCAACTGCGGCTACTGCAAGCGCTTCGAGCGCGACCTGCAGAAGGTGCAGAACGTCACCGTGTACACCTTCCTCTATCCCATCCTGAGCCCCGATTCGGCCGAAAAGTCGCGCAATATCTGGTGTGCCAAGGACCGTGTCGCGGCCTGGCAGGACCACATGCTGCGTGAACGCGCCCCTGCGGCGGCCAGCTGCGACACTGCGGCCCTGCAACGCAACCTGGCGTTCGGCAAGAAGCACAAGATCACCGGTACGCCCACGCTGATCTTCCTGGACGGCAGCCGCGTTCCCGGCGCCATCAGCGCGCAGGAAGTCGACAAGCGCCTGGCCCAGGCAGAATCCGCAGGCAAATGAGGCGGGACGACGATCAGGCCAGTCCGGCGCACGCGCAGGCCGCTCCACCGACCCAGGGCGCAGCGGCTTGCGCCGTGCACTATGTGGTGGAAGCGCACGACCCACATGCCCATCTGTACCGCGTGCGCATGCGGCTGCAGGCACCGCAGGCCAGCCAACTGCTCCAGCTGCCCGCCTGGATTCCGGGCAGCTACCTGCTGCGCGAGTTCACCAAGCACCTGCAGCGCATGCGCGCCGTGCAGGCCGGGCGCGTGGTCGCGCTGGTGCAGCTCGACAAATCCACCTGGCGCGCCGATTGCGCGGGCGCCTCGGCACTCGACCTGGAATACGAGGTCTATGCCGCTGACCCATCGGTGCGCAGCAGCTGGCTGGATGGCGCGCGCGGCTTCTTCAACGGCACCAGCCTGTTCCTGCGCGCCGCCGGACACGAACACCTGCCCCACGGGCTGGAGATCCAGCCGCCCCCCGGCCCGTTGGACTGGCGGGTCGCCACCGCCCTGCGGGCCGCAGACGTGGACGAGCGGGGTTTCGGCCGCTACCTCGCACCGGATTACGACACCTTGGTGGACAGCCCGGTGGAAATGGGACCTTTCTGGAGCGCCAGCTTCGAGGCGGGCGGCATCGCGCACCAGATGGTGGTCAGCGGCGCCGCGCCCTCCTTCGATGGCGAGCGGCTGGTCCAGGATGCGCGCAAGATCTGCGCGGCGGCGGTGGCGTTCTGGCACGGCCAGGAGCCGCCCGCCTTCGACCGCTTCGTCTTCCTCCTGAACGCGCTGGAGGATGGCCACGGCGGGCTGGAACATGGCAACAGCACCGCCCTGGTGGCGGCGCGGCGCGATCTGCCCCGGCGTGGCGACGGTACCGGCGGCGCGTGGCGGCCGGGCGATGGCTACACGACCGTGCTCGGACTCATCAGCCACGAATACTTCCACGCCTGGAACGTCAAGCGCCTGCGCCCGGCGGAGTTCGAACGCTACGACTACGCGGCCGAGAACTACACCCGGTTGCTGTGGTTCTTCGAAGGCTTTACCAGCTACTACGACGACCTGCTGCTGGTGCGCGCCGGCCTGCTGGACCACGCCGGCTACCTCAAGCTGCTCACGAAAACCGTCAACCAGGTGCTCCAGACCCCCGGGCGGCTGGTGCAGACCCTGGCAGAGGCGAGCTTCGACGCCTGGGTGAAGTTCTACCGGCAGGACGAAAACACCCCCAACGCCACCGTCAGCTACTACAGCAAGGGCGCGCTCGTCGCCCTGTGCCTCGACCTGACTTTGCGGCGCGAAGGACGCAGCACGCTCGATGCGGTGATGCGCGCGCTCTGGGTACGCTGCAAGGCGGGGCCCATGCAGGAATCCGATCTGCTGGCGACGCTCGAAGCCCTGGGAGGGCGCAGCTACGCCGCCGATATCGCGGCCTGGGTGCACTCGAACGCGGAGCTTCCCCTGGCCGAACTCCTGGCCGCGCACGGCGTGCGCCTGCACGCCGATACCCCGCAGTGGGCGCAGCGGCTCGGGCTGCGCCTGGGCGCTGGCCCGGGCGTGCGCCTCAAGGCGGTGCTGCACGGCGGCCTGGCCGAGAGCGCCGGCCTGGCAGCGGGCGACGAATGGCTCGGCATCGAGACGCCCGAGGGCGCCTGGCGCATGCAGCAACTCGACGACCTGGCGCTTTTCGCCCCATCCGGCGCGCGCGAGGTGGTGGCCCTGGTGGCGCGCGACCAGCGCCTGCTGCGCCTGCCCATCGCGTTGGCACATGCCAGACCGACCCCTATGGACACCGTGCAGCTGCTGTTGGCCGACGCGGCGCTCGCTGCGCGCTGGCTCGATGGCCGGTGAACGGCCAGCGCGCTCGCAGCCTCGATATATCTATATAGTTTCCCGCTTGGTAACCTACTGGAGAACACCGTGTCTTACGCAATGATCGAAGTGCGCAGAGAAGCCGAGAAAGTCGGCATCATCACGCTCAACCGTCCCAAACAGCTCAATGCGCTCAACGATCAGCTCATGGAAGAACTGGGCACTGCCCTGCGCGATTTCGATGCCGACGAACGCATCGGCTGCGTGGTCATCACCGGCAGCGAAAAGGCCTTTGCCGCCGGTGCCGACATCGGCGCGATGGCGCGCTACAGCTTCGCCGACGTGTACAAGGGCGATTTCATCGGCCGCAATTGGGAAACCATCCGCGCCATCCGCAAGCCCGTCATCGCCGCAGTGAGCGGCTTCGCCCTGGGCGGCGGTTGCGAGCTGGCCATGATGTGCGACTTCATCATCGCTGCCGACAACGCCAAGTTCGGCCAGCCGGAAATCAAGCTGGGCGTCATTCCCGGGGCCGGCGGAACCCAGCGCCTGCCGCGCGCCGTGGGCAAGGCCAAGGCCATGGACATGGCGCTCACCGGCCGCATGATGGACGCGCAGGAGGCCGAGCGCTCGGGCCTGGTCAGCCGCGTCGTACCGCTCGACAAGCTGCAGGACGAAGCGCTGGCCGCGGCCCTGGTGATCAGCGATTTCTCGCGCATCGCGGTCATGGCGGCCAAGGAATCGGTCAACCGGGCGTTCGAAGGCGGCCTGTCCGATGGCGTGATGTTCGAACGCCGCCTGTTCCACGCCCTGTTCGCCACGCAGGACCAGAAGGAAGGGATGGACGCCTTCCTGAACAAGCGGCCAGCGGCGTTCAAGCACCTCTGAAGGTGCGAACGAACCCGCCAGGCGCGCCGCGCGGCCTGAAATCTGATTTATAATTTTGCTCGCGGTGATATAGCTCAGTTGGTTAGAGCGCAGCATTCATAATGCTGATGTCGGTGGTTCAAGTCCACCTATCACCACCAGATTCACCCCTTGCAGCTGGCCTGCAAGGGGTTTTTGTTTTGTGCCGCGGCGCCACCCGCGGCCTAGAATCGCCCATTTCAGCCGCTGGATAGAACCATGACACGCTGCCCCCCGCTTCGCCGCCGCGCACTTTCCACGGTGCTTGTCGCGCTGTGCGCCCTCCTGCCGCTGGCGGTGGCACCGGCCCGGGCGCAGATGCACGGCGAACTGGGCGGCGTGCGCACCTTTCCCGAGCAGGCGCGGCGCGGGACGCTGGCCGTGCTCTCCACGGTGGACGCCGAAATCGACGGCAAACCGGTGCGCATGGCACCGGGCATGCGCCTGTTCAGCCCGCAGAACTCGCTGGTCATGCTGCACTCGGTCATCGGCAAGCAGTTCACGGTGAACTACCGCATGGAAGGCAGCAGCGGCATGCTGCACACCGCCTGGATCCTGACGAAGGCGGAAAGCGACCTGCCGCGCGCTGGCGCCGGCGCGCAGACCAACCTGCGCTTCGAGAGCGACACCAACCCGCGCTGACCAGACCCGGTCGGGGCTGCCTGCTCCCGCCACCAGCGCCTGGCCGCCCGACGCGGCCTTGCGGAGATATTCCCATGAGCAAAAAAGTTTTCATCAAGACCTTCGGCTGCCAGATGAACGAGTACGACTCGGACAAGATGGTGGACGTGATGCGCGCCGCCGAAGGCTACGAGCCCACGCAGGACGTCGAGGAAGCCGACCTGATCCTCTTCAACACCTGCTCGGTGCGCGAGAAGGCGCAGGAGAAGGTGTTCTCCGACCTGGGCCGCGTCAAGCACCTGAAGGAGCGCGGCGTGCAGATCGGCGTCGGCGGCTGCGTGGCCAGCCAGGAGGGCGCCGAGATCGTCAAGCGCGCGCCCTACGTGGACATCGTCTTCGGCCCGCAGACGCTGCACCGCCTGCCGCAGTTGCTGGAGCAGCGCCGCGTGCAGGCGCGCCCGCAGGTCGACATCAGCTTCCCCGAGATCGAGAAGTTCGACCACCTGCCGCCCGCGCGGGTGGAGGGCGCGTCGGCCTTCGTCTCCATCATGGAAGGCTGCAGCAAGTACTGCAGCTACTGCGTGGTGCCGTACACGCGCGGCGAGGAAATGAGCCGCCCGTTCGACGATGTGCTGGTGGAAGTGGCGGGCCTCGCCGACCAGGGCGTGAAGGAAATCACCCTGCTGGGCCAGAACGTGAACGCCTACCGCGGCCCCATGGGCGATACGGCCGAGATCGCGGATTTCGCCCTGCTGCTGGAATACGTTGCCGACATCCCCGGCATCGAGCGCCTGCGCTTCACCACCAGCCACCCGAACGAGTTCACGCCACGGTTGATAGAGGCCTACGCGCGCATCCCCAAGTTGGCCAACCACCTGCACCTGCCGGTGCAGCACGGCAGCGACCGCATCCTCATGGCCATGAAGCGCGGCTACACCGCCATGGAATACAAGAGCACCGTGAAGAAGCTGCGCGCCATCCGCCCCGACCTGGCCATGAGCAGCGACTTCATCGTCGGCTTCCCGGGCGAGACCGAGGAAGACTTCGCCAAGATGATGAAGCTCATCGCCGACGTGGGTTTCGACAACTCCTTCAGCTTCATCTTCAGCCCACGCCCCGGAACGCCGGCGGCCAACCTGCACGACGAGACGCCGGCCGAGGTGAAGTTGCGCCGCCTGCACGAACTGCAGGCCGCCATCAACGCCCACATCGGCGCCATCAGCGCACAGCGCGTGGGCACGGTGCAGCGCATCCTCGTCGAAGGCGCGTCCAAGCGGGACGCCGGCGAACTGATGGGGCGCACCGAGTGCAACCGCGTGGTCAACTTCGCCGGCCCGGCGCGCCTGGTGGGCCAGATGGTGGACGTCTCCATCACCGAAGCCAAGGCCTACACGCTGCGCGGCGTGGTCGCCGGCGCGCACTGAAAACAACAACCGGGCTGGGCCCGGTTTTCTATTGTTTTTATAGCTGCTAACGCTTATCCAGTAAGCGCTAGAGGCCAAAAAGGCTTGAAATTCAGAAGGGTTTTCCCGGCATGCCGCCCAGGCCCTTCATGCCGCCCATCTTCTTCATCATCTTCATCAGGCCGCCGCCCTTCATCTTCTTCATCATGCCCTGCATCTGCTCGAATTCCTTGAGCAGCCGGTTGACTTCCTGAACCTGCACGCCGGCGCCACCGGCAATGCGTTTCTTGCGCGTCGCCTTGATGAGCTCGGGTTTGCGACGTTCGAGCGCCGTCATGCTCTGGATGATGCCTTCCTTGCGGCGGATGTCGCGCTCCGCCCGGTCCATGTCCACGGCGCCGGCCTTGGCGGTGAGCTGCGCCGGCAGCTTGTCCATCAGGCTGGAGAGCCCGCCCATCTGCTTCATCTGCTGGATCTGGCCGAGGAAGTCGTTGAGGTCGAAGCCGTCGCCGCTCTTGACCTTGGCGGCGAGCTTCTGCGCGGCTTCCATATCCACGCCGGCCGACACCTGCTCAACCAGCGCAACGATGTCGCCCATGCCCAGAATGCGCCCGGCGTGGCGCTCGGCGTCGAACACCTCCAGGCCGTCGAGCTTTTCCGATACCCCCGCGAACTTGATCGGCGCACCGGTGATCTGGCGCACCGACAGCGCCGCGCCGCCGCGCGAATCGCCGTCGAGCTTGGTCAGGACGATGCCGGTGAGCGGCAGCGCTTCCTTGAAGGCGCGGGCGGTGTTGATCGCGTCCTGGCCCTGCATGGCATCGACGACGAACAGCGTTTCCACCGGCTTGATCGCGGCGTGCAGTTCGCGGATCTCCTGCATCAGCGCCTCGTCGATCGCCAGGCGGCCTGCGGTATCCACCAGCAGCACGTCGAAATAATGCTTCTTGGCGTAATCGAGCGCGGCCAGGGCGATGTCGCGCGGCTTTTGCTCGGGCGAGCTCGGGAACCACTCGGCGCCGGCCTGTTGCGTCACCGTCTTGAGCTGCTCGATGGCCGCCGGGCGGTACACGTCGCCGGACACCGTGAGCACCTTCTTCTTGCGCTTCTCGATCAGGTGCTTGGCCAGCTTGGCCGTGGTGGTGGTCTTGCCCGCCCCCTGCAGGCCGGCCATGAGGATCACAGCGGGCGGCTGGGCCGCCAGGTTGATGTCGGCCACGCCCTCGCCCATGGTCGCGGCCAGTTCGCGGTTGACGATGCCCACCAGCGCCTGGCCGGGCTTCAAGCTGCCCAGCACCTCCTGCGCACCTCGCGCAGCATGTCCTGCACGTTCGATTCGGTGATGCGCGCCTGGCCGCGCATTTCCTTGACGAGGCGCGTGAGTTTGTCGGTGAGGGCGGAGGCCATAGGGGGAGATTTCCGGAAGGATCGCGCGCGGGCAGCGGGCGGTGCGGGCCGCAGGCGGGCGCCCGGGCGAAAGGTAAACTGCTGCCATGATTTTAACCAGCGCCTCCCCGGCCGCCGTGCTGCTGGGGACCACCGCCGCGACCGCCTACACCGTTGCAGCGGCGCTCGCCGCGCGCCTCCCCGAAAAGGCCGCCAAAACCACGCTGTGGCTGGCCTGGCTGGTGCACGGCGCCGCGCTCGCCCTGGCCATGCTGCAGCCCGCGCCGCGCTTCGGCTTTGCACCGGCGCTGTCCGTCACGGCCTGGCTGGTACTCACGGTGTACGCCGTGGAGCGCCAACTGTTCCCGCAGCTGCACGCCCGCTGGGCCCTCGCCGCCCTGGGCGCGCTGGCCGTGCTGCTGGCGCTGCTGTTCCCCGGCCGGCCGCTGCATGTCAGCGCCTCGGCGTGGCTGCCGCTGCACCTGGCGCTGGGCATTGCCGCCTACGGATTGTTTGCGGCGGCGGTGGTGCACGCGGCGCTGATGACGCGCGCCGAAAAGCGGCTGCGGCAAGCGGAAGACCCCAACAGCGGCATGCCGCTCTTGACCCTCGAGCGCCTGACATTCCGCTTCGTCACCGCCGGCTTCGTCCTGCTCAGCGCCACGCTGGCGGCGGGCCTGCTGTTCAGCGAAGTACTTTACGGGCGCGCCTGGCGCTGGGACCACAAGGCGGTGTTCTCGCTGCTGTCCTGGTTCACCTTCGCGGCCTTGCTGCTGGGGCGCCGGCGCTGGGGTTGGCGCGGGCGCAGCGCCGTGCGCGTGCTCTACGCCGGTGCGGCGCTGCTGCTGCTGGCCTATGTCGGTTCGCGCTTCGCATTGGAAGTGGTCCTGGGGCGCGCACCATGAAATATCTCGTGCTGCTGCTCGTGCTCGGCGTGGCCTACATGGTCTGGCGTGGGCAGCGGCTGGCCGCGCGCAAAGACCCGGACAAGCCGGGACAGGGCGGCACGCGGGCCGCGCCCCAGGACATGGTCGCCTGCGCGCGCTGCGGGGTGCACGTCCCGCGCAGCGACGCCTGGGTGAGCGGCGGACGCAGCTACTGCTCGGCCGAGCACCAGCAGCAAGATGGCCGCTGAGGGTTTCCCGGCAGGTTTCGCGGGGCAGCGCCCCCTGCGCGGACAGGACCCGGCGTTTCTGCGCCTGTGGCAAGGCTTCCTCAATGGCCGGGTGGTGGTGGGCCTGGCCCTGGTGCTGCTCCAGTTCACCGGCCAGATGCTCAACCAGACGGCCAATCTCTGGATCATCGGCGTGTGCGTCCTGTACCTGGCCAGCACCCTGGCGCTGCGCATGCTGTCGGGCAAGGCAACGCCCGCACCCCACGCCGGCATGCACTGGCTTCCCTCCATCGGGGTGGACCTGGCGGTCGTCTCCGTCCTGCAGTTGCTGCACACCGGGAACATGAGCTTCACGCCGCTGTTCGGCCTGCCGATCCTCATGGCTTCGGTGCTGGGCACCCTGACCCTGGCGCTGGGCACGACCGCCGCCGTGACCCTCTTGCTGCTGGCCTGGGCATGGTGGGGCGGGGACGCAGGCAGCGCGGAGGCCGCGCAGCGTTCGCTCCAGGCGGCGCTCACCGGCACCGGTTATTTCATCGTCGCCTTCCTGGTGCAGCAGCTTGCCGGACGCCTGGTGCGCGAACAGCACATTGCCGAAACCAGCCGGGCCACCGCCCTGGTCCAGCGCCAGGTGAGCGCACTTGTGATGCAAAACCTCAGCGAGGGGGTTCTGGTGCTGGACGATCAGTTCGTCGTGCGCAATGCCAACCCCGCGGGGGTGCGCCTGCTGGGTGCCGAAGCCACGCTCACGCCGCCGTTCTCCCTGCTTGCACGCCCTGCCTGGCAGGCGCTGGCGGCCCTGGCGCGGCGGAGCTTTCGCCAAGACGCGCCCCAGGTCGCCGACGTCAACCTCATCAGCGACGACCAGAGCCCGATCGGGCTGCACGTGCGTACCTGGTTGACCGCTCCGGGATCCGCAGCACCCGAAGCCTCCCAGCAGCGCCTGTGCGTGGTGTTCCTGCACGACCTGCGCGAACTTGAAGCGCGCCTGCGTACCGAGAAACTCGCCGCCATGGGCCGCATGTCGGCGGCGGTGGCGCACGAAATCCGCAACCCACTCGCGGCCATCGTGCAGGCCAACGCATTGCTGGACGAGGATTTGCAGGACCCGACGCAAAAGCGGCTCGCGCAAATGATTGCGCAGAACGCCGACCGGCTGGCCCGCATTGCCGAGGAGATCCTCGACATCGCACGCGTGCAGCACCAGATCGACCACGCCGCGCCCTCCACCGTGGCCCTCGACGAAACCGTGGCCCAGACCTGGCGCGATTGGCAGGCCCAGTCGCCGCACATGCGCCGGGGCACGCTGCAGCTGGGCGCACCGGACATGCAGGTCGAATTCGACGCCGAGCATCTGCGTCGGGTGCTCGTGAACCTGCTGGACAATGCGCTGCGCTTCCGCTCCGGCGACGAGGAATCGCTGCAGCTGCAGACCCGACTGGAGTCCCCCGGCCAAGCGAGCGTGCAAGTCTGGAGCGACGGCGCCCCCATGGACCAATCCGTCGAACGCCACCTCTTCGAGCCTTTCTTCTCTTCCGAGAGCCGCTCCAGCGGGCTGGGCCTGTACATTTGCCGCGGGCTGTGCGAACGCCATGGCGCGAGCATCGGCTACCAGCGCACGCACCGTCAGACGCAAACCGGCGATCGCAGCGGCAATGCGTTTACCGTAAGGTTCCGCGGAACGGGCCTGGTGGCCCCGCCCGACGCGTCCTTGTTCGACACCATCGTGGTCTGAGAGCGTGTTTACGATCTGAAGCGTCCGACTATGCATCCACAGCCCGCCTCCATCCTGGTGGTCGACGACGAGCCCGACCTGCGCACCCTTTACGAACTGACCCTGCTGCGTGAAGGCTACCGGGTTGAGACGGCCGCCGACATTGCCCAGGCGCGCCAGCTGCTCGCGCACAACCGCTACGAAGTCGTCATCACGGACATGCGTTTGCCCGATGGTTTCGGCATGGAACTCCTGCACGATTTGCGCAAGCAGCAGCGCACCGAACGCTGCCTGGTGATGACGGCCTACGGCTCGGCCGAAAACGCCGTGGAGGCACTGCGTGCCGGGGCATTCGACTACCTGACCAAGCCGGTGGACCTCAAGCAGTTCCGTGCGGTCGTGGCGTCGGCCATCCAGGGAACCGACAGCGTGCTCGCGCCAAAGGCCAGCACGGCGCGCGCACTGCCGGCGCGCAACGGCCCGACGGCGCTGGACCGGCTGGTTGGGAATTCGCAGGCCATGCAAAACGTCAAGGCGCGCGTGGCCAAAGTCGCCCGGGGCATGGCGCCGGTGCTGGTGCGCGGCGAATCGGGGACGGGCAAGGAACTCGTCGCCAGGGCCTTGCACGAGAGCAGCCAACGGGCCGGCGGCCCGCTGGTCGCCGTCAACTGCGGCGCCATTCCCGAGGCCCTTCTGGAGGCCGAGTTCTTCGGCGCCCGCAAGGGCTCGTACACCGGCGCCACCCAGGACCGCCCAGGGTACTTCCAGGCAGCGCAGGGTGGCACCTTGTTCCTGGACGAAATCGGCGACTTGCCGCTGGCCATGCAGTCGAAGCTGCTGCGCGCCATCCAGGAGCGCAGCGTGCGGCCATTGGGTGCCACGCAGGAGGAGCCGGTGGACGTGCGCATCGTCAGCGCCACGCACCGCGACCTTGCGGCCGACGTGCAAGCGGGGCGCTTTCGCCAGGACCTGTACTACCGCCTGAACGTCATCGAGGTCGTGATACCGCCCTTGCGCGAACGCCGGGAGGACCTGCCCGACCTGTGCCGCGCCCTGCTGGCACGCATCGCGCAGGAGTCGGGCACGCCGGCGCCCGAGCTGACCGAGGCCACCGTTTCCGCCATCGCTGCCCATCCGCTCACCGGCAACGTGCGCGAGCTGGAAAACCTGCTGCACCGCGCCGTGGCCTTGGGCGACGGCGACGAATTGCATGTCGACAGCGCGGCGCCCTGCATGGGCGCAGCCACGGCAGCGCCCACCACCAGCACCGCACTCGCCGAGAACGAGCCCGTGCCGCGCGATCTGCAGGCGTGGCTGGACGAGCAGGAACGTAGCATCCTGGTACGCGCCCTGCAGGAGAACCATTTCAACCGCACAGCGACCGCTGCCCGCCTGGGGATCAGCCTGCGCCAGATTCGCTACCGCATCGCTCGTTTGAACATCGCCACCCCGGGCGATACGCCGGGCGAGCATGAATCCTGAGACGGCGCTGCCCTGGCGTGGCGGCTGGTACAGCAGGGCCCACACGCTGCCCTCGCCGCACTGCGATGCACGGCCGGAGGGTGCCGCCGTGGATCTGCTCGTCGTGCATTCCATCAGCCTGCCTCCGGGACAGTACGGCGGTGCCGATGTGGCAGCGCTCTTTCTCGGCACGCTCGACTGTGGCGCCCACCCCTATTACGAACAGCTGCGCGGCCTGCGCGTATCGGCGCATTTTTTCATTCGGCGCGACGGCGCGCTGCTGCAGTTCGTCGACTGCGAACAGCGCGCATGGCACGCCGGCGTGTCGCACTACCGCGGTCGCAGCCAATGCAACGACGACTCGATCGGCATCGAACTCGAAGGCCTCGAAGGCGAGGCCTTCGAGCCCGCGCAATACGCTGCGCTCGCAGAGCTGGCGCGCGCGCTGGCGCTGCGCTATCCCATTGCCCATGTCGCCGGACACGAGCACATCGCTCCAGGGCGCAAGGCGGATCCCGGTCCCGGCTTCGACTGGGCGCGGTTTGCCAAGCTGCTGTGCTTGCCGCACATGCGGCTTCCCGTGCGCTGAACGCAGCCGCTGCGCGTGCGCGCAGCGCTCCATCGCACGCGCGGCATCAGCACGACGTGCACCGCGCATGCCCTTCACAGCATGCACGGCACACAGTCGCTAGTGCAGTGAAGCAACAAAAGCGCACCGCACGGTGCTCGCGTGCTTTTCTTTTCGGAGCAGTGCTCTCATAATGCGAGCACTGGAAAACGCCATGCTGCACTGGGACCACGAAGTCACATCCGATTCGCCGATTGCCACTGACCGCGCTGCGCGTCGGGCCATCGGTGCGACGCGCTCGCGGCGGTCTGTCGCGCGCCCGATGCGCGGTCCGTGCATGCGCAGCACCACCACACCAACTTCCATTTTTCAAGCACGCGCCGGCGCTTCGCAAGCAGTCGCAAAGTCCGCCGCAGTGCCTCCGCATTCAGAGTTGGGAGCGTCGCTCCAGGCTCGTGAATCTCTCCGTGTCCATGCAGGCGTGGAGTGCTCTTTGCTCATTGACCCAAGGAGAACATGATGGCAACTGCGAAGAAGCCGGCCGCGAAGGCCGCAACCCCTGTGAAGAAGGCTGCGCCTGCCAAGACTGCAGCAGTGAAGAAAGCTGCTGCACCCAAGGCTGCGGTAAAGAAGGCAGCGCCTGCCACGAAGGCTCCCGCGGCCAAGAAGGCGGCACCTGCGAAGAAGGCCGCTCCCGCGAAGAAGGCTGCTCCCGCGAAGAAGGCCGCTCCCGCGAAGAAGGCTGCTCCCGCGAAGAAGGCTGCTCCCGCGAAGAAGGCTGCTCCCGCGAAGAAGGCCGCTCCCGCGAAGAAGGCTG
>ERZ778028.1836-NODE-1836-length-18962-cov-6.813667_pt1 | contig 18962 bp, 15 predicted proteins | sample MGYA00375758_ERZ778028 | MGnify/ENA primary metagenome ERZ778028 (study PRJEB29350, sample SAMN05389828) | bioreactor metagenome | isolation source: Thiocyanate bioreactor | place: South Africa: University of Cape Town | collected 2014-03-17 ... | reverse complement strand
TAGGTCCTGACGCCAGCAATGGTGTGGGGGTTCGAGTCCCCCCCCGCGCACCACCCATGTGAGACTTTGCGGAACACGGCGCTGCTGCGCTGCAGCCAGCACGATCCACATTCATAAGAGGAATAGCCATGGCCGTTACTGTTGAAACCCTTGAGAAGCTCGAGCGCAAGATCACGCTGAGCGTGCCCGTCACCCTGATCCAGTCCGAAGTGGACACGCGCCTCAAGCGCCTGGCCCGTACGGTCAAGATGGACGGTTTCCGTCCCGGCAAGGTGCCCATGAACGTGGTTGCCCAGCGTTATGGCTACTCGGTGCAGTACGAAGTGCTGAACGACAAGGTGGGTGAGGCTTTTGCCGTGGCTGCGAACGAAGCCAACCTGCGCGTGGCCGGTCAGCCCCGCATCACCGAAAAGGAAGGCGCTCCCGAGGGCCAAGTCACGTTTGACGCCGTCTTTGAAGTGTTCCCCGAAGTCAAGATCGCCGACCTGTCGGACGCCGAAGTCGAAAAGCTGTCCTCCGAAGTGACCGACAGCGCCATCGACAAGACCCTCGACATCCTGCGCAAGCAGCGCCGCAGCTTTGCCCAGCGCGCCCTGGACGCCGCTGCGCAAGACGGTGACCGCGTGACCGTGGACTTCGAAGGCAAGATCGACGGCGAACCCTTTGACGGCGGCAAGGCCGAAGACTTCCAGTTCCTGGTGGGCGAAGGCCAGATGCTCAAGGAGTTTGAAGACGCCGTGCGCGGCATGAAGTCTGGCGAGAGCAAGACGTTCCCCTTGGCTTTCCCCGCCGAGTACCACGGCAAGGACGTTGCTGGCAAGACCGCCGACTTCCTGGTGACCATCAAGAAGATCGAAGCAGCCCATCTGCCCGAAGTGAACGACGCTCTGGCCAAGTCGCTGGGCATTGCCGACGGTTCCGTGGAGGGCCTGCGAGCTGACATCAAGAAGAACCTGGAACGCGAAGTCAAGTTCCGCCTGCTGGCCCGCAACAAGGCTGCCGTGATGGACGCCCTGGTGTCCAAGGCCGAGCTGGACTTGCCCAATGCCAGCATCCAGGCCGAAATCGCCCGCCTGATGGAAGGCGCCCGCGCTGAACTCAAGCAACGCGGCGTCAAGGATGCCGACAAGGCCGAGATCCCTGAAGACGTGTTCCGTCCCCAAGCTGAGCGCCGTGTGCGCCTGGGGCTGGTGCTGGCCGAGCTGGTGCGCGCCAACGAACTGCAGGCCAAGCCCGAGCAGCTGAAGGCCCATATCGACGAACTGGCTGCCAGCTACGAGAAGCCCGAAGACGTGGTGCGCTGGTACTTCGGTGACCGCCAGCGTCTGGCTGAAGTCGAAGCCGTTGTCATCGAAAACAACGTTACCGAGTTCGTGCTGTCCAAGGCCAAGGTGGTCGAGAAGGCCATTTCCTTCGATGACCTGATGGCGCAGCAGGGCTGATAGGCCCTCGGGCCGGGTGGCCTGCTTCGTGCAACTGCCCGGTTCTGGTTGTCAAGACACACCAGGGGCTTGTGCTTTCGTGCACAAGCCCCAATTCATTTCTGGGTACAGTACCTGCTTGACTGGAGAAATACATGAGCGCATTGGAAACACAAGGCCTGGGCATGGTCCCCATGGTCATCGAGCAGTCGGGCCGTGGCGAACGGTCCTATGACATCTACTCGCGCCTGCTCAAGGAGCGCGTGATTTTTCTGGTGGGCCCGGTCAATGACCAGACGGCCAACCTGGTGGTGGCACAGCTGCTGTTCCTGGAGAGCGAAAACCCCGACAAGGACATCTCGTTCTACATCAACTCGCCCGGCGGTTCGGTGAGTGCCGGCATGGCGATCTTTGACACCATGAACTTCATCAAGCCCGATGTCTCGACCCTGTGCACGGGCATGGCGGCCAGCATGGGTGCGTTCTTGTTGGCGGCGGGCGCCAAGGGCAAGCGTTTTGCGCTGCCTAACTCCAAGGTCATGATCCACCAGCCTCTGGGCGGCATGCAAGGCCAGGCCACCGAGATCGAGATCCACGCCCGCGAGATCCTCAAGACCCGCGAGCAGCTCAACAAGATCCTCTCCGAGCGCACCGGCCAGCCGCTGGAGAAGATCCAGCGTGACACGGAGCGTGACTATTTCCTCTCGGCCGACGAGGCCAAGGACTATGGTCTGGTCGATCAGGTGATCAGCCAGCGCGCCTGATCGCCCGAGGGCGGCGAAGCGGCGTTTTCCCGAGGGGAAGACGCCGTTTTTTATTTGGTTATCATCCCGACAACTTTCCGAAACAAGCAAGGCATTGCCCCCATGGCCGAGAAAAAAGGCTCTTCCAGCGAAAAAACCCTTTACTGCTCTTTCTGCGGCAAAAGCCAGCATGAAGTGAAGAAGCTGATCGCCGGTCCGTCGGTCTTTATCTGTGACGAGTGCATTGACCTGTGCAACGAGATCATCCGCGACGAACTGCCTGCTGGTGATTTGGCCCGCGAAGGCCGCAGCGACTTGCCCACGCCGGTCGAGATCAAGGCCAACCTGGACAACTACGTGATTGGCCAGGATGTTGCCAAGCGCACACTGGCCGTGGCGGTGTACAACCACTACAAGCGCCTGCGCCACAAGGACAAGGCCCACAAGGACGATGTGGAGCTGTCAAAGAGCAACATCTTGCTGATCGGCCCCACCGGCTCCGGCAAGACGCTGTTGGCACAAACCCTGGCACGCATGCTGGATGTGCCCTTTGTGATGGCCGATGCCACCACACTGACCGAGGCTGGCTATGTGGGGGAGGACGTGGAGAACATCGTCCAGAAGCTGCTGCAGAGCTGCAACTACGAAGTCGAGCGTGCCCAGCGTGGCATCGTCTATATCGACGAAATCGACAAGATCTCGCGCAAGTCCGACAACCCCAGCATCACGCGCGACGTGTCGGGCGAGGGCGTGCAGCAGGCCTTGCTCAAGCTCATTGAAGGCACTATGGCCAGCGTGCCGCCACAAGGGGGGCGCAAGCATCCGAACCAGGACTTCCTGCAGATCGACACGACCAACATCCTGTTTATCTGCGGTGGTGCCTTCGCCGGGCTGGAGAAAGTCATCGAGAACCGCACCGAGGCGTCGGGCATCGGGTTCGGCGCGTCGGTCAAGAGCAAGAAGCAGCGTTCTCTCACCGAGGTGTTCACCGAGATCGAGCCGGAAGACCTGATCAAGTTTGGTCTGATCCCTGAGCTGGTGGGCCGGATGCCTGTGGTGACGGCGCTGGCCGAGCTGAGCGAAGATGCGCTCGTGCAGATCCTGACCGAGCCCAAGAATGCGCTCGTCAAGCAGTACAGCAAGCTTCTGGCGATGGAAGGTGTAGACCTAGAAATTCGCCCTGCCGCCCTGAAAGCCATTGCCCGCAAGGCGTTGGCCCGCAAGACGGGTGCGCGGGGTCTGCGCTCCATCCTGGAGCAAGCGCTGATTGGCACCATGTTCGACCTGCCCAATACCAGCAACGTCGAGAAGGTGGTGGTGGACGAGTCCACCATCGAAGAGAACAAGCCGCCGCTGCTCGTCTACCGCGAAGCAGCCAAGAAGGCCTGAAAAGGCCTGAGAAGAGGCGTGCAGGAGTCCGCTGGTGCCTCCATGGATCAGACGGATTTCTTCACGCGGTCTGAGATGACCGGAGCGGGCGCCCTGTGGCCGCCCTTCGAACCATCAACCCTTGTGCCAGCACGGCTGCGTGCGAGGGTTGAAAATCCCCACATGTGGACCCACTTCCACAGAGCACTTTGAGGATTTCCATGTCCGGACATACCCCCCTGCCAGCTACCCCCCTTGACCTGCCGCTGTTGCCTCTGCGTGACGTGGTGGTGTTCCCCCACATGGTGATCCCGCTTTTCGTGGGCCGCCCCAAGAGCATCAAGGCTCTGGAGATGGCCATGGAGGCCGACCGCCGCATCATGCTGGTGGCCCAAAAGGCCGCAGCCAAGGATGAGCCTTCGGTGGCGGACATGTTCGATGTGGGGTGTGTCTCCACCATCTTGCAGATGCTCAAGCTGCCCGACGGCACCGTGAAGGTGCTGGTGGAAGGCCAGCAGCGCGCTCTGGTGACGTCGATCGAAGATGCGGAGTCGCACTTCATGGCTACCGTGACGCCGGTGGAGGCTACGCCGGACGCCAACAAGCCCAGCGAAATTGAGGCTCTGCGGCGCGCCGTGATGCAGCAGTTTGACCAGTACGTCAAACTCAACAAGAAGATTCCGCCCGAGATTCTGACTTCCATCTCCAGCATTGACGATCCCGGCCGTCTGGCGGACACCATCGCTGCGCACCTGCCTCTCAAGCTCGAAAACAAGCAGGTGGTGCTGGACCTGTCGGATGTGAAGGCGCGCCTCGAAAACCTGTTCGAGCAACTCGACCGCGAGGTGGACATCCTCAACGTGGACAAGAAGATCCGTGGCCGCGTCAAACGCCAGATGGAGAAGAACCAGCGTGACTTCTACCTGAACGAGCAGGTCAAGGCCATCCAGAAGGAACTGGGCGAGGGCGACGAGGGGGCGGACATCGAGGAGATCGAGAAAAAGATCAAGCTCGCCAAGATGCCAGTTGAGGCGCGCAAGAAGGCAGAGGCTGAGCTCAAGAAGCTCAAGCTCATGTCGCCCATGTCGGCCGAAGCGACGGTGGTGCGTAACTACATCGACGTGCTCACCGCGCTGCCGTGGAGCAAGAAGACCAAGATCAAGCACGACCTGGTGAATGCCGAGGGCGTCCTCAACGAAGACCACTACGGTCTCGACAAGGTCAAGGACCGCATCCTGGAATACCTCGCCGTGCAGCAGCGCGTGGACAAGGTGAAGGCGCCCATCCTGTGCCTGGTGGGTCCTCCTGGCGTGGGCAAGACCTCGCTGGGTCAGTCCATTGCCAAAGCCACCGGACGCAAGTATGTGCGCATGGCGCTGGGCGGCATGCGCGACGAAGCCGAGATTCGCGGACACCGCCGCACCTACATCGGCGCACTGCCGGGCAAAGTGCTGCAGAGCCTTTCGAAAGTCGGTACGCGCAACCCGTTGTTCCTGCTCGACGAGATCGACAAGCTGGGCACGGATTTCCGGGGCGACCCGTCCAGCGCGCTGCTGGAGGTGCTGGACCCCGAGCAGAACCACACATTCGGCGACCACTATGTCGAGGTGGACTTCGATCTGTCCGACGTGATGTTCGTTGCCACGTCGAACTCGATGAACATTCCGCCAGCGCTGCTGGACCGGATGGAAGTGATTCGCCTGTCGGGCTACACCGAGGATGAGAAGACCAGCATTGCCATGAAGTACCTGCTGCCCAAGCAGCTCAAAAACAATGGCGTGAAGGACGAAGAACTGCTCATCACCGAGCCTGCGGTGCGCGACATGGTGCGTTACTACACCCGTGAAGCGGGCGTGCGCTCGCTGGAGCGCGAGCTGTCCAAAATTTGCCGCAAGGTGGTCAAGGGCTTGCAGCTGAAGAAGCTGGAGCCTCAGGTCGTCGTCACTGCCGACAACCTGCCGGACTTTTTGGGCGTGCGCAAGTACACCTACGGCCGTGCCGAACTGCAAAACCAGGTGGGGCAGGTGGTGGGCTTGGCTTGGACGGAGGTGGGGGGCGATCTGCTGACCATCGAGGCGGCCATCATGCCTGGCAAGGGAGTGATAACGCGCACAGGTTCCCTGGGCGACGTGATGAAGGAATCCGTGGAAGCAGCCCGTACGGTGGTGCGCAGCCGCGCACGCATGCTGGGCATCAAGGACGAAACGTTCGAGAAGCGCGACATCCATATCCACGTGCCCGATGGCGCCACACCCAAGGACGGCCCCAGCGCGGGGGCCGCAATGACCACGGCCTTTGTCTCGGCCCTCACTGGCATTCCAGTGCGCGGTGATGTGGCGATGACAGGCGAGATCACGCTGCGCGGTGAGGTGACGGCCATCGGCGGCCTCAAGGAAAAGCTGTTGGCCGCTTTGCGCGGTGGCATCAAGACGGTGCTGATCCCTGAAGAGAACGTGAAGGACCTCGCAGAGATTCCGGACAACGTGAAGAGCGGTCTGGAGATCGTGCCTGTGCGCTGGATCGACAAGGTGCTGGAGGTAGCGCTGGAGAGCAAGCCTGTGCCGCTGACGGATGAAGAAGCGGCTGTGGCTGCTGCGGTGCCCGTGGCGACGGACAAGGCTGCCGTGTCATCCGCCTCGGCCGATGGATTGAAACATTGAAGCAAAATTTTTTGGGGACCCCCAAAAAATGCGCTACAATTCACTCCATCGCAGCAAACGTTGTACAATGTAAGGCTTCGATAAATGCGGGAATAGCTCAGTTGGTAGAGCGCAACCTTGCCAAGGTTGAGGTCGAGAGTTCGAGACTCTTTTCCCGCTCCAATTTCCACAAAAAGGGAAGCAGTTGCTTCCCTTTTTTGTCAGAGGAATGAGAGTTCCTGGCGCGGTAGCAAAGCGGTTATGCCCCGGATTGCAAATCCGGTTAGTCCGGTTCGACTCCGGACCGCGCCTCCAGATACGGTCCGCAGCAAGTAAGTGACGAAGCCCTCAGGGCAGAGACGCAAGCAGAGATCGTTTTAGGGGTTGGTAGTTGGATAAAAATTTTTTTGGCTTGCAATCGAACACGGTCAAAAAGAGTTATATAATTTGAGGCTTGCTGATAAGCGCTAACGGAAACGTTAGAAAAATCAGAAAACGCGGGAATAGCTCAGTTGGTAGAGCGCAACCTTGCCAAGGTTGAGGTCGAGAGTTCGAGACTCTTTTCCCGCTCCATATTTGAAAAGGGAAGCTTAGGCTTCCCTTTTTTCTTGGTGGTCCGGGGCTTGCTGTTTTCAAACAGCGGTCCTGACCAGAGATACGACAGGGCATTGCGCGCATGCGCTGCCCGGGTTACGCTGCAACGCAGGTATGCGCTCAGCAGCCGGCGCCCCGATGGTGAAATTGGTAGACACTGCGGACTTAAAATCCGCCGCTTTCCTGAAAAGGGGCGTGCCGGTTCGACCCCGGCTCGGGGCACCACTACGATTCAATCATGTCAAGTTACAACGCTCCCTTTGAAATCCATGTCCACGGACAGGTTCTCTTGCGCGCTGATGTCAGTTTTGACCAGCTTCAAGAGGCGCTCAAACCGCTGTGGAAGTACGCTGGAGCACGTTCGCTGGCCGACGGTGCCGCCAGTGCCTACGAAGAAGAGCCAGGTATCAAGTACGACGCGCAAGAGCATTTGCTGCAGATGTGCTGGACGGTGCGAGGCGATGAGGACTTCCGCCAGTCGCTCGACGAGATGTGCATGAGCCTCAATGAGCTGGCCGAGCAAGGTGCAGCCATTGAGGTCACTTTCTACGATACCGACTTCGATGAAGACGAGGAAGAGCAGGGCGCAGAGTCACGCGACGACTTCGTGATGCTTTTCGTCGGCCCCACGCCCGCTGCCATCATGCAGGTGCAGCGTGACCTGCTGGTGCAAGACGTGGTGAACATGATGGAGCGCCACTTTGACGGTGCCGAGCTCGGCGGCGTGGTTGCCGAGATCGACAAGCTCTTCAGCCAGCGCTTCGACGCCCTCGTGAACTCGCTGGAGATTGGCAAGCCCCCGCGTGGCCCTGGTGGCCCCAGCGGTGGTCACGGCGGTGGTGGTGGCCGTCGCCCACGCCACCTGCACTGATCTGCGCCGCCGGCTTGCGGCGCATGTGCTGCTTGTGGGGGCAAGCCCAGCGGCACACCTCACTCATTTTTTCCAGGCATTGGGTGATTTCTCCCGTCGCTTCAATGCGCATGTGCGTTCGCGCCACCCTATGTCCTGGCCATCGCCGCCTTGTTGCCCATGAGCACTGATCTTCCGTATCTGCGTTCCTACCCCGCTTCGTTGCAGGACCAGGCGCGTGATCTGTTGCAGCAGGGCAAGCTTGGCGCGGTTCTGCTGCGCAAATACCCACAGGCGCATGCCGTGCGCAGCGACAAGGCGCTGTATGACTATGCGCAGGAGCTCAAGGCACGCTACCTGCGCAACGCAGGCACGGTCAACAAGGTGCTGTTCGACAACAAGATCCACGTAGTGCGCCATGCACTGGGTTTGCACACCGCCGTGTCACGCGTGCAGGGCAATCGGTTGGCCGCCAAACATGAGATTCGCATTGCCGCGATGTTCAAGCAGGCACCCGAAGAGTTCTTGCGCATGATCGTCGTCCACGAACTGGCCCACCTGCGCGAGAAGGACCACGACAAAGCCTTCTACCAGCTCTGCACCCACATGGAGCCTCAGTATCACCAGTACGAATTCGACCTGCGCCTGTACCTTACCCATGTGGAGCAGGCGGGTACGCGGCTGTGGGGCTCTGACGCTTCCTGAGGATTCAGGACTATCAGCGCATCAGGTGCATCAGCTGATGGTGCTCCAAAAAAGATAGCTGTCAGCGCTTATAAAACCTGCACTAACGGTCTTTTTCCCATCAAGGCACTGACACGCTCTGGCAGAGCCTGGCAGGCAGGTTCAGCCAGCGCTGGGCCGCTGCCTGCATCATGGCGACAGGGCCGGTGGTGAGCAGTTGTACGGGCTCCGGGCCCTCGGGGGATGTGGGCTGCTCGGACGGTGGCAACGCGAGCAGGCCGGCCGCCTCCAAGAGGCGCCGCGTCTGGCGTGCCACAGGTTCACCCGTCTCGATGAACTGAACCTCCGGCCCCACCAGGGCGCGCAACTCATGGGCCACAAAAATGTAGTGCGTGCAGCCGAGCACCAGGGTGTCCATCTGCCCGGGCCCCGTGCCAAAGCTGCCCATGGCCTGCACGTAGCGTTCGCACAGCGCGCCGGTCTCTGTGGTGCTGACAGGGCTGTCAGGGGCAGCGGCGGGCAAGGCCACGCTGCGCTCAATGGCGTGCGCCAGACCGTCGCAGGGCTGCACCACAAAATGGGCCTGGTCGGCCAGCGAGGCCATGAGCTTGCCGAACTTGGCGCTGGTCAGCGTGCCCCGGGTGCCGATGACACCCACATGCCCTGTTTGGGTCACGGCCAAAGCCGGCTTCACTGCGGGCTCCAGGCCCACCAGGGGCAATTCTGGGTGGCTGCTGCGCACCTCGTGGATGGCGGCGGCTGTGGCGGTGTTACACGCTACCACCAGGGCCTTGATGTGGTGCTGCTGGCGCAGGTACTCGGTAATGGCATGGGTGCGGGTGGCGACAAATGCGTCACCGCGCTCGCCGTAGGGGGCATTGGCACTGTCGGCCAGGTACACGAAGCGCTCGTGGGGCATGGCGGCCAGCAGGGCGCGCAGCACGCTCAGCCCGCCGACGCCGCTGTCAAACACACCGATAGGGGAGGAGGCCTGCGGCATCAGGGAGCCCATGGTTGGACAAAAGGCTGGATTGTAGGAAAACGGGGAGGAGGGCCTGCAGTGTCGGCTTTGGCGCTACGCCTTGGGCTGCGTCGCCGACCGCGCATTTGCAGAGCACCGGAGAAAGCAAAAGGGTCAGCGCACGGGCACTGGGGCCTTGCTGGTGCCACCGGTGGGTGCTTCCGTGATTTTGGGGTGCGACAGCAGGTAGTAGCGTTTGACCACGGCCTTTTTCCCCTCTGGGCCCTCGGCGACCAGTTCGTTGCTGATGCTCACCAGCACGCCACTGGCCTGGTTGAGCTGCGCGGTGAGTGCGCACAGATACCAGGCGGCTTCTTCGCTCGCCAACGGTGTGGTGTCGGCCTGCAGGATGTCGATGCCGTGCTCGCGCCCATACAGGCGCGTGAGCGCGCTGCCCGTGGCAAATGATTGGCGCTTCGGGTCTTTCAGGTCAGGCACACGCTCGACGGCTTCCCATGCCCAGCGCTTGCTTTCGGGCCACCAGGTACCCAGCAGCTCTGCATCGAACACCGTGCGTTTGCCGCCACGGAGCACGGTGAAGGTCTTGTTGAAAAAGTCCAGGGTGCGCAGTTGGCTGCCCGCCAGGTGCTGGCTGTTCAGCAGCTGTTGGCGTTCGATGTGGGATGCGATGCTGGCGTCCAGCAGCGCGGCGTCGCGGGCAGGCAGTGCGCCGCCAAAGGCGGTTTGCGCGTCATGCTGCGGAACCATGGGCGGGTTGGCGCTGGCCGCCAGGGGCAGGGTGCTGAGCAGGGTGGCCAGCAGCAAGGTGCGCAGAGGCTGCAGAAGGGGCTGTGCAAACCCGTGGTTTAAAAGCATGGTGGTGGGAGCACAAATGCCTAGAAAGAGGAGTCGGGTCGGGCCCGTATTTTTGCCGAACTGGATGCAGGGATGTGTGTCGGGGTGGCTACCAAAAAACCGCCCGAAGGCGGTTCTTTGTGATTGCAGCTTGTGTTGCGGCAGGCACCTTGCGGGCCCTGCCGCACCAACGCGCATCAGGCCGCAGCGACGCCGATGCCCTTGAACTCGCCCGAGGCGATGCGCTTTTGCCATTCGGCCGGGCCGGTGATGTGGGCGCTGGTGCCGCCAGCGTCCACGGCCACGGTCACGGGCATGTCCACCACGTCGAATTCGTAGATGGCTTCCATGCCCAGGTCTTCAAAGCCCACGACCTTGGCGGTCTTGATGGCCTTGGAGACCAGATAGGCGGCGCCGCCCACGGCCATGAGGTAGGCGCTTTGGTGCTTCTTGATGGCTTCGATGGCGACCGGGCCGCGCTCGGCCTTGCCCACCATGGCGATCAGGCCGGTCTGGGCCAGCATCATCTCGGTGAAACCGTCCATGCGCGTGGCGGTGGTGGGGCCTGCGGGGCCCACGGCTTCGTCCTTCACGGGGTCCACGGGGCCCACGTAGTAGATGACGCGGTTGGTGAAGTCCACGGGCAGCTTTTCGCCCTTGGTCAGCATGTCCTGGATGCGCTTGTGCGCTGCATCGCGGCCCGTCAGCATCTTGCCGTTGAGCAGCAGCGTGTCGCCGGGCTTCCAGCTGGCGACTTCTTCCTTGGTCAGGGTGTCAAGGTTGACCTTCTTGCTCTTGTTGTAGTCGGGCGCCCAGTCCACGTTGGGCCACAGGTCCAGGCTGGGGGGCGTGAGGTACACGGGGCCCGAGCCGTCCATCACGAAGTGCGCGTGGCGCGTGGCCGCGCAGTTGGGGATCATTGCAATCGGCTTGCTGGCCGCGTGCGTGGGGTACATCTTGATCTTGATGTCCAGCACCGTGGTCAGGCCGCCCAGGCCTTGGGCGCCGATGCCCAGAGCGTTGACCTTTTCATACAGCTCCAGGCGCAGCTTTTCGACATTGTCGAGTTCGGCCCCGCTGGCTTGCTTGGCCTGCAGTTCGTACATGTCCAGGTCGTCCATCAGGCTTTCCTTGGCCATGAGCACGGCCTTTTCGGCGGTGCCGCCAATGCCGATGCCCAGCATGCCGGGTGGGCACCAGCCAGCGCCCATGGTGGGCACGGTCTTCAGCACCCAGTCCACCACGTTGTCGCCGGGGTTGAGCATGTACATCTTGGACTTGTTCTCCGAGCCGCCGCCCTTGGCCGCCACGGTGATGTCCACGGTGTTGCCGGGCACGATCTCGGTGAAGATCACAGCGGGGGTGTTGTCTTTGGTGTTCTTGCGGGCGAACTGTGGGTCGGCCACGACGGAGGCGCGCAGCGTGTTGTCGGGGTGGTTGTAGCCCCGGCGCACGCCTTCGTTGATGGCGTCGTCCAGGCTGCCGGTGAAGCCTTCCCAGCGCACGTCCATGCCCACTTTCAGGAACACGTTGACGATGCCGGTGTCCTGGCAGATGGGGCGCTGGCCGGTGGCGCTCATCTTGCTGTTGGTCAGGATCTGGGCGATCGCGTCCTTGGCCGCTGGGCTCTTTTCGCGCTCGTAGGCGCGGGCCAGGTGGGCGATGTAGTCGGTGGGGTGGTAGTAGCTGATGTACTGCAGCGCGCCGGCAATGGATTCGATCAGGTCTTCTTGGCGAATGGTCGTCGTGGTCATGGCGGTGGGGGTTTTAGGGAAAACGCGAACCCCGAATTATCCCCCGCCGGGCTTGCGCGGTCCTGTCAGGGGCCATGGGCGGTGCTGGCGCACCATGGCCTGGGGTGGGTATGCTGCGGCCTGGTGTTTCGTTCCACCCCCATTCGCTCGCTGAGCGGCAAGGCCCACCCGTGAAAACCTCCACCCCCGCCCCGACCGCAGTCCGCACCGAAAAAGACACTTTCGGCCCCATCGACGTGCCCGCCGATCGGCTGTGGGGCGCGCAGACGCAGCGCTCGCTGCACCACTTCGCCATCTCGGGCGAGCGCATGGCGCCCGAGCTGATCCGCGCGTTGGCCCAGGTCAAGCGGGCCAGTGCCTATGTGAACAACGCACTGGGCCTGCTCGACGCCGCCAAGACCACGGCCATCGTGGCGGCGGCGGATGAGGTGATTGGCGGTGGCCACCTGCAGGAGTTTCCGCTGGTGGTGTGGCAGACCGGCTCGGGCACCCAGACCAACATGAACATGAACGAGGTGCTGGCCAACCGCGCCAGCGAGCTGTTGGGTGGCCCGCGCGGCGAGGCGCGGCTGGTGCACCCCAACGACGAGGTGAACAAGAGCCAGTCGAGCAATGACGTGTTCCCCACCGCCATGCACCTGGCGGCGGTGGACGCGCTGATGCACCGCCTGCTGCCCGCGCTGCACGGCCTGCGCACCACGCTGGCGGCGAAGGCGAAGGCGTTTGATGGCATCGTGAAGATTGGCCGCACCCACCTGCAGGACGCCACGCCCCTCACACTGGGCCAGGAGATCTCGGGCTGGGTAGCGCAGCTGCAGCATGGCGAACAGCATGTGCGTGCCGCGCTGCCCCATCTGGGCGAGCTGGCCCTGGGTGGCACGGCCGTGGGCACGGGGCTCAATGCGCCTGCGGGTTATGCGCAGGCCGTGGCCAAGGAGCTGGCCGACCTGACGGGCCTGCCGCTGGTCACCGCCCCTAACAAGTTCGAGGCCCTGGCCAGCTGCGATGCGCTGGTGCATGCCCATGGCGCGCTCAAGACCCTGGCGGCCAGCCTGATGAAGATTGCCAACGATGTGCGCTGGCTGGCCAGCGGCCCGCGCAGCGGGCTGGGCGAGATCACCATCCCCGAGAACGAGCCGGGCTCGTCCATCATGCCGGGCAAGGTCAACCCCACGCAGTGCGAGGCGCTGACCATGCTGTGCGCGCAGGTGCTGGGCAATGACGTGGCCATCAACATCGGCGGGGCCTCGGGCAACTTCGAGCTGAACGTGTTCCGCCCGATGGTGATCCACAACTTTTTGCAGAGCGTGCGCCTGCTGGCCGACGGCATGGCCAGCTTCAACGAGCACTGCGCCGTGGGCATCGAGCCCAACCAGGCCCGCATCAACGACCTGGTGGAGCAGTCGCTGATGCTGGTGACGGCGCTGAACCCCCACATCGGCTACGACAAGGCGGCCTTCATTGCCAAGAAGGCGCACAAGGAGGGCACCAGCCTGCGTGCCGCCGCCATCGCGTCGGGCCATGTGACGGGCGAGCAGTTTGACCAGTGGGTAGTGCCGGGGGATATGGTGGGGCGCTGATTTCCTTGATGCAGGCCCTAGGCCCTATGCCCGAGGCTTGCTCAGAAACGCCAGCAGTCTGCGCTCGGCAGCGCTGAGGCCGCGGGGTGATGTGGCGCCGCCAAGGCGGGCCCACACCTGCTGGCTGCGTGGGCTAGGGTCGGACGCGATCTGTGCGCCCAGCGCAAGGACGGCGGGGTGCACGTACGACTTTTTGCACACGGCGGGCGTGTTGCCCAATTGGTAGGCCACCTCGGCCAGGATGGCTTGGGCGCTGTAGCCCAGACCCTTCTCCGTGGGGTTGGCGGCATCCGCACCAGTGCAGGCTAGCCGGGTCAGCTCCAGCGCCTGCGTGGTCCCGTGCCAGGTCCGAAAGTCCTTGGCGGTAAAGCGTTCGCCGTCGGCCTTGCCAGCAGTGCGGGTGATCTCGTTCAGGTAGTCATTCACGTCGCCAGAACCCAGGGTGCGCAGGTTGCCGTCTTCATCCGCATACTGAAAAAGCTCTTGCCCCGGCAACTGCTGGCAGCGGCGCACCACGCGGGCCACCTGCGGGTCGTTCAGGGTGGTCTCCTGCTGCACCCCGCTCTTGCCGCGAAAGCGCAGCCGCAGCTCGTTGCCCTGCAGCCGCGCATGCCGCGTGCGCAGCGTTGTCAGGCCATACGAGCGGTTGGTGCTGGCGTATTCCTCATTGCCGACGCGCAGAAAAGTGGTGTCCAGCAGGCGCACCAGCGTGGCCAGCAGCCGCTCGCGCGTGAGCACCGGGCCTCGGCGGGGTGTGGCCAGGTCGCGCGCCACGCGGGCCCGGATGCGTGGCAGAGCCCTGCCAAAGGCCTGCATGTGCTCGAACTTGCCTTCGTCCCGCTGGCGGCGCCACAGGGGGTGGTAGCGGTACTGGCGCCGCCCGCGTGCATCGAGCCCGGTGGCCTGCAGGTGTCCGTTGGGCAGGGGGCAGATCCACACCTGGGTGTAGGCCGGCGGGATGGCCAGGCGCCGGATGCGATCGATCTCTGCCAGGTCTTGCAGCCATTGGCCATCAGGCAGGCGGTAGCGAAACGCCTTGGCGCCGCAGCGTACCCGGGTAATGCCCGGCAGTGTGGGGCTGACGTACACCAAGCCACCTTGCAGTCCGGGTGATGGGGAGGGCGCGGGTTCGGATGAGCGGGCCGAGGATGAGGTGCCGGGCTTGGGGGATGCGGGCATGAGGGGCAGTGAATAAAGCCGGTGAGTGGGCTTTGATCACACCCGCTGGTGCCCGCGAGCGGTGTAGGCCTGTGGCGTGCGCTGCGGTGAGCGACCCGCGCAACCGTGCTGTGGAATCCGTGCCGCGATGTGGTGCGAAAAGAGGCTGTGGCGCATATCGAATATGCGCTTGTTGCTATCAAAAGCGTATCAATCTGGCGCCGTCGGATCCAGCGCAAAGCCCACGCCATACACCGACCGGATCCAGTCGCTGCCGTCTGTGCTGGCGGCCTTGAGCTTCTTGCGCAGGTTCTTGATGTGGCTATCGATGGCGCGCTCGTTCACGTCCAGCGTGTCGTCATAGGCCTGGTCCAGCAGCTGGGCCCGCGAGAAGATGCGCCCGGTCTGCCGCGCCAGCACCTGCAGCAGCTTGAACTCGCGGCGGGTCAGTCCCAGCGGAGTGCCGTGCAATGTGGCTTGCCAGTGCGATTCGTCCAGCATTAAGGCGGCGGTGGTTGTCTGGTGGGCTGGCGGCTCTTGGGCGGCAGCGGTGCGGCGCAGCACGGCCTTGACGCGGGCCACCACCTCGCGCGGTGAAAACGGTTTGCAGATGTAGTCGTCCGCTCCCAGCTCCAGACCGATGAGGCGGTCCACTTCTTCCACACGGGCCGTGAGCATGATGATGGGGTGCTGCGTGTGGCGCCGCGCCTGGCGCAACATCTCCAGGCCGTCCATGCCGGGCAGCATGATGTCCAGCAGCGTGAGGTCGGGCGGTGTGGTGATGAGGCTGGCGAGGGCTGCGCGGCCTTCGGCCTGGTGCTCCACCGTGTAGCCCGCGTGGCGCAGGTAGTCCACCACGATGGCGGCGATGTCGGGTTCGTCTTCGACGACAAGGATGCGGGGGCTCATGAAGGGTTGTCCAGCAAGGGCAGTTGCAGCGTGATGCGCAGGCCGCCGAGGGGGGAAGGTTCGGCCGTCAGCGTGCCGCCGTGCGCGAGCACGATGGCGCGGCAGATCGCCAGGCCCAGGCCTGATCCGCCGTGGTAGCGGTTGCGCGAGGTTTCGGCGCGGTACAGGCGGTCAAAGATGCGGGGCAGCTCGTGCGCGGGCACGCCGGGCGCGCTGTCGTCCAGCTGCACCTGCAGCTGCGGGACTCCATCGGTCGGCGGCAGCAGGCGTGCTGCAATGCGCAGCAGGCCGCTCGCGTCGGTGTAGCGCAGGCTGTTTTCCAGCAGGTTCAAAAACACCTGGTGCAGTTGCTGTGCGTCGCCACGCACCAGGGGCGCGGGCTGAGCAGTGCCCTGTGCGGTCAGGGGGTCCAGGCCGGTAGTGTCCACATCAATCCCAGCCTGCGCCAGACGGGGGCGCATGGACGCCAGCGCCTCGGCCAGCAGCGACAGCGGGTGCACGGGCACCTGGGCCGAGGGGGCGCTGGTGCCCGCTGCATCCAGGCTGGCGCGCAGGTCGCCCACCAGCTGGATCAGCCGCATCACCTGCCGGTGCAGGCGCAGCGCAGTCTTGTCGTCAAAGGGGCGGATGCCGTCCTGCACAGCCTCGATCTCGGCGCGCATGGCGGCCAGGGGTGTGCGCAGCTCGTGGGCCACGTCGCCCAGCCACTGGCGGCGGCTGGCCTCGATGCTGCCCAGCTGTTCGGCCATGGTGTTAAAGGTGCGGGCCAGCTGGGCCAGCTCGTCGTTGCCGTGCACGGGCACGCGGGTGTGCAGGTGACCTTGCGCGATGCCGCGCGCGCCGGTGGCCAGGGCCTCGACCGGGGCCAGCCAGCGCCGCGCGAGCCAGCCCGACAGCAGCAGCGCCAGGGCCAGACCGGCGAGGCCCGTCCACGCCACAAAGCCAAGGTGCTGCGCCAGAAAGGCCTGGTCGGCCTCGCTGCGCACGCCCTGGGGCGGTGCGAGCACGAGGTGGCCGATGACCTGGCCGCTGGCGCCGCGCAGTGCCAGACGGGCGCCCCCGGGCTGGGGCGCAGTGCCTGCGACCAGCTGATCTTGCGCGTCCAGCAGGCCCAGGCGGGGGTAGATGTCATCCGGGTGGCGTTGGGGCGGGGCAGCGCCCCGGTCCCTGGGGCGCAGGTCGTCGTTGGGCGGGCGCGGGGGCGGGCCATTGCCCGGGTCGGTGCCACGGCCACCCTGGCTGTCGTTGGCCGCAGGGGCACTGGCCGCGCTGGCAGGCTGCGTCAAGAGGTCGGATTGCACGGAGGGGGCAGGGGACGCAGGTGGCGCGGCAAACGGGCTACTGCGGTCGGGCGGCGGGCCATTGGGCGGGCGGAAACCGCCGGGCCCGCGCGAGCCGCCGCTCGGGTGGGTGAGCCGTCCCCACAGGGAGGGCTGCCCGCGCAGGCTGTCCCAGCCGCCCGTCTGGGTGTGGTGAGACTGCAGGCGTTCGGCCAGCCAGTCCATGCGGGCCAGCTCGATCTCGGCGACATACGGCCCCAGGCCCCGCTGCAGCCCCAGGCGTGAGAACCCCACAAAGATCAGCAGCAGCGCCAGCAGCAGCGCGGCCAGGGCGATGAAGGCTTTGCGGTGCAGCGTCAGGTGGGGCACGGGGACAAGGGAGCGCAGGGGCGGCATGGTGGGTCAGCGGGCGGGGGGCGGGCCACCCGCGCCGGGGCCACCGGGCCCGCCAGCGGGCATGGCCACCAGGGTGCCGTCCATTGTGCGGCAAGTGCCGGCCAGGGTTTTGCCGTCGGGCATGGTGAGCGTGACGGAGGCGCCTTCGGTCTTGCCCTTGCAGGCGGCGTAGGCCTCTGGAGGCGGCGCGGGCGGTGTGCCGCGGGCGGGCTGGGCGTGGCTGGGGGTTGCAGCGGCCAGGGAGATCAGAGCCAGGCTTGCGAGAAGGGTGTGCATCTGTTGCATGGTGTGCCTTAGAAATGAGCGGAAGAAGCGATGGGGAGGGGCTCAGACCGCGATGGAGATCGTGATGCTGGCGGAGTAGCCACCGCCGGAGTTGGCCTGCATGGTGGTCATCTCCAGATCGGTGCCGTCGCTGAACACGTTGTCGGTGGCGAAGGTGATGGAGGCCAGGTTGCGCACGCTGGCGCTGTAGCCGGAATTGGCGCTGTATATGCTGCTGAGCAGCGCGGTGGGAAAGGCCAGCTGCGTGGTCTTGATCTTGTTGGCGGCTTTGGTCGCCGATGCCAGCGTGGGGTAAATCTCCAGGTGCATGTGGGGCATGCGTCCTGCATAGCAGCCCGGCACGATGGTGGTGAAGGTGACGGTGCCATTGGCGTCCGTGGCCTGCACGCCGCGCAGGTAGTTGTCAGCGATGTTGTTGGAGGAATAGACGGAGTAGTTGCCGTCTTGCGTGCAGTGCCACAGGTAGATGGCGTACCCCGACAGCGGTGCGCAGTTGGCCTTGGTGTTGGTGAGCGTTATGGTGATGGACAGCGGCACGCCGCTGACTTGGCTGGACGAACCCACCGAGCTGCGGATGTCCGAACGCACGATGCCGCTGAGCGCGAGCACGTTGTAGGTGTTGTTGCTGGCCGTGGAGCCGTCGGCAGGGTAGGGGCCGGCGGTTTCTTCGGGCACCAGGGAACAGGTGGTGGTTGTGCCGGTGCCCGTTCCCGTGCCGGTCCCTGATCCGGTGCCGGTGCCGCTGCCCGTGCCCGAACGGGAGTCTGTACCAGTGCCTGCGTCAGTGCTGGTGCTGTCCCCGCCTCCGCCGCAGCCCCACAGGGTGGCAACGCCCAGGGAGCCCAGCGCGCTCAATGCCAGGCGGCGGCTGGTGGCGGTGGGTGGTGTGAGGGAGGCTGCTGCATCGGGTGCAGGTGCTGTGGCGGCGGTCGAGGCGAGAGAGTGCAGAGGGGGCATGGATTTCTCCTTCGGGTGGGTCTGCACCGCACTGTGCCTACCGATTGAGGAGAAATCTGGGAGCGCCGCGGGGCGCTGCCTGCTGAAGTGTGGCTACTTCAAATTTGATAGCTGCCAGCGCATATTCCACTAGCGCTATGGGCAGTTTTGACTGATATTTTGCCCTGGGCGGGCGCAGCGGTGCCGGGCCGCCCAGGGACTCCCGCTGTGCTCAGTGGCTGTCGGACGAGTGCGACATCAGACGGTCGGTCAGCGCAATCGCCAGGGCGCTGAGCAGGAACACCACATGGATGATGGTCTGCCACATCAGCACCTTGAGGTCGTAGTTGGCGGCGTTGATGAAGGTCTTGAGCAGGTGGATGGAGCTGATGCCGATGATGGCGGTGGCCAGCTTGACCTTGAGCACCGAGGCGTTTACGTGGCTCAGCCACTCGGGCTGGTCGGGGTGGTCTTCGAGGTGCAGGCGCGAGACAAAGGTCTCGTAGCCGCCCACGATCACCATGATCAGCAGGTTGGAGATCATCACCA
>ERZ778028.1835-NODE-1835-length-18964-cov-6.695700_pt1 | contig 18964 bp, 22 predicted proteins | sample MGYA00375758_ERZ778028 | MGnify/ENA primary metagenome ERZ778028 (study PRJEB29350, sample SAMN05389828) | bioreactor metagenome | isolation source: Thiocyanate bioreactor | place: South Africa: University of Cape Town | collected 2014-03-17 ... | reverse complement strand
CGCCGCTCAACCACATTGGCCTGTGGATCGACGACCTGCCCAAGGCGGTGGAATGGCTCACCGCCAAGGGCGTGCGCTTTGCACCCGGTGGCATCCGCAAGGGCGCTGCGGGCTACGACATCACGTTTTTGCATCCGAAGAGCAATGACGAGTTTCCGATTGCCGGTGAGGGCGTGCTGATCGAGCTGGTGCAGGCCCCGGCGGATGTGATTGCGGCACTGGGCTGAACGGCGCGATCACCAACTCCCGTGCATTCCGTGTTTTCACTGCAGCGTGCGCTTCGGGTCGGCACCAGGGTGTGTGCTGCGCTCGTGTTGGCGCTGGCAGGGCAAGGGGCCGGAGCCGCAGGCGGCACTGGCGCCTATCCGCTCGATTGGGGCAGGGCGGGGGAAACCTTGCAGTACCGGTCCTGCGGCTGCGCAGACCGCTGCTGGGTGGCGGAAGTGAAACACCAGCGGTCTCGCAAGACGCTGGCCACGCTGCGTTGCGACTGCGAACGCTTGTTCGCTCGGGTCGGCACCAGCGGTCCGGAGGTGGAGCGCAGCCCCACATGCTCTGCAATCGACGATGGGGTCAACAAGCCCCGCGCCATCCGCGAGGCGCTGGAGCAGATGCTGGGGCGCTGAACCGCGCGGTGTCCATGACCGGGCACGTCATGGTCGTCGGCCCCGACGGGGGCTACAACAGCGGCACCTTGTCTTTGGTGTCGCCTGCCCATGCAAAAAATTGCTTCTCTGGCCCTGATGCTCGCAGGTGCCATCCACCTGATTCCGTTGCTCGGCGTATTCGGCGCTGCGCCACTGGCCAGCCTCTACGGCACGACCCCTTCTGATCCGAACACCCTCATCCTGTTGCGCCACCGTGCCGTGCTGTTTGGCATTGTGGGTGGTATCTGCATGGGGGCGGCGTTCAAGCCTGCCTACCAGTGGCTGGGGCTGACTGTGGGCGCGGTCAGTGTTCTCTCGTTTCTGCTGCTGGCGTGGTCCACCGGCGGCTTCAACCTGCATTTGCAGCGCGTTGTGGTGGCTGACGGGCTGGCATTGGCGTGCCTGGTTGCAGGCGCTGTGGCCAGACTGCGGTCCGAGCGGGACCCGGCCTGCATCTAACTTGGTCTAACTTCGGGCCGCGCAAGCGGGCCCCGGCTGCAAGATGCAAGCCAAAGCCGCCCGTTGGGAGCATGTTGTGAGGGCGGGTTTTGCCGCTGTTTTAACGTGCTCTCTACAGCGGCCAACGGCCGCCTTTTTCTGCGTTTTGTCCGGAAAGATCGGGGCAGTTGTGGGCCTAAAAACAGTGGCACCTTTTGTGACCATGTTGAGGGCAATTGCACCAAAATCTCCTTCAAAATCATGGCGATAGCGACGCAGGGCGGCTCTTTGGAACACCGTGATGTGGCGCTTTATGTGATCGCTGATGCAATCCCTGGTGCTTGCAGCAGCAGGCTCTCGAAAGGAATCCACCCATGGCCAATGCAACCCTCTCCGCCCCCCAGCCCATCCAGATTCATCGCCCCGTCCCTGCGCCGGCCGTGCAGGGTGAGTGGTCGGTCGAGGCCATCCAGGCGCTGCTCGATAAGCCCTTGATGGACCTGCTGTTTGAAGCGCAAACCGTGCACCGCCAGCACTGGCCTGCGGGCGACATCGAGTTAGCCACACTGCTGTCGGTGAAAACCGGTGGCTGCCCTGAAAACTGCGGCTACTGCCCGCAGGCGGCCGAGTTCGACACGGGCGTGAAAGCCGAAAAACTCATGGAAGTGGAGGAGGTGGTGCGCGCCGCCCAAGCCGCCAAGGACGCTGGCGCCACCCGCTTTTGCATGGGCGCCGCGTGGCGTGCGCCCAAGGACCGCGACATTGAAAAAATCAGCGCGCTGATCGGTGCCGTGAAAGGCCTGGGCTTGCAGACCTGCGCCACGCTGGGCATGCTCGAATCGCATCAGGCGCAGGCGCTGAAAGACGCCGGGCTGGACTACTACAACCACAACCTGGACACCGCGCCCGAGTACTACACCGACGTGGTGAGCACCCGCGCTTATCAGGACCGGCTGGACACGCTGCAGAACGTGCGCAACGCGGGCATCAGCGTGTGCTGCGGTGGCATTGTGGGCATGGGCGAGGCGCCGGTGCACCGTGCGGGCCTGATTGCGCAGTTGGCCAACCTGCAGCCGTACCCCGAGTCGGTGCCCATCAACAGCCTGGTGCGCGTGCCCGGCACGCCGTTGGCCGACAGCGAACCCATCGACCCGTTGGACTTCGTGCGCGTGATTGCGGTGGCCCGCATCACCATGCCCAAGGCGCGCGTGCGCCTGTCGGCTGGGCGGCAGCAACTGGGCGATGCCGTGCAGGCGCTGTGCTTCATGGCCGGGGCCAATTCCATCTTTTATGGCGACAAGCTGCTGGTGACGGGCAACCCCGATGTGGATGCCGATGTGCAACTGCTGGCCAAGCTGGGGCTGAACGGGCACCGCACAACGACCACCACCCTGGACGGGCACAGCCACAGCGCTTGAGGCCCCCCCGCAGGGCACAGCCACTCAAAGCGGCTCTTCGCGCGAAGTCAGTTCGATGCGTTCCATGGGCAGATCGGCGGCCAGGCGGTCCACCTCGGCCAGCCGCGCGGGTTCGGCATCGGCAAATTGCTGGGCTATGCGCCGGAACTCCTCGGACAAGGTCAGGAAGGCATCGACCATGTCGGGGTCGAAGTGGCTGCCCCGGCCGTCGCGGATGATCTCTACCGCCTGCTCGTGGGAGTAGGCGGGCTTGTAGACGCGTTCGGAGATCAGTGCGTCATACACATCGGCCACGGCCATAAGCCGCGCAGACAGCGGGATGGTGTTGCCCACCAGGCCCTCGGGGTAACCCGAGCCGTCCCATTTCTCCTGGTGGCTGTAGGCGATCTCCTTGGCGTACCGGAAAAACGGGTTGTCCTGTGTGGTGCCGGTCTCCGCCGCGATGATGGCGTCGCGCCCCAGGGTGGTGTGCGTCTTCATGATCTCGAACTCTTCCGGCGTGAGCTTGCCGGGCTTGAGCAGGATGCGGTCCGGGATTCCCACCTTGCCAATATCGTGCAGCGGGGCGGACTTGAAGATGGTCTCGATGGCGTCGTCGGTCAGCTCGTCCTTGAAGCGCGGATGGTTCTGCAGGTGGCGGGCCAGCGCTTCCATGTAGTGCTGCGTGCGCCGGATGTGGTTGCCGGTTTCGTTGTCGCGCGTTTCGGCCAGTGAGACCATGGCGCGGATGGTGGCGTCCTGCAGCTCGGCCATGGCGCGCGTGCGGTTGGCGACCTCTTGCTCCAGAAAATGGTTGTGCTGGGCCAAGAAGTCGCGCGCGCGCTTGAGCTGCAGGTGGTTGCGCACCCGTGCCATCACGATGGCGGGGTTGATGGGCTTGGTGATGTAGTCCACCGCGCCCAGCTCCAGGCCAATGCTCTCGTCCTCGGCCGCGCTCATGGCGGTGAGGAAGATCACGGGGATGTCTTCGGTATCGGGGTTGAACTGCAGGCGGCGCAGCACCTCGTAGCCGTCCATGTCCGGCATCATGATGTCCAGGAGGATCAGGTCGGGCTTGCTGTCGCCCGCCACAATCTGCAGGGCGCGCTCGCCACTGGGCGCAAGCTTGACCTTGTAGTCGGTGCGCAGGAGGTCGCTCATCAGCGAGAGGTTGTCGGGCGTGTCGTCTACGACCAGCACCGTGCATTTGCCGCTGGGTGCGAATGGGCTATTCATGAACCGGGTCCTCCTTGTAATCATGGTGTGCGATGGGGGTCTGCCGCAGTATGGCCAGTGCCTCCACAAAGTCATAGCTGTCCAGCGACCGTTTCATCTGGCCATACGCGGGCCCGAGCAGGGCTTGGAGGGCGGGCGCGGAATCCTTGAAGATTTCGATGGCGTCGGAATCGTCGTCGGACAGCAGGGCGTCGAGCTGCGCCACGAGCGCACGCGCAGCCGGTGCGTCGATCTGCAGGCCAGGACCAGTGTCCGCGTCAGCAACTTCGTCTGCGGGCAGGGCTTGCTGCAGCGCTGTGACCAGTGCCCTGCACGCCGCTTCCACGGGCTCCAGCAATGGCTCTATCAGTTCGGGTGATGCCTTATGCGCAATGGCTTCTTCCGCCCGTTGCGCCAGGGCGGCCAGGGCACTGGCGCCAATCGTGCCGGCCGTGCCTTTGAGTGTGTGCATGGCGCGCTGGGCTTCGTCGTGCTGCCCGGCGGCCAGGGCCGTGCGTGTGGCCTGTACGGCATGTGCTTGCCCCGCCACAAACTTGCGCAGCAGGCCCTCGTAGGCGGAGCGTTTGTCCAGCACGCGCCGCAGGCCGGCGGTCACATCCAGCCCTGGGATGTGGCGCAATGCGTCATCGGCAGAAGGCGCGGGGGCGGTGTGTGGCGGTGCTTGCGGGTTATCTGCGTCACCCGCTGGCTGCCCTTGAAGTTCGGCGTTGAGGCGGTCTGTTTCATTCGCGCCGGTGGCCCTTGGTGCAATCCATTGCAGCAGCGCGGCAAACAGTTCGTCCGGGTCGATGGGTTTGGCCAAGTGGCCGTTCATGCCCGCCTCCAGGCACAGGTCGCGGTCGCGGCTCATGGCGTTGGCTGTCATGGCCAGCACGGGCAACTGGGCCCAGGCGGGGTTTTGGCGCAGGTGCCGGGTGGCGGTCAGGCCGTCCATCACGGGCATTTGCATGTCCATCAGCACCAGGTCGTAAGGGGTCTGGGCGAGCATGTCCAGCGCCACCTGCCCGTTCTGGGCCACATCCACGACCAAGCCCGCGCCGCTCAGCAGCTCGGCACCCACCTGCTGGTTCAGGTCGTTGTCGTCCACCAGCAGCACCCGTGCGCCCGCAATGGCAGAAAGATGTGCGGTGCGCCGAGGTGCCTGTGCGGCACGTCCGTCGGACGACCTGGCCTGTCCGCCCAGTGCCTGCATGGCGGCGTCAAACAGTTGCGAGGGGCTGACGGGCTTGGACAGCATCAGTTGCAGCCCGGCGCGTTCTAGCTCGCTTTGCACGTCGTCGCGGCCTGCAGCGGTCACGATGACCGTGTGGGGTGGGTGCGGCAGCTGGGCGAGTGCGCGGTGGGTGTCAAACCCGTCCATGCCGGGCATCTTCCAGTCCACGAATGCAATCTCACAAGGGCGACCGGCCTGTTCGGCAGCGCGGGCCTGGGCCACGGCCTCCTCTCCGGAAGAGGCCGTGGTGACCGTAAAGCTCATGCGGGCCAGCATCTCGCCCAGGATGTGCCGGGCCTGTTCGCTGTCGTCCACCACCAAGACATGCCGCCCGCGCAGGTCGGGCGTGGGTAGCAGAGGCGCATGGCTTGGGTTGCCCAGCCCCAGACGGGCGGTAAACCAGAAGGTGCTGCCGGCCCCCGGCTGGCTTTGTACCCCCACTTCGCCCCCCATCAGCCCGGCCAGCTTCTTGGAGATGGCCAACCCCAGCCCGGTGCCGCCGTATTTGCGCGTGGTGGAGGTGTCGGCCTGCTCGAACGACCGGAACAGCCGCGACTGCTGCTCGGTCGTCAGGCCGATGCCGGTGTCCTGCACCTCAAAGCGCAGCAGCACACCGGTGTCGTCGCGCGAGGTCTCGGTGACGCGCACGATGATTTCCCCCGTGTCGGTGAACTTGACCGCGTTGTTGGCGTAGTTCACCAGGATCTGCCCCAGGCGCAGCGGATCGCCACGCAGGTCGTCGGGCAGTGCAGGGTCCACATCGAACAGCAGCTCCAGGCCCTTGTGGGCGCATTTGTCGCTGACCAGATTGGCCACGTTGTCCAGCACGCCGCGCAGGTCAAAGTCCACGACCTCCACTTCGAGCTTGCCGGCTTCGATCTTGCTGAAGTCCAGGATGTCGTTGATCAGGCCCAGCAAGTGCTGGCCAGAGCGCTGGATCTTTTCGACGTAGTCGCGCTGGCGCGGCGTGAGGTCGGTGCCCAGGGCCAGGTGGCTCATGCCGATCACTGCGTTCATCGGGGTGCGGATCTCATGGCTCATGTTGGCCAGGAAGTCCGACTTCATCTGCGATGCGTCCTCCGCGCGGGCGCGGGCAATCTCCAGCTCGTCCTCGTGTTCGCGCAGGGCCACGTTGACCTTTTGCAGTTCCACCGTGCGCTCGGCCACGCGCGCCTCCAGCACCTCTTCGTTGCGCTTGAGGGCCTCAACCAGCTCGCTCTGCGCTGCCATGGCCTGGGCCGTGGCCTTTTCGCGCTGCAAGAACTGCCGCGCCATGGCAAAAGCGAGCAAAAACGTGAGCAGCGCCTGGAAGGCGGTGAGCCCGGTGGTCAGCAAGGTCTGGTGCTTGACCTCGGCGTTGCGCGAGTCGCCCAGCAGGGCCGACACGCGCGAAGCGCTGAGCGACAGCTCTTGCACCGTCTCGCGCAAGCCATCCAGCTCGATGCGCAGGCGCAGCATGTTGGTCTGGCTGGAGGTGGCGTCCACACTGGCGCCAAAGTAGCTGTCGCCTGCTGCCACAAACCGCTGCAGGGCGGCCAGCGCAGTGCTGTAGATGGGCTCGTCCTGCATCAGCGTGCGCGAGGTGCCGCTTTCCAGCGCGCTGAACCGGCTCAGGAACAGGTCGTAGCGCAGCTCCAGCTTGTCCATCGTGATGCTGGTGGGGTCCAGCTCGAACTGGTGCAGCGCGTGGTCGAGCTTTTCATACTCCACATTGAGCTGCAAGAACGACCACAGCGCATTCACATCACCGCGCCGCATGACGGCTTCAACACTGCGGTACTGGCTGTATTGCACCGCCGCTATGGCCACATAGGCCAACACCAGCCCCGCAATGATGAGCCGCAGGATGTGTTGGCTGCGCAGCATACGGGTGGGCAGGGGCGGGGAGGGCGACTACCGGATGTGCAGTGCGTTGAGCTGCCAGGCCGCCCGGTTGTAGTACAGCTCGCTGCGCAACTCGGCCTTGGTATCAAACGGGTACACGATGAACAGCGGGCCTTTTTCGCGGATGGGCATGGGCCGGTTGTTCATCAGGCGCGCCACGATCACGTCGTGCTTGGTGGCGTCGTCGGCCGGTATCTCCGTCTTGTAGTCATTGAGGGCCACTGCCGTGATCTTGGTGCCCTTGGCACCCACTGCTGCCAGCACATCGCGGAGCAGGGGGCCTGTGAAAGTGACGGCGCTGGGGTACCAGGGGGTCTGGGTGGAGAAGCTGTGCTGCGGCAGCTTCTCCAGCATCTTCATGTCGAACTGCGCCTGCGGGCCCCGGTTGGTCTGCGTGATGGCGCCGTCGATGGTGAGGATGACGGGGCGGTGGGTGGCTCCAGCGCCAGCACGTTGCTCGCGGCCAGCAATGCCGCGCCGATGATCCCTGCGGCCCATGCCTTGGACAACACCCGTTCCAACCCATGACGACAATGAGATTGCATGGACACCCCCCTCCTGTTTTGGCAACAGTCTCGCGGATAGATGCCCAAAATGTAAACCGATTTATCGCCAGCGGTTGGACGGATGGCCCGCCGGGCTGTCGAGCGCGCGACGACGGCGGACGGATGGCAGGGCCGCTGCGTCAGGCTGCGGTGGGCGCGCTGGCGGCAGCCATGGTGTCCCAGGCCTTCAGGGCCTCGGCCGTGTACATGAGTGCCGGGCCGCCGCCCATGTAAACGCACACAGCCAGCATTTCTTCCAGCTCTGCGCGGGTAGCACCGAGCTTTTGTAGCGCCTTGACATGAAAACCTATGCACCCGGAGCAGCGCTGGGTGACACCGATGGCCAGGGCAATCAGCTCCTTGTGCTTGCTGGTCAACGCCCCTTCCGCCATCGAGGCCTGCGCAAGCTGCGCGAAGCCCCGCATGGCGTCAGGCTGGGCCTTGCGGAAGGTGGCCAGGCTTTCGTTGATGCCCTGGATCAGGCTGGTGTGGTCGAACGTACTCATGGAATGGTTCCTTGCTGGTGCCTTGAGGGCACCGGACTCTGCGTGTGCCGGCGCCTGTAGGCGGTTTATTTCTTCATGGGACAGGTGTTGATGCCAAGCAGCGTGTAAGCCGGGCAGAAGCGAAACAGGCCGGTGGCCAGTGGCACCACGCCCAGCCATCCCCACCAGCCCACCGTGCCGGTGGCGGCCAGTGCGATCAGGACCAGGCCTGCCAAGACGCGCAGCACACGGTCCACGGTTCCTACGTTGATGTTCATGATGATTTCCTTGCTCTGAGGTTATGGCCCGGGATGGGCCCTGCTTGCACAAGCGCAGCGAACGCGGAATGCGCTCTCTGCCCGGTCAGTCGAATGAGGGGGACGCAGGCGCCGCGACAGGCTTGCCTGCAGCCACCCAGGCGTCAAAGCCGCCGGCGATGGACTGCACCTGCAGATAGCCCATGTCGTGCATGGCGCGCGCTGCCAGTGCGGCCCGGCCGCTGGTCTTGCAGTACAGCACCACCTTGAGGTCGCGCGCGCTGAGTTCGGGCGTGCTGCTGAGGCGGAACTCCAGCACCCCGCGAGAGGCGTGAATCGCGCCAGGGATGTGTCCTGCTTGGTATTCGTCGGCCTCTCGCACATCGATCAGCACGTCGGCGGTGCGGATGGCTTCGTCTGCCTGGTCCAGCGGTACCTCCTGCGCCAGTGCCTTGGCGGCGGTGACGAGATCGTGGGCTGTTTTCATGTCGGCGTTCCTGCGATGGGTAGGGTGGTACGGATGCGGCAGCGTGTCACAGCGCGTTGACGGGAATCTTGAGATAGGTCACGCCATTGGCTTCCGGGGGCGGCATTTCCCCTGCGCGGATGTTGACCTGCACCGAGGGCAGGATGAGTACGGGCATCTCCAGCGTCGCGTCGCGCTGGGTGCGCAGCGCCACAAAGGCCTCTTCGGTCACTCCGTCGTGCACATGGATGTTCTTGGCCCGCTGGTCGGCAACGGTGGTTTGCCAAGCCACGGCGCGCCCTGCAGGTGGGTAGTCGTGGCACATGAACAGGCGGGTTTCCGCCGGCAGGCTGAGCAATTTGCGCACCGATTGGTATAGCGTATGGGCATTGCCGCCAGGGAAGTCGCAGCGTGCTGTGCCCACGTCGGGCATGAACAGGGTGTCGCCCACAAACACGGCATCACCGACCTGGTACGCCATACATGCGGGGGTATGGCCGGGCACTGCCAGAGCCTGGGCCTGCAGCTGGCCGATGTGGAACACCTCGTTGTCGTGCAGCAGCTGGTCGAACTGGCTGCCATCCGGACGGAACTCGGGCTCCAGATGAAAGACCTTCTTGAACACATCCTGCACCTGCGTGATGGACGCGCCGATGGCGATCTTTCCGCCCACCTTGTCGCGAAGGTAGTGCGCGGCCGACAGATGGTCTGCATGGGCATGGGTTTCCAGAATCCATTGCACCGTCAACCCTTGACCTTGCACAAACGCCACGATCTTGTCAGCAGACCGTGTGCGGGTGCGGCCCGACTTCGGGTCGTAGTCCAGCACCGAATCCACCACCGCGCAGTGGCCGCCAGGCTGATCGAACACCACATAGCTCACCGTCCAGGTGGCGTCATCAAAGAAGGCTTCTATCTGGGGTTTCATCGAAGGGCTCCGTGTTTAATTTCGATGTTGATAGTTTATTGACAGATAGATTGTTAGTCAATAGAATATCAACATCGAATTTGAAAAGGAGCGCGCCACCATGCACGCAGAAGCACAAATGGACCTGGAAGCCTTGCGCAGGTCTGCCGACAGCGCTTGCCGCTTGATGAAGGTTTTGTCTAACCCCGACCGCCTGCTGCTGCTGTGCCAGCTGACGCAGGGCGAAAAACGTGTGGGCGAGCTGGAGGAGTTGGTGGGCATCTCCCAGCCCACCTTGTCGCAGCAGTTGGGCGTATTGCGCGAGGAGGGCCTGGTCAACACCCGCCGCGAAGGCAAAAACATCTATTACGAGATCGCCAGCCCCCAGGCCTTGGCGGTGATGAACGTTCTGTTTGAACAATTTTGTGGCCCTGCCCAGGAGAGCAAACCATGCTGATCGATTGGACCCATTTCACCCCTTGGGCTGCCCTGGCTGGCGGCGTTTTGCTGGGCCTTGCTTCGGCGCTTTTTGTGCTTCTCAACGGGCGCATCCTGGGCATCAGCGGCATTGTGGGAGGGCTGCTGCGCCCCCGCGCGGGCGACATGGGCTGGCGCCTGGCTTTTTTGCTGGGCATGTTGGTGGCGCCTGGCCTTTACTGGCTGGTGGTCGGCCCCACGCAGCCGCGCATTGATGCGAACTGGGGCATGGTGGTGATGGCCGGCCTGCTGGTGGGTGTCGGCACCCGTTACGGATCGGGCTGCACCAGCGGCCACGGCGTGTGCGGACTCTCGCGCATGTCGCCCCGGTCCCTGGTGGCCACCCTGGCCTTCATGGGGGCAGGGTTCGTCACCGTCTTCCTCATCCGGCACGTGTTGGCCTGAACGCATCCCCATTCATCGAAGCTTTGATCGCTATGAAAAATCGTATTTCGGAGTTTGTGGTGGGCCTGATTTTCGGACTGGGCCTGATCGTCTCGGGCATGACCGACCCGGGCAAAGTGCTGGGCTTTCTGGATCTGGCTGGCTTGTGGGACCCATCGCTGGCGTTCGTGATGGGCGGAGCCATTGCGGTGGGCGTGTTTGCCTTCGCCGTAGCCAAGAAGCGGACCACCAGCTTTCTGGGTGGCGCCATGCACTTGCCCACGTCGCGCGACATTGATCGCCGTCTGGTGGTCGGAAGCCTCATCTTTGGCGCGGGCTGGGGCATTGCCGGGTTTTGCCCGGGGCCAGCCATCGTTTCGGCGGGTGCGGGCCAGCCCAAAGCCATCGTGTTTGTGATCGCCATGCTGGCGGGCATGTGGCTGTTTGAACTGGCCGAGCGCATGTCCCACGGTACCCCAACCACACAGACCGGAGGCCGCTGATATGCCGCTGCAAATCATTGCCCTGACCCCTGACTTCGCTGTGTCGCCGCAGCTGGCCACCACGGACTTTGCCGCTTTGGCCCAGCAGGGCTTCAAGACCATCATCAACAACCGGCCCGACGGGGAGGGCGGTGGCGCACAGCCCACCAGCCCTGAAATGGAGCGCGCTGCCACCGTGGCGGGGCTGCACTACGTGTATCTGCCTGTGGTCAGCGGCTCTATCACGCCAGAACAGGTGCAGGCCATGCACAAGGTCCAGATCTCTGCCCCCAAGCCCATGTTGGCGTTTTGCCGTTCAGGCGCCCGGTCTGCACAGTTGTTTGGGCTGGCGCAGGACTTGGACGCCGAAGCGTCCTGATCACCCAGGAACCCTCATGAACTTCATTCCCGGCTGGGTGCGCAATTACCAGAAGTCCTGGCTCTCCGGCGACATGGTCGCCGGTGTGATCGTGACGGTGATGTTGATCCCGCAGAGCCTGGCCTACGCGCTGCTGGCGGGCTTGCCGCCCGAAGTGGGCTTGTACGCCAGCATCCTGCCGATCATTGCCTATGCCGCGCTGGGGTCCAGCATGACGCTGGCCGTGGGCCCGGTGGCAGTGGCTTCGCTCATGACGGCGAGCGCCCTGCAGCCCCTGGCCGCCGCTGGTTCGCCCGACTACGTGTCGCTGGCCATGCTGCTGTCGCTGCTGTCCGGGGGCATGTTGCTGCTGTTTGGGGTGTTGCGGCTGGGTTTTTTGGCCCATTTTCTGAGCCATCCGGTCATCAGCGGCTTTATCTCTGGCTCGGCCGTGCTCATTGCTGTGGGGCAGATCAAGCACCTGCTGGGCGTGAAGGCGGGCGGCACCGCTGTCTTGGATACCGTGGTTCAGCTGGCCCGCGCAGCGCCCGGAACCAACCTGGTCACGCTGGGCATTGGTGCGGGCAGCGTGTTGTTTCTGGCACTGGCGCGCAAGTCCTTGTCCCCATGGCTGGTTCGCCTGGGTGCCAGTCCGCGCCTGGCGGATATCGCATCCAAGCTGGCGCCCATGCTGGCCGTGATGGTGTCCACCGCCTTGGTCGCCGCCATGCGCTGGGACCAGACGGCGGGGGTCAGCATTGTGGGCACGGTGCCTCAAGGCCTGCCGCAGCTTGGGCTGCCGGCGATATCGATGGCGTCTGTGGGCTCACTGTGGCTGCCTGCGCTGTTGATCTCGCTGGTGGGCTTTGTGGAAAGCGTGTCGGTGGCGCAATCGCTGGCACTCAAGCGGCAGCAGCGCATTCAGCCCAACCGGGAACTCTTGGGCCTGGGGGCTGCCAACGTTGCCAGCGCGCTGTCGGGTGGTTTCCCCGTCACGGGTGGCTTTGCGCGGTCGGTCGTCAATTTTGCGGCCGGGGCCAATACGCCTCTGGCAGGTGTCATTTCTGCAGTGCTGATGGGTGTGGTGATTGCCGCGCTGACGGGGCTGTTTCACTATCTTCCCCATGCCGTGCTGGCAGCCACCATCATCGTGGCAGTCGTGTCCCTGATCGATGTGGAGACACTGCGCGAGGCCTGGCACTACGACAAGGCCGACGCCATGGCCTTGCTGGCCACTGCGGGGGGCGTGGTCGCTTTGGGCGTGGAAGTCGGCATCCTGATGGGGGTGGCGTTGTCGCTGGGCACGTTGGTGTGGCGCAGCAGCCATCCGCACATTGCGGTGGTGGGGCGCGTGCCAGGCACGGAGCACTTTCGCAACGTGACCCGTCACTCGGTGACCACAGAGTCCGGCCTGATTGCGGTGCGTGTGGATGAAAGCCTGTATTTCGCCAATTCGGACGCTTTGCTGGACCGTGTGGAGGAATTGGTAGCCGCTCAACCGGATACGCGCCACGTGCTTCTGGTGTGCTCAGCCATCAACCAGATCGACACGACGGCATTGGGCGTACTGACCGATCTGGAGCGAAGCCTGGCCCAGCGAGGGGCGGCGCTACTGCTGTCCGAGGTGAAAGGCCCCGTGCTCGACCGGTTGCATGGCACAGAACTAGGCCAGCGACTGGAGGGACGGATCTTTTTGAGCACCCATGCTGCGTTTGAGTACGCAAGGCGGACTGGCAGCATGGTGGGGCGGTACGGGGATCCGGCGGCGGCTATCTAGTCAGCTTGAGATGAAGGGTGCGTCCTAGGGACGCACTGATCCATGCTAGAGCTTTGAAACCCAAATTTTATATTTAACATAATATACATCGTATCTAATACTTAGCAAATCCCACGACTGTATCGCATCGGTCGATCTGGACCCTGTTATCTGCCGGTACCGCTACCATCATCGCCCATGACACTTCCCACACAAGCCCCCTCCACATCCCACATCCACTTCGGCCTTCGTGATCGCGTCTGTATCGTCACCGGCGGTGCCCAAGGTATTGGCGAGGCCTGCATACGTCGTTTTGTGGCCGAAGGTGCCAAGCCAGTGATCGTTGATGTGGACGATGCGCGCGGCCGGGCGCTGGCGCAGGAGCTGGGTGCGCTGTACGTCAGCTGCGATGTGGGCGATAAATCGCAGGTGGATGCACTGGTGGCCCAGACCCTGGCGGCCCATGGGCGCATCGACGTTCTGGTGAACAACGCGGGCATCTTTCGCGCGGCAGACTTTCTGGAGGTGACCGAGGCCGACTTTGACGCGGTGCTGCGGGTCAACCTCAAGGGCTCGTTCCTGGTCGGCCAGGCGGTGGCGCGGGCCATGGTGGTATCCGGAGGCGGTTCGATCGTGAACATGAGCTCGGTCAACGGTGTGCTGACCATTCCCAATATCTCCAGCTACAACGTGAGCAAAGGCGGCGTGAACCAGCTCACGCGGGTGATGGCGCTGGCGTTGGCCGACAAGAACATCCGCGTGAACGCGGTGGCGCCGGGCACCATCGCCACCGAGCTGGCCGCCAAGGCCGTGCTGACCAGCGATGAGGCCAAGAACAAGATCATGAGCCGCACGCCCATGAAGCGGCTGGGCGAGCCGTCCGAGATTGCCGATGTGGTGGCCTGGCTGGCCAGCGATGCGGCCAGCTATGTGACCGGCGAGATTGTGACCGTGGACGGTGGGCGCATGACGCTCAACTACACCGTGCCGGTCTGACGCACTTCGGGCCACTCCTTTTTTGATAGCTGCCAGCGCATGATTCACTAGCGCTAGCAGCTATTTCCATCACTTTCAGACCTGTGGCATGCGCTGCAGCAGCCGGGTGGTACTGCGCGGCCAGCCCACCGGACCGAACCAGGCGCCGCCAGCAATCGCCCAGGCGTTGACCGAGCCGTAAAGCACCAGCGCCGCCCCCTGCGCTGCAAACACGGCGGCCAGTCCACCGCCCCAGCGCAGCGCCAGCCAGCCGCCGGTGACGGCCACCGCCAGGCGCACGATGTTGCCGATCACCGGCCAGAGCAGGCGCCCTGCCCCTTGCGAGGCAAAGTACAGCACCAGGCCCAGGCCGAAGAAGCCGTACACGGGGCCGACGGTGCGCAGATACAGCGCACCCGCTTCCAGCATGGCGGGGTCGCTGTTGAACAGGGACAGCCACGCGTTGGGAAAGGCTGCCGCCCACAGGCCAATCGCCTCGGCCATCACAAACGCCATGGCCGCGCCGATCCAGGTGGCGCGCAAGGCGCGCTCGCGCTGGCCCGCGCCGATGCAGGTACCGACCATGGCCACCAGTGGTGCACCCAGGCCAAACACCAGCGGCACCAGCAGGTACTCCAGCCGCGACGCGGTGCCGTAACCCGCAATGGCCGCTGTGCCAAAGCCGCCCACCAGCGCGGTGGTCACGCCGATTGCCAGATTGGTGGCAACGGTAGATACAGTACCCACCAGGCCCACCCGCAGGATGTCCTTGAACAACACCCAGCGAAACCGAATGTGCGCCAGCGACGGCCGCAGCAGGCTGCGCGGCGAGCACAGATAGGCGGCCAGCACCACGCTGCCGATCAGGTAATAAGCCATCAGCGCAATGGCGCCCCCGGCAATGCCCAGGCCGGGCATAGGGCCCCAGCCAAAGATGAACAGCGGCGACAGCGGTACCAGCACAAACGCCCCCAGCACCGTGACATACGCGGGCACGGCCATGTTGCCCGTGCCCCGGATCACGGCCGACAGCGTGTTGAACAGCCAGACTAGAAACGCGCCCGCAAACACCCAGTTGGAATAGACCAGCGCCGCATCCAGCGCGCCGCCGGTGCCGCCCATGCGGGTGTAGAGCCAGCGCCCTCCTCCCACCACGCCCACGGTAAAGACGAGCGAAAACACCGCCGCAATGGCCAGCGCATGCAGCACCAGCGCATCGGCATCCTGGCGCCGCCGCGCGCCCAAGGCTCGGGCAATGGCCGATGCAATGCCGCCGCCCATGGCGCCTGCTGAGGTCATCTGCATCAGCATGACCACGGGGAACACCAGGGCCATGCCTGCCAAAGCGTCCGTGCCCAGCTTGCCGACAAAGTAGGTCTCGATGAGGCCGACGCCCGCCTGCGCCAGCATCACCAGCACGTTGGGCGCGGCCAGCCGCAGCAAGGTGGGCGCGATAGGCGCCTCCAGCAGCATGCGGGTGCGTGGGTTCAGTGCCTCGGACACGTCAGGCCCCTGCCCCACCGGCTGCAGGCTTGCGTGGCACGACGATGCGCACGGTAGTCAGCTGCAGCACATCGCCGTGCTGGTTGCGCGTCTCGCTGCGCACGGTGACCATGCCCCGGTCGGGCTTGGACTTGGAGGGTTGGATCTGCACCACCTCGCTCACCACATGCAGCACATCGGTGGCGCGCGTGGGCCGGGGCCAGGTCAGCTCGCCGCCAGCGCCGATGATGCCGCCCGCAATCGGCAGGCCGCTGGTCACCTGCAAGCGCATGGTCACGGCCGCCGTGTGCCAGCCGCTGGCGGCCAGGCCGCCAAACAGCGTGTTACGGGCTGCGGCGTCGTCCAGGTGAAAGGGCTGCGGGTCGAACTGCGCGGCAAACGCGGTGATCTGCGCCTCGTCCATGGCGTGTTCGCCGCTGGTGAACTGGTCGCCCACCGACAAGTCTTCCAGGTAGATCGGGGGCTTTGTGGTTGTCGAGGCGTGGCTGGCCGGAGACTGCGTCATGTCGATGGCTTTCTTGGAGAGGGGATGTTGGTTCGCTCAGGCGGCCGTGGCGGCGGGCCGGGCCAGGCGTGCTTCACGGATGGGTAGGTTGACCAGCGCTGCGCCCAGGGCCAGCACGATGTCGATGTACCAGACCCAGTCATAGCTGCCGGTGGCCTGGAACACGCTGCCGCCCAGGTAGGCGCCCAGGAAGCCGCCCATCTGGTGCGACAGCATCACGATGCCAAACAACATCGCCATGTTGGCCGTGCCAAACATCTTGGCGACCAGTCCGGCTGTGGGGGGTACCGTGGACAGGAACGTGATGCCCATGACGGCGGCGAAGATCAGCACCACAGCAGGCGTCTTGGGTGCAAACAGGAAGATCAGCACTGCCAGGCCGCGCACCGCATACAGCAGCGACAGCAGCGACTTCATGCGCCATCGCCCCACTGCCCAGCCCATGGCCAGGCTGCCCACAATGTTGAACAGCCCGATGACCGCCAGCGACCAGCCGCCTATCTCAGGCGACAGTCCACAGGCCGCAATCACGCCGGGCAAGTGCGTGGCCAAGAACGCCACGTGAAATCCGCACACCAGAAAGCCCGCCGCCAGGTACCGATAGCTGGGCGTGGCCAGCGCCTGGGCAATGGCCTCGCGCGCGGTCAGCGCCTTCTGGCCAGAGGCGGCAGCGGCCTGCGCCGCCAGCGCGTTGGAGTTGCCCTTGAGCACCCACACCGCCGGCAGAGCCAGCAGCACCAGTACGCCCAGCCACTGCATGGCGCTGGCCCAGCCCACCGCGGCGGTCAGGCTGATGGCGATGGGCGCCATCACAAACTGCCCGAACGAGCCGCCCGCGTTGACGATGCCGCTGGCCAGCCCGCGCTTTTGCAGCGGTACCAGCCGCGCAGTGGCCGCCATCAGCACGGACGGCCCGGCCATGCCCGCGCCGCCGGCAGCCAACACGCCAATCGCAAAGATCAGCCCAGCCGTGGTGGTCATGTACGGTGTGATGAACGTGCCCAGCGCCACCAGCGCTACGCCCAACAGGATGACGCGGCCCGTGCCGATGCGGTCGGCCACCGCCCCGGCAAACGGCTGGGTCAGGCCCCACCACAGCTGCCCAAACGCAAACGCCAGGCTGATGCTGCCAATGCCCAATCCGGTGGAGGTGTTGAGCGCGGACAGAAACAGGCCCATGGTCTGGCGTGTGCCCATCGTCATCGCAAAGGTGCCTGCTGCGGCCAGCAGCACCAGCCACAGGGCCAGTGGCGCGGCAGACCTGGCTGCGGCTTGAGGGGTCGTGTTATTCGTCATGCCCTGCCTCCTGCGCTGGCAGCGCTGCCAGCAAATCGAGTGAATCGTCCACCAGCGCATGCAGCGCCATCACGCGTTCCACACCCAGCGCCTCGTTCAGCGCCAGTTGCGCGGCCTTCCAGTGGCGCTGCGCCTCGGCGCGTTTGTCACGGCCCGCATCGGTGATGTGGACCAGGCGGCTGCGTGCGTCCGTGCCTGCCTTCAGCGTCACCCAGCCGGCATCGACCAGCGGGCGGAGGTTGCGTGTGAGCGTGGAGGCATCCATCTTCATCTCGGTGGCGAGGTCACCCGGGCGGATCGGGCCCAGCTTGAGCACATGCGACAGCAGTGAGTACTGCGTGGTCTTGAGCCCGCACTTCGCCATTTCGGCGTCGTAGTGGTTGGCCACGCGGCGCATCAGCTGGCGCAGCTTGAAGTTGGTGCAGCCCTGCGGCAGCACGAGGGCCAGGGTGGACGGTTCGGCTTGCATGCATTTAATTGTATCTGCAATAATTGCATATGCAATCTAAAAGTTTCGCCCCCATCAACAACCCGGACACACCATGACCTCTAACAATCACCTCGAACACTGGCTGGCGCAGGAGCGCGACATCCGCGCCACGCTGGATGCAGGCCCTGGCCCTGGCGTGGCCACCCGCGACCAGATTGCCCACCTGAACGGCCTGCAGCAAATGCAGGCCATGCTGCGCGGCGAGCTGCCCTACGCGGCCATTGCCAAGACGCTGGACTTCTTGATCGTCGAAGTGGGCGAAGGCATCGCCATCTTCCAGGGCACACCTCGTGCAGAGCACTTGAACCCCATGGGCACGGTACACGGCGGCTGGTTTGCCACCCTGCTCGACTCCGCCCTGGGCTGCTCCATCCACACCCGCATGGAGCCCGGGCGCGGCTACACCACGGCCGAGCTGGGCATCAACCTGGTCAGGGCGATCACGCCCAAGGTGCAGCGGGTGCGTGCCGAGGGCCGCGTGATCCACTGCGGGCGCCAGCTGGCCACGGCCGAGGCGCGGCTGGTGGGGCCGGACGGCACGCTGTACGCCCACGCCACCACCACCTGCCTGGTTTTTGACTTGCCTGCACAATCGAAGGGATGAAATTCCTCCACACGATGCTGCGCGTTGGCAACCTTCAACGCTCGATTGATTTCTACACCAAGGTACTGGGCATGCAGCTGCTGCGCCAGTCCGAGAACCCCGAGTACAAATACTCGCTGGCCTTTTTGGGCTTTGAGGGCGGCAACCCCGGCCAGGCCGAGATCGAGCTGACCTACAACTGGGGTGTGGAAAGCTACGACATGGGCACGGCCTACGGCCACATTGCCCTGGGTGTGCCCGATGCGTATGCAGCGTGCGAGAAGATCAAGGCGGCGGGCGGCAACGTGACGCGCGAACCCGGCCCGGTCAAGGGCGGCACCACAGTGATCGCGTTTGTGACCGACCCCGATGGCTACAAGATCGAACTGATACAAACAAAATCAATAACTTACGATGACAGCCGCCATTCGGACGCCCAAAAAACCGATCCGCTGCGCAGCGCGTAGCAGATGAGCAACGCAAGAATCTGAATGGAATGCTTCCGTATCGACGAGAGTGGCTACACGGGGTTCGATTTGCTGAACCCGGAACAGCGCTTTCAAGGGGCCACGGCCATCGCGATCAGCGATGAGGAAGCCGCGCGCCTGATCCGTGAGCATTTCCCCAGGGAGTGTCAGGATTTCTGTGTGTGAGGCTGTTGAATCCGTCACTCAATCGTG
>ERZ778028.1833-NODE-1833-length-18983-cov-7.185175_pt1 | contig 18983 bp, 16 predicted proteins | sample MGYA00375758_ERZ778028 | MGnify/ENA primary metagenome ERZ778028 (study PRJEB29350, sample SAMN05389828) | bioreactor metagenome | isolation source: Thiocyanate bioreactor | place: South Africa: University of Cape Town | collected 2014-03-17 ... | reverse complement strand
GCCGTGTCCTGCCCCTGCACGTAGGGGCTGGAGGCCGACAGCGCGATGAAGTGCGGGATGTAGCGCGACATGCGGTGCAGCATCAGCAGCGCGGCATCGGCATCGGGGCAGCCAATGTGCACGTGCTGGCCGAAGATGGTGAACTGCTTGGACAGGTAGCCGTACAGCTCGGACAGCTCGCGAAAACGTGGCTTGTCGTAGATGCGGCGCTCATGCCACTGTTGGAACGGGTGCGTGCCGCCACCCACCACGGCGATGTTGAGCTTGTCGGCGCTCTTGACCAGCGCATCGCGGATGGGCGTGAGCTGGCCCAGCACCTCGCTGGCCGAGTGGCAGATGCCGGTGGAGATTTCGATCATGCTGTTCGTCATCTCGGGCACCACGCTGCCGGGCAGCGGGGTTTTCTTCATGAGGCGCAGCATGTCCTCGGCATAGGGCGCGAGGTCGTAGTCGTTGGTGTTGACCAACTGCAGCTCCAGCTCGACGCCCAGCGTCAGTGGCTCGGAATGGTTGAAGGCTTCAAGACTCACGGCTGTTTTCTCCGTTGTTGCTGCTGCGCGTCAGGGGCGCCCAGGGTTTGGAGCTTTCGCCCGCACGGTAAATGGCCACGGTGGCAATGACGGCACCGAACACTTCCATCAGCAAGATGGCGGGCAGGGCCACGCCCGCAATCACATGGCCGGTGGAAGGGGATGCGAGCACGAACTGCGAGGCAATCAGCAGGGCGATGGAGGACATGGGCGTCATCGCGCAGCCCACCCACAGGGCTTGCTTCCAGCTGGCGCCGCTGCCCACATTGCCCAGTGCCACGCCCAGCGCCTTGGCCAACAGGCGTACAGCAATCAGGGCCAGCACCACGCCGGCCACGAGGGCGCTCCAGTCGGCCTGGGCCGCCACGGTGGACACCAGCACAAACATCAGCATGGTGAGCAGCGACGAGGCGTTGCCCAGTTGGCGTGGCCACGCCCAGGGGCGGGGGTTCAGCTGCTTGAGCATCATGCCGCCCAGCAGCGCAGCCAGAGGCGCCGACCCGCCCATGTGCGCGGCCACCGCTGTGCCAGCGGCCACCAGGGCCAGGAACAGCATGGAGGTGTTTTCGCTCGTGGGGCTCATGAAGCGCAGCGCGAGGCGCAGTACCAGAGACAATGCGGCGGCGACCAGAATGGACACGCCCAGCACCACCACCACGGGCGAGATGGTTTCGAGCAGGGTGAGGCTCTGGCGGTTGATAAGTTCTGCCTTGGCACTGCCCAAAGTCAGCGCGTAGAGCGTGGAGAGTGTGGTGAGCACGATGGCGCGCTCCGTCACCGGGCCCGCCGCGCGGGTGTCGGCCACCACGCGGGTCAGCACTGCAGGCGATGCAGCCAGCGCCACCAGCGCCAGCGGGCCTGCCGCCTGAGGCGGCAGCTGTAGCCACACCAGCACCCAGTACACGGCAAAGTAGGTCAGCACCGATTCGGCAATGCTCTGCACCAGCACCATGGGGTTGTGGCGGAACCAGCGCAGCGGAATGCGGCCGCCGCATTCAAACAGCACGATGGCCACGCCCAGCTCCAGCAGGAACAGGCCAATGCCTTGCAGGGGCCAGACCGCGCCGCTGAACCCCGCCAGGCCCGCTGCCGTGCCGACGAGCGAATAACCCACGACCTTGGGCAGGCCCGTGTGGCGCTGGGTGAGATAACCCGCCATGGCCGCCACCGCCAGCAGCAGTGACCATTGCACCGTGGGCAGCCCGGCCGACGGGCGCAGCCACTGCGCCCAAAAGCTCAGGATTTCATTCATGTCATCAGACCTCTGCGTCAGACGGGCGGCGCCCGTCGCTGTGGAGACTCCGGCACAAGGGCCGTCCGCAGGCGGGACGGTGTGGGCCGGAGCGTTGGTGCCCCGAATTTACAGGCGGAAACACTCCGCCCTTGTAGGACAGAGGCGGCGGTTGGCGCGTCAACCCTGTGCCGGTGTGGGCACCGGGCGGTGCCGCTCGGGTACAAAAAAACTCAGGGGCGCGGTGCGCAGGCGAGCGCGGATGGCGGCATAGATGCGTGCGCGGTCCACACCGCTCACGTTCTGCGCGCGCAGTGCCAAGCTGAAGGCCAGGTAGAAGCTCACCGACACGTTCAACGCACCCAGGAAAGGCAGCGAGGCCATGGCCCACCAGAACGCTGGCATCTGCAGCACCTGCAGCCCCAGTGTGGCGCTGGCGGCCGCCATCTGCCCGGTGGACAGGGTGACGTGGCGCACATCCAGCCCCAGCCCGAAAAACGCAGCAAACGCGGGTACCAGGCCGAGCATGAAGCCCAGCGAGATGTTGGCCGCAAAGCCCGAAAGATTCTCACGCAGGAAGCGCGCCCAGCGCGCGGCGCGCTCGGCGCCCAGCAGCCCGGTGATGCGCGGGTTGTAGTGCAGGGCCGAGTCCATGCGGTGCAGCACAAACCAGTTCTCCGTCCAGCCGGCGATGATGCTGGACGCAAACAGCAGCACCCCGGTGAAGGCGGCAAAAAACAGCGACGGCCCCAGCAGGTGCAGGGACTCGAACACATGCTCTGCCTGCTTCGCGCTGATGGCCGGGTGGCCCGTGGCCAGTGCGATCAACGCGGCCAGCCCCAGCACCGCCGGGAACACCACCAGCACGTTGCCCAGCACCGCGGCGACCTGCGAGCGCATCAGGTGCGTGATCTCGTCCACGAACGACTCGATGGCGTCGCCGGTGCCGAGCTCCTTGAGCTTGGCCGCCATGGCGGGCGCGGTCATGGCCGGTTGTTTGGTGGCCACCGTGAAGTGCAGCAACTGGATCAGTACAAAGCTCACGGCATAGTTGATGCCCGCCATGAAACCGCCCCAAAAGGCCGAGAGCGCCAGCGCATACAGGCCAAACTTGATCAGGGTAGTGAAGGCCATCAGCGCTCCGCCTCCCGCCGCCTTGCGCAGCATGGAGAGGTATTCGGCGCTGGTGCGGGTGATGTAGTGCTCGCCCGTTTCGGCGCTGCGCTCGGCCACCTTGGCTGCGAGCAACGAGGAGTTGGAGGCCAGCAGCGCGCGCAGGCTGCGCCGCTCCTGCCCCACCATCACCAGCTGTGCCATGAGCTGCGCCGCAGTGACGGCGGGCTGCGCGGACAGCAGGCAGTCGAGCAGCACGCGCACGCGCAAGATGCGCTCGCGCAACTGGCGCAGGCGAAAGACCAAGCCCACCGAGATGCCGTTGTCCTCGAAGTGGGTGTACACCGTGGCGGCTGCGGCACGGCACGACTCCAGCCGCTCGCGCAGGCGTTGGGCGGTTTCGTTGAGGCGGTCGGGAGTGCGCAGAGCGTGCAGCACCTCCACGCGCAGGCTCTCCACATCGCGGATGAGCGCATGGAAGGGCTGTGCGTCGCGTGCAGATTCGCTCATGCGCAGCCGCAGTTCGGGTGCAAACCCGGTCGAGAGAATCTGCCCTGCACAGTAGGTGATGGCATCGAGCAGCGCCCGGTGCCAGCGCGTGGCGCCGCCAGCGCGCTCGTCGGCGTTGTCCTGGGCCAGCAGCATCACCAGGCGGTTCAGGGTGGCTTCATCCAGTGCGGCCAGCCATTGCGCGTCGAACGCGCTGGGCAAGGCCAGCATGAACAGTTCAGACGCATCGATGGTCTCGGGGCTGCCGGGCAACAGCTTGGTGCGCAGGCGCTCGGCGATCTCGCTCACCAGGGCGGTGCGGGGCGCAAAGCCAAAGTCTGCGAGCAATGTGGTGATGTCCACCTGGTCCACCAGCGTCGCCCACCAGGCACGCAGCCGCACCTGAATATCGGGGCGCGCTGCAACCGCCTCCACGAACAGCTGCACCCGCCCCACAGCGGCAGGGACGGAATCCCGCTTGCCGCGCACCCAGTTCAGCAGGTAGATCAGCCACAGATGGCGATGGGCCAGATCGGCGGTGGGGTCCAGTGTGGCCAGCAGGTCGGCGAGGTCTTTGGGCTCGGCGGAATTTTTCATGGTCGGACTGCCCTCAGCAGCAAAGCAGCTCCTCCAATGGGAAGCGGCCCCACGGAAGGGTGAGCGTGGGGGCTGTGGGAATGGTTCTTCAATGCAGCACCCGGCCACTCAGGGGTTCGCCCGATGGGCCGTGGCTGATCGCCTCCAGCACAAACAGGGGCACGGGCGTGTCAAACGGCTCGCCGTCCTCGGCCACACAATGGAAGGTGCCGTGCATGGTGCCGCTGGAGGTACGCAGGCGGCAGCCGCTGGTGTACTGGAACGACTCCCCGGGCTTGAGCAGGGGCTGCTGTCCCACCACGCCCAGGCCCTTGACCTCTTCGGTGTGGCCGCGCGCGTCACTGATGATCCAGTGCCGCGAGATCAGCTGGCCGGGTGCATCGCCCGCATTGGTGATGGTGATGGTGTACGCGAAGCTGAACACCCCCGTGTCCGGCGCAGACTGCTCGGGCAGGTATTCGGGCAGCACTTCCACGTCAAACTGGTACTTTGGCATGGGCCGCATGGTAACCGTGCGGCCCTGCATGTGGGTCACTGCCGGGCGCCAAAAACCCCAGGGGTTCTGCGCTTTGCGACAATCGGGGGATGAGCCGCACATTCCGAATCGCCCCCTCCATCCTCTCTGCCGACTTTGCCCGCCTGGGCGAAGAAGTGCGCAATGTCATTGCCGCTGGCGCCGACTGGATCCATTTCGACGTGATGGACAACCATTACGTGCCCAACTTGACGTTTGGCCCCATGGTCTGCCAGGCCTTGAAGCCTCACGCCAAAACGCCTGCGGGTGCGGCCGTGCCGATTGACGTGCACCTGATGATTCAGCCGGTGGACGCTCTGGCCGCTGCGTTTGCCGACGCGGGGGCGGACTACATCAGCTTTCACCCCGATGCCTCGGGCCACGTGCATCGCAGCATCCAGGCCATCCGCTCCAAGGGCGTCAAGCCCGGCCTGGTGTTCAACCCGGCTGAGCCTCTGGATGTGCTGGACTGGGTGATCGACGACATCGACCTCATCCTGATCATGAGCGTGAACCCCGGCTTTGGCGGCCAGAGCTTCATTGACTCAGCCCTGCGCAAGATCGAAGCCGTGCGCAAGCGCATAGACGCCTCGGGCAAAGACATCCGCCTGGAAGTGGACGGCGGCATCAAGACCGACAACATCCGCCGCGTGGCCGATGCCGGAGCCGATACGTTTGTGGCGGGCAGCGCCATCTTCGGCAAGCCCGACTACCAGAGTGTGATCAACGCTATGCGCGCGCAACTGGGCTGATCACAGCCCACGGAGTCTGCTTACTGCGGCACCACGGTGGTGGTGACGGACTCTCGCAGCACACCGCCTGCGGATACCGATCCGCTGGCGGGGGCATTTACACGGCGCACGCACTCGGCCTGCTCGTCGGCATTCTGAAAGGCGGAGCAACGCTGCGTGGCGTTGTCAGCTGCCTGTGGCCCCGGGTTGCTGAGCTGGCCCTTGCGTGCTGCGTCCTGGGCGGCTCCCGCCTCGCGCAGGCAGGTGGCGAGCGAATCCTGGGTATTGTTGGTCATGCATTTCTGACGCTCCTGCTCGTAGCGTGCGTGGGCATCTGCGGCGGGCGATGGCTGTGCCATGGCCAGGGTACTGGCGGTGAACAAAGCGCTGGCCAGTGCCAAAGACAGCGGTGCGGAGGGCAAAAAGCCGGGACGTTTCATCGGAAGGACTCCTTGTTGTGGTCATTGCCCGAAGGCGTGATCGCAGCGTAGCGCTCCACCCTGCAACGCCTTGTCGGACGGCGCGCAGCCTCCCTGTCCGCCTGGGGTGTGTTTTTCGGCGCCCCGCGTCAGCCCAGCCGCTGGAAGGTGAGCACGAATGCCACACCCCCCTCGGTGTTGCGGGCGTTGATAGTGCCGCCCATCTTGGCCATGTAGGTCTTGGCCACGAACAGGCCCTGGCCCCGGTGTTCGCCCTCCCCCAACGGGGTGGGGCTGCCGGGGTCGGACACACCCAGTTCAAAAATCCGCTCCAGCAGGTCTTCGGCAATAGTCGATCCCTGGTTGTGCAGCGTGGCACTGGCGGTGGATTCTGACGCGGTGAGCGTCAGTGTGATCGGGCTGCCCGGGGGGCGGTAGCGGTCGGCGTTTCGGAGGATGTGGGTGACCACGTCTTCCAGTGCAAACTCGTCGGCGCGCACGATCACCGGGCTTGAGTTGTTCGAACCCGGGGCATACACCACATCCAGAATGCCCGCAAAGTGTGCGTTGTTGGCCACGTTGCGCAAGAAGGCGTCCAGGTCCAGCCGCCCCTCGGGCACATCGGCGGCCTGCAGCGCCTCGGCGGGCGATGCCGTGCCGTAGAGCACGTGGATGGCTTGCTGCATGCGCTGCACGTAGCGGTGGCCGGGGTCTTGCGGGCCGTTCAGCGCCATCAGCGACTGCAGGGGAGACATGATCTCGTGCCCCACGGCGTGCCACATGTCGCGCTCTTGCTGGGCGCGCAGTTGCTCGCGTTGCAGGTCGTCCTTCACACGCTGCAGCAGGTCGGCCAGCCCTCCGGCCAGAATGCCCAGCTCGTCCGAGCCGCGCAGGTCCGACACATCCAGGTCACCCAGCCGGGGCCCGGTGTGGCCGGGCTGCACGTTGTACGACACCGCTGCGGCGCGGCGGGTGAGGGCGGTCACGCGTCGGATCAGACCCACCTCCACCACCAGCCACGCCAGCGCAATCGCGCCCAGCATGGCGCCCAGGTACCACGACAGGCGCGTGGCCACGGCGGCCAGGCCTTGCTCCACCCCGCGCAGATGGCCGGTGAAGTTCACCACGTAGTTGCCGGTGGGTGTGTCCAGAATATCCAGCCCCGTGGGCGCTACGGGCGTTACCGCCGCCGGGCCCACGCCTGCGGCCTCCAGCGGCAGCCAGCGGATCAGGCGCAGCAGCCAGGGCGCTGAGGGCTCGGCCTGCACTTCGACGCCCTTGAGGGTGATGGCACTAGCTTCGTCGCTGCCCATTTTGCGGATCTGCACACGCTCGCCTGGCAGCAGGCTGCGCGAGAGGTCGCCCAGCGATGCGGCCAATTGCGCGCCGGGCGCGTTGCTGTCAAACAGCGGCCTAGAGTCTTCGCCCGGCGCCAGCATTTCCACGCGCACACGCATTTGCCCCAGGTCTTCGGGCGGCCAGACCAGGCGCTCGTCCTTACGGAACAGCGCCTCGCGGAACAGCTCGACGGGCAGGCGGATCGAGTAGTGGGTGCGGCGCAGGCAGTCCGTCGCTGCAGCATCGCCAGTGAGGGCGCCAGCAGAGGTGCCAGTGGAGGTTTGGTTGGTGGGCTTTGGCGGCAGATCGCGGCACTGGCCGTTCTGCCACAGCCAGCCGCGAAAGTCGCGCACGGGCCGTGCACGGGCATCAAGCTGCGGCGTGCCGTTGTCCACAAACCCCGTGAGCCGACCGCGCGCCGCCGCACTGCTTTGCGGTGGCATGGCCTCGTACGGCGCAATCCAGCGGTAGGTGGCGCCGCGCATGTCCAGGCTGATGCGCGCACGGTGCGCCTCGGCAGGCACTAGCGCACCGCGCTCGCGGGGCGTCAGCTCGCCCGCATAAAAGCTGCCCACCAGGTAAATGAAGCCACCCGCATAGGGGTTGTTGCCAATCGCCGCGCATACCGAGGCCCCGTCGGGGTACTGCACCGAACAGCCCGCCATCTCCACCGCCTGCTGCGATTTTTGCGGGTCGTCAAAGTCGATGGCTGCGTAGGGCAGTAGCAGCGGTGCCAGCGGCGTCACGCCCTGACCCTGGTGGCTGGCATTGAGCAGCGCCAACTGGCCCGAGGGGTGGCGCAGCCGCGCCATGACCTCAGCCTGGCTGCGCACAAAGCCGTGCTGGTATGCCTGCCAAGCGCGCTCCTTTTCGTCCTTGAGCACCACCACGCTCAGCGCCACCGTGGCCAGGGCCAGCAGCACAAACACGCCGCGCACCAAGATGCGCAGGCGGAATGCGGGCAGGCCTAGGCGGGGCATTTCCAGGCGTGATATTTCAAGTGCGGGGTGCAGTAGGCGTTTCACTCAATTCCTCTCGCGTGAAAGTACCGTGCAGGGCGGCCAAAACTGGCGCTGCCCAGGCCAGGGCTGCCGCGCAAGGGCCGCCCCGCCGTGCTGGCGGCGTCCCCCTGCCCGCATTGCGCAGCAATGCGAGAGCGGGGGGGAAGGCCCGCAGGGCCTCAGGGGGGTGTTCACCTTCCCGTCCAGCGGAAGCCGCGCATGGGCACGTTTTCTATTCCCTCAAACCCAGGATCGACTTCACGCAGTGCCTCGCGGATGGTGCTCACGTGCTTGCGCACGTTGTCGCGGTTGCGGCCGCTTTTCACCACCTCAAACAGTTCGTCGTACGACACCACTTCGCCGCTGTGCTGGTGCAGCGTGGCCAGGATGCGCTGGGCCGTGAGCGGCAGGTTGATGCGCTCACCGCGCCAGGTGGGGGTGCGTTGCCACAGCGGGTCCAGCACCAGGGCGTCGCCCACGGGGGCAGGGGCTGCGCTGGCCGGGGCCTGCGCTTGCGTGGTGCGTAGGATGTCGAGAAAGGTCTCGATGAAATCGGCCTCTTCAAACGTGGTTTTCTGCAGGTAGTCCCACGCGTCCAGCGCTTTCATGATGCTACGGTAAATGGCTGCAGGCATGGCTGACACCACCAGCACCGGCGTGCCCTGGCGCAGCTTATTGATAGCGTTGATGAGGGCCACGCCCGCATGGCGCTCGCGGCCCAGTTCGATGTCGAGCACCACTGCGTCGTAGTGCTCGCGGGCCAGCGCGGCCTCGGCTTCGTCGCGGGTGAACCACTGGTCGATGACGATGCCGCTCTTGGCGCTGCGTATCCACCCGGCCAACTGGTTGCTGGTGGGCAGGTCGTCTTCGATCACGGCAATGCGGGTCATGGGCAGGGCGGGCAGTAAGGGGTGGGGCGGATTATCCCGGCGGCCCGCACCGGGCGGTGTGAGTTTTTCTTCCGGGGCCGGAAGGTTCGTGCGGGCGGTGTGAGCGCATTGGGGGCTGCGCTGCATTGTTGCTTCCGGGGTGGATCCGAACAATCGGTTCTCAATGAGTCAGCCACTTTGGCCGCTCAGAACCGACAACAACACCGAACCAACCTGAGAGAGAAACACCATGAAAGCCACCTGGAACCGCATCGTGCAGACCCTGAAGGGCCGCCGCTCCACCCCCTTGCCCGAAGCGGGCACGGACCCCGTGCTGGACGCTGATCTGCAAGGCATCCCCCCCACAGCGACCCCCACGTCGGCCGCCCCGTTGAACTGGGCCTACCTGCTGCCCACGGCCCGCACTGTGCGCTGGCTGGCCGCTGGTGCCGTGGTCGCCGCAGCGGGCCTGATGGTGTACCGCAACCCGCCCGTGCAACACCTGGCGCAAGGCGACCTGGGTGTGCGCCTGAACCAGTTCACCGGCGCGGTGAGCCTGTGGCGCGATGGCAGCGTGTGGGTGGTGCCCGGCCTGCACACGGTGCGCGTGTTCTCGCTGCGCGACCAAAGCTACCGCCCCGAAGCCATGCGCCAGGCCACAGGCAGCGCGCCGCTGCAGTCGGTGGAGGGCCTGTCGCTGGGGCTGGATCTGAGCGTGCGCTATGCGCTGGATCCCAACTCGCCCGCTGTGAAGGCTGGCAACCTGCCCGACAACATCGGCGCCGACATCGTCGAGCCCGCTGTGCAAGGCTTGGTCTACAAGGTGTTTGCCCGCTACACGGTGCGTGAAATCTTCTCGTCCAAGCGTGCCGAGATTGCGCAAATCATCGAAACCGAGCTGCGCGCCCGCCTGGCGGCCGATGGCGTCACGCTGCGCAGCCTGCAGATCGGCAAGGTGGATTTGCCCGCCGAGTACCGCCGGGGCATGGACAGCCTGCTGGCCGAAGAACTGGCCTCCGAAAAAATGCGCTACACGCTGGAGTTGAAAGACAAGCGCGTGCGAGAAACCGAGCTGGACGCCAACGCCGACAAGGTGCGCCGCGAAGTGGCCGCCGAAGCCGCTGCCCGCGAGCAGGTCATTGCCGCCAAGGCCCAGGAAGAAGCCATGAAGCATGTGCTGCCCTTCAAGCAGCGCCAGATCGAGCAGCGCAAGCTGGAGGCCGAAGCCGAGCGCGTGGCCCGCGTCAAAGCCGCCGAAGGCGCCGCCCAGGCCCGCCGCATCGAAGCCAATGGCGAGGCCGACGCTCGCCAGAAGCTGGCCGAAGCCGAGGCCTACCGCATGGACCGCGTGGGCAAGGTCAATGCTGAGCAAATGGCCCGCGAAGGCGCGCTGGTGACCAAGCACCCGCTGCTCATCCAGAAGACGCTGGCCGACAAGCTCTCGGACAAGATCCAGGTCATCATCGCGCCCCCGCCCACCAATGGCGACTTCATCGGTGCCGCGCTGCTGGGCAGCCACCGCAATGCCCAGTCCGGTGCAGCCCAGGCTACAGCCGTGGCAGACGACGCCACCACCCAAGCTGTGGAGCAATGAGCATGAACGCCACCCTCGCTACCTTGCTGGCCGCCGTCGCCAGCGCCGCAGTGACCGTGGCGGCCGAGGCCGCCCCCCAGCCATCGCCCAGCGCCCAGGGCAGCGCCATCGTGGTGCAAGACCAGGCAAGCCTGCGCGCCGCCCCGCGCGACGGCGCCCAGCAGCAGGCCAGCCTGTGGCAGGGCGAAGTGCTCGAAGTGCGCGGTGAGCGCCTCGACTACCTGCAGGTGTGGGACCACAAGCGCGAGCGCGGTGGCTTCATTCGCGCCAGCGATGTGCGCCGCGTGGCCCTGACCGAGGCCGAAGGCCCCGCGCTGCTGGCAGTGATGCGCTTTGTGCAAGACACGCCCGGCGCCGAGGCGTTGGGCATTGGCCTCACTGCCGCCTACCTGCAAGCCTCGCCCGCCAAGGCGTTGGCTGGCGTGGAGGGCGCGCAGGCCTTTGATGCGTTGGGCACCTTTGCCGACCGGTTGGCGCGCCGCGCCTCGATGGCCGTGCCAGGCAAGGCCTCGGGCGCCACGCTGTCGGCGCACCTGGATGTGGCCAACGGCTACGGCGTGCGCTTTGCCACCTACGAGGTCGAAGGGCGCATGCAGGTCTGCTACGAGGGCGAGGCCTTTCGCCGCCTGCTGGCCATGCCCGTGGCCGATGCCGAGCAGCGCGCCCGCGCCGCCCTGGCGTTGACCCGCCCTGAGTGCACCAACCCCGACCTGCCTGCGCACGAACGTGCCAAGGTCACCACCTGGCAGGCTGACGTGCTGGAGCGCGTGGACGTGGCCCACCTGCCCGGCTACCTGCGCAACCGCATGCAAATGCGCCGCGCCAGCGTGTGGGGCGCTGCCGCCTTTCAGCTGGCGCGCAAGAGCGCAGCCGACCCAGCGGTGGCCGCTGCCGCGGCCCGTGCATTGACGGAACTCAGTGGCGTGAGCAAGGCCGAGCTGCCCGACGAAGATCAGGCCGCCTACAACGACGCCGCCATGCGCGTGAGTGCTGTGCGCTGGGCCTTGGTGCCCGCCGCCGCGCCCGCGGTTGCTGCCGGCACTCGTCCCACACTGCTGACCGAGCTTGGTGCCCCCGGCGAAACCTGCGTGCTGCTGGTGGACGCACAGCACAGCGCCAAAGCCCCGCTACTGCGCCGCTGCACCTACGGCGTGGTATGGGCCGCATCGGCCAGCACCAACCGCGAAGGCACGGCCGTGGCCCTGGCGGTGCAACCCATGGAAGGCTGGCGCGAGCTGTGGGTGCTGCGCAAAACCGAAGGCGGCTGGCTGGCCGACGTGCTGCCCCCCGCTGCCACCACGCCCGAGACCGGCGTGGCCGAATGGGCGGGCTGGGTACCCGGCGGCCAGCAAATGCTGGTGGCCCGCGAAGCCCGGGGCCAGGGCCGTTACCGCAAGAGCTTTGAGGTGGTGCGGCTGGAGGGTTTAACCACCGAACGCGTGACGGGCGATGTGGCAGCGCTGCCCCTGTTCCAGCGCTGGCAAGACCCGGCATGGAAGCGCGAAACGCTGAGCTTGCGTTGAACGAAGCAAGCTAGGTCGGGGGAGGATTTGGCGGGGTCCGTAAACTTGGCCCCGTCTTTCTCACTGAATGCCTGCTTCATGCCCGCTGCCGTTACGCCTTCGCTGTCCACCTTGCTCACCCGTGTGGACGCCGCCATCATCGACCTGGACGGAACCATGGTGGACACCATGGGTGATTTCAACGAGGCCCTGAACCGCATGCTGCGTGAACTGGAGCTGCCGTCGATTGCAGCCCAGATGATCGAGCACATGGTGGGCAAGGGGTCGGAGCATCTGTTGCGCTCAGTGCTGCATCACGTCCTGGTGCAGGTCAATCATGCCTCCATTGCTGCGGAAATTGAAGCGCTCTACCCGTCAGCCTGGGCCAGCTACCAGCGCCACTACCTCGCCATCAATGGCCAGTACGCCGGGGTGTATGACGGTGTGAAGGCGGGGCTGCAGGCTTTGCAAGCCCGTGGCCTGCGGCTGGCGTGCCTGACCAACAAGCCCCGGGACTTTGCGCTGCCCCTGCTGCAGTCCAAGGGCCTGGATGGGTATTTCGAGAAGGTCTTCGGTGGCGACTCGTTCGAGCGCAAAAAGCCCGACCCGTTGCCATTGCTCAAGACCTGCGAAGCCTTGGGTACCGACCCCGCGCGCACGCTCATGGTGGGCGACTCCAGCAACGATGCGCAGGCCGCGCGGGCGGCCGGATGCCCGGTGGTGCTGGTCACCTACGGCTACAACCACGGCCAGCCCGTGCGGGCCGTGGATGCCGATGGTTTTGTGGATTCGCTGGCCCAGCTGACCTGAGCCTGCCGGTTCGGTCAGCGGGGCGCTGGCGTTCAGGCGGTCAGCTGGCGCGGCGCCACGTTGCGGTAGTCCAGACGCGACGCTGCGGGGGCACTGCTGCGCACTGGGGCGGGCGCGGAGCTGTTGTGGCGCGTGGCGTTGTCCGAAAGGCGGAACACCGCCACGGCATCCACCAGCTGGCCGGCCTGGGTTTTGAGGCTGTCGGCGGCTGCGGCGCTTTGTTCCACCAAGGCGGCGTTTTGCTGCGTGGCCTGGTCCATCTGCGTGATGGCTTCGCCGACTTGCGAGACGCCCTGGCTCTGTTCGCTGCTGGCGGCGCTGATTTCGCCCATGATGTCAGTCACGCGGCGGATGGCGCTGACCACCTCGGTCATGGTGGCGCCAGCCTTGTCCACCAGGGCCGTGCCACGCTCCACGCGTTCCACGCTGGTGCCAATCAGGCCCTTGATCTCCTTGGCGGCTTCGGCGCTGCGCTGGGCCAAGCTGCGTACTTCGCCCGCCACCACCGCAAAGCCCCGGCCCTGCTCGCCGGCACGCGCCGCTTCTACGGCTGCGTTCAGCGCCAGGATGTTGGTCTGGAAGGCGATCCCGTCGATCACGCTGATGATGTCGGCGATCTTGCGGCTGCTGTCGTTGATGCCCTTCATGGTGTCTACTACCTCGGCCACCACGTCGCCGCCCTGCTGGGCGACGGTGGATGCGCTCATGGCCAGCTGGTTGGCGGTGCGGGCGTTATCGGCGTTCTGGCGCACGGTGGAGCCCAGCTCTTCCATGGAGGCGGCGGTTTCTTCCAGTGCGCTGGCCTGCTGTTCGGTGCGGGCACTCAGGTCGTTGTTGCCCGATGCAATCTCGGCACTGGCCGTGGCCACGCCCTCGGCGCTGTAGCGCACGTTGCCCACGATGGTTGCCAGGCGTGATTGCATGGTCGACAACGCCTGTAGCAGCTGGCCGGTTTCATCGTTGCCACTGGCGGTGATGGGGTGGGTCAGGTCGCCATCGGCAATGCTTTCGGCGGCTTGCTGGCCTTGCTGCAAGGGGCGGACGATGGAGCGCGTGACCGTCAGACCCATCAGCGCGCCCAGCGCAACGGCCACCAGCGTGCCCACACCCAGCAGCACCTGGCTGGCCTTGGCCAGGGTGGAGGTGTCGGCCTGGCTTTCGGCCAGCTGGGCGGCCATGGTCTTGCGCAGGTCGTCGAGGGACTGGAGGTACTTGTCGGCCAGCGGGCGCAAGTCCTTGTCCACCAGGGCGGGCACGTTGGGCTCACCGCCGCGGTGCAGTTCCCGGATTTCGTTGAGCTTGTCGTTGTAGGCCTGCCGGGCCGTCGCAATTGCGGCCAGAAGCCCCTTGGCCTGGTCGCCTTGCACCAGTGCCTCAATGCGCTTGACCTTGGCTTCCATGCCCTTCGCCGTCGCCTGGGTGTCGGCGGTGAGCTTGTCCATGTAGTCGCGGTCGATGGCCTTGAGGAAGGCCTCGGTGCGTACCCAGTTCAGACGGATGTCCGACGCCCAGTCCTCCACCAGGGTTTGCTGCTCGATCTCCTGCGTGGCGACGCGCTCGCTGGCACTTTGCAGGCTGGCAATGCGCCACATCCCTGTGGCCGCAATGAGAGCCGTGATGAGAAGAATGGCGCCGAAGGATGCGCCCAGGCGCAGGCCGACGGAAAGGTTGCTGAGTTTCATGGTGGTGTCTGGCGCGAAGGAGGGCAGGGATCACAAGGGGCGTTACAGACGGCTCGTTGCGGGGCGCGGGTAGCGCATAAAACTCGGTTCAGGCCGTGGCCTCGGGCGCTGCGGGTGTGCGCAGCGGGAGGCCGGTTGTCGCGTCGTCGGAAGTCTCAAAAAGATGGGAAATGGCTGTGGCACAAAGTAAGAGGCAGGCTACTCCCGGGTAGAGGGCGCGTCTGTCGGACGCGCGACAACTGGGGCCGGGAGAGCGTGGGTGTTTGCCCTAGGCGAACCAGGGCTCTTTAGGACGGGGACTGGGCGGTCTTGCCCAGCAAGGCGTCCTTGAGCTTCCAATCCGCTGGCGCGTTGCCCAGCCAGATTCCCAGCAGCGCGTTGAAGAACTCGGGCTCCTTGAAGGGCTCTCCCTGCGGCTTGCCCTTGACGGTGATGATGGTGCCGGTACCGGGAATCCAGTCGATCTGGAACTGATCGCCCGCCACCAGCTTCTTGTGGTCCGAGAAGATCTGGCTCATGCGCAGTACGCCCGGGATGAGCTTGGAGAACGCCGCGCGGTCCATGTTGTCCTCCATGCCCCGCGAGAACAGCTTGCCCAGCTCGGTGGAGTCGATGTCGCGCAGCATGGTGATGCTCATGCGCTTGGGGCCCTTCTGGGCCATGACGTCGGCGGGTGTGCCGGCTTTCTTTTCGAGATAAAGCCCCGCCGTGTATACCTTGAAAACCGCCTTGTAGCGCACCCCTGCGCCATTGAGCTGCAGGGTGCTGCCGCTCAGGCTGGCGGTTTCTTCGTATTTCACGTCGGCCACGGTAATGGGCTGGGCAATGGCACTGGCTGCCAACAGGCAAGCTCCCGCCATCACAGCGCATCGCGTCAGGAATTTCATGCGCAGCTCCTAAAAAAGAACGGTCGTTCGTTTCAAATTGTTGCAGCGCTCCTGTCGGGCCGCAACAGGGTTTTCGAGCGGTTGTGCGATCTCGCTGTGAGGGCTGTCAAATCAGCCCGCTAAAAAAGCTTTGCTACACTTTGGCCCATGTTCATTCACCACGTGTTCATCACAGGTTGCAGCGACCGGGGAGCCTGGCCCTGGCGTCAGCCTGTCGCTTTGAACGCCTGATGGCACCTGGGCAGCAGCCCCAGCGTGCACCCGTGGCCTCCACCCGAATGCGGTGAGGCCGATTGAATGGACCGCAGCGCCCCTTTTCATTGCACAGGGACACGCGCTGCGACAGCTGGGAGCCCTCCCCGTGATCACAGAACTTGAATTCAAAAGCCTGGCCAGCGAAGGCTATAACCGCATTCCGCTCATGGCCGAGGCCTTTGCGGACCTGGAAACTCCGCTCTCGCTCTATCTGAAGCTGGCGCACACCAAAGACGGCGGCAAGCACAGCTTCCTGCTCGAATCCGTGGTGGGCGGTGAGCGCTTCGGACGCTACAGCTTCATCGGCCTGCCCGCACGCACCCTGCTGCGCGCCAGCGGCTTTGGCGACCAAGCCAGGACCGAGGTGGTGACCGACGGTCAGGTGGTCGAGACCGCGCAAGGCAACCCGCTCGACTTCATCGAGGCCTACCAAAAGCGTTTCAAAGTGGCTTTGCGCCCCGGCCTGCCGCGCTTCTGCGGCGGCTTGGCAGGCTACTTCGGCTACGACGCGGTGCGCTACATCGAGAAAAAGCTCGAAACCACCTGTCCGCCCGACACCCTGGGCTGCCCCGACATCCTGCTGCTGCAGTGCGAAGAGTTGGCGGTCATCGACAACCTCTCGGGCAAGCTCTACCTCATCGTCTACGCCGACCCGGCCCAGCCCGAGGCCTATGCCAAGGCCAAGAAGCGCCTGCGCGAGCTGAAAGAGCAGCTCAAGTATTCGGTGAGTGCGCCCGTTGTGAAGGCCACCGAAAGCCACCCCGCCCAGCGCGACTTTGCCAAGGCCGACTACCTGGCGGCCGTGGACCGCGCCAAGGAGCTGATCGCTGCGGGCGACTTCATGCAGGTGCAGGTGGGCCAGCGCATCCACAAGCGCTACACCGAAAGTCCCCTGTCTCTGTACCGTGCGCTGCGTTCGCTGAACCCATCGCCGTACATGTACTTCTACGACTTTGGCGACTTCCACGTGGTGGGTGCCAGCCCCGAAATCCTGGTGCGCCAGGAGAAGACGGAAGAGGGCACCAAGGTCACCATCCGCCCTCTGGCGGGAACCCGCCCACGCGGCGCGACGCCCGAGAAGGACAAGGCCACCGAGGTCGAACTCATCAACGACCCCAAGGAGCGCGCTGAGCACGTCATGCTGATCGACCTGGCGCGCAACGACATCGGTCGCATCGCCAAGACCGGCACCGTGAAGGTGACCGAGGCCTTTGCGGTGGAGCGCTACAGCCATGTGATGCACATCGTGAGCAACGTGGAAGGCATCCTGCACGACGGCATGACCAGCATGGACGTGCTCAAGGCCACCTTCCCCGCCGGCACGCTGACCGGCGCACCCAAGGTGCACGCCATGGAACTCATTGACCAGCTCGAACCCACCAAGCGCGGCCTGTACGGCGGCGCCTGTGGCTACCTGAGCTACGCGGGCAATATGGATGTGGCCATTGCCATCCGCACCGGCATCATCAAGAACGGCACACTCTATGTGCAGGCCGCTGCTGGTGTGGTGGCTGACTCGGTGCCCGAGCTGGAGTGGAAGGAAACCGAGCACAAAGCCCGCGCACTGCTGCGTGCCGCAGAGCTGGTCGAGGAGGGGCTGGAATGACGTCCTCTGAAACCAAGGCCATTGCCAAAGTGAAGGACTGCACCACCATGCAGGACGTGCGCCGCGAAGTGAACGCGCTGGACGACGTGCTGGTGCCCCTGCTGGTAGAGCGCGTGGGCTACATGACCCAGGCCGCTCGCATCAAGCAAGGCGCTGAGCAGGTGCGCGATGAAGCGCGTATCCAGGCCATCGTGGACCGGGTGCGCGAGCGTGCAACGGCCGAAGGCGGCGATCCCGATGTGATCGAAGCCATCTACCGCAGCCTCATGGAAGCCTGCATTGCCTATGAACACCGCGAGTTCGCCCGTCTGCGCGAGCCCGCCTTGGCCGGGAGCGCCGCATGACAACAAAACTCTTGATGGTCGATAACTACGACAGCTTCACCTACAACATCGTCCAGTACTTCGGTGAACTGGGCGCCGAGGTGGAGGTGTTCCGCAACGACGAAATCACCGTGGCCGAGATCGAAGCACGCCTGAACGCAGGCCAGCTCGATCGCCTGGTGATTTCGCCCGGTCCCTGTTCCCCCGCCGAGGCCGGCATCTCGGTCGCTGCAATCCAGCACTTTGCCGGCAAGCTGCCCATCCTGGGCGTGTGCCTGGGCCACCAGGCCATTGGCGCAGCCTTTGGCGGCAACATCATCCGCGCGCAGGAACTGATGCACGGCAAGACCAGCGTTATCACCACCACGCAAAAGGGCGTGTTTGCGGGCTTGCCCGAAAAGTTCACGGTCAACCGTTACCACTCGCTCGCCATTGAGCGCGCCTCTTGCCCCGATGTGCTGGACGTGACGGCCTGGACCGACGACGGCGAGATCATGGGTGTGCGCCACAAGACGCTGCCCATCGAAGGCGTGCAGTTTCACCCCGAAAGCATCCTCACCGAACATGGCCACGCCATGCTGAAGAACTTTCTGGAGCAGCGCGCATGAACTTCATCGACGCCCACCAGCTGGTGATGTTCATTGCCGCAGGCTGGTTGCTCAACCTCACGCCCGGGCCTGATGTGCTCTACATCGTCACCAACGCGCTCAAGTCCGGCACGCGCGCGGGTATCGTGGCGGGGCTGGGCATCACGGCCGGGTGCTTTGTGCACATCTTTGCCGCCGCCGTGGGCGTGGGCGCACTGCTGGCCGCATCGGCCACCGCCTTCACCGTGCTCAAGTGGATCGGTGCGGCGTACCTGATGTGGATGGGCGTGCGCATGCTGCTGTCCAAGCCCGGCGCCGACAACGGCAACACGGCTGCACTGGCGGCTGCGCAGGCGGCCCCTGCACAGCACACGCCGCTGCGCAAAGTGTTCCTCGGTGGCTTCTGGACCAATGTGCTCAACCCCAAGGTCGCTATTTTCTTCCTGGCCTTTGTGCCGCAGTTCATCGCGCCGGGTGCGGACAACAAGGCGCTGGCCTTTGTGTTGCTGGGCGTGCTGTTCAACGTCAACGCCATCCCCGTCAACGTGGGCTGGGCGCTGGCCGCGTCGTGGATGGCGCGCCGCGCCGGGGTGATCCAGCGGGGCATGCACTGGCTAGACCGCGTGGCGGGTGCCATGTTCATCGGCTTCGGGCTCAAGCTGGCCTTCACGGACCAGCCCTCTGCATAAATACCAGGAGACATTCCATGCCCATTACCCCCCAGGAAGCGCTGCAGCGCACCATCGAGCACCGCGAAATCTTCCACGACGAGATGCTGCACCTGATGCGGCTCATCATGAATGGCGAACTCTCGCCGGTCATGACGGCGTCCATCATCACCGGCCTGCGTGTGAAGAAGGAAACCATCGGCGAGATCACCGCCGCCGCGCAGGTGATGCGCGAGT
>ERZ778028.1827-NODE-1827-length-19032-cov-4.439479_pt1 | contig 19032 bp, 10 predicted proteins | sample MGYA00375758_ERZ778028 | MGnify/ENA primary metagenome ERZ778028 (study PRJEB29350, sample SAMN05389828) | bioreactor metagenome | isolation source: Thiocyanate bioreactor | place: South Africa: University of Cape Town | collected 2014-03-17 ... | reverse complement strand
TCGGTCTTGAACCTCAGGCCCAGCACGAAATAGCGGCCAATGCGGTCGGTGAAGGAGGCCACCGGATACTGCATACCCGGATTGTTGGTGAAGGCACAGCAGTTGCCGCCGAACTGGTTGAACACATTGTTGATGCTCAGGAAGGCGGTATTGGGAATATCGAAGGCATTGATGTCGTAAGCCATGTTCACGTCGGTCTGCCAATAGGGCGGGATCGCGTTGGCGGCGATCAAGGTCGGGTTGCCGCTGAGATGGAACGAGCCGTAATAGCGTTCCACAAAGGTCAGCGACAGCGGCCCATCGACATAATCCGCCTGCAGGGTGATCCGGTCCTTGGGTGTCTGCGAGGTGCCCGCGGCATTGATGAAGGTGGTGCCCGGCAGGGTCTGCGACTTCAAGGTCGGCTGATGCGACCACATCAGGCGCAGGTTGAAGACACCGCTCCAGCCGTCGGCCATGTCCGCCAGATCGGTCCCGTAATTCACCGAGAAATCCATGCCTTCCGCATAGTTCAGCGCGACATTCTGCTTCACGTTGTAGTTCAGGATGGGATAGTTGGCCGCCGACGTGTTGGTGATCGGGAACGGGCGCACCACCAGGTTGCAAAGCGGTGACGTGCCGCCCGACGCGATGCAGATCTGCTGGGTCTGGGTGGCCGTGCCGCTGACGGTGGCGATCGCGTTGTTGATCTCCACATGATAGTAATCGGCAGTCGCGGTGAAGTTAGTAAGCCAGCCCGGCGTATAGACCAGGCCCGCGGTCGTGTTGCGCGCCACTTCCGGCACCAGGTTGGGATTGCCGCCGGTGATGTTCACCACCGAACCACCCTGCTTGGTCAGGAAGTCCACCAGGCCCGAGATGGTGCCGGTCTGGTTCTGGAACAGGTCATAAAGCGTCGGCGCACGGATATCCTGCGAACGCGTGCCGCGGAAGCGCAGGTCGTCGATGATCTGCCAGTCCAGGCCAATCCTGTAGGTCTGCGCCTCACCCGAAGTGCTGTATTCGGTGATGCGCCCGGCCGCGTTGAAGGTCAGTGCCTCGATCATCGGCAGATCCCGCAGCAGCGGAACCTTCAATTCCAGATCGCCTTCATAGACCGAGTTGGCGCCGCGCATCGGTGCGGTGATGTTCTTGGTCCATTTCAGCGCGCCGGTCGGCGGCGTGTTGCCGTCCAGGCCGACCCGCAGGTTCTGGATGTTGAAGACGTTATTGGTGACGTTGGAGGTCTCGACCAGGCTCTGCAGCCGATATTCGATACCGGCGGCAACCTTGATCGGTCCGGCCCAACCCTCAAACAGCGTGCCGGTGATATTGGCGCCGAAATCATCAAGGGTGTTGGTCGACTTCCAGCGCGTCTCGCCACCGACATAGTCGATGGCCGCCTGCGACGGCGCGCCATCGCCCAGCACATTCATCGGCACGCAGCCGGGGAAGGCGCCCGGCGCGGTGAGGGACACGCGGCAAACTATGTTGCCGGTGCGCGGATCGGTCACCGCGTCGATCGCGGCATACATGCGCTCGGTATTCACATTGTTGCGGGTGACCTGTTCCACCCGGCCTTCGCCATGGCTGTAATAGGCTTCCCAGTTGAAGCCGCCGAACACCGTGCCCTGCAGGCCGGCGCTGATCGACGCCGTGCTGGTGCGGTTGGTCAGATTCAACAGGCCGCCGAAGTCCTCATTGTAGCGGTTTATGTTGAAACTGGCGACGCCCGCATTGGTCAGCTGGGTCTGGTAGGCCGGCTTCAGATAGGGGTTGCCGCTGTAGATGGTCAGGGCGTTGGAGCCGGAAGTCGAAATCAGGTTCTGCTCATGCGACCAGGTGCGGCCATGGGAATAACCCATCTGCATATAGCCGCTGATATTGTCGTTGAAATCGTAATCGAAACGGCCGAACAACTGCGCGGTCTGCAGCGAAGGCACGACGAAAGACGGCTTTTTGTAACCGCCGTCGCCGCCCACCCCCACGCCGGCGATGGTCGTGGGCGTGCCGGCGTTGAAGGGCGCAAGCGTGCCGTCGGGCAGGAACTGCTGGTTTGCGAAGGGCCCGTTGGTCACTAGTCCGCCGAACGGCGCATTCGAGATGCGGGTGTTGATGACGCTCTGCAGTGGAGACGAGGCGGTACCCGCGCCCACCAGCGAGGTATTGTCCAGGCCATAGGGCCGGGGCGCCGCCGGAATGATGTCGCGGTTGAAGAATTCCGCGCTCCATTCGAAATGCAGGCGGCTGGTCAACTGCTCGCCGCCCGCCAGGCCGACACGGAACGAGCGGGCATCGCCCCAGGTCGATATGCCGCCCTGGAACTGGCCTTTCAGGCCCACGAAATGCTTGTCGAGGATGAAATTGGCGACGCCGGACACCGCGTCGGAGCCATACACGGCAGAGGCGCCGCCGGTCACCACTTCCACGCGCTGAACCAGCATCTGGGGCAGAGTGTTGATATCGACGGTGCTGTCGAAATAGGTCGGGGTGACGCGATGACCGTTCATCAGCACCAGGGTGCGGATGGGGCCCAGGCCATAGATGTCGAGATAGTTGCCGGTCGGCTGGTAGCCGCCATCGGAGGCGGTATCGCTGCCGCGCACCGGCGCAAAAACCGGAAGCTTGGCAAGGCCGGCGGGGATGCTTTGCGCACTGAGTTGCGCCAGCTGCTCGTCGGACAGGGCGGTAACCGGCGTCGGCGCCGAGGCTGCCGAATCGGCGATGCGCGAGCCCGTCACCACCACCTGCTCGATGTTGGGCTCGCGCCCGCCTGCTTCACCGGGCGGCGCCTGCATCACCGCGCCGCGCCGCAGCACATAGGCCCCGCCTTCGCCCCGGTCATTGGGCGCGACTGTCTCAAGCGGCTTGGTTTGCGGGGCCGGGGCCGCGGCGAACGCCGCTTGCGGCAAGGCGATCAGCGCTGCGCCGCACGCCAGCATAATGCGAAGTCTGGGTTTCATGTCCTGCCCCTGTCTGCGCTCCTCTGACCGGAGCTTTCGGGGCTAGACGAAGAAATGGGCCGCTCCCACACCGGGGGCTTTTATTTTTTTGCCGGACTGTTGCCGTCACGGCAGCGCGGTCCCAGCATACACAGATGATAATGGGGGATGCCATGACACTGAGCCGACGCATATTCGCGGGCGCTGCGACCGCCGCCCTGTTCCTGCCCGCCCCGGTACGCGCCCAAGCGGCAGGCCGGGTGAAGATGACCGAGGTCAAGCGGCTGACCCTGAAGGTCATACGCCCCGTCGGCACCTATCCCGACTTCCTCAACCGTCCGCGCGTCGTGAATATCGGCGGCGGCGCCTTTGTCGAGGTGCATACGGACCAGGGCATCACCGGGATCGGGCCGGACATCGATCCCGCCCTGCTGCCGGCCGTGAATGCCGTGCTCAGGGGCCAGGATCCGTTCGATATCAATCTTCTCGCCGCGCGGCTCTACAACCTGCCCACCGGCGACAATACCGTCGCCATGCCGGTGAAATTCCGCGGCACCGCGAGTGTCGAGGTCGCGATCTGGGACCTGATCGGCAAGATCGCGCGGCAACCGCTCTACAAACTGTGGGGCGGCGGGCGCGACCGCATAACGCCCTATGCCAGCATGTTGCGGCTATCGACGCCCGAGGAACGCGCCCAGCAGGCAGTCCGTCACAAGGCGGCAGGCTGGAAGGCGTTCAAGGTACGCGCCGGCTATGAAACAATGAAGGACGATATCCGGCTGGTGGAAACGATCCGCAAGGCGGTGGGCGACGACTATGTGCTGATGGTCGATGCCAACAAGGCAATCCTGGATACCGGCGTGACGGAAGGCACACGCTGGGATTTCGACCGCGCCGCCAAGACGGCGCTGGCCTATCAGCGCATGGGCGTGTGGCTGCTGGAAGAGCCGTTTCCGCGCGCCGACCTGGACCATCTTGTGGAATTGAACCGGCTGCTGACCATGAACCTGGCGGGCGGCGAGGGAAACCGCGGCATCGCGGAATTCCGCGCCTTGCTGGATCGCGGCGCCTTGGACATCGTGCAACCCGAAATCCAGATCGAAGGACCGAACCATCTGCGTCAGATCGCGACAATGGCGCAATCGATGAACCGCATGTGCATACCCCATCAGGGCGACAGCCGGCTCGGCACCATCTGCACCATGCACCTGGTGGCGAGCTGGCCGCAGAGCGTGTCGCCCTATTTCGAGCTGTTCAACGACCAGCCGATCGGGGACTACACCTATCCCTTCGCCATTTTCGAAAACCCGCCGACATTGCAAGCCGACGGAACTTTCGCGCTGCCGCAAGGCCACGGCCTGGGCGTCACGATCCGCGAGGATTTCGTCGAACGGCCCTGATGTACCGGCAATGGCGGCGCGGCTCAGATCATGGTCTTGAGCTGGGCGACGCCGTCGCGCAACCTGGCCTTCTCGCCCTCGCTCAGCGGCACGTGCGGCGGACGCGCCAGGTTCACCCGGTCGCTACCCATCATCAGGTTCAGGGCGTATTTGATGGCGTTGTAGTTGGAGCCATAGCCGTTGGCCGCCATCATGCCGGTCGCCTTGGTCAGCTTGTCGAAGGCCGGCTGCACGTCCTGGCCCGCGCGGTGCGCGGCGAAGATGTCGGCCACCAGCCTGGTATAGACATTGCCGGATCCCAGGATCACGCCGTTGCCGTGTTTCAGCGCGGCCAGCATGTTGTTGTCGGTACCCGAGATGATGTTCAGGCGCGAAGGCGTCTGGGTAGATAATGCCTCGAACTCATCGGCCACGCCATGGCTGTTCTTGATGCCGATGAAGTTGGTATACCGTTCCGCCATGGCGGCGATGAAGGCCGGGTTGATGGTCACGCCCGTCACCTGCGGAATGTCGTAATAGAGGACCTTGGTGGACACCGGAAGCTTGGCCATCACCAGCCGGAAATATTCCGAGATGCCTTCGGTCTTGGGGTTCTTGTAGTAGAAGGGCGGCTGGATCAGCACGCTGTCGCCGCCGATCGCCGCGGCATGTTGCGACAGCTCGATGGTTTCCTGGAAGTTGGGGGTGCCGGTGGTGATGATCAGGTCCAGGCCGTTCCTGTGCCGGATCGCGGTTTCGGCGATCTTCTTGCGCTCGGCCACCGAGAAGGAAGGCCCTTCGCCATTGGTGCCCAACACCAGGACGCCGTCGGCGCCTTGGGCTTTCCACCAGGCCAGCTGCTCGGCATAGGCCGCGGCGTCGAACGCGTAATTCCTGTCGCAGGGCGTGGTCGCCGCGATCCAGAACGTGTCCTTGGCCGCCGGGATCGGAGCCGGAGCTGCGGACACGCCCGTGGCAGCGACGGCGGCGCTGACCGCGCCCATGCCGACAAACATCCTGCGTGTGCTGTCCATGTCACTCCCCCTGTAATGGCGCCTTTCAAAGCGCCTCAGCAAGACGAAGGAGAAACGCCGTTCCACACCTGGGATTGCAACATGAGACGAAGAAAATTCGGCCGGGAGGCCGCAGCTTCCAGCCATATCCGCTGGCGGCCCGATCCGACAGCCCCGCGCCGCGTCAGCGGCGCAAAACAAAGCCGGTCCCTGCCGGGACCGGCCGCCAGCTTCCGCGCCTTTGTTCGTCCGGTGCGGCGCGATCGCGTTCTCAATCCGGAATGACGCCTCCGGCTCCGGCCAGGGGAGCCGGAGCCGGTTCGCGCCATGCGAGGCCCTTAGAGGTTCGCGCGCAGGCCGATGGTGAAGTAACGCCCCATGGCGCTTTGGGTGCTGTAGCCGGAGGTATAGGTCGGATACCACTGGCCGATGGTCCCGTTGGGAACATAGGCCGGCTGGGCGTTGAACAGGTTCTGGACCACGAAGTAACCCGTCACATCCGCGCCATCGAGCGTGAAGCTGCGCGAGATGTTCGCGTCCAACTGGTTCCATGAATTCACATGGGGATTGATCCAGTTGTTGATGGTCGGGGTCACCGGACCGCTCACCTGGCTGAAGCCGGACACCCAGGTGTTCTGGAGACCGATGGTCCACTTGTCCAGGGTATAGTTCAGCATGGTGCTGATGCGGGTGCTGGGGGCCGGCGTGCGCGAGAAGGGCGCGCCGGGGAACAGGACCGAATTGTTGATGACCGGCTGATAGGTCGCCAGCAACCGTCCCGTCCAGGATCCCTGCCAGTCTTCGATAATGTCCGACATCTGCCAGCCATAATTGGTCTCGAAGTCCCAGCCCTCGGTCGAGGTCGAGGCGGTGTTGAGGTTGAAGGTGTACAGCCGGGTTACCTGGTTGGCGGCGGTACGGTCGCTGAACGGCAGCGGACGCTCATAATTGTTGCAATAGATCGAGGTGCCGCCGGAGGACTCGCACAGCGCCTGGATCGTGTTGCCGGGCGCGATCGAGCCGATCGCGTTGGCCAGATGCAGGCGGTAATAGTCCAGCGACATGGTCAGGCCCGGAACGAAGTCCGGCGTCCACACCGCGCCCAGCGTATAGGTACGCGACACTTCCGGCACCAGCTTGGGATTGCCCTGGCTGCTGTAGGTGGTCGTGTAGTTCTGGAGCGGCGAACCCGCCGGGAAGTGTAGGTCGCCGTTGAAGACGTTCTGCAGCAGCGTGGCGGGACGGAACAGGTCGTCCAGGGTGGGCGCCCGGATGTCGATCGAGGTCGTGCCGCGGAAGCGCAGCGAGTCGTCGACGCCCCAGTTGAAACCGATCTTCCAGGTCTGCACCGAGCCGGACACCGAATAGTTGGTATAGCGGCCCGCCAGGTTCAGGTCGAAGTTGCGGATCAGCGGCACATCCTTGATCACCGGCACATTGGTTTCCAGCGCCACTTCCCAGACATTCTGGCTGGCCGTGATCGGCTGCAGGATCGCCTGGGCATAGCTGGGCAGCGAGGGATTGCAGATGCGCAGGCCCGTGCAGTCCACAAAGGTGCTGCTGGGCACGTTGGAGCCGACGGCATAGGAGTTGAAGCGCATTTCCGCCGACAGGGCGGCGGTGATCGGCCCCGCGCCCCAGCCTTCCAGGATTTCGCCCGAAATGGCGCCGCCGAAATCATCCAGCTTGTCGGTCTGGGTGAACGAGGTCGTCTCGAACACGTAATTGAAGGCGCTCTGGCTGATGGCGGTGGGACCGAAGGGATTGAGCGGCACGCAATTGGCGTATCGCGACGCCGTCGCCGCCTGGGTGGCGGCATAGCAGGCGATATTGCCGTTGGGCAGTTGGACCGCATCCTGTGCCGCATACATCTTCTGCAGATTCTGGTTGTTGACCAGATTCACCTTCAGGCGGTTTTCGGCGTGGGTGTAGAACAGGTTCCAGGCGAAGCGGCCGTTCATGACGGTGCCTTCGAAGCCGGTCTGCGCGCTCAGCACCCGGTTGACGCTGCCCGTGGCATTGGTGCCGGCCTGACCCAGGCCGGTGATGAATTCGCCCAACTGGAAGGTGTTGCTGGGCTGCACGCTTCCGCTGACCTGCAACGGATGGGTGCCGTTATTGCCCAACTGCGCCTGGATCGCGGGCGACAGGAAGGGATTGTCCTTGTAGAAGATCGCCGCCTGGTTGGCGCCGGGCTGGATCTTTTGCGGGAAATACCAGCCGAAGCTGTAGGCTTCCGAACCCTGGCCCTGGACATACCAGGTGACATTCTCGGCCAGGTCATAGCTGAAGCGGCCAAAGGCCGTGTTCTGGTGATAGCCGTTGAACATCTGGCCATAAGGGCTGTAGACGCCGTCGCCGCCCGAATTCAGGTTGCCGGTGCCCGCGGTCTTGTTGCCTTGCGCGTCGGTGGCGCCGGCGACGCCCGGGTTGAACGGCGCCAGGATGCCGTTGCCCACGAAATACTGGCCGTTGGCGCCGATTCCGGTCACGCCGGGCGAGCCGGTGTTACAGGCCGGAACACAGGCCTGGATCAGACCGCCGAAAGCGGAGTTGGGGCGGCGGCCATTGGCGATGGAGGTATAGGGATTGGCGATCGAGCCGGTGCCCGCCAGCGCCCGATATTCGGAGGGCGGACCATAGGGCCGGGCGGACTGGTTGACGGGGTCGCGGCGGCGATGTTCCAGCGAACCCTCGAAATGGCCGCGGCCGCCGAACAGTTCGGTGCCGAACGCCGCGCCGAGATTGTAGCTCATGGCGTCGGCATAAGTGGAAATGCCGCTATTGATGTCCGCCTTGAAGCCATTGAACTTCTTGTTGAGGACGAAGTTGACCACGCCGGTCACCGCGTCCGAGCCGTAAACCGCCGATGCGCCGCCGGTGACGACATCCACCCGCGAAATCAGCATCTGCGGCAGGGTATCGATATCGACCGTGCCGTCGGAATTGGAGGGGGCGGCGCGATGCCCGTCCAGCAGCACCAGGGTGCGCTGGCCACCGAAATTACGCAGGTTCAGCGTGTTGGAGGAATAGTTCTTCTGGCCGTCGCCCGGGCGGCCGATGGTCTGCGAGCCCTGGAAGATCGGCAGCTTGTTCAGACCGTCGGGCAGCGCGGTGGGCGTCGTGGCCAGCAGATCCTCGGTCGAGACGACCGTCAGCGGGGTGGGAGAGTTGGCGGCATCGGAGATCACGCGGCTGCCGGTGACGGTGATGGTTTCCACCGTCTCGGCAGGCTGGGCGTAGACCGCGCTGGGCAGCGCCACCATCGCGGCACCGCAAAAAAGCCAATGCTTGATCTTGAATGTCATGGGTCCCCCTGGACATGTCACGGGCCTTCCTGATGAAGGCTCTTCTGGGACCTAGACGGGAGGCGTGACACAAATCCGCCATCTTCGACGATGCGTTTTGGGTATCGGTTTTGTGCCCTGGAGCGTGTGTTGCCGCCGGGACGCAATACGGCCCGCTTCCCCAGGGCGCACCGGCGGGTTCCATCACAAATCCGCCCGGATACCGGCGGTGATGGTGCGCCCCATGGCGCTTTGGGTGCTGTAGCCGGAGGTATAGGTCGGATACCACTGGCCGATGGTGCCGTTGGGAATATAGGCGGGCTGGGCGTTGAACAGGTTCTGGACCACGACATAGCCGGTCAGGCCATAGCCCTGCAGACGGAAATTGCGGGTGATATTCACATCCATCTGGTTCCAGGAATTCACATGGGGCCTGACCCAGTTGTTGATCGCCGGCGTCACGGGACCGCCAACCTGGCTGAAGCCCGAAACCCAGGTGTCCTGCACCCCCACGGTCCAGCCGTTCAGGCTGTAGGTCAGGAAGGCGCTGACGCGCGTGCTCGAATTGGGGGCGCGGGTCCAGGGCGCGCCGGGAAAGAGCAGAGATTTCTGGATGACCGGCTGATAGGTCGCCAGGATTCGCGCCGTCCCGGCCCCTTGCCAGTCCTCCACCAGGTCCGCCATCCGCCAGGCGTAATTGCTCTCGAAGTCCCAGCCCTCGGTCTGGATGGAGGCGGTGTTGAGGTTGAAAGTATAGAGCTTGGTCGCGAAGTTGGCGATGCTGCGGTCGCTGAAGGGCAAGGGCCGGTCATAATTGGCGCAATAAATCGATGTGCCGCCCGATTCTTCGCAGATGCTTTGAATGGTGGTGCTGGGGGCGATCTGCCCGATCGCATTGGCCATGTGGATGCGATAATAATCCAGCGACACGGTCAATCCCGGAACGGAATCCGGCGTCCAGACGACGCCCATCGTATAGGTGCGCGACACTTCCGGCTGCAGGCGCGGGTTGCCCAGCGAGATGAAGGAGGCGGTGCCGGCATAATGACTGCCGGGCGGATTGGGCGCGGGCAGATCGACATGCAGATCGGTGAAGACGTTTTCCAGGATCGTCGCCGGGCGGAACAGGTCGTCCAGCGTGGGCGCGCGGATGTCGATCGAGGCGGTGCCGCGCAGGCGCAGCGGATCGACGACATTCCAGTTGAAGCCGATCTTCCAGGTCTGGACGGAACCGGAAACCGAATAGTCGGTATGGCGGCCCGCCAGATTGATGTCAAAAGCCTGGATCAGCGGCACATTCTTCATCAACGGCACTTCGGTTTCCAACGCCACTTCCCAGACATGCTGATCGGCATGGACCGGCTGCAGCACCGATTGGGAATAGAGCGGCAGACCCGCGTTGCACAGGCGCAGGCCCGTGCAATCCACCATGGTGCTGCTCGGCACATTGCTGGTGATGTCATAGCTGTTGAAGCGCACCTCCGCGGAAAGGGCCGCGGTGACCGGACCTGCCCAGCTATCCAGAATCCGGCCTGACACAGAACCTCCCATATCGTTCAGGATGTTGGTCTGGTGAAAGGCGGTGGTCTGGAAAATATAATCCAGGGCGGCGCGGCTGGGGGCGGTGGGACCAAAAGGGTCGATCGGCACACAGTCGGCGTAGCGGGCGGCCGTCGCGGCCTGGGTTGCGGCATAACAGGCGATAGTGCCGCTGGGCGTGCGGACCGCGTCCTGGGCCGCGTACATGCGCTGAAGATTCTGATTGTTGACCAGATCGACCGCCAGACGGTTTTCCGCATGGGTGAAGAACAGGCTCCAGTTGAAGCGCCCGTTCCCCACGGTGCCATCCAGCCCGGTCTGAACACTGAGAACCCGATTGATGCTGCCGGTGGCGTTCATCCCGGTCTGGCCATTGCCGACCAGGAATTTTCCCAACTGGAAGGTATTGGACGGCTGCACCGCCGGGGTGGCGGTGGGATTCTGCAACGGATTGGTGCCGTCATTGCCCAATTGCGCCTGTACCGTGGGTGTCAGGAAGGGGTTGTTCTTGTAGAACAGGTCCGCCTGGCCCGCGCCGGGCTGGATCTTTTGCGGGAAATACCAGCCGAAGCTGTAGGCTTCCGAGCCCTGACCCTGGAGATACCAGGTGATATTGTCGACAAGATCATAGCTGAAGCGGCCGAACAGCGTGCTCTGATGATAGCCGTTGAACAGGGTGCCATAGGGATTGTAGGCGCCATCGCCACCTGAATTCAGGTTGCTGGTGCCCGCCGTCGCCTGGCCCTGTGCATCGACGGCGCCGGGAATGCCGGGATCGAATGCGCGCAATACGCCATTTTCCGCGAACTGCGTGCCGCGCGCCAGAGGGCAGGCCGGCACACAACCCTGGACGACCCCGCCGAAGCTGGAATTGGGCCGCCGCCCGTCGGCGATCGTGGCATAGGGATTGGCCGCCGTGCCGGTACCCACCAGCGCCCGGTATGTGGAGGGCGGGCCATAAGGCCTGGCGGACTGGTTGACCGGATCGCGGCGGCGATATTCCAGCGACGCCTCGAAATGGCCGCGGCCGCCCAGCAGGGCGGTGCCCGCCGCCAGGCCGATATTGGTGGTCGCGGCATCGCCATAGGTGGAGAGGCCGCCATTGACGTCGGCCTTGAGGCCGATGAACTTCCTGTCGAGCACGAAGTTCACCACCCCGGTCACCGCGTCCGAGCCATAGACGGCGCTGGCTCCGCCGGTGGCGACATCCACCCGCGAAATCAGCATCTGTGGCAGGGTGTCGATATTCACGGTGCCATCAGCGTTGGACGAGGCGGCGCGGCGGCCATCGAGCAGCACCAGGGTGCGATTGGCGCCGAAATTCCGCAGGTTCAATGTGTTGCTGGAGAAATTGTAGCTGCCGTCGCCGGGACGGCCGATGGTTTGCGAGCCCTGGAAGATCGGCAGCTTGTTCAACCCGTCGGCCAGGTTGGCCGGAGCGGTGTCGCGCAACTGCCGGGTCGAGATCGCGGTCACCGGCATGGGCGAAATGGCGGCGTCGGCGATGACGCGCGATCCGGTCACGACGATGAATTCCACGGGCGGCGCTTGCGGGTCCGCCTCCGCGGCCTGGTCCTGCGGCGTGGCAGCGCGGCGCAGGACGATGATGCTGCCGTCATTGCTGGCGACTTCCAGGCCGGTCCCCACCAGCAGACTGTCGAGCGCCTCCCTCAGCTCCAGGCGCCCGGTCACGGCCTGTGTCTTGATGCCGTGCAACTGGCTGACGGGCGCGATGATCTGGACATTTTCCTGGCGCGCGAATTCGGGGATCGATTTGGCCGCTTCCTGCGACGGCACATCAATGTCGCGCGGCTCCGCGGCGGCGATAGCCGGAGGCAATGCGGCCGCCACGACGCCACAAGCAAGCCGGTACGCGGGCTTCCAAGCCATGTTTCCCCTGAGATGACTTTCGCGGCCCTTCTTGGTGAAGGCTCGATACACAACCAGCCTGAGATCAGCGCGCCAGATGCACCTCTCCTTCCCGTATATGAGCATGGGCGTTGAGGCTGACGGCGATGGTATGGGCGAAACCGACCGGATCGGTGGCCTTGAACAGGCCCGCGATTTCCTCACGCGCCAGCGCGGGATCGTCGATGACGATGCGCGTATCGCTGTAGCGGGCGAATTTGGCGGCGGCCTGGGCCAGGGTCTCGCCCTCGAAAGCCAGATGACCGTCCTGCCAGGCCATCTGGCGATGCACCTGCGCCACCGGCACGGGATTGGCGTTGATGGTCCCCTCGCGGTCCTGGGCGACCTCCGCCAGTGTGTTGGCGGAAATACGCAACGGCGTCACGCCGCTGGCGGGCGCGAAAATCTCGACAACGCCCTCGCGCACCAGGACCTGGACCGGCGTGGCCTCCATCCGGCTCACCGTGAAGCTGGTGCCGATGGCGCGCACATTGGTGCGCCCCGCCGTCACGACAAAGGGACGGCGCTTGTTCTTGGCCACATCGAACAGCGCCTCGCCATGCAGCAGTTCGATCTCCCGCACAGTCTCGGAATACCGCACCAGGATTCCGGAGTCGGTGTTCAGCGTGACCACCGACCCGTCCTGCAAGGCGACCACCTTGGTTTCGCCCTTGCCGGTGGAGACGCGGCCGCGCAGGCGCAGCGCCTGCCAGGCCCCGCCCGCGCCGATCAGGGCGGTGGCGGCGATGGCCCCGCCGATCCGCAGGGCCCGCCGCCGCGAAGGCGCCCGCGAAGGCATCTGGGCTGGAGCAAAGCTGCCGGGATCGAAATCGGCGCCCAGCGCCTGGGCCCGCTCCGTGTAGAGCGCCAGCGCCCGGATACGGGCATAAGCCCCCGGACAGCGCGCATCGCCAGCCAGCCAGTGCTGGAACTGGCGGGATTCGCCGGGTGACAGCCCCCCGCGATCGGCCCGGGCGGCCCAATCGGCCGCCTCGGCGTCAATCTGGTTTGCGGTCTTTGCGGTCATCGGGCTTTCTGAACTTTTCAATTGTGGGACTAGACGGTTGGGCGGGGTCAATTCCGCCATGCCGCAACCATTCCAGCATCAGCAGAAAACCGCGGCTCATATGCTTTTCCACGGTGCTTTCGGCAAGGCCCAGGCGCTGCGCCACCGCACGCTGCGACAGGCCCTGAACCCGCCTGAGAATAAAGACATCGCGCACCTTGCCCGGAAGCTGGGCGATCATGGCGGCCAGACGCTGCAATTCGTCGCGGGCGATCACTTGCTGTTCGGGCGACGGCGCCTCGCTGGCGACGGCCAGATAATCGAGATCGGGCACGGAGGACAGGGAGATCACTTTCCGGCGCCGGATGGCGTCTATCACCACCGATCCGGCAACCTGAAACAGGTAGCTTCTGGCGTCGCGGATATGCGCGACACTGTCCGCCGCCACCAGCCGGGTATAGGTCTCCTGGATGACATCCTCCGCATCGAGATCGACAAGATTCTTGTGCCGCAGCCAGGCCCGCAAGGCAGGCTCGTGCGGCAGCACATGCCGTCCCAGCCAGATCGCCCTTTCGTCCGACACCTGCCCCATGACGCCCATTTAAGGTCCGGATTCACCGGGTTGGCAAGGCAGCCACTTTTACAGGGCCCCGCGCCGCGCAGGGGCGCAACAAAAGACGGCCCTCTCCGGTCGCCAGGGTCAAAACGGGGATAAAATGGTGGGTGCGACAGGGCCCCGCGCCGCGCAGCGGCGCAACAAAAAGACGTTCCCTGTCGATCGCCAGCGCCAAACGAGATAAAAATGGTGGGCGCGACAGGGATCGAACCTGTGACCCCTTCCATGTCAAGGAAGTGCTCTCCCGCTGAGCTACGCGCCCCACCTGCGGAAAGGATCGGCTGTATAACCGCCCTCTCCCCCAAAGAAAAGCCGAAAACCGAGGCCCCGCCCGCCCCTTAGGCGGCGGCCAGCATCCGGTCCACTTCGGCCACGATTTCCCGCAAATGGAAGGGTTTGGACAGCACCTTGGCCTGCTTGGGGGCGCCCGATGAGGGATGCAGCGCCACGGCGGCGAAACCGGTGATGAACATGATCTTGAGGGCCTGGTCGCGCTCGGCGGCGCGCTTGGCCAGTTCGATCCCGTCCATGCCCGGCATCACGATGTCGGTCAGCAGCAGATCGAAGGCGATGCCCTGGATGCAGTCCCAGGCTTCGCCGCCATCGCCGAAATCGGTGACGGTATGGCCCGCCTTGATCAGCGCCGCCGCAAGGAACTTGCGCAAGGATTCGTCGTCTTCCGCCAGTAGGATATGCGCCATTCTCAGCCCGCCTGCCGTCTCCATAAAAGCCTATACCGCATCCGGCGTAAACCGTGGTTAACAAAGGCCGGTTTGAGGCCCATTGCCAGCCCTGGATGACCCCGTCCGGGTTGCCAGCCCGGGCCCCGGATGCTTCCCTGTCCCCCGGTTTTGAGTTGTCGCCATGGCCCTGCCACCGAACAGCCCCGATGCAGTCCCCTTCGTGCCTTTCCGGCTCGACCGTCCGGCGTGCCAGACGGTTCCTTTCCTGTTCGCCTCGCCCCATTCGGGCCGCAACTATCCCGCCAGCCTGCTGGCCCGCTCGCGGCTGGACGCCACCACCCTGCGCCGGTCGGAAGACGCCTTTGTGGACGAGCTCTATGCGGGCGCCCCGGCGCTTGGCGCGCCCCTGCTGGCGGCCCAGTTCCCCCGCGCCTTCCTGGACGTCAATCGCGGCATCGCCGAACTGGATGCCGCCATGTTCGACGGCGCGCTGAAGGTGCCGGTGGACGCGCCCACGCCGCGGGTCACGGCCGGGCTGGGCGTGATTCCGCGCATCGTGCGCGATGGCGCGGAAATCTATCGCGGCAAGCTGGGCCGGGCCGAGGCCGATGAACGGCTGGCGGGCCTGTACCGGCCCTATCACCAGGCGCTGGCGGCGCTGGTGGCCGAAACCCATGCGCGCTTCGGCGTGGCGGTGCTGATCGACTGTCACTCCATGCCCTCGGCGCTGTCGGTGCCCGACATCGTGCTGGGCGACCGCTATGGCGCTTCCGCCGCGCCGGTGCTGACGGCGCGGGCCGAACAGGCGCTGCGGCGCGAGGGGTTCTCGGTGGTCCGCAATACGCCCTATGCGGGCGGCCATACCACGGCCACCTATGGCCGGGTGGCGTCCGGCATCCATGCGCTGCAGATCGAGATCAACCGCGCCCTGTACCTGGACGAGGACAAGATCGCCAAGAAGCCCGCCTTCGAGTCGGTGCGGACGCGGCTGACACGGGCCATGCAATGGCTGACGGCGATCCCGCTGTCCCAACTGGGCGGCCGCGAACCGCTGCCCGAAGCAGCCGAATAGAAACGGTTTTCACGAGGAATTCTGCGGACTGGCCAGGAGCCGCGAGCGAAGTCGCTTTTGCCTTAGGGATTTTGGTTGCCGGGCAGGAGCGCAAAACCACGCTCGCGTTTTGCGCCAGAGATTTCGGCCCATGGCCAGGCGCGAGGAGCGATGTGGACGTCAGGCCCATGAGCGACGAGCAACACCGCCATGGGCCGAAAGATCGGCGCAAAAAAATGGCCGCTCCGAAGAGCGGCCAAGTTCAGGGAGGAAACGCCCAGGAAGGGCAGCGGCTTCGCAATCGCAGATCGCGATGCCGCACTGCAACAATATGCCGGAACTCCCATTTGTCTGCAAGTGTATTTGCGCCCGGAAGTGTGACAAATACCTCGGAAACCCTGGTTAAAAGCCACATTCCTGCCCGGTTTCGCGCCGTCCTGCTGCCTCCTTCGGCATTTGTGCAATGCACAAAACACAGGGCCGGCATGAAGGGCGGATTCACCGGCCCGTAACAGGCGCGCAACAAAAGAGTCGCGCGAAGCAGCTACTTCCCCGCCAAGGCAAGGCTTGGGAGACATCCGATGGCCGACATCGCATGGTTCGAGAATGCGCTGGGCAGCTTCAATCCGGCGCGCCCTTCGGCGGCTCCGGTCACCGCGATAGACACCGCCCGCTTCCGCCGCCACCGCACCATCTTCATCTCGGACACCCATCTGGGCACGCGCGGCTGCAAGGCCGAGGCGCTGGCCGACTTCCTGGCGCACAATGCCTGCGAGACGCTGTTCCTGGTGGGCGACATCGTGGACGGCTGGCAGATCAAGCGCCGCTGGTTCTGGACCGAGGCCCAGAGTCATGTGGTGCAGGAAATCCTGCGCAAGGTGGATGGCGGCACGCGCGTCATCTTCGTGCCGGGCAACCATGACGAATTCGCCCGCGATTATGCCGGGCGCCAAATCTTCGGAAATAAATTCGGCGGCATCGAAATCACCGCCGAGGCCATTCATGAGACCGCCGACGGCAAGCGGCTGTGGGTGCTGCATGGCGACCGTTTCGACGGGGTGATCGCCTGCGCCAAATGGCTGGCCCATGCGGGCGACTGGGCCTACGGCCTGGCGCTGCGCGGCAACGACATCCTGTTCCAGGTCCGCAAGCGGCTGGGCCTGCCCTACTGGTCGCTGTCGGCCTGGCTGAAGCACAAGGTCAAGAACGCGGTCGAATACATCTCCCGCTTCGAGGAGATCGTGGCGCGCGAGGCCCAGATGCGCGGCGTGGACGGCGTGGTGTGCGGCCATATCCATCATGCCGAAATCCGCCGGATCGGCGATGTGCTCTACCTCAATGACGGAGACTGGGTTGAAAGCTGCAGCGCCCTTGTCGAAGATGCCCGCGGACATATGGAGATTCTGCACTGGGCACCGCCTCCCGCGACTCGCGCCCGCGCCGACAGCCCCGCCGCGGCCCGTCCCCGCGCCGTCTCCGCGCCCGCGCCCGCGTCTGTACCCGCTTAGGTCCAGGCGGCTTGAGCCGGGCTCCATTCCCGGCGTGGCGGCGCATTTGAAGATCCTGATCGTCACGGATGCCTGGACGCCGCAGGTCAATGGCGTGGTCCGCACGCTGGAAACCCTGGCCCAGGACCTGGCCGCGCTGGGCCATACCGTCCGCATGGTGACGCCGCTGGGGCGGCGCACCTTTCCGCTGCCCACCTATCCGGAAATCCGGCTGGCCCTGTTCCAGAAGCGCGCCCTGACACGCGAAATGCGCGATTTCGCGCCCGACGCGGTGCATATCGCCACCGAGGGCAGCCTGGGACTGGCGGCGCGCAGCATCTGTCTCAGGCATGGCATCGCCTTCACCACCGCCTTCCACACCCGTTTCGCCGAATATGTCCATGCGCGTTTCCGCATGGTGCCCGAAAGGGTGGTCTGGCGCTGGCTGCGCTGGTTTCACCGCCCCGCCACCGCCGTGATGGTGGCGACAAACACACTGAAGGCCGAACTGGAAGCGCACGGCTTTCCCAACCTGCGGATCTGGTCGCGCGGCGTGGATGTGGAGAAATTCCGCCCCCTGCCGGGGGTCCGCCAGCCCTATGACGCCCCCATCTGGATCTCTGTCGGGCGGGTGGCGGTGGAGAAGAATATCGAGGCCTTCCTGGCCCTGGACCTGCCGGGCACCAAGCTGATGGTGGGCGACGGCCCCGCCCGGGCCAGCCTGGCGCGCAAATATCCCGATGTGCGCTTCGCGGGCGCCCTGAGCGGCGAGGCGCTGACCCGCGCCTATGCCGGCAGCGACGTCTTCGTCTTTCCCAGCCGCACCGACACTTTCGGGCTGGTGACGCTGGAGGCGCTGGCCTGCGGCCTGACGGTGGCCGCCTATCCGGTGGAAGGCCCCCGCGATGTGGTGGGGCCGGATAACCCCGGCGGCGCCGATGTGGCGGTGCTGGACGAAGACCTGCGGGCGGCCTGTCTGGGGGCGCTGGCCCTGCGCCGCGCGCCCCGGAGCACCACCCCCCGCGCCTTTGCCGAGGCCCGGTCCTGGCGGGCCTGCACCCTGCAATTCCTGCGCAATATCGTGGTCGAGCCGGACCCGCCCCCTGCCCCATAAAGCCCGATCCGGGGCGGGCCTTATCGAAATCTTCCGGCTGGGCTAGAAGGGGCGGCATTCCCTCTGGTTCCCGCCCTTTCATGTCCTCCCAGCCCCGGCTCACGGCCCGCGAATATGCCTTTCTCGGCCTGGCGGTGCTGTTCTGGGCCGCCTTTGTCATCGTGCTGGGCAAGGATACCAGCTGGGACTTCCGCAACTATCACTGGTACGGCCCCTATGCCCTGCTGAACGGCCGCATGGGACTGGATGTGGCGGTGGCGCACCAGGGCAGCTGGTACAATCCCTATCTGGACGTGCCCTTCTATCTGCTGGCCGCCCACACCAGGGCCTGGATCGCGCTGGGCGTGCTGGGCGCGGTGCAAGGCGCCACGGTGGTGCCGCTCTATCTGATGGCGCGCGCCGGGCTAAACGTGCCGGGCGCGGCCTTTTCCGATATCAAGCTGATGGCGGGCGCGCTGGCGCTGCTGGGCCAGGCCGGGGCGCTGACCCTGACCGAGTTCGGCACCACCTATTACGACAATGTGATGGCCGCCTTCGTGCTGTCGGGCCTGGCCATCATCGTGCTGAACCGCCGGACGCTGCGCGAGGGACCGCTGGGCAAGGCGGCCCTGATCTCGGCCGCCGCCGGGCTTGTCACCGGCATGGCGACGGGCCTGAAGCTGCCGGAAATGCCCTTCTGCGTCGGCTTCGCGGCGGCGCTGCTGGCGGTGGGCGGAAGCCGGCGGCATATCGCGGTGCGCCTGCTGGCGGGCGGCGCGGCGGGGGTCGTCGGGGTGGCGCTCTTCAGCGCGCCCTGGATGCTGTATGTGTGGGACCTGACGGGCAATCCGCTGTTTCCCTATTTCAACGACTATTGGAAATCGCCGCTGGCGCTGGCGGAGCCGTATCGCGACCTGCGCTTTGTCCCCACCCAGTTCTGGCGGCAGGCGCTGTTTCCGTTCCTGTTCACCCTGGACTGGCACGTCGCCAACGATCTCAGCTTCCAGGATGCCCGCGTGGCGCTGTCCTATGTGCTGATGATCGCGGCG
>ERZ778028.1826-NODE-1826-length-19037-cov-6.549099_pt1 | contig 19037 bp, 19 predicted proteins | sample MGYA00375758_ERZ778028 | MGnify/ENA primary metagenome ERZ778028 (study PRJEB29350, sample SAMN05389828) | bioreactor metagenome | isolation source: Thiocyanate bioreactor | place: South Africa: University of Cape Town | collected 2014-03-17 ... | reverse complement strand
CCTCAGCTGCTCCTGCTTCCTCAGCTGCTCCTGCTTCCTCAGCTGCTCCTGCTTCCTCAGCTGCTCCTGCTTCTGCATTTGGTCTTCGTTATAATCGTTCGGCTCCTCGATTCCCTCGAGTGTCTCCCTTTAGTGCTAGGATTCCTCGAGTTGCTCCTGCTACTTCTCGAACGTCTCCTTTTAGTGTTAGAATTCCTCTAGATATTCCATCTTTTCTTAATCTTCACTTCAACATTTAATTTTGTAAACATTACACTGAATTAATTAATTCAGTGATTAAAAAGACATTTCAGAATGTTTTGTTGATATCATCGTAGATTCAGGTAACGGTACAATTTGGGAAGAACAAACTTGTAAATCTCATCTTTGAGTAAATTTTTATTAATCTATCAAATTTGATAGATTATATATTCTTTATTTATGATACTTATTATAGTAAATTAAGGGAATAATTATGTATGACAATACAGGAAAAATTATAGATAAAGACAAATTTGCAATGTCGTAAGAAGGGACCTTAGCATCATAAGAGATATTACATATTAAATCATAGACTTCATTTCGTGTTGAATGAGTCAATGCTTCTTCATAAGTGTGAAAACAATCACCCGTATATGAAACATTGTAACAATTATTGAACACACTTGAAACATTCGCAGTAATCCAGTGACAATAATCAAATAGACGATTAACAAAAATATCTTGAGAAATCACTTCAGCTTTTGCATGAAATCCATAAACATAGCGAACTTGATCTAAAAAGGCATCAAGACTAATAATAAAATAACATAAATACATAAAAGAAATCATGATAATCATTTGTATCATTACCAACATAGAGTGATATTGAAATAAATTATGTTTCATTAAATAAAGTGCCAATACAATATAAAGAATTGCGCATGTGAAGAGTATAACAGTTAATGGCATAGGAGATAAATAAAAATTCTCCTGACATTCGTAATCGAGATATAAAGAATAAGTTTGCCCGATTTCAAGAAGTTTCTTAGTCTCTAGAGTTCTTTCGTGAGTTGAACAACTCATCAATTTAATCAGTTCAAAAGTGAACTTCTGAAAGACGAGATAATAACCCTCTGAAATCACAGTATAATTTTGCTCAATCAGTGTAGATTCAAAAACGCGTGTTTCGTTCGAAAGTATAGCAAGAAAGAATGTAAAGGTAAGTGAAAGTGTCATAAGAGTAGCCAATATTGAAGAAATCAATTTGAAATGATAGTCAAGCCAATAGACAAAACATTTATCTTCTTCTGTCGAAACCATGTTTATGATTTCACAATCGATATATCATGATTTTATATAAGGAATACCTTATATAAAAGATAGTCTACTTATTGATTTATTATTCTTAAAATTGATTATTTAAGTTAATCATGAAGAAAACTATTAAAGTGAAAGAACGTCTTGAGCGTTATATTAGTCAACAAAATGGAGCTATTGAAGAAAAGAAAAAATTTATAATAGATACAATTGAAGAGGCAATGCAACAGGATGTAGCGATTCAATATATCTTTGATGATCATGATGATTATATCAAACTGAAATACTATCTTAAAGCTCAGATTTTTAATAAATGGAGATCTGATCTAAATGATAATCTGATTGTCAAAGTTATTATTCATTTTGATAATAACTTATATCTCGAAATACGCCTTAAAAATAATTTTGCCAATGAAATTAGAGTCAAACAAGAAACTATTCAACCAGCTATTACAACAAATCTTCAACAAATTATTACTCCAACTATCGTAAATAATCCTCCAAATATATTTACATCTCAAATTTCCCGGCCTATTCAAAACATTAGAGCTCCGATTGAACCCGCGAAAACTGTATTAGCTAGATTCGAAGCTGCTCAAAAAGCTGCTAACGAGGCAGCATCAAAATTAATCAATTCAAAAAAATAATGTTTGCTATTATTATTGATCATTTAGATGACTTTGATCCATTCCAACTATTGTATGATGAATACATACCTTTATATAAACAAAATGATAGTTTGTTTATATAAAGGTACAAAATTATATTCTATAAATCGATATAAAGAAATTTTACATTATGATAATAGAAGAGTAATAATTATAAATCATATGAATTATTTTACTGAAATACTTCATACTAAAAATAATCTAAAATATATCTCTTATGAGTATAACGGTGATAAATAATAAAATTGAATATGAAACATGAATTTTCTTATTTTATTACGAAACTGGTGAAAAGATAAAAAGTGAATATAATAATGATCTTCTAATATATTTCGCTTTTTACGATAGTAATAATTGTAAGGTCTTAGAATTACCCTATGAAGATTTAGATTCTATACTAAGGCATTTGGAATATTTATACAACTTACCCCCATAATAATGATTATTAATTTATATGTTCTAGAATTCTAGAACATTATATACATCAATTAGAACTTCTGCATGGTAAGTAGAATGTTTTCTTGCTCTGTCAAATCTTGATGACCCTTAAGAACATCGTTAAATTTATCTTCAAGGGCATCACCGCGTGTGTAGATAAGAGCCATACGACCAAGACGACCAATACGACCCAGAAGTTGAATCATAGTCGAAGTAGAACTATTGTGAACAATGCTATCATCATCAATGATCAAACGGTTGAGTGGAATTGTAACACCGTATGAGATATCCAAATTAGAGAAGAGGAAAGAAATTTTACCTTGAGTAGCAAGATTAATTACAGAATCAAGATAAGAAGAAGGAAGACTTTCATCATAAACACCGATTCCCATTGCTAAGAGAACGAGTAAATCGGTGTTAATAGCCGCTGAATCGGGTAGATCTTCATAGGTAACAGGGGATACCTTTTTCTTCTCGCTATAAGTGCGAGTGGGACTAAAAAGGCGCTGATGAGTAGGACTATTAATTTGCAACTCTTCCGGAAAGCCCCAAGTAATGGAAACATCAACATCACCTTCAAAGATTTTACCATGTCGGAATGTGCGACTGGAGCCACCCCGTCCTTCATCATCCGCGCGGGCCTGAACTCGCTCTTGAAGTACAAGGTTATCCTTTGTTACAACCGGAGCCTTGAGAACTTCACGACTGAGAAGCTCCCAACCGTAATCTTCAAGATCACCTTCAAGATCTTCTTGAGTCATTTTATTCTGTTGCATAATCCTACGAGCGTAATTTTCAATCAAAGGTTTCACATAGTTATAAGTTGTTTGTAGTGGTTGCATCGAGACTACCAAACAACCGCCAACCATACGATGAGCCTCGCGAGTAAGAATACGATTGAAGTCAACCTTTTGATCATTCGGGATCAATTCGGGAGCACAAGCAGCCGGAATAACTGAAGGAGTTTCAAAGAAGCTCTCCAGATACAACCTTACTACTTTACTGGCCACTTCTTGCTTCCAGTTCTTGGGATCAAGGAAAACTTCGTCATACTCGTCATACTCCGAAATTTCATCATTTTCTTCGAGGAATTGAAGTAATGAGAAGAGTCGCCGGAAGTTGTGAAAGCGAGTCAAAAGGGGGTTCTCAATCAGATTATCGAGCACCATTTGCAACATTGAGGCGGCTTCTTGTTCATTCTTGATCGCTGCCAAATTCTCGGGCACATAATAGGTGTCGTTCGGGCGAATCAGATCACAACCTAGAGTGCTACTCAGATCTTTAATCTCGATAACGGGACTATCCGGGTATTCTTGGCGTGTTCGAATACGATCGTAAAACTCTCTGAAGTTCTCATAAGGAGGAAGAGTTCCTGAGACTAGAGCCGTTTGTTCAGGCGCATAGTTGAAGAGAATGTCAATCATCATGTAAACTCGGCGATCGTTGGGTTGATCGGCTCCAATCGTCGGTTCATCAAGAATCAGAACAAAATCACCGTGTTCAGACTCGAGGAAATGTTTGACATTCTCGTAATCGGTAATGACCAAATTGACCGAAGCTTTCTCACCAGGTTTAAGATCTTGTGCGATGTAGGGAGGATAGAGAAACCCCTTCTTCTGATAGAGAGCAAAGGGAACTTGTGTAGCCGCTGCCATCTGTGCAACATTGAGGCGAATAGCAAGACTCGCGCAGCAGAAAATGACCACCTTATCAATCGCCTTTTGAAAAAGATCAACGGCCAATTTGACAGTTGCAATCGTCTTACCAGCACCGAGTGATGCACGATTGAGCAGCAGAACAGGCTCATTCTTCATGAATGCATTGATCATCTTTTTCTGATTGGGGCGCAGGGCGTAGGAAGACTTACGCGGCAGAATATCAATGTAAGAAGGATTGGCCAGAAGATGAGAATAAAATTCGAGAGCATACATGATATCGAAATTAAGCTTTTCCAAGAATTGAGAACGGAACAAAAGAAAATCCTCTTTGAGGTTGACGTTGTTGATTTCATCAATGGGCAACTTGAGCAGACTCAAAGCAAGATCATAGAGCTTTTCTTGATTGGCTTCTGGTTGGCGAAGAAGTTGTGACGCTTCACGCATCAGATAAACAACACGGAACTCTACAGTGCTAGTTGGAACACTGCTACTTTGCAAGAAGTTCTTCAATTTATCATCAAAGAGACGTTCCGAGTTTTGGCGCCTAATACGATCAGCTGCACTTTCACCCTTCTTGCCACGAACCTTAGACTCGGGTTGTTCAATTTTAACAAGATCGGCATCGAGCCAACCCTTTTCAACCGCGACATTGTGAAGCTTCAGATACTCTTCAGGTGTCAAAGAGGGGTAGTATTTAACATCGGGAATCTCACCACGCAGGAAAGAAGCGAAAGCGGCCGTTTGGGGATTAGTCTTTGAGATCTGGGACCACAAATGAGAAGGAATTTCGCTATGGATCAGCGAAATACTCTCTTCTCCGCGCAGGTCGCGCTGCATGATGCTGTTCTTCACGCGTGTCTTCACCATTTTGAATCCGTTAAACAACAGATTAGCGTATATAATCCTTTTTAATTATTCTTTTTTAATTATGGAGGCAGTCTACAGAAAAAATCTATACACGTCTTCTATAATTGTTTATAGTATGAATATTTTTATATTTAAAGAAAATTTCCTTTAAATATAATGAAAATTTAACTAAAAAATTTACTAAAAAGACAAAGTATTAATAAAGGAATTAATACGTTAATAACATTATTAACAATTTGATAAATATCATTTGAAGTGTATTCCCACGGATAAAAGACATTGCATTGATTATCAAAATGGCATTCATTTGATATTACACCATTTAAAGCGTTTTCATAAGAAGTAAAACAGGGTCCTTGATACTTCACATTTTCACCACAACTTACCGTAGCATTCAACCAATAGCAATACTGAAAATTAGAGTTCAAATACAATTCTTTAGAGTGAATAATGGCGTATTCTTTGTTGGAAGGAAGAGGTGGTTTTTCTAAAGCGAAGTGAAATAAGGTGTTTGAAAGATCAAATGTAAAAATAGTAAAAGTTGATAAATTAATTAGAATAAAAATGATATAAGTTATCTTTTTGTTAAAGTTTTTAAACCAAATGATTATAAAACTAATCATTGTGCATACACTCAAAAGAGTGGCAATAAAGCCTACTTCAACGTGATAATAATAAGCTCCACTTTGACATTGATTAGTCAACATGATCTCATATTGAGTGTCTAAAGATGGAATCTCTTTAAGCTGAAGAAAACGTTCATGAACGTTGCATTCCATCAAAAGTAAAGGTTGAAAGCTCAACTTCTGCCAGACTTCATAGCAACCATTTTCTAATTGAGTCACTATTTGATCAATTAGAACTGTTTGAAAAGATCTACCATAACTAAAATTATAAAGTAACTTTGAAATAATTATAAGTAGAGTATTTAGAATTAATAAAGGAAATAATACATAAATCATCCGTATCACATCGGATTGCTTCTTTTTAGGTTCGACATAGGTCACCTCGAACTGCTCCATTTAGGAAACCTATTTTTTATTTAATGCAAACTATAGAATTATTTTTACAATTGTAAAAATATAATTATTTACTCGACTCCATATTCAAAAGCTTGACGCAATTTCGTCAATGACATGTCAGCGGGAATCTCTGGGAACGGAAAAATGGGTTCATTCAAAATTGCTTGATAGAGTTCATCATTTTGATCAATTTCTTTAATCTTTTCAATTAAAGCATCAATACTTGGGAAATCGCCCGCATGAATGAAAGCTTTCTCATTGAAGAAAAGTTTTGCCTCTTGACAACCCCAGTAAATTGGAATGGCTCCGGAGATGAAAGCGTTGAGTAATTTTTCAGTAACATAGCCATTAATATTATCGTTCTCAAAACATAATACAAATTTACTCTCTGCATAAAAATCGATTAAAGCAACATCCTTATGATCACCTGGAATTGTTCTGCCAATATTGTTATAAATTGGACCACCCGAGTCAACCTTTTTATACTCGTTTAATGCGTTGAAGACATCGAGTCGCATTTGAGGAAAGCCATTCGCAACAACAAAGGAACAGAAGCGACTCTTGGGCTTGTTCATGTTTAATTGTCGTTTCTCAGCCGCTCCTTCAATACCATGTTCCCAGAGTAGTAAAGGAATCCAAGTTGTGGCTTTGTCAATTCTTCTAACTGTATCAAAAACGAAATCGTATGCACTCGGGTCAAAATAACGACTAACTTCGCCATTAAATAAAACTTTGCGTTTGCAATTGAACATATAACTACTCGTATCAGGTGCGGTTGAAATCAGAATATCGGGGTTCATATTCGGCTTAACAATTTCATAGGGTTCAAAAAGTTTCATATCAGAACTGATAATTGTATTCACAAAGGCAATAGTCTTTTTACCTTGAGATTCTACCGGATTATGAACGAGCGAGCGCTGAAGACAAATTCTTTCACACTCATTTATTAATTCGGGGTTATTTACCAATTTAGAAGCAAACTGACGTCTAATGACATAAGCTAGGGGTTTAAAATCATCGGAGTAATCTTTCACAAAAAGATTATCAATTTTTACAATAGTGTGCTGTGAGGAGGTGCGCCCCACAAAAAAGATCTCCCATTTATAATTTAAGGCAGTGATTCGCTCAATTGAACGATGTAATTCTACTTGAGTATATACGGAAAGTTCTTGATCAACTTCTGAAATAAGAGCATGATCATGTAGTGAACTAAGAAAATTATTCAAAATTTCTTGCAAATTGTCACGGAGTAAATAAACCTTCATTTACAATATTAATTATTTATTTAAGTTGTAAGTTTGAAAACATATCATTAAAATCATTAATTCTAATTCCGTTGATGGCGAGGCTATTTAAAAGTTTTGGTGAAATGTTGTGTCCTTCAACAACACTTTTAACGTAACGAGTTACTAGATCCAAATCGTAAAAGTTGATTAATCTTCTAATGTATTCTGTTAAATAATTCGACTGATTAATTGTTAATAAATTGTTCTTTAAAACAGTAAATAATTCCATTTGGTAATGATACATTTCATAAGGTAATTCATTTATAAGATGAATCAGATTTTCTAAATTAAGCTCGATTATACGTAGTAGCTTATAAATAAAATAAGAATCATGATAACTCATGAACATTTTCAAATATGGAGCAGATGCTTTTATCTCCAATAAATACTCGAAGATATAATATGAATGTCTGAAATTAGTCTTCCGATTTAGCATAATTGCTTCTTCAATGTTATATTGTTCGAACGTTAAAAGATAGTGAAATTTATATGACATTTTTTGATAAATGTTAAGAAAAAGCCATCGTTTTTCTTTTACACTATAATTATAAAATTCTTGTAATATCTCTTGAGAATATATTTTAGTATTGATCAAATATTGAAAACTTACATCATCATTTTTAATGAATGCGTCAAGGAGCAATGATTCATCAGTCATTTTTTATTTCTTTAATTAAAGAAATAATATAATTAGAATACAAGCTGTTTAATCCATGAAGGGGCCTCAGCAATGATTCTACATTCACCATCTAAAGTATACCTGGAACCATTGGGGTGAATACTGTCAATCCAAACAACCTGACCCCCTGTCGTTTTAAGATCGAACGATCCACCGGTGGGTAGTTTATGCTTAATTAAATTGGCCGAATGAAAATATCTGAAGTAATAATGTTTTCCTCCTCCACCAGTGTTTACAGTCAATGTATTCATATTTCGGCCGTTCAAAAACTGCTTCCAATTATCCAGTTGATCCGCTTCAACATCGATAACGGTTAAATCAGAAATTGGGCCACAGAGGATACCTCGATTGAGATCGCGGGGCTTCTCAAAGAATCGATATGATTTCTCGTGATTCCACTTCTGCCAATCTCGCATGAAGGGCCTCTTCGAACCCTTCAAAAGTGGAATGACCACCAGGTTAAGATCTTTTGCAAGATCCATGATCTGAATCAATATTTTGTTATATGTTTAAAAAATTAGACAGACAGTCTATTAAATGATTTATTAAGTGTAACATACCATAATTAAATGGATGAAAGATATAACCGATTGATTCTTCTTAACGTAGAAAGGAAGAATTATGATAATTTAGTAGAACTACTACAAAATGGGCAACCTTATGAAATCACAATACGTAAAGTTTTTGATTATGCATTTGAGAATAAAATATGGCGTATTATGGATATTTTGAAGAAGTTTAAGATTCCCTGTTATTATATTAAACCTATATTTAAATACAATGAAGAAGATATTATTAAATTAGTTTCTAATTATAAAATTTTACTAACTGACACATTTTTATTTCTCTTATTTGAATTCATTTTATTCAAAACACCAAATAAAGATGTTGTTGAAAAATTCTTAGCACATCAAAACGAAAATTTTATTGATGATTATCTGAGGGTTAGAATTATATCAATTGAAGTTCTTGATCTAATACTTTATTATGTGCCCGAGATAATATTAATCCTCAATGAAGATAGATTATTAAATATCTTCTACAGTAATGTTATAATGACAAAATGGAATTCAAAATTTGATATCGTTTGTAAACGTTTACTTTCAATTTTTGGTTATCCATTTTTAGATAATTTTAAAATGACAATGAATAGTAGAGCAATTGATAATCTTTCTAAAGCGATTGGCCCTCATCTCGATTTTACTTCGAAATATTGTCGATAATATCAAATTTAAGTTTCATTTCATTTCTTTCTGAAATCGAAACATTATCTTTAAGTAGGGTTAGTTTCAATGCGTTATATTCATATTCTTCCCAAACACTCAGAGTTTCCGGAGCGAGTGGCTTAATCAGTTGATACATTTGTTCTGCAATATCTCGAGTCTCCTTTTGAGCTCCTGAATCTAATCTCAGATTAAGAAAGTTGAGAAGATTTCTAAGATCGAAACAAATTCTAAACTTAGTCATTGTAGCAAGGGGTAAACAAAAGCGCGCTACTTCAGGAGCAATTCCCTTATTCAATAAAAGCTGATACTCTTCGAAAAGATTTTCTATCTTTTGCTCAATGCGTAAAAAGTCATTCTTGACTTCTTCATTGGGTAGAACGATTGAAGATTGACGATTGTTTAATTTCTTGTTCTTTTCATAAATTTCTCTCAGGTTATCACCGCTATAGTCTCTCGATGGTTCCTGTTGGTTTTCAGTTAAACAAAAGCGAATTGCACCCTCATGTTGAGAGGGGCGAAAGAAGTCCTCTTTGTATGTGGTATAGCGAAGCGAGCGCTCATTAAACTTTGCTGAGCGATGACGAACGACATGATTCTTAACAAAGATGGGTGCTTCAATCTCAAAGGTGAAATTGGCGAACTCGAAGGGTGATAGATGACTATGTCGAAAAAGATAACGAATTAATCCTCTAACATCAGTTTGACGCGAATCAGTTGAAATGCGCGCTGTTGAGGCAATGAAACCATCAACATTTTCTGAAGGGAACGAACCTAAAAGTGTAACCCTGGACATTTCTTATAAATTTATAAGAAAAATATTTTTCAAAACAAAGTTACTCTTCACAATAATTCACTAAGGTGAACGGGTTGACTAGGTCTTCTCTGTATATATTGAAGAGGTGAAATCATAGACCCAGGATAATATTCAATACGCTTGAAGGGTAAATTCTTTACTCCAAAAATAGAATGTAAAGCGCTAGTCTTGCAGGCCATGCCATCAATTGTATCTTTATCTTCCTTACTCATATGAATATAATATTCAAAATTATACGGTGGTGTAACCGTCACTTCATAAATCTTATTCCCATCGGTTAAGTTGAAATAGTATCCATGATAGGTTCCAAATGATAATTTGGAGAACAGCGGCCTTTTGCCATGAATAAAATTGATACCCGTTTTTTCTTTAATATATTGCAGATGATTATGAAAATGATTGTGTGTTATATGCTCCGTTCCCTTTTCTCCAATAGGCATATTCTCAAAGTCCACCTCGGGTAATAAGTGTCTGATGTCCTCATAGGTGACTTCTGAAATAGTCTTATTGGAAAGAACCAAAACCTCAGCCGAGCCGAATTCATCCCCAATAATCAGAAGTGGAGTAGGGTTTCTAAAAGTATTAGCTCGACTATAATAATATGGTGGAATATTTTTAGAGGTGTAAAGAGTTTTTCTTAAACTCTTGATTGATTTATAAAACGTTTCTTCATTAGCTTCAAAAAAGACTTTATTAGGTGTGCACAGAGAAATAATCAGAGTTAACTTGACTGTGCTTTTCTTATAGGGAAACTTGAGGAAACGAGCTGAAGTAACATTGTTGTCTGTTCTGGGAACGTCAAAGGTGTCAAAATGTTTCTTCAAACTATTTCTAATGTTATTACTTTCGGGAGTATAAACTACATAATTAATTAAATTGGTTAAATCGTTGTAAAACCCAATCTCTCCATCGTCATAATAAGCAAATGCAAAATCAACTTCTAGATATATACCATACCATCCCTCCGGTGTTCTTGGGTATAATTTATCATAGACTTCAATTCTACCTGATTTAACAGAGATACTCTTGATTAAATCGCTGTTGAGCTGACGTTTTGCAATTGAAATACTCTTCCTCAATGATTCGATATTATTAAGAGGTGTTTTATCATCATTGAAATGTTTCATAAAATAAAAAACTGGGTTAAAATAATATCTCAAATTGCACCAAGTCATCGCAATTTGCGTATTTTGATATTTACTATAAAAACCTTCTTGATCCTTAAATTCTAGAATAATTCCCTGTAGAGTATTTCTGACAACACAATTACTAGGATAAACAACATTATCTTCAAAAGATATATTAACAGCAGGTTTAAAATCTTCAAAGTCATCAATTTTCTTTTTCTCAGTTGTTGATTTAGCTTTTCTTTCGGGCTCTGGCGTTGGTTCAGGCTCTGGCGTTGGTTCAGGCTCTGGCGTTGGTTCAGGCTCTGGCGTTGGTTCAGGCTCTGGCGTTGGTTCTACTTCACTTACATCAGCGATTCTTTTTATTCCTGTGATCTCGGGGTTATTAAAAAGAATCTCGTTGTTTCTAATTGTGGGTAGTTCTAGAAACCATCGAGCAATTTGATATGTATCATAACGATGTAGATGTAGAGCTCCTAAAATAGCCTCGATGACGTCTGCATAGTCCTTTTCATTCTTTGTATTGATGTATTTAGAAATGCCGATATCATGAGCTAATTTAATGAGATTTTTATTGCTGACAAATTGACTTTGTATACGAGTCATTTGATAAGCGTTCAAAGTAATATTATAAAAATCTAACATTAAATTTTTAACCACAATACCTAAGATCTCATCACCGAAAAATTCGAGTTCCTGATAATTCATCTTGACAATGCCGTATTTACGTAGACGACTAGTAATACTAACATTCTTCAAGGGGACTCGATTAAAGGCTAAAATGATCAAATCGAAATCAACATCTGGAAAGTGCTTTTTCAATTGTAAAAGCTCTTCTATCTCCTCAAGAGGGATCATGATTAAATTTAATTTGAAAGTTGGTGTATGATTATCTTTTTAAGACAGTCTAGCTAAGAATGTTGATAATTCCTTCATCAAGATTGAATGTTGAATCAAAGGATGGTAAAATGTCTTTTATCTTTTGCCATCTATAGATTAGATTGTGAAGCAGTTTTAAAACTTTATCTTTATCTTCAATCGTTAGCATAATTGCTAGCTGAGTTCTGATATATTTAATACTCTCTGTAGTAGTCATATATTTACTCTCAATGTATTCTCTATCAATATTGTGAAACCACTTATATTCATCAGTCGTCTTCCAAAAGTCATTCATATTAAATTCATCATTAATTGATTCTTTTATTTCGATATCATTTGAACTTTCCAATCGATCAATCTTTTTCAATGTATAAATATCTTTATTTTCATAGGCTTTTTGAATACGAATAAAGATTTCAGAACTACCCCCTTTATCTGGATGATGAATCAATATTAATTTTTTATAAAGAGGTCGTATATCTACTTCATCTTGATATGTTGTTTCGTTTTTAATATTCATTAACAATGTATCTTGATTGTATAAAATCTCGTAAAGAATATCATATTTGGTTTTCTCATATTTACCAATACTTTTTAAATATTCATGAAAAACTTGACGATACTTTAAAAATTCTTGATAACCACTCATTTAAAATAAATTCTAAAGATGTTAATATATAAATATTAGACACTCTGAATTTATGAATAATCATTCATAAACTATACAATTAATTCTCAATTGGAAACTCCGCTGGAATATTTTGAGCAATCTCAATCAAAGAAGCTCGATCGTAAAAGCAATAACCAGCTTTGAAATCAACCACGCCGATGTTGTGCTTAACGCACAAGTCATGTAGAGCCTTTTTCATCATTAGGCAAGGATCTTTACCCTGTGATCCTTTATACTTAGCAAGTGTATCTACATGTTTTAATAGAGCTTCAACAGAAAAGACACCCGAATCAAAAAGAATAAGAATAGCATGATCCACAAGATGTTTCCAGGAATTGATCCTTACTTTCAAATCTGCATACATGTTCTTGTAATAATTACAATACATTTTGAAATGCTCTTCTGCTTCCAAAACTTCTTCATCTGAAGCAATGATCAAGGTGTTCTCAATTTGATCAATTTTGATACAATGAAGGCGTTGAAGAAACCATTGATTCCTTTCTTCTCTGTTTTCGCCTGCAAGATGCTTTGTAAGAAAGGATGCAAAACTAGGGACCATTTCAAATATATTATGTTGATAAAATTTCTTATGTTTATTTATAATGAAAGGTAGAAAGATTCTTGCATTCTTTTTCATGATTGAGGGGCGTGTAACACGCAGAAAAGATTGAACCGTTTGATACTGTTGCAATCTCTCACAGCAAAGGAAAATTCCGTCCATCCAGGGAAAATCGATTCCCTCACGATAAATTCGAACGGATAGAAGAACGCCTCGCTCGGCTTCCTCAATCTCCTTTTCTTTACGACGGCGCTCATTTTGTGAGTCATTGGCTACCACAATATGACAACAGATGTCGTAATTGTTAATAATTTTTTGCAACTCAACCAAATCTTTTTCATACTGAGCAATGACGAGCAACTTAGTAACCAAGCGTTGATTGAAGAGGTCCATAATCATTTGGCCATCAACGGAAGTCGATTTTCCACTTGCACCATAACAAACTAATTCAAAATCACAGGAGCGCTGATTCTCCACGCTCCAAATGAGATCTCGCCTAACGACCGTTTTGAAATTGTTTTCAACTGATTTAAGAGGGGTGGCAGTGAAACCGATAAAATTAGTTGTGGTCATAGAATAAAAAAGAGACCAGCTATTGAAGTTATGCACTTCATCAAGAACAACGAGGGGGATTTTATCGTTTTCGAGATACTCAATGAGTCGATCAAAAGAGGTATAGGTGGTGAAAATAATTTTGGGACCTTTCTCACTCATGAACTTTCTCAATATATCGTAATCGGTTGAGTTGACGATGCCGTTACTTGATGAACTCGAAAAGCACAGTGTCAACGGATCATAATTTTCCATTCCCACGATGTGCTTGTAGAAGCGATTGACCGTTTGATTTTGAATAGTCAACAGAGGGAACGTCAGAATGACCAAATCATTCGGATGCTTCGTGTGATATTGAAGTGTCATCTCGATGAAGATGTTTGTCTTACCATAGCCACAGTATGCATCGAACAGTTGACGAGAACCTCTTTTATTTATTCTCTCCATTACTCTTTGTAGATCTCGTTTTTGATATGAGTATAAATCAAAACGGCTAACACTGGATTTTTGCAATTTTTGTAGAATGTGAACATAGCGTTCTTGCTCAGCTATTGTATAAATCTTGATGCTACGATTACGCGTCAAAATCTCATCAACATCATTAACAGTGCTCAGAATGATGAGACGATTCAAACGCGAATCTTTCTTTCGTAGCGCTATGAAATCTTTGAGAACATGAGTCAAGATTTTACGAGATAGATAAGTTTCTTCTGCTGGTAAACGAAAGGACAACCACAGGGAGAATTTGTCATCAGCTTCAAAAATAACACCTTCGGCTAGAAGATTTTCGAGAGCGAGCTTCTGGCGCAACAACAAAGGCAATTCTTCATAACGCCAAGCTTCACACTCATTCAACTCTTCAAGCATGGAGCGACAGAAAGCTGAATAATGATTCTCGCTCGGAAGCGAGTGAATCATTTGAGCAAAGGTCTGTTCAACCATTTTTGCACAGTTTTACACCGTAAAGAGCGTAAAAGGTTCATAATTTGATTATGTTTATACAAGTGTTTTTTATAGAGACAGTCTGTAGAAAATTTTTAAACAGACTATAATTCTTGATCACAGTGTGAAAAAAATATTTTCCAATTAGAAAATATTAAAAGGAATGTATAATTTTAAATATATCAGTTTTAAGCAATAGCTTTATTTTCATTCATAGAAGAGCTAAAAATAGTATCATCCATCATTAAAACTTGTGAATTTCTTAGCGTCATTACTTCATTCTCTATTTCATCGTTAATATAAGATACAGTATTCATAATCATAATAGCTAATGCAATAATGAACTGCACACTCAAAAGAACCAGAGTCCCAATGTAAATATAAGTCGAATATTGATCAAAGATTGTAATGATACTTTCTTTACAACCAATGGATACATCAGAAGGACAAGTTGTTCCGGGTTCATCGATAGGATTCAAAAAACCGCAACATTGAAAATGATATTGAATAAAATTCTTACTCATGTCTGAGAGTTGTTCAGACCAAATTCGCTGCAGAAATTCGTTTGTATAATCACGTAATAGAAAAACGATGATAACTACGGCAACTTGACAGCCTAACAATAATAATAAAACTGTGTAATAAATCCAAATACCTTTTCTAGATCTTTTAAGAATGGCTACAAACCCACTAATCGATATAATGATTGAAACCGTGGCAATACCGATGAAAGATGTTGCAACTGTAGGTGTCAAATCGTATTGTTCGCCTAAAAAGTAAACAAGAGTGCCTGCAACAAGAGCCGCGACCGAGACCAAAATGAAGAAAGCATTTGTGAACAATAAAAAGAATCTTATAAATTTTCGAAAGCTCATTTAAATATTAATTAATAATTATAAATGATTCGAATTAAAAGAGACGATCATGTGAATCTAATTGAGTATAAAAGATCTGAAATTCAATTACAAATAGTTAATGATCTATTAGATTTAAATGAGACTGAAGGCATTAAGCCTTGGCATCGTCACCTTTATGAATATTATCAAACTCATTTAAGAGAGTATGCTTTACTCTTGGCAATTAGTGATGATGTTTTAAGGAGTCAAATTTTTAACTCCTCCGATGTATATCGTAATATTTATTTGAGAGAGATTTATGATATTCTTAATGAATTACCACCAATTGATATTGATTTTTTAATATTTGGTAAAGATCTAACACATAAATTACAAGTTTATACTCATTATAATAATAAAGAACAAATGTTTATTTTACACAATGGAACACAAGTCGCCTATCTTCAAAGAACGGGTATTTATCTTATAGGAACTTAAAAGATGTTGTATTGATAATATTAATCAATACAAATTTTCTATCTAGAAGAACTTGATCGATTGTGTTCAATTCATCAAAGCGTAAAATAATATTGTTAAATAAATCCGTATAAAATGTTTCAGTATAATTCTTATTACCCATTAAATTAGAAGCTATTTCTAAACAACCTAAAAAATAACTAAACTTCTCGTTGTCTTTGATCTTCAATTTATTAAAAATGGTTTGTGCTAAATTCAGCACATGCTCTTCAAAGGTATCTTTCTCAAAGAAGATTTCAAATAGAGGTGTAAAAATATTAACTGACATTTTGATTGTTTCATTTACAATTGAAGTAGTTTTTAAGAGTTCAGAGGCACTCGATCTTTTAATTGGATCGTATTCGAGCATTGGAGTTAAGGTTTCAATTAATTCTGCCGGTGTATCCCGAATCCATCTTTTATGATAAAAATAATCTCTATTCAAATGCTTATATAAAATAAGATTACCCCTCAGATTATACGACTTCATATTGTGAAAGATAATAGCAGTTAAGGCCAGTGCACAAACATCAGCTTTACCGTCAAATGTTTCATAAATCATTGGTAAATCCGAATCGGAAGGTAAACACTCGGGCGGAGCCGTCAAGCGACAATAATCGATTTGTTCAGTTGAATGAATTCGAGCAACATCAAAATCAATTAGAGTATATAAATTTTCAATTGGATTATACATAATATTGTGAGGTTTAATATCTCGATGTTCAAGATTACATTCAGCTAAACGTTTAAGCGCTTTTAAAAGGTGATTTAACATGACATCAATTTGATTTAAATTCATCGGCACGGGTATTTGAAGTAAAAAGGGGAATATAATTTGAAAAGATAAGTTAGGTTTATAGGCCACATTGATAAAATTAATAATTGATGGAGTTTTAACTTCGTGTATCTTACGAAGAACTGAGATCTCTCTTAGGCCATGATGAAAGGTTAAATCCTTTTCATAACGTTCGGGTATTAGTTTACGCTTCATTTTTATTTATTCTACATTTGATCAAATGCAGAAAATTTAAAGTGTGTCTTTGAAATAAAGTATTATGGCAGATTTAATTGATACTTCATTTTAATCGCGATGTCAATACTTGCTTGTTCATAATCGTGAAAATTTCTCCACATTAATTTAATAATATGACGTCTTGGGTTACCTTCGATGTATTTGTAAAAAGCTGTAATAAATACATCTTCATCAAAAATATTATCTGCTTTAAAGAATAACTCTAATAAATCTATATTTTCTGATTCAGCAGCTGCTAGAACAATTGCCGCTTGTGAAGGAACCGTCAAATTGGGTATCCAATCCAAAATCAGATCGTATACTGAGGGATCTCCATTCTTGACAAAAAGCCTCAATACTGCCGCTCGTTGAGAATCACTTTTACGTTTCAATTGTTCTTCAATATCGACGAAATCTTGTCTTCTTACCGCTTCTTCAATATCTTCTACAGTAATCGAGCACGCGCAACTCATTTATAAGTGTTTATTTTACTTTTTAAATGGGTGCAAGTTATTCACAGTCAACATCAGAAGCGATCCAACAAACAAAATTTGATCAGTCGCAAGTATCACAAAATGCTTGTAGAACTAACGTAGTCAATGGTCTTCAAAACATTACTCAGGAATTTACAAATGTTAGAATTGAAGGAGATCTTGAATTTGCACAAGCTGCAACAGTAGATGTTAATTGTGTTTTTGAAAATAATCTTACAGGTGTAGCTAATTTAATTCTAGATGCATACTCATCAAATGAAGCTAACTCTGATAAACAACGTGGTTTAGTAGGATTACTCAATCTATACAACTTTGAAATTACCGATAGCACCACTGTGCAAGATGTTGAAATTATTCTTCGTCAGGTTATGGAAAATACCTGTCAAACTACCATAGATAACAATATTAATAATATTAATCAAATATTCACCGGAACTTACATCGGAGGTGATCTTAGTTATACACAAGATGCCAATGCTCAAGGCTCCTGTATTGTAAGTAATCTAGCAAAACTTGAAACACAATTAAAACAAGAAATTGAACAAAATAATCAATCTGGCAAAGCTCGTAATTTTTTAAAGTATTTAGCCATTGCAGGAGTTATCTTTATTGTCGTGATGGTTCTCTTTTCTTTACTTTTTAGTTGGAGTAAGAAAAAGAAACAAGGTGAATCTAATTGCACTGAAACACCCGATGCTTGCAAAACTAAAATCGGCCCTGAATTGGAGACTTGTCTTCGTGCTCTACCAGCACCTGATAAACCCTTCTGTGCTTTACAAGCTCCCCCAACAGCTCCAGCACCTGCTCCAATTGAAACGGAAAGTATGGAAGAAGAAATTTAAATCATGGGTATACCAGTGCACCAACATACCAATGAATAACGTGTTCCTTTGGTAATTTCAGTTACTTTATGCATCATATAGGAAGGAAAGATAATTGCCGAACCCTTTTCTTTGATTATGTCGATGGGTTCTTTGACCGTTAAGATTTGCAAAGTTCCACCTTCATATTCGGAAGGATCCGAGAGCTGCACTGTTAAACTAAGACGTCGATATGGACTATTAGATCCACTATCCATATGATAATGATAATAACCTTCTCCTTCATTGTATTCGGTGAACTGAATATTTTCAGTTAGACCAATTAAATTAAATCCATAATAAGATTTATTAATATTTACAAAGACTTCTGAAACTTTACGATATAACCAATGAGTCAATCCATTATTAGGAATCCATCGAACATGACTGTTTCTAATGGCAGTTTGAATATCACGACTGCCAACCGTGCCGGTCTCACAAGGAAGAGATAGAGCATAGTTCATAATTTCTTTAATTTCTGCATCACTGAATAATTTGATTGTAAAGTATTTATCTAAAGGAGGTGCTCTTGGCTGATTGGTGCGGAAATACTTAATCGTATCAAAAGGTCCAATATCAAAGGGCACTTCGGCAACCTTGGGCACTTCGGCAACCTTGGGCACTTCGGCAACCTTGGGCACTTCGGCAACCTTG
>ERZ778028.1825-NODE-1825-length-19043-cov-14.232779_pt1 | contig 19043 bp, 23 predicted proteins | sample MGYA00375758_ERZ778028 | MGnify/ENA primary metagenome ERZ778028 (study PRJEB29350, sample SAMN05389828) | bioreactor metagenome | isolation source: Thiocyanate bioreactor | place: South Africa: University of Cape Town | collected 2014-03-17 ... | reverse complement strand
AGATAAAAGAGCAACCATGCGCGGATAACGATGCCAAAAGTCACGGAAATGCTTTGAAGCAGATTTGAACGCGAAACCGCAGGCCTTTTGCCCCGCTCGAACCGCGATCAAAAACGGTTCGTCCGCCGCCGACGCGATTTTCCCAAAAACGAGAACCCTGGCAGGGGCGGAGCGATCGTGCCTGGGTTTTCTAGACTCGTTTGTTTTGGTTACATTTCTCTGATACCCATCTCTGTGAATTCTCACCAATAATGCATTCGTTGTATCTCAACGTTTCAAATGCTGTTGATCCAGAGAAAAACCCAATAAACCGCGCGATGAAGTGTTTTGCAGTATTGCGGCTTATTCCATTCGACTCCAACGTTGAGATACAAGCCAGACATAAATCCCATTGGACTCTTTCGGCTCATGTGCGTTGTTAACAACAAATGCACCGCAAACACATGGAGAATCGTACACAGAGCACGCACTCGATGACTGCAACCACGTTCATCTCGCGTTTGTCGGGCAAGTAGAGCTGGTGGAGTGGCTTTGCCGGCCCAATCCACTGACCGTTGCTTCGAAATACGCGAAGCAGAGACGGAATCAGCAGGTGTCCGCACGGCTCCGATGAAGCCAGAAGCCTGAGGCCGCTTGGGCGTGTCTTGAACAGTTTGGCTATGAAGAAGTGAGGGCTCACTCTGCGACGAACCCGTTGCGTCGCCCGGCTGCAGGCCGACTCGGCGTTGGCCAGACGCGTTCCGTTCTTTGCAACACGCTGCCGTTCAGTCGCGTTTTTGTGGCTCGTGAGCATGCCGGCTGTGTCTGTCTTATGCACAGGGCGATGGTAGATCATGGGGTACCTTGGCATACTCGGCTTTCATCCCAAACTCAACCCTTTCTCGCTCGCTTCGAGGCGGTCTGGCCCGCTACGACGTCCGGCTCAGTCGCACGGTGCCGCTTGCGCGTGGTCAGTCGATCTCGCTCGTGCTCCTGCCATTTCTTGAGCACGTCCGGGTACTCGTCACGCATCAGCTGCTCGTGCTCCAAGCTCGTCTCCGACCGGCCTTGCCACTGCACCTCGAAGTACAGCTGCGGCTCCTCAGCAGCGGCTTTGGATTTGCCGGCTGGACGAGGTCGGGCTCGTTGCGAGACAATGCGTTCGGGACGCCGAGCCAGGCCGTACTCGTACGTCTGCTTGGTGCACCACTGGTCAAAGAAGGCCGCGGGCTCCCAGGTCCGCTCGGCGGCGCTGTAGCCCAGCCAGTGGATCAGGTAGAAGTCTTGCCAGCCCACCGTCTTCTTGGCAATGATGCGGTCGGGCAGGTACTCGGTGTCGTCCACCGCCGGCGACCGCACACCTTCGCCGTCCGAGCCATCATCGTCACCGGACGAGTAGGAGCCCTCGGAGTCCTCCGAGTCGGAATCCGACGCGCGGAGCTTCACGGGCCTTCTGGCCGGCCGCGCTTGCTTGCGCTCTTCTGCAGGCGGAGCCGAATCAGCAGCCACGTCGTCGAGGCCCTCTCCCAAGTCCATGCTGGCGCTGGGAGAAGCGGCAGATTCCTCGTCTTCGTCCGAGTCGATGTTCTCCGAGAGGCCTGCGGCCGCAGCAGCAGCTGCCGCCACCGAAGCCTTCTCCTCAGCCGGACGCCACTGCGCGTACGAGTCACAAAAGTCGACGAGCACGCGCAGCTTGGCCTCGCTCGCGGCGTCCTTGTCGTAGTGCGAGTTGGCAATGGCCAGCGAGTGCGTCTGGTACTCGGCCGCCGACAGCTTCATCTCCTCGAGAAACGGCGAGTCACGCGCGTCGTACGGCACGCCATTGAGCCACGTGACAAAGATGGAGCGAGCCAGCGAGGCACTGGGAGCCTTCTTCTTGTCACCGCTGTGCTTGGCAAACGTGGCCTTGACAAAATGCGTCCAGGAGCCTGTGGAAACGCGCATCACCATCAGTGCTGGTTACCAAGGAGAGATCAGAGAGCACTCAGCAAAGGACGTACTGGTGGAGTACGGCTCGCCGTGAGAGTTGACAAACACCCAGTCGCTGGTGCGCTGCTTGCGGAGCTTGTCCAGGAACGGCGTCATCGACTTGGGCAGCGGAAGAACGGCCCGGCGGTAGTGCTTGACCGTCTTGTGCTGACTTGCCGGAGCGTCCGGGTTGTTCTTGAGATCGATCACGTAGCGCGACGGATCGGCACGCTTCTTGACCAGCGTCGTGCGCCACTGCAGCAGCCGAACGATGCTGCAGCGCGGTGGCGGCGCGATCGTGTAGAACATCAGGCAGACGAGCGACTTGAGCAGGCGCAGCGCCGCCTTGGGCAAGGACGCTTTCTTCCCGTCTTCGTCGCTGCCGTCACCGCCAGCCTTGACTTCGGCTTTGAGGAAGGCGGCCTCGCACGCCCGCCGCACCTGCTGGCACTCGGGCCAGGACAGCCACTGCGCATGCAGGGGCTTCTGCAACGCCTCGGCCTTGGCCTTGGCGTTGGTCTGCGCGCGGACGCGACGAAGACCGGCGAGAACAAACTCGGAATCGACACGGTCGGTGCCAAACGACACGTCGGCAAGCGGGTTGTCGACGAAATAGAACTTGGCCAGCACGACGAGCGAGTTGAGGTAGTTGGCGATCGACGAGAACATGAGGCCGCGCGAGCCGTGCAGGTAGTGCAGGAAGTCCATGACGTAGGCCTCGATATGCTTGCTGCCAAACACGGACATGTCGAACGCCGCGGGCTTCAGCCGGTGCCGCTTGGTCGAGTGGCAGACGAAGCCGCCAAAGAGCAGGAAGACGCGGATGTTGTTGCCCACGGTGCGCGGCGTGACTTGGGTGGGGTCGCGGTGCCAGTTCCAGATCTCTTGCCGGTACTCGGAGAAGCGCTGGCACTGCTCCTGCAGCAGCACCGACACCTGGTCGGGCTTGAGACCGTACTCGCGCAGCACCGAGTACTCCTCCATGACAGGGTGCCACAGCGCGAAATTGTCGACGAGGCTGCTCAGCGTCTGCTCAACGTTGGCCGCTTCGGCTTGGTCCTCGTCCTCCAACCGGGCAAGCGCAGCCAACGTGGACGGGTTCGTCAGGTCAATCACAGGAATGCCGCCTTGCGCGAACCACGACACGGGCACGGGCTTCGGCTCGAGCTTGACCTTGATTTCCTCCTTGTTTTCTTCAGGAAGACGAGGGGCAACAACAGCAGCGGCAACAGCACCACCCAGGCCACCCACGCCCAGACCCAGAGCAAGCCCGAGTCCAGGAGCGGCCGCAGCCGCAGCCGCAGCCGCACCACCGCCAACAAAGGCATGCACGGCAGCGACCGTCTCCGCATCGACCTTGGCCGGGCTGAGTGCCGCCAGAAGCTTGGCCACCAGCGGCAACGGGTACAGGCTGAACTTGTCGCCTTTGCGGGCATTGAGGCTATCGACCGTGCCATCGACCTTGTCCTTGACCACGGCAAACGTGCTGAGCAACCGCGCAAAGCACGCCGCCGGGCAGTCGGAGCGCTTCAGACACACCACCGAGGCAGCCTCGGCCGTCGAGCAATGGCGCGAAACGGACTGGGCCACGGCTCGCGTCGTGACGCGCAGCACGCGAGCCAGCGACACGGTGAAGCAGTACCACGCCTTGGACTCGTCGTGGTCCCGCTCAAACTGAAAGGCATAGAGGCCGTGCAGGGCCTCGATCGCAAACGGCTGCGAGAAGAGACACACAACGAGTTGAATGTCTTTCTGCGATCACAGCAAGGAAGCAAGCCAGCGAACACAGCAAGAAGAACAGCAGCACAGACCTCTTTGCTGCCGGCCATACTTGCGTTGAAAAGACGCGGATTCGAGATTTGTGCTTCAGGATTGTGGCAGAAAATGCCCAAAACTCCGGTCCGGAACACAAGTCAGCGATGGCAGGTCGAATCCGGGCAGAAGCAAACGCTCTTGTCCACAGCGCGCTTGCCGTATTCGTAGCGGGTCCAGAGGCGCTCGCCAGCAGCAAACACGTGCGCGCCGTCGCGAGTCTTGAGCCAGACCTCGCCTCGATCGGCATCGCACTCCCACTGCAGATACGTCCTGGCAAACGAGCAGCGTTCGTTGACCAGCGACAACGGGCCCGTCAGAATGTAGAACTTGCCGTGCGCAACAAACAAACTCGGGTAGCCGCCTGCCAACAGGGCCTCGTAGTCAGCCTCCGCAATCTCAAACAATTGACCCGAGAGCCCTGCGTCGCGCAGAAACCCGTCACGACAACCACGTTCAGCTTTCGCGTCTTGGCGCACGGCCAGGCCGAACCCAACCTTTTCCTCGACGACCATCAACGCGCTCGAGGTCGCAAAGAGCATCTGATACCAGCGCCAAAACTGCTCCACAGCAACAAAGTACTTGCGAGGCCGCCGCCCTTTGACCATGCCTTTCCCGGCGCCGTTGTACGCTTTCGGCAAGTGAAACGCAAGGTTCACCGAACGCGCCCACTTGTCAAATTCGGGCTTCGAGCAGAAAGTGCCCTTGGCCATGTCCGCGAAATGCTCGGCGATCACCACGCGATAGAAGCAGGTCCAGAGAGTCACCCTCGCGTCAACGCCTTTCGCCGCTCGGATCCAGCGCAAGTCTGCAGCGGCCTTGACTCCTTCTTCGGTCATGCCGCGCCTGGAACCGCAAGCCGTGGCCAGAAATCAACAAGATGCAAACCATGAAACATTGCACCTTTGTGAATGAAATCCGGCATACAAGTGCACCATGTGTCAAACACCCTCGACACAACCACGCCCTGTCACACCTTACGCCCACGGATGGCTGCAAACCAGCACGGATTGGTCCGCAAAGCCATCAGCAACGAATGCCGATTCCAGACGGTTGGCTCCAAACGCACACTCGTCGTCTCACGCCTTGCAATATCGTCTGTATATGCAGATGTATGCCCATTTTCAGCCAGAACCTGCTGGCAGTTTTGGAGATCCCGAGCAGGTCACGCAACTGTTTTGAGTCCTGCCACGGTGCTTTCGTGGGTCATCCGTGTACGGTTTCCTTGCTATGCAGTGGTGTCATGCTATTACATCCCATTCTATGACTGTGTGAGCCGTCGTCGATCCGTTTTCCTGGATTTGCTCATCCTCGATTGTCCTAGGATCAGGCTCTCTCAGGACGACTTGTGGCATCCCGTGTCCGGGCAAAAGCACTGATCCTTGGCGACCGACAGCTTGCCGAACTCGTACCGTGTCCAGAGCCGCTCGCCCGCGGCAAACACATGCCCCTTGTCGCGCGTCTTGAGCCAGACCTCGTTCGCGTCCAGGTTGCTGCCCCACTGCAGGTAGATCTTGGCCAGTGAACACCGCTCGTTCACCAGCGACAAGGGTCCAGCGAGAATGTAGTGCTTGCCGTGGGCGACAAACAAGCTCGGATAGCCGGCATCACGCAGAGACTCGTTTCCGGTCAAGCTCAAACAGCTCTCCGGACAGGCCGTGCTCGCGCAGGAAACTGCGTCCACCACGCTCGGCCTTGACCTCGTGGCGCACAGCGAGTCCGAAACCGCACGTTTCTTCGACGACGACCGAGGACGAGGCAAACAGGACCTGGGTACCAGTGCCAGAACTGGGTCAGCGCCACAAAGTACTTGCGAGGACTCTTGCGACCAAACGGCGATTGCGTGTTGTTGCCGCGGCGGCCAACCCCGTAGCCGCGAGGCAAGTAAAACGCCAGGTTGGCCAAACGGGCCCACTGGGCAAAGTCCCGCTTGGACCGAAAATCGCTCTTGACCATGTCCGCATGGTGAATGCCAATCACAACGCGGTAGAAGCAGGCCCACATCGAGATGCGAGCGTCCACCCCTTTTGCGGCACGAACCCAGCGCAAATCCACAACGGCGCCCGAATTCTCGTCGTTGCGCTCACCCGCGGGGTCCACTTTCGTCTCGGTGGCGACAGGAATCTCGGTCATGGACGTGGCGACCGCCGCAGTAGCCAAGGAAAGCGAGTTGCCGCTCGTCAGCGATAACTGACGTGAGAGAGACAAAACAAGACAGAGACTCCTTTCAGCGCAGGTGCACAAGGTTCAATGCGTCAAACGCTGGTGCAAAATACCTTCTGGATCAACCAGAACGCAGGCAATCGATAACTGCGTCTGGTGCAAAGCCTGGTTGTGCGCGTCATTTCCACAATACAATTCCCGTTTGAGCGCACACTGACTACGGAGCGTGATCCACTCCGCGAACATGCTTTTGCGCATACCCAGTGGTCTCCGCGACGATGTTCCACACTCTGCACGGCGAAGATCAGTACGTCTTGGCCCAGAAGAGACCACAGCGGCAACTCAGTTCCATCGCTCTGGGCAACGTCCCACGGGGACGCCCGACAGAGAGTCTGTCTGGGCAGCATACCAGCGCGGGGTGTAAGGCGCAGAGCTTGCTGCTGAGCTTCTGCAAACAGTAGATCGGGCAAAAGAAGGAGCCAAGAGAACTAGACGAGCCCCAAACAGACAGGATGACGAAACTACTCAAGCACACCTGGTAACTTGCATACTCCGGCAAACTGACTGCAATCGGCGCCAGGACACCGCAAAGCGGCGCTGCATGCACCGGCCCCATTGGCGAGCGATCTTGCAGCAGCAGGCTGTAGGTGCCTGCCTATCACAAGTGTTGGTTGAAGAGATGCAGCCGATCGACGCAACAATCGCGGGTTACGGCATATTCGACGATTTCGCGTTTCTGACTGCATTTCTCGTTGTTCACGTTGATCTGAAGCACTCCAATAGCAGAACAACCTCAAGAATTGGCAAGAACATCGATTCCAGACCTGCGGTCTGTGACGTTGGTCTCTTCCCGGCTTTTGCTTGCTCGAGACTGCGGAGTGTCTCGTCGTCTTTGCCTGGCGATGTTGCATGCGCCGGATGTGTCGGCCTCGGCGTCCTTCTCTGCAACAGCGCAACGGCGTAAAAGAAAGCCACGGTTTGCACTCGGGAACGCGCCACACGGCCAACTTCCAGTAACACAACTGCTCGGTGCCAGGCTGAGTGGGCCCGGAGCCGCCAGATGATCGAGGATTTGGACGAGTCCTCTCTGCTTCAAAACGCTCGCTTTCGGCGACCAGAGCCGCAGCCTCTGGCGAACGACCACGATGCTGCGAGCGCGCTGCTTCATCTGCTGCTTGTCACGGCCGCTGGTCAGCGAAGGGCGCTCCGAGCCTGTCTGCGCGCAGACAAACTGCATTTACGTGACCTGGGCGGACTGCACGTTGCATTTCACAAGGACTTACCGTGCCGTGGAACCGAGTTGAACGTCAAATTCTGTTCGGGAACGTTCCCTGGCGCCGAACAGTCAGCGACCCGATTTTTTGGGCCGTCTCGGACGCTTTGGTCGCCCAGGTTCAACGTTGTCGACCTCCTCAATGCCATCAGCACGCGTTGTGCGTTCAGAACAGCACGGCTCGCACTCGCTGCGCCGGTGACTGACTGGTGTTGTCTGAGGCCAACTTTGACGTGCGAATGTGTTGCTGCATGGTTGTAGATTGCATCGGAAGGTGCGCGCTCTTGCCTGGATGCTTCTGGTGACGATGTCGCTGCTGCTACCTCAACTGTGCGACGCCGAAAACCCTTCGGTTGTGTGGACGGTGAGGCTCGCTCTGTGTGCCGGAAGCCCTCACTGATCATTGCATGTGGCCTTTGTTGCTTCAGTGGGTTGCTGGCTCAACTGCCGGTAACCCCGGCCGAAACCTGGGCGTTCGAGGCGTTCCCAGTGCTCTGACGTCTCCCGGCAGCATTGGCGCCGTTGCTCCGGGTGGTCTGGGCGTGGGCAAGGACGGCCAGCTCTGGCTTGCATCAGCAACTGAGAGCCTTGTGTTTTCTTGGAACCCGGCCTCTGGAAACTGGACATGGCGAGTCGTTTCTGTGCGTCTATCGCGTTCGTGATCGGTTGGTGTGTGTGTGTGTGTGTGTGTGTGTGTGTGTGTGTGTGTGTGTGTGTGATGCAGGCACGGCGGCTCTACGGCATCCTCTGGCATCTGGGGTTCGCGGCTCAACGGCACCCAAAGCACACGCCCTTGTAAGAGATCAGGATGATTGGGGTGACGTTGTTTGACCTTGTCGCAGCCAGCCGCACCAATCCAGCAGTAGCTGTCGATCGCCTCACTGGTTATGTTTGGGTGTACGGCGGCGCGGGCAACGACGCAACCGAGCAAAACGGAATCATGTCCGATTTGTGGCGATTTGATCCTGCAACTGGCATGTATTCGTGGATGTCCGGAAGCACGCTACGGAATATGGGCCCCGTGGCTGGCGGACTGGGCGTCTTTGTACGTGAGCTGAGCGCTCTTCTTGTCACGCGTGTTCATGCATCCTTGTGCAGGGCCCCGCTTTCCACCCAGGTGGCCGCAGCACCATGCCAATGGTCAAAGACTCCACCGACGGACTGTGGTTGATATTTGGCGACCTGTACCCGGGAGGCACTTTGTTGCGCTTCCCACGGCTGCCACGGCTGTGCAATTCGTTCTGATCACGATGCGTGCTGAGCAGGGCAATCACTTCGGCTCAACGACGTGTGGAGCTACAACACGACAAGCAACATGTGGGCGCTCATGAAGGGCAGCGCCACTTCAACGCTACCCAGCAACGTCGGCCAAATTGGCGTTCCTGTACGGATCCATCCCCTCTAGTGCCATTTGTTCTGACCGAGCGACCTTGCTCAGGATGCCGCGAACATGCCGGCCATGCGCTGGTACCATTCAGCCTGCGTGGACTCCGAGGACAACATCTTTGTGTTTGGCGGATACGTACCATCGGCTGCGCTTACTTCAAGCGAGCTGTGGCGATTCGCGACTCGAGCAGGCAGGGCTGACCGGCTCATGTGGACCCTGCTGGCCGGCACCACCGATTCCTTGGTGAGGGTCTATTCTCTTCGCGGTCAGTGAATCTCTCAACTGCTCCGGACCTTGGACAGCGGGCTGCGGGTGTGTACGGCGTTCGCGGCGTACCAGCCGTTGCAAACTTCCCCGCAGCTCGAGAGTACTCGGCGATTTCAGCAGACAAGAACGATGATCTTCTTGTGGTTGGTGAGCGCGTGTTCATGGCTCTCCTGTTCAAGCGGTTTGCCTGCGTGCCGTAGGAGGAGACGTGGGTACAAATGCACAGCTTGCTGACCAGTGGAGGTTCATCACCACGACCGGAGTCTGGGTTTGGGTCGGTACCACGCGCACCACCACTCTTTCCGTTTCACACTTGTTGTGTTGCTTTTGCAGGTGGGCGGCAGTTCACAGGCTGGCACATCCGACGCCTGGCCGGTGTATGGAACCCGATCCCTTACGTCTTCGTCCAATCGGATTGGTGGCCGGCAAATGGAGGGCTTGGCAATGGACCTCCGAACCAACACCGCGTATGTCGTTGGGGGAGCGGGGTACTTGGCAACCGGGGCCTGTGAGAATGCTCTCGCGCAGCCGTTGCGCGGCCGTGCCGTTTCTCACTGCATGTTGCCGCGTCGCAGCTTCGGTCCTGAGCGACGTCTGGCGGTACTCTGGATCCGGGGCGTGCAGCTCTCAGCCGTGCGACCCTCGTGCAATCTGCGTCGGTAGGCACTTCCGCATCATTGTTCGTGTTTGCGTGCTGATTGCATTGTTTCTGCTCAGAAACGGACAACAACCACGAGTGCTCGCAGTTTCCGCTGCCAAACTCCATCTCGTTGCTGTCGGGCTCGGGCACGCGGCTCCCCGATGGCTCCGTGGTAACTACCTGTCACAACGCCCCCCAGAGTCTGAGTCTCTGGCTATGCCTACACCTCGTTCTCCGCTTCAGGTTCTTGGGGACACGCGGGGCGGGCAGGTGGTGCAGCTCCTACTGCGCAAAGGCAACACGACCATCTCGCGCGTCGTGTACGGTGGCCTGTCGGTCGGCGGCGTGCAACGATTCGCCTGTGCCTCCTTCCAAGTGCTGCCTCTGAACGCTACGGTTGACCGGCTTCTCTGCACCGTGCCTCCTGGTGTTGGCGTCAACCTCCGCTTTACGCTCGTCGTCTGCGCCAGCGGACTGTACGGTTGCTACCCGGTCGCTGACTCGGGCACCGTCCTGTTCCGGTACCCGGCTCCGTTGCTGACTCCCGGCACGCTGCGCTACACAGCCACTCCGACCCTCATGACCCGCGCTCTGGGTGCGTCCAACTCCCTGCCGATGTCTGTCTCGTTTGACGGCGCCAACTTCTTCACGGCCGCTCCGGACCTGCTGTCGATTCGTTACGGCTCGCCTGGAGGCAACCCGCTGCAGTACTCGTGCACGCCCGACCTGGCCCGTTCCTCGTACACCACGGTGACCTGCACGACGCAGTCCGACTCGCAAGGCCTCGGCCTCGTGTTCACCGTCACGCTGGCCGCTGCGACCGCCACGGGCACCGACACGCTCAACTACGCCACCGAACAGCCGTTCATCACCAGCATCCACGGCTGCGGCACCGAAAAGGGCAACGCCACGTCCGGCTGCCCGACTCGTGGCCAGGTGCCCGTCGTGTTGCGAGGTCACCGGTTCTTCGAGCCGCTCACGGTGCTCGTCAACGGTGTCGAGTGCCTGCTCAATCGGCCCACGAGCGCCACGCGAGTGAACTGCACCCTTCCCGCCGGCGCCGGCAGCGACCAGCCCGTGGTGCTGGTTTCGGCTTCGTTCTTCTCTCCGCTCACCAAGCTGCTGTCGTACGCCAAGCCGGCCATCACCGCCTTGTCCTCGCCGGCGTCCACGTGCCAGCAGCAAGCTCCCGGTTCTCCCAGCACCCTTGTCAACTGCCCACGCCTCGGGTACACGCTGCCTTGTTGTATTGTGCTCAGAATTGGCCGTTGTTGTCGTCAACTCTTCGCTTGCTCTCTCTTGTGCAGAAACGTCACCCTGACCATCACGGGCTCTTCGTTTGGATCTGCTGGGGCCCTTGTCTTTGTCGGGACCAGCCAGTGTTCTCCTGTTTGGCACGATCCTGACGCGCCGCAATCCATCCTTCGATGCCGTCTGCCCGCTGGCAAAGGCCAGGGTGTTCCCGTCCAGGTCTTCCAAAAGAATGGAGAGCTGTCGCTTGACGACGCCAGCATCAGCTACGTCCAGTGCCCTGCAGGTACGTCCGTTTGAGGGGTGCAACGTGCAGGCAGGCGCCAACCCTGCCGTGACTTGTGGATCTTTCTCTGCTCGGCTCGTGAAACAGGGCGATTCGATAACGGCGTCACGTGTGTTGACTGCGGCTTCGGGCGCTATTCGGCGCTTCCGTCCCTCTCGGCCTGCAGTGACTGTGCCCCGGGCAAGTTCGCAAACGTCTCCCGCAGCACGACCTGCACCGAATGCCCTTCTGGCATGTACCGCCTTGAGACCGGAGCGTCGTACTGCCGTGTGTGCGCCCCAGGCAAGGCGCAGCCGCTGCCCGGCCGGTCCGACTGCCCTCTGTGCTCGGTATCGCTAGTTCCTTTGCCCTCCGTTCGGCTCATAGTGTGCATCGTCTTGCAGCTCGGCAAGGCTGCCGCCACAGCCGCGGCGACCGTCTGCTTGGACTGCACGGCAGGCCGAGTTGCCACCACCGAAGGACGCAGCACTTGTGATTCCTGCGTTCCAGGTCTGGTCTTCTGGTCCTTGTCCGCCCTTACCTCAACGGCGAAGACGTTGTGCAACAGGATCCTACGCATTTGGAGCGACCATCTGCCGTGCCTGTGGCGTGGGCCAGCACAACAACAAGTCCAGCTCTACGACCTGCACCTCCTGCGCAGCGGGCTCGTTCTCTCCGGGCGGCGTGATCCCCGACTGCCTCTTGTGCCAACCGGGCGAGTTTTCCGGGGCAGCGGGAGCCAGTGCGTGCTCTTCGTGTGCCCTGGGAAGCTACGCTGACAGCCCTGGGTCAACCTCGTGCGTCGCCTGCTCGGCGGGCCGATTCCTTGTTCATCCTCGCGTCGCGTGCGAACCTTGCCGGCCCGGGTCCTTCTCCCGACCCGCTTCTACGTCGTGCACCGTGTGCGCCGCTGGCAAAATCGACAATTCCTCCCTTCATGATCAAGGTGCCGGTTGTTCGCTTGGTGGTTGCGCCGATCTCAACAGTGTTTTGCCCAGATTGCGTCAATTGTCCTCCTGGCTCCTTTTCGGATCGCTCGGTACGAGACAACAACGGCATTGTTGTGTGGTCGTACCGGAATGCTCATGAAAGCTGCGGGTGACAGGGACAAACCTCGTGCCAGCTGTGCCCGCCGTCCACATTCGCCTCTGCGACTGGATCCACCGTTTGTGTGGACTGCGCGCCGACCGCGTACGCCGCTCGCCCGGGCTCGGTTGTGTGCAATGCATGCCCTGCTGCCTCTCAACGCCAAGGTTCCGCCTGCGTGTGCGACGAAGGTGACACCCCTTCCTCGTCATCGTCTGCGCTTGCGCGAATCACATGTCGGTCATCTTGTCAGCATACTATGCTCAAGTCACGGGTCCGTCCACGTTCAAATGCGCCAAGTGCCCGAGCGAGGCGGTCACGTGCCTTGACGGTCGCGTGATCAACCCGGCCGATACTTGGTCCGCAAGACAGACGCTGTGTCTCTCGCTTGCTGGGCCCAACACTCCCTGTGTGTTTTGCTGCTGACTCGTTCTCGTTAGGGTGTACTATCCGGCAAGCGGCAACGAGTCCGGCAGCAGCGAGGCCGCCAAGATCTTCCCTTGTACGCGTGTCGCTGTTGCACGCGATCGGTTTCATGACACGAACTCGGCAGGCCCGCCGAACCGCTGCGAGTCTGCCTCCAGTTGCTCCAAGAACCGTGCGCCGTTTGGGCCTACCAACCCATTGTGTGGCCGCTGTGTGTCCTCCAACTACACGGAAATCGACGGGCACTGCGTTTGTGAGCTTCGACTGCTGACATATATCACACACTCGCACCGCTTGCTTACGCGTTTTGTCTGCAGACTGTCCGTCGGCCGACGCTGGCCTCGTCGTCCTGGTCCTGGTGCTGAGCTGGGCGTTCGTGCTGGTGACCCATGCGCTGGCCCAAGAGACCAACGGCTTGACCAAGAGTGGGTGCTGGGTCGCAGTGCGCGTACCTCACTGACCATCGTGTCTGTCGCAGTCTTTTTGTTCTGGGTGCAAACGCTGATGATCATGCTATCCGGAGCCCACTCCGCGTTCGGATGGTCAGTGGACAAGCTGGAGTCTCGGAGCTTCTCCACTTGTGCCGTGCTGTTTCTCAGGCTGAAGGTCTTCAATTTCGCGCCGCAACAAGCTGCAGGCGCTGTCTGCGTGATGCCGCAGACCCCGTACGAGCAGCTGGGCGTCTCCGGCGTGTTCCCGCTTGTCTTCATCGGCCTGCTGGGCGTCTCTCTCGTCGTGCACCGCTTGTACCAGTACCTGCGCGCCGGCGCCGTGCTGCCGCCGCTCGACCTCGTGCCGTGGATCCGCACGCTGGTCGTGCTCGGGCTCAGCTGCTACACGCAAGTGACGAGCAGCGTCCTGCTCTACATGCAGTGCGTCAACGTTGGCACGCAACGCGTCGTGTTCTCGGTGCCGGCCATTGACTGCAGCCCCGGGAACACCAAGTACATCGGCTGGCTCGTCATCGCCGTCCTCCTGCTGATCGTGTTCGTCGCGGGCCTGCCCGTCGCCGTGCTGGTATTCCTCTGCCGCAACCGCGAGCACATTGAGCGGGGCGAGAAGTTTGCCGTCGCGCTCGGCCCTCTGTTTGAAGTACGTGCACGTCTGCTGCTGCTTTTCCTGCTCAAATCCAAAACCCATTACTGGTGATCAAAGGCCTACCGTCCCGAGCGGTACTACATGGAGCCCGTGGTCCTCCTGCGCCGCACCGTGCTGATCGTGCTCGACGTTGCGCTGGTCCTGCAACCGCGCTGGCGCTACACCTCGTTCGTCCTGCTCAGCCTGGTGCTGTTCGCCGCGCACCTGCTGCTGGCCCCGTTCCGCACCCGCCGGGACAACCACATCGAGGCGCTGTCGCTGCTCCACCTCGTCTTTGTGTCTGCGCTACTGACCTCGGAGTCGCCGCCGTTCTCCGATGCCATGGAGGTCGTCGTCTCCATTGTCGTGCTCGTCCCGGCCCTCGCGTTCCTGCTGTACTTTGCGCTGGACCGCATCCACGCCAAGTACCCGGTGGCTCGCCTGGGCAAGCTGTTCCCACCCGCCGCCACGGCTTCCGTGCTGCAGTCTCCCGGCTCGGCAGCAGCAGTGTGAAACGTTCAAGCGGGTGTGGGAGCACCGTTGTGGCGTCTGAAACGAACGTACTTGCAACATTTGCCCCCAGCAACGGCCACAGAACAACAACACCGAACACTAAGCAACAAGCACAGCGAACAGCTCCGCGATGCAAACGGTCAGCGCGCCTTGAGTTCCAGACAAAGTGTAGTGCTGCTACTGTCCTGTACAGTACTATAACAGCAGCAAAGGCACATTCAGGGCAAGGTACCGGTAATGCCCAGCTTCGCGCAATTGACCACAATGCGGTCATGCATCAACTTGGTCCCTACCTTTGTCAGAACGTGGTCCGAGTCAAACGGGCTCCCCTTTACGGGCTCGGAGATTCCCACGCGCTCGAACTCACGCTTGCGAATGACTTCGAGTAAAAACCCTGCGGTTACGGATAGCATGGCAGCACGCTGCTCGTCGTCTCGGTTAATGTACTTGGAGCCGTCACCAACCACCAGGGCGAGAGAGAATTCCGCCTCGTACGTAGCAAGCTCCTTGATACACTGCTCCCGCAGGTCCGCGTACAACGGACAGTCCATGGCCACGTGCTCGATCGATTCTGCTTTGCCCGCGCAGGCGAAGCATTCGCGTGTGGGCTTCGCTTTACCGCGGCCGTAAAAGTGCAGAGCCAGTTTCTTGACGCGAGATGTCTCCTCTCGAAACGAGTGTTCGCAAAACAGGAACCGCGGGCAGCACGTGCTCCGGTACGTAAATTCCGTCGGGACGGGCGGCGGCGCGCGCTCGGTCTCACCATCAGCGGTTGGTGTCTGCGCCAGCGCATTGTCCAGCCAGCGCCTGTAGAAATGCCGACGGATGTACGCGCGATCCTTCTTGAGGTCATCCAGCGGCAAAGGCGCGCTCTTCCTGCAGTAAAAGCACTGACACTGACCGCGCACACTGTGCTGGAGCATCGTCGGAGCCTCACCTTGCTTGAGATTCTGTTGTTCCAGAGTTAGCACGGGAGCTTGAAGCGAGCTGTCCACAGTGAGCTCGTACTCGGTCAGCTGAGCCAGGCCGCAGCACACCGCGTCCAGGTACGTGGCAGACAGCGCTGCAGCATACACCTTTTGCTTGCAAAGAGCAAAGTAGCGATCGACATTGTCAGCCGTTAGAGCTGCCGGCTCCAGCAGCGGCCATGCCGAGTCTACCGCCATCAACTGATGCAGGAGCTGACCGGCCATGAACACGGTCACGCCTCCCTCTTGACGTTTGCGGAATTCGGCATCGCCCATGCTCTTGGCCTGGAAGACCAACCAGCAGAACGTGCGAAATTGGCCCTCGGTCATGTCGTCATCAGGCGATGGGATCCGGAACTTGTCGGGGGTCATTTGCGCAAGTCGGAACCGGCACCACCACTCCTGGGAGTCGAGCGACCGACACTCTTCCTTGAAGTTGGCACACTCGTACTTGATGTGGTGCGCCGAGCGCGTCGGCAAGAGGGAGGCCTTGCACCACTGGCATTGAACACGGGTCGTTTGCTTGTGCGTGGACCCTGAGCACTCGTCCGCCGACTTCTGGTGCTTGGCAAGGTGACTGGTCTTGATCCAGTTGCCGCATTGCTCGCACTTCGAGTACTGGTCCGGCTTGGCCGCTTTGCACGCCCTGGCCTGGTGGCTCTGCAACCGCTGTTTGGACGCGAACTTGTTGGTGCACACCGAGCACTGCCAGACCGGTACCTCGCGTTGCGCGGAGTACGGTGCCCCAGCGGCAGCAGAGTGCGTACGAGTACTCTGAGTGCGGCGGTGCGCGCCATTGCGGATTGTCGTGCGGGCACCGGCGTCTCCCGCTACAGGCAAGGAAGCAGCAAACTGCACCGGTGGTTCAGTGAGGTGCACAACCTGGGGTTCTTGGACCGCGACGTGTACCACCTTGGATTCGTGTGACATTGACTACGAGACCACAACAGGTGGATGTTGGAAGTTGTGGATGTTGTGCAGTCGTGTTGTTTGTCTCCATAACGGGTAGACTTTTTGTCAACAACAACAGCAGAAAAAAAACGCCGCTCAACAACAACAGCAGAAAAAAGAATTTTCGGGCCTCGTGCAGCAAAAGTTTTGGAGCGTGACAGTTTCTGCCGTCGAGGTAACCTTGTCTTGCGCTTTTTTGCGTGTTTGCGTTTTTGCGCTTTTTTGCGTTTTCACGTTTTGCGTTTTTGCGTTGTTGCGTGTGTTGTGCAGTCAGAACACTGAACGAGCAGAGAACCGCTGCACCGCTGGTGGACTCGCGTCAGGTCAGGTCAAGACATTTTCAACGACAACAACAACAACAGCAGAAAAAAATCGCCGCTCAACAACAACAGCAGAAAAAAGAATTTTCGGGCCTCGTGCAGGAAAAGGTTTGGAGAGTTGCAACTTCTGTCGTCGGGGTTCACCTTACATCCAGGACTTGGCAAGTGGACATGGTCGTTTTGCATTTTCACGTTTTGCGTTTTTGCGTTGTTGTTTGTGTTGTGCAGTCAGAACACTGGACGAGCAGAGAACCGCTGCAGCGCTGGTGGACTCGCGTCAGGTCAGGTCAAGACATTTTCAACGACAACAACAACAACAGCAGAAAAAAAACGCCGCTCAACAACAACAGCAGAAAAAAGAATTTTCGGGCCTCGCGCAGCAAAAGGGTTGGAGAGTTGCAACTTCTACCGAGCGGTGAACTTGTCAAACGACTTGTCATGTGACACCTGTGTCGTCGGGCCGTTTTGCGTTTTTGCGTTTTTGCGTTTTTGCGGTTTCTCGGATGTGCGGTCAGAGCACTGAACTGCTGCAGCGCGGCTTGGTGTGCACCGTCGACGGAGAACCGGCCTCACCGAGTGACCTCTCCAGGTGCCATTTTGTGCGCGAACCAGGTCTACTGGCCTAGAACCACAAAGTGCACCACATGCATCCACTGCAAGGCTCGAGAGGTCACGCCAACAGAGCCAGTCAGCACACAGTCGCGCAGAGAAAACAGCAAGGGCGCTAACCCTCGGCGGCGAGACTGTGGTTGCCTGCCACCGCAACGTCAGCGTATGGTGCACCCACGTCGTTTGTGCATTTCGTTGCAGGGTCTGCGAGGCGCGGCGAGATTGAGCCGGCGGGTGGCACAGTAAGCAGCAGTGAGTCAGCAAAAATGTTTCGGCGCAACCCTGTGAGACCTTTTGCCGTCGGAACACAGCGCCTGCAGAGAACACTGGTAATAGGGCTGTTGTCGCTGCATGATTCACAAATGCGCCACCACGCTGGCGTCTGGTCGGGCTGCTAACATTCCCGTACGAGCTGGCGTGAGCCTCGAGCGAACACATTGCGTGGCGGGCCTGCAAAACAGCCTGGTGCTTTTCTCGGTGGTGTCAGCTGTGGATTGGTGATTGGTTTCTGTTTGTATGTTCGCTGCGTTCGCCTGCTGTATTGTGTGTCTGCTGTCATGTTCTTAACAGCCGCAGCAGCAGCGAAGACGGCTGTTCCGAACCTTGGGGGCGTTGTCTGAGCCACCCGCAGCAGGAAGCTCAAGCTGTCCCGGTGGCCGTACGTGCTCGGTCGGCTCAGGAAGACGCGCGTGAGCTGCGCCGCTGCCCGAGCCGCGTACCGACAGGTGCAGAGCGACGTACGCGAAATCGACCTGGAGCGCGCGCGTGGCCAGTAGTGGCCATCGGATCCTCAGGTTCTCAAACATTAGTATGCAGACGCTTGCCCTGAAAGCTACAGTAGATGTATGTAGTCGCGGCATGAGTCACAGCGTCAGGAAACAAACGAATTTGCACAGTTGCAACATGTCTCTTACACGACACGAAAGGGACCAAGATTTCGCTCAACGAAGCAGGACGAGCTGCTTTTGCTTGAGGCAGCCTGAGGTCATGCAGCAGAACTTGTTGACCGATGCGGCCTTGTCCTTGCCCTTGTACTTGAGGCTGCGTTTGCAGGAGCTGCACGAGGGATACGGTCTGGCGCCGCCAGCGGGAACGGGACGGAGCTCCGGCTTCGGCGGCGCGGACTCGACGAAACGCAGCATCGGTGCACCCTGAGTGTCGGAAACGACGCTCACGCTGTCGGCAGTGACGACGGTGAACGCCGCGTGCTGGCGGACGTCGGAGGCGGCAAAACGCTCGATGGAGTCGACGAGGCGCACCGCCGTGAAGGCGAAGCAGTGCCCAAGTGCCGACGCCAGGACGGGGAGCACGCGCAGGGGCACCAGGCCGACTCGGTCGTCGCCGTCGGCGGCGTCATCGGCAGCCTTGCGACGCAGTGCGAGCACCACGGTCGCGCCGGGGTGCTGCGCGCAGTAGCGCTGCAGAGCGAGTACCTGCTGCGGCACAGCGGATCCGCACGTCATCAAGACGACAACGGTCGGAGGGCCGCGCGGGAACACGTGGTCGAGCAGCTCGACGGGCGTGGCGTCCTGGCGCTCCCCCTTGGACTCGACTCGGTGGTGCACAGCGCCTGCAACAGGCAGCCGCAGCAGGAGCCCTCGGTCCCCGTGCGCCACATGGCCATGAGCGACCACCAGCACAGCGTCCGCGGCGGCAGCGGCGGCAGCACCGGCCTCCTTGGTGAGCGTTTTGGGCGCCAGGACGCCGAGATTCTTGCCTTGGCTCGTGAAGTTGGTCTCCATGAGCCTGCCGAGCTGCTCGCGCTGGGCCGCAGAGAAGTCGGGCTCAAAAAGCATGCCGGCGACGCGCTTGACAGAGGAGCGGGGGCCGAGCAGGAGGCGCTCGCGGGTCGGACGGACTCCTTTGCACGAGACCGAGATGGCCAAAGGGTCGCTGACGTCGACGTCTGGGAGGCAGCTGGTCGGGGAGCCCGCGCAGACGAAGCCCTCGCAACCGGCGTCGGCGCAGGGGATCAGCATCGGGCCGTGCGAGTTGCAGGCGGCGCAGGATTTCGTGAAGGCGCGGCTCCGCGTGGTCACAGGGCAGTCGTCTTGCGCGCCCTGGTACACCTTGCGAACGCCCTTGTTT
>ERZ778028.1824-NODE-1824-length-19055-cov-4.886158_pt1 | contig 19055 bp, 15 predicted proteins | sample MGYA00375758_ERZ778028 | MGnify/ENA primary metagenome ERZ778028 (study PRJEB29350, sample SAMN05389828) | bioreactor metagenome | isolation source: Thiocyanate bioreactor | place: South Africa: University of Cape Town | collected 2014-03-17 ... | reverse complement strand
CTGCGTCGTGCAATCGAAGCTCCTCTGCGTCAAATCGCTGCTAACGCGGGTTATGATGCTTCAGTCGTTATCAATAAAGTTGCTGAGAACAAAGATAACTTTGGTTTCAATGCAGCTTCTGGTGAATACGGCGATATGGTTGAGATGGGTATTCTTGATCCAACTAAAGTAACTCGTATGGCCTTACAAAATGCTGCTTCAGTAGCAAGCTTAATGTTGACCACTGAGTGCATGGTTGCTGATTTACCTAAGAAAGATGATGCAGCTGATATGGCCGGAATGGGCGGTATGGGCGGCATGGGTGGTATGGGAGGCATGGGCGGCATGATGTAAGCTGTTCCAATCCAACCCGAAAAAACCCGCCTCTTGGCGGGTTTTTTTTACCTTAAACCCATGAGCTTTTTGTGGATGTTCACAATAATGAATGAAGCGCGTGTTCATACTGGACAAAAAGAGCGGCAATGGTGATAATTAGCCTTTTTTATCTAAGCTTTATCCATGACCACTGCGCTTATCGATATTCAAAATGTTGACAAATCTTATGGCAATACACCCATACTGAAAAATGTATCTTTAAGTGTCGAGCACGGAGAGTTTTTAACGCTTTTAGGGCCTTCAGGCTGCGGAAAAACGACCTTATTACGATTAATTTCGGGCTTTGAATACCCAACACGTGGTGAAATTTATATTGATGGCCAATGCGTTAATCGTTTACCTCCTCAAAAACGTAATGTGCATACCGTGTTTCAAAGCTATGCATTGTTTCCTCATTTATCTGTATTTGAAAACGTAGCTTTTGCCTTAAGGTGCAAAAAAGTTGCTGAGCCTGAGATTATGGAGCGGGTAAATGCTGCATTATCTTTAGTGCAATTAGAGGATTATGCGACCCGAAATATCAAACAATTAAGTGGTGGCCAGCAGCAGCGAGTAGCTATTGCGCGGGCAATTATAAATCGTCCTCAAGTCTTGCTTCTTGATGAGCCTCTAAGTTCGCTCGATTATCGTTTACGTAAGGCCATGCAATCTGAATTAAAGCAGTTGCAAAAAAAACTCAATATGACCTTTATTTTTGTAACCCATGATCAAGAAGAAGCATTATCCATGTCCGATCGAATTGTGGTCTTTAATCATGGGCATATTGAGCAAATTGGAACTCCGAAATGCATTTATGAAACGCCTGCAAATTTACACGTTGCCCAATTTATCGGTGAGGCTAACATTTTTAATGTAGAAGTACATGCAATTGATCAGGGTGATTTAACTGTTTTCATTGAAGGGATCCCTCTGATTTGCAAAAACACCGGCTCCTATTTGCCGCATCAAAAATTGCACTTGATCATTCGTCCAGAAGATATTCGCGTGTGGAGCCAAACTGAAGTTGATTCATTTGAGGGAATGCTGCCGGGTTCGATTGTCGATATCATTTATAAAGGTTCTACGGTCGATCTAAAAGTTGCATTGCCATCTGGCAAAATTATTCATGCATCGGAATTTTTTGATGAAGATGATGACAAATTAGAATACAGTCTCCAAGAGCAAGTTTGGGTGGAATGGTTATCAGGGTGGGAGGTATTGTTGCCTTATGAAGGTTAAATCATTTGCCGTACCCTTGGTTTATTGCTGGCTGATCCTTTTCGGTCTCGTACCCTTAGCAGTATTGCTGCTCACCAGTTTTTTATCACCTGATACCCAGAGATTAGTATCTTTTCCCCTAACATTGACGAACTACACTGCCTTGGGGACGGGTGTATTCCTGAAGATTTTTGGCCGTTCGATGTTATTGGCACTTGTAGCGACGTTTGTCTGTCTCCTTGTTGCGTTCCCATTTAGTTATCTTTTAGTCAAAGCTAAAAAACAATCGTTACTGTTATTACTCATTATTATACCCTTTTGGACCAGCTCGCTCATTCGTACTTACTCGTTAATTGCCATCTTGAAGTATCAAGGATTACTGAATAGCTTACTTTTAAAATTACATTTAATCAGTACCCCTTTATCCCTAATGTACACAAATTTTGCAGTAATAATCGGATTGGTCTATAACCTCTTTCCTTTTATGGTATTACCCATTTTTACAAATATGGAGCGCTTTGATTTTCGTCTGTTTGAGGCAGCTAAAGATTTAGGGGCGAATCGCTTAGCAATATTTACCCGTGTTTTTTTACCCAATACAGCGCCTGGAATTTACTCGGGCTGTATTTTAGTATTATTACCTGCCATGACTTTGTTTTATATTCCTAATGTTCTGGGGGGCGCCCGTTCTGTTCTACTCGGTAATTTAATCCAAAATGAATTTTTAGTCTTAGGTAACTGGCCCCAGGGGGCGGCTACCAGTGTAATACTTACCGGTTTACTTTTATTAATGCTGATGTTTTTTCGGCAAAATAATGAGGGTAAATAATGAAAACCACCTTACAACGGCTGTTCCTGAGTGCGGTTTATGGACTTTTATATCTACCGATACTTATCTTAGTGATTTATTCGGTGAATGATGCTAAATACTCTTTAATTTGGCATGGATTTTCTTTGCGATGGTATGCTGAACTCTTTGCTGACCACAGTTTATGGCTGGCATTTTTTAATTCAGTTATTTTGGGTTTATGTTCAGCCTTAGTCGCTACAACCTTCGGTCTACTCACATCAGTAAATTTGTTTCTGTTCAAAAACGCTAATCAACGATTTCTTTATGGCTTATTGTTGTTACTCATTGTCATACCCGATTTAGTTTTAGGCGTGGCCTTGCTCATTTTTTTCAACTATGCTCATGTTTCTCTCGGATTTTTTAGTTTACTCATTGCACATGTTACTTTTTCATTACCTTTCGTCATTTTGACCATTAATAGTCGTATTAAAACCCTGAATCCCAACATTTATTTTGGTGCACTCGATTTGGGGGCTAGCCGCTATATTGCTTTAACTCGAATAATGCTGCCTTTGTTATGGCCAGCCGTTTTTAGCGCTTTTTTACTTAGTTTTACTCTATCTTTCGATGATGTGATTATTAGTTATTTTGTTGCCGGACCAGAATATACGATCCTGCCCTTAACCATTTATTCTTTAGTGCGCGCAGGAGTGACTCCTGAATTGAACGCGCTGTGTACTATAACTTTAGCCCTCTCCATGATTTTGGTCGTTATTGCCCATAGGTTATCCCGGAGGACCTGGTGAGATTTTTGGTTTTTTTATTTGGATTTTTTATAGCAACTGCAAGCGCTCAGCCAGTGGTTAACATCTATGCCTGGGGAGGAGAAATTCCTAAATCGGTGCTCCAGCACTTTGAGCAAGAAACGGGAATTAAAGTAAATTTTTCTACTTATGATAGTAATGAAACGATGTTTGCTAAACTTAAAGCCAGCCAGCACACCGTTTATGACGTAATTTTACCCTCGACCTATTATGTAGAGCGTATGCGCCATGCGGGTATGCTCGAGCCTATGGCTTATAAAAAATTACCGAACAGCATTCATATCACCTCATTTTTTCGTAATAACGCCTATGATCCACATAATCAATATAGCATTCCCCTGATTTGGGGTACTACGGGCATCTTTGCACAAAAACATGAAGTGGTGCCTACTCCACAACGTTTTAGCGCTTTATGGAGTAAACGTTGGCGCAATCAATTAATGCTTTTGGATGATTCCCGAGAAGTATTTGCCATGGCTTTATTGAGTTTAGGATTCAGTATTAATGACCCTGATCCAGAGCATATTCGCCAAGCTTACGAACGGCTGCTTGCTTTGGTACCCAATATAAAATTATTTGCAAGTGAAGGGATACAAGCAATTTTAATTGATAAAGATGCTCGTTTAGGTATCGCCTGGAATGGTGACGTGATTAAGGCACAAGCAGAAAATCCCGACGTACAGTTTATGTATCCTGAAGAAGGTTTTGTGATATGGATTGATTGTCTTGCCATCCCCAAAAATGCACCTCATAAAGAGGAAGCATTACAGTTTATTAATTATTTACTACGGCCAGAAATTGCAGCGGAGCTTGCCAAAATTGAGGGGCATGCGATTACGAATGAGCAGGGGCGCAATTTGCTTCCGGAACAAGTAAAAAATAATCCAATTTTGTACCCCAATGAGGATACTTTGCATCGCGGTGAGTTTCACCGCGACATCAGCGATGATGCGTTACGTTTGTACAATCAATACTGGGAACAATTCAAACTTGCCTTATAGACAAGGTGCGCCGCAACTAAACATGTATTCCTCTGCCTCATCCTTGCCAGATGAGGTCTCGCAAAAGAAATTATTTTGCTGATAGCCGTCGTGAATATCTATTTGATTCCGGTGAACTTGCTCCAATGTTGGGCGAGAGAAAATTTCTGCTCGTAGATGGCCGTACAAGTGGCTCTCAAGGTTATCAATTATTTTTTGTAAAGAATCCCGCTCTTCCAGTAGGGTAATTAATGCATCTCTATTATCAATGATTACTGAGTTATTATCTAAAGTTATTGTAAAGTCAGACAGCGGATTTTTTTTAAATTTAATCACAAACGTGCATTGCACCGCCATCCTTATCAGGTTAATCCGTTTAGCAGTAAACTGCGCTTGAATTTTATTGTCACAGAGAATTTTTAAACCTCGAGGCATGTTGTTGAGGGTAAAGTAACGGCTGATATCTGGGAGGATATTGTCCAGATCCGTTAAATTTATTTTTTCAATTACATTTGTCAAATAAGGTTTTAAATAGACCAGGTAAGATTGAGGTATCTTAAATGTAAAATGGTCGGTGTATATTTGGTACTTTTCTTTAAACTCCAGACTTAAATATTTAAGATAATGATTTATTTTATAAAAGTCAGCTGCAGGTGAATTTATTGGGAGTGTTAAAATAAATTCCGAATGATTATGTTCTAGCGCGTACGCTTGTAATTGGAGGCTTTTTAAAAACCTCGGAGCAGACGTGGAATAATCAGCTAACTCTTGATGAAGCATTGCTTCTAATCTGGAATTAATCATGGTTTTTTGGATTTCTGATATTATTTCATCAGGTCTAAAGCCTCGAGTCGCGAATTGCCAAAAATTTTCTCCGAGAAATTTTAATGTATGTTCTGGGCAATAACGGCCTATCTGTATAATTTCAGAGTTTGTAGCGCCTAAAAATCTAAACGTAAAATAATAATCTCTCAACGCCTCTAATCGTGCAGTAGCCCCTGGTTTTATAATCAGTGACATTAACTGTTCTTTTGTAAATTTAAAATCAAATACTAATAATGAAAAATTTTCTTTAATAAAAGCAAGAGAAGTCCATATTGCATTATTTTTCTCAGTAAGTCTTTTAATTTCTTCCAGATTAAATTTTTCCTCTTCGAAAAATTCGAGAATTTCTTGTTCTTCTTTTTGTTCTGCTAATTTTTTAGTTGTAATGGCCGCTTTTTGGGGTGATATATTCAAATCAGGTACTGAAAAATCCTGATCCCGGCGTGGGCGTTTGACGGATGTAAAGTTGAGTAAGGGGGCTTTACGCTTTACCCCAATAGTTAAGCTTGAGCTTGAGTTCGATTTATCTGAGTCGCTGGGGCTTTCTTCACTCTCTATGACAATGGTTTTTGTTTGTATGTCCTGGGTATTTAAAGTCGATTCCATTTTATTTATTAAATGTCGCAATACTGTGGTAATGTGACTAATATCGGTTACATATTCATCTTTAAGAGACAAAAAACGCGTGTTGAGGGCATGGCAGAACTTAATAATTAGATTTTTTGAGACTGATGAGCTTAATAAGATACTTTCAAGCTTCAGTTTTATCATGGTTAAGTCAAGTAAAGTAAAATTATAGTCGCTTAGAGTGGCAATTATTTGCGTGAAGCGTTGCGTGTCATGAATGGCTTCCGCTAAGTTGTTGATAAATGTAGACATATTTTCCTTAATAAATTTTTATTGAACCAATTTTCTAAAAATTACACACTTTAATATAAAAATGTATTATTTGAAATGGTTCGAGCTACATAAATTTCGATATAAATAACCCGTGGATTAAATTATTAGTTATGTTGGATCATATCAACAAGGTTTTGTAATGAATCAGCCTCAGTTATGGGTTTATCCCAACGGATGCGATTAATTCGAGGAAACCTGAGGGCAACTCCGGATTTATGACGGGTGGAGTAATTAACCGCATCAAATGCCACCTCAAAGATTAATGCTTTTTCTACTTCGCGCACCGGTCCAAAACGTTGAATGGTGTGTTGCCTAATCCATTGATCGAGCCGATAGAGTTCTTCATCAGTAAAACCGGAGTATGCTTTTCCAATGGGCAGCAGGGCACCATCTTGCCACAGACCAAAGGTATAGTCTGAATAATAAGAAGAGCGCTTACCATGCCCGCGTTGTGCATACATTAAAATCGCATCCACTAATTTAGGATCTCTTTTCCATTTAAACCAGTGTCCACGTGGCCTTCCTGCTAGATATGGACTTTGATGATGTTTTAACATCAAGCCTTCTACTGCCGGGTGTTGCTCTGCTAATACCTTTTCTTTGAGTGTGGTCAATGACTGACCTGGCTTAAGAGTTATTAAAGGAGAAATTAATAAATTAGCTGCTGGATTGACTGCAAACCAATCTTCCAATTTTTTGCGACGCTCATAAAAGGGAAGGTGGCGTAGATCTTCACCATTCCAGGATAAAATATCATACAAAATCATCGCCGCCGGATATTGTTCCATTAATTTTGCGCTGATCTTTTTACGGTTTAATCGCTGTTGGAGCTCATTAAAACTGCAGAGGCCTTCGGCATTTTGAATTACCAATTCGCCATCAAGCACTACGTTGCCGGTAAAAGTGGTCAGAAGGTCGGGAAATGCGTGACTGATGTCTTCACCGGTACGGGTAAAAAGACCTTTCTTATCTTTAGTACATATCGCTTGAATACGAATACCATCAAATTTCTTTTCAACAGCAAATTCTGATGGATCGAGTTTGGTTAAATCATCATCATTCAGGGGGTGTGACAGCATCACGGGATGAAAAAAAAGTTTACTCGTAATATCTGGGGCTAAGCCCCGGCCTTCAAGCCAGGCAAAAAGTTCTTCATAGGGTGGTTCTGTTGCATGCCAAATTTTTTCTATTTCTTGCAGGGGTTGTTGCCCATAGGATGCCAGAGCACGTTTTATAAAGCGGGCCGATACGCCGATGCGTAGATTCCCAGTGCCTAATTTTAATAAAGCCCAGCGCTCATTTCTCGATGCTTTATTTAACAGTTCGCGCAAATAATCTTTATACTGCGTATCAGGAATGGTATTGAATTGATCAATAATTTCCACTAAACCCGGAAGCGGCTCCTCCAGAGCCCCATCCGGCCACAATAAAGCCACAGTATCTGATAGATCGCCCACATAATCATAAGATAATTCAAAAAGATAAGCGGGAACTTGTTCTTGCATCAGTTCCTTAATCATTGGACGTTTGAATGTGGGGAAGCTTAATGTATTGGCTAAAACTGCCAGAGCATATCCGCGTTCAGGATCGGATGTCTGACGAAAAAAATCTTCTAAAAGTGCTACCTTATCCAGGAGGCTATAGGTGAAATATAATTTATCCAGAAGTTCTGCAAACTGTTTCATCTATTGCTTTTCCTCATCGTAACCTAATAAATGCAGGGCTTGTGCTTGATACCCCTCTTGCTGAGCGTAATAAACTAAAGCATCCTCTTGGCCATGGGTGACCCATAGTTCACGCGGTCTAACCTCAGCTAAAGTCTGAGTTAACTCCGACCAGTCGGCATGATCAGAAATAACCAAAGGCAATTCAACGCCTAATTGCTTGGCACGTGCACGAATTTGCATCCACCCCGAAGCCATACCTCGTACGGCATGGGCGAAGCGTCGGCTCCATTTTTCTCTCAGTGCCGAGGGAGGACATAAAACAAGTTTTCCCGCTGATTCTGCAATTCCCAACTCCTGTGCTAGGCGCAGCTCACCGAGATCAAAGCCTTTTTGTTGGTAATAATTACAAAGCTTAACTAGAGCACCGTGTAAATAAATCGGCTCACTATAACCCAGTGCACGAAGACCCATGAGTACTCTTTGGCATTTACCTAAGGCATAAACACCCAGGAGATGACAGCGGTCAGGGAATAAACGAAGTGATTCTATTAACCGATTCAATTCATGATTCATCGGTGGATGATGAAAGACCGGAAGACCAAAAGTTGCTTCGGTTATAAATACATCACAGGATTGCGGATAAAAGGCACTACAGGTGGAGTCCTCACGGCGTTTATAGTCCCCTGAAACAATAATGCGTTCATTATTATATTCCATGAGCAATTGCGCGCTGCCTATTATATGTCCTGCGGGAAGTAGTGTTATCATCACCTCATTACAGAGCGCGGGCTCATGATAAGAAAGAATTTGATACTCATGTGCGCAATCCTCCCCATAGCGTAACCGCATAATTTCTATTGTTTCCAGCGTCGCGACGAGCTGTTTATGCCCAGAAATCGCATGATCGGCATGCGCATGAGTTACCACAGCTTTATCCACAGGTGCTGTCGGGTCAATATAAAAAGCGCCAGGTATGCAATATAAACCGTGTGGTGTTACGTTGAGCCAATGCTTCTTCATCCAACCCCCAAATGCGTTTCTAAAAGAAAAAAAGATTGAGTTTTAGGGTAAATTGCGCATATTCTTTAGAACACATGGTTTATTGTAGCAGTATTAAATGCCGGAAATAATTTCATTCGTAAAAAAAGAAGCAAATAAAAAACCCCCACGTATCACCAAAAGTCGCCCAGAGGATGCTTTTAGTCTCTGTCAAGATCCCAATTTGCGCGAATATCAAGAAGATGCGGTTGCATGGAAAACATACCCACCGGATTATTTTAATGAGTGTACTCCCCTTCATCTGGGCATGAGATTATGGTCAACTTATAAACTCCTCAATCAAAAGATTCTCAGTCGTATAAATGAAAGAAAAATAGGGAGTACCGCATGTACGACTCTGTATGATGGTGATAAATTTTTAGTGACTGCAAGTATTGCGGATTCATGTTCGTTTGCGGTGTTTTATGATGAACAGGATACGCCAATTAAAGTCATTCGATTAAATAAATACTTGCACAAGGCGGATGATGTATTCGAGCAGGAACGAATAAAAGCGGCTGAGGGTAAGGTAAGTTATGATGTCCATTGGCGTGTTCAGGGTATTTTAATCGTCAGCAGGGCTCTGGGAGATTTCTACTGTAAGGGTATTTGTAGCGATGCCCGAATTGATATTTTAAATGTTCACGAGGAAAAAAATCACCTTATAAAAAATAAAACGCCAGCTAAGCGAATACAAGTGATAACCGTATCCGATGGTTTTACCGACGGTGCGCATTCTGACCGTGAAAAAGATATGGAAGATTTTGTACTGCGATGTCTACAAGAACGCAAAGGCTTAGCAGAATCTGAATTAACAGTATCTCTAGTGAAAGCGGTTAAAGAAATTAAGCTTTTCGATAATCATGGTTTTTTGATACCTAAAGTGCGCGATAACATCTCAATTGCCATTCAAACATTAAAGCCAGGTATGCCTTTTATGATAGGGGTATTTGATGGGCATGGGGGCGGCGAAGTTGCGCGGTTCTGCGCCCGGAATTTATTCGCTGCTTTTGATGAGTCTCTCTCATTAAATCCTCTTAATTTGAATGATTCAAGTTTAAGTCCTTTTCAGATGCAAAACGAATTTGTAAGGGATCATAAACATCTCTTACAAGGAAAATTTAAAGAAGAGTGGATTAAATATTTAGCTTTGAACGAAATTGTTCACCAAACTGCTCTGTGTTTCGATTCCTTTAAATCGCAGCTGGGTAGGAAAAATACAATTTTTAAAGGGCTTGTTAAAACAATTAAAAAAGATATGAACGAATCCGCTGTCGAAATAAGGATAAACAGTATCTTGAGTTATCTTGACAAGCATTTTTCCAAAGAGCAATCCAATTTTGATTTTTTAAAAGAACATAAATCACCCAAAGCACAAGATTTTTGTAATTTGATAGAACATCATTTGAAAGAGCTGCATGGATTTATCAAAATGGATGAATTTGGTTTTATTAGAAAATGGTTTAACCTGACGGATTTCATCAAATATGAGGATTACACGGATTTTTTAGTCAATAGTGACAGCACCTCAAATGCTGATGAGGAAAAAAAATCTTCCACTTCAGGCCATGAATTTTTTTCGAAACAAGCGCTTGAAAAAGAGAATCCACTGACCGAAAGCGACCAATCAAATAATACGAACAGATTTTAAGTTTTTATCTACAGCGTAATAATTTGATGATTTTAGTTTGCTGCGCCTTTGCTTGCTCCCGTGGCCAACCACGGGCGATAATATTAGGGGAAGGGTATCTGAAAATTTTCTTGATTTTCTAAGGCCAGGAGTTCCCTCGCCCGAAGGCTCGGGATGACGTGGTTTAGGTTGATTCGTACTCCGTATACTCCGTCATCCCGAGTTAACGAGGGATCTTCAGCAAGCAGCTCTATTGATTAAACGAGCTCTGATCTATTGGATCTTAAGCGTACTCGTGTACATCCCATGCAGCCTAATGCCGCAGCCAGGAGATTGCTCACTAAAGCTTGGGAAAACATCGAGAGGGATTACTCGATTTGGTCATAGGCATTAATAATTATTTTATTCCGACCGGATTTTTTCGCTTGATATAGAGCATCATCTGCTTTTTTTATCAGTGTGTCTTTATCAACAACTGCATCAAATAAAGCGATTCCGATGGAGATGGTGAACGATATCGTTTCACCATCAATTAATAGTCGATGATTTTCTACTACTTGACGTAGCTTTTCTGCGCGCATACGTATTTTTTCTAGCGATATCTCACGAACACAGATGATGAATTCTTCACCACCCCAACGCGCAATGACATCACTCTTGCGTAATTCTTTTTGCATGATTTGAGCAAGGGCGCACAAAACACGGTCGCCTGTTTGATGGCCATAAGTGTCATTAATGGATTTAAAATAGTCAATATCGACCAAAATAAGGGCAAAGTTATTGTGCGCCCGTTTTGATTTTAGCATTTCCTTTTGTAATAGTTCTGTAAAGTAGCGGCGGTTTGATAAGCCAGTTAAGACATCCTGTGTCGATTGCAATTTTAGGGTTTCATTCAGTTTGATATTGTAAAGATTAAGGGAGATTTGTTCAGAAATAATTTGTGAAAACGCTATAGTGGGTTGATTTTCAATCGAGGAATTAGTTAACTCGATATAAATTAATCCCAGAATATCTTTTTGCGCAAATAAAGGAAGACATACATATGCTAGAGGTTGAGAATTATGATGTTCCACATGCTTGCATAAAATATCTTCGTTGGTTGAAGCCACATAATAAGGCTGATGCCTTAATACACCCAAGCAGTCATTAACTTGAATTTCATTACTGTCTATCATTGGTTCACCCCAATCCAGAACCGTGCGCATCTCATCCGCATCATCGGGAGTTGTCATAAACATGGTACCTGAGGTATTTTCTAATAAACGGGGCATATATTTTTTAATAGTCTTGGTGGCCTGATCCATGGTGTTATGAGATTGCAGAATACTAGAAAATTCTTTGAGCAATTGTAATTTTTTATTTTGTCGCTCTAGACTTTCAACCATACTTTCTAATTGTTTCCGGTAAGCCACTAATTTCTGTTCATTGAGCACACGGCGATGAATATTGGTGGCGATATGACTTGCACCGATTAATTTTCCCTGAGAATCATAGATTGGATTAAAGTGTATTTCATAATCTAAATCACGGTGATGTTTATGCTCAAAAGTTTCAATGGCGGTAAAGGCTTTACCTTCAAGCGCTTTTTTCCATAATATCTGTGCTTTATCTCTATTTTCAGGTTTCATGTGTTCGTATAATGCGCTCAGGTTCATCCCGGGTTTTAAGTCCACATGGAATAAACGATAAATTTCACTATGGTAAATTGAGTTAAAGACAATAAAATTCGAATTTAAATCCACCGCAGCAATATAATCTGAGGATCCCTCAATGATGCCCTGTAAGCGCTCGGTCGCATTTCGCGCTTTATTCTGTAATTTTTTAATTGAAAATAACGACTCGGTTAAAATTCCTGAAAGGATGGCAATAAGGGCACCAATAAATAAAGTCATCATGGGTAAAGTTGAGGACATTATATGATTATAAAATTTTGGTAGAGGTTGGACCGTTACCGCCCATTCCTGCCCATGCATCTTAAGAACAATTTTTTTACTCCACTCAGAATATGCGCTATTCGTAGTATCGGTGTTGGTGTACAAAATACCATTGCGGTCATTAATAGTTAAATGAATACCCTCTAGGTCGAGTTTAGCGAACAGGTAGTCAAAAACTTTCTGAATATTCATCACACCAATCATAAAACCTAAGAGGCGATCCTCTTGAAATAAGGGGTCGATAATTAATATCCCTTTTCCGCCTTGTATCAGGTCTAGCTGTGGGCTTAAATGTAACGCATGTTGCTGAATACTTTTTTCGATTTCAACGCGTCGATGCGCATCCGTTGCTAAATCAAAACCGATAATTCGTTGATTTTGCTTCTCAGGGGCTACCCAGCGCACAATAGCTCGCGAATCAACCCACTCAACAGCCACATAGCCTGGTTGATCTTGAATATATTGCATAACATCTTTTTGCCAAACACTTTTAGGTGTACCGTTTTCTTGACTCAGCCAACGATAACCAATTCGGGAAAATGAACTGATTCGTTCTTGAAAATACGTATCAATCAAATACCCGATATTTTCTACACGCGTTTGCAGCATGGTATCGAAATAAGTTTCTTGATTTTTTTTAATGGCTTGCCAGCCAATAAACGTGATATCAAATAGCAGAAAGCTGATGAGGAGGGGAAATACCGGCAAATTTTTTAATTGATTTCTTTTTCGTATAAAGCTTAATAAACCAACGCTTAGGGCAATAAGTCCAAAAGCGGTATGAAGTGCCATATGAATCCAGGCTCCGGTACTATTCATTACCGAAAAATGAAATAAATAATCCAATAAAGTGAGAATCCCCACATTAATGATAAATAGACAACCGATGAGCGGAATAACTAATAAACGCCGAGATAAATTAAAAGAGATACTCAAGGTAACGACACTGTATACAAAAAAGCCAAAAGCTGTATTCGCAGACATGCGGCCAGGGGTATCTGAACTTAAGAAATCGTTATTTTTAAGAAATAATTGGTCAATGCCAATGTTTATCGAGAACAGATACTCCGCAAGCGTTAAAGAAGCCATTACCCAGAGTATAGAGCTGGTCAGGCGAGACAATGAGAAGTATTCTTGATTGATTAGAAGCAATGAACAACCAGCGAGTAAAAAACAAATGGCTGTATTAAATTGCATTGGAAAAAATTTGGTATCAATTTGAATGAGTACCGAGTAGTGTTGATACCAGCCCCAGATAACTGCTGACCCTAAAATTATACTGACGATGCCGATTATATTCGGCAAAACGTGAAACCATCCTTTGTGGTGCATATAATCTTCCGTAATAAAAGTTATTAAAAACGGATCATCCTACAGCTATTTAACAACACTCATCTAGGTCATTATAGCAATTATGGAATAAGAGTAAAAAGAACATCCCCTAAGTATCCTATGTTTGTCCTGGAAAATGAACGATAAAGGTCTAGACTAAATATATAACAGTAATCAATAACCCTTACCGGGTTGGAAAATAATTAATCAATTTTAATTGAGTGCATAAAATTCAGTGCCGCACCTATTGATTACACCCGCCATTTATAGGGACAAATAAGATATGTGTCGATTTGTAGCATATAAAGGTTCAGAAGAGCAAAGGCTTGCGGATGTTTTAATCAAGCCAAGCAATTCACTTATAAAGCAAAGTTTGCTCTCACAAGAATCAAGAACAATTACCAATGGTGATGGCTTTGGTCTTGGCTGGTACACTTTATATGATAAAGAGCCCGCGTTATTTACTTCCCTTTTTCCTGCCTGGAGTGATCAAAATTTACAATATTTGGCAAAAAGAACCCGTGCAGCTCTATTTTTTGCCCATGTGCGCGCTGCGAGTACGGGCGGGATCACTCAATATAACTGTCATCCCTTTATTTTTAAACAATGGATGTTCATGCATAACGGTTACATTCCTCACTTCACTAAAATAAAGCGCAAAATTTTTGATTTATTAGATGACGATTTATATAACTGGGTAAAAGGAAGCACCGACTCCGAGTTAATCTTTGCATTATTCATGCAGCTGGCAAAAAATGAGAATCTTACTTCGCTGGCAAACGTGGCGCATATTCTCAAAAAGACCTTGGATATAATTCAGAAATTAGTGCAAGAGCGATATCCAAAAAGTTCTAACTATTTCAACATTTGTTTAACTGATGGCAGGCGAATCGTTGCTTTTCGTTATTGTACTTCGTTAAAAGCAAAGCCCGATACCATGTATTTGTCCATCGGCGAAAATTTTTGGGGAAGCAATCAGAATCTTTTTGCACAGAAACTTAAAGTTCCTCATATTGTTATTGCTTCTGAAAAGCTCAGTAAATCGGGATTTGATTGGCATCCCATACCGGCGAATCATTGTTTACTGGTAGAGGCGGACTTGCAGATTTCATTTTTTCCACTTAATGAACAATCAAGGAAATAGTTATGTTCGTAAAGAAGCTGCAAAACTCCAAAGTTGACATTGAGTTATTTAAAAATCAATTAGGCGTAGAAACCGAATTATTAGAACAATGGTTCGTGGAGCATTTATTCCAGCCAGATACATTTAATGCGGGTGCAGAGATTGAATTTTTGTTACTCGACCAGCACTACCAATTGCTCCCTAAAAACCAAATGATAATTGATAAAGTGAATACTCCAGGAATTATCGCTGAAGCCGGAGCTTCACAACTTGAAATTAATACACGCGTGCTTCATCGTTCAGGAAGCTTTTTAAGCGATTTATATGAGGACATATCAGCTAAATGGAATAAATGCCGCGTCGTTGCGGAGGAGCAGGGATACCATCTTGCCTTAATTGGTTCAATGCCGAATGCTGCAACCGATGTGATTCGAAAAGATTATACAACCAAAACTCCAGACTATGATTTAATGAGCGAATTTATTCGCAAGTATCATGGACCCCGACCCTTAATGATCAATCTCAAGGGTGGTAAAGAGCATCTTGCTTTATGCCCTGAGTCACTTTCTCTTGAGGGCCTTATCTGTTCTTTCCAACTCCATCTGGAGATTAGCGAGGAAATGGGCGCGGATGCTTACAATATTGTGCAACAAATCACTGCACCTGTGCTTGCATTAAGTTCCAATGCTCCGTTCTTTTTAGGAAAAAATGTGTGGACCGAGTCACGAATCGGTGTATTTGAACAATTGTACCGTTTCCCATCGCCGTGGCGTCAGACTGTTTTTTTTGAACAGGAAGCCATGAATGATTCTCTTTTTTCATTGTTTAAAAGCAATTTACACCAGTTTCCTTTTCTCATGCCTGAGGTTGACCTTTTGGAGCCTCAAGATCATATGTATCATGTGCGGCGTCAGAATAGTTGTATCTTTCGCTGGAATCGTCCCATTTTGGATTTTAATTCACAAAAAAAACCGTTTCTACGCATTGAGCATCGTGCTCTTTCAACAGGTCCAACGGTAGTAGATATGGTCGCGAATGCAGCATTTTTTTATGGTATTGTTCATTTTTACCTGCAACGCCCGCATTTACGAGAAAAATTACCCTCCGCATCCGCATGTAAAAATAATTTTTATCAGGCTGCAATCTTGGGGCTTGATGCGCATATGCACTGGAAAAATAGACACGTCCCGATAAGTGATGTGCTCCACGAGTTGATTCCAAAGGCTATCACGGGTTTAGGAGATATGGGAATCGATAGCCATGATGCTAAATATTACCTTCACATTATTCAGCGTCGCGTTGAAAAAAGACAAAATGGGGCTATTTGGCAACAAAAATTTATTGAACAATATGGTAAAAACTTTTCTTTGATGCTTGAGCATTTTATTGCCAATCAGAATTTAGATATTCCTGTTTCTGATTGGCAGATGGAGTAAGTATACTAAGTGTTTTTAAGCCCGTCGAAGGCAAAAGTTGCGGTAAAATTCAATGTTTGAATAGCATATTGATTACTAAAATTACTTGAGTTGGTATTATTGGTATTATTATTCTGATTGATATTAAAGGTCGTTAAATAGCGGTAATCAAACCCTATAGTAGTAAAATCATCAATATAATAGCTCAGTCCAATAACACCTTGGCCTGCTGCCGTGGTATTGGTAACTGTGGCACTAATTTTAGTTGGAGTATAGCCGTTTGCAAAATACTTATTGTTTTGAATCACAGGATTCGCGCGTAAATAAGCCCCCCCAATACCAAACCCTACAAAAGGAACAAGGTCGTTACTTTCACTGGCAGGATACAAGTCAAAAAAAGCATTGATTAACCCGTAAAAGCCCATAGTATTCCCTTTAAATCCTAACCCATTGGCTACGACAAATACAGGACATGTTCCTTCAAAACCCACCACATTTGGACTGATAAGAGTGCACGAGCCCACCGTGAGTTTATCGTAATTATTGATATTGAATAAAACTTCGGTTTCTATACGAAACCAATTAATTCTATAACCAATCGAGGCGCCAGCACCGCCCCCTACAGGCTCCATTGTAATCTCGGCAGGATAGAGTTGATCGATGAATAAACTGCCAGTTAAGGAGGGAGCATGACTAATTACACCTTGAAGACCAAGATAAAATCCCTGGGCAGGGTCGGCACAGAAGGCATTGGTTGCAAGCGAAATTCCTAAAACAAGTCCTAATTTACTAGAATAATTCATTCAAAATCCCTGATTACAATCTTAGGCAAATATTTGGGAAACAGGCTAGCTGAAACTAAGGGGTGGAAGCAAGTTTTTTTTATAATAATTTTATTATTATACAGTCACTAACCCCATTATTTGTTAGTGACAACAAGATAGTTATAGTATCTTTAACATGGTTCGTGTTTGTTCTGGCGTGTAGCCATAGTGGTCGTGGAGCTTTTGATATACTTCATCTTGATTACATTCAATCGCTTCTAAGTCATAATCGGTCAGTTTATTCCATACTAACTTCAATTTCAGTTTCGCTTCTTCCCAGTCCTCTGCAAAAAGATTCTCGTTCATGTTGATGCTCCTGAAAAAGATGAATTATATTCATGCGCCTATTTTATGCCATTCTTGCTCCAATGCTTGACGATTTGAATGGTTGCCATCTGTTGCCAGGATGATTCCACCATTCTCAATTCCTTTTTTATATAACTGTGCTTTTTCCGGTGCTAAGCCCCAGCCTACCAGTGCTCCGATAAGTCCACCTGAAAAACACCCTACACCAACTCCTGCCAAGCCGACCATTAATGGTCCGGAGACAATAAGTCCTAATTCTGGCAGTAAATATTCGGTACCTGAAGCCAAAGTCATCGCTAGGGCGCCCAGAGCAAGGCCACCTAAGGCACCACCAAGACCTGCTCCTGCGAGCACCTGATTACTCTTAGATGGCTCGACTAAAATGGAATCAAAATATTGTTTTTTGGTGTTTTCGGACATGATGACGTTGATGTCATTGCTATTGTAACCGCTCATTAACGCTGTTTTATAAGCATGTTCTGCAGAATTAATATCGGTAAAGAGTTTGATGAAGGTTTTTGAGTCAGTGGTTGTGTTCATTTAGCGGCTCCTGCACGAAAGTGGTTTTACTGCACTGTGCGGAGGAGCTTGCAGTGCAGTAAATTATCAGTTACTGATTAATCGCGTAAATTACTTGATTAACCGCACGTGATTTGTCTACTGGATAATCGCTTGGTGTATCCAGGGTATTGTTTTCACAAACCAGGCCCTTATTTTCCAGTGTGTATTCAATGTTCACTTCTCTAACCGGTAAGCTTATGGTATGGAAAACAAACTTTCCATGCATTGGAATGTCCTTATTGCTGTTATTGATGGTAAATGTGGTTTCAGTTTTACCATTTAATTTATCAAAACCTACTGGCGTAATCTCTGCTCCATCTAAACTGATTGCGGAGATGAGTAGATCATCAGTGAGGTTATTTTTAATTTTTATTTCGAAGCCATTGCAAGCTGGGTTTGCAGTAGCTATGCCACTCACTAATAATGAACCAAGAGCCAGTAATCTTAATTTGTTCATAACTATCTCCTTTATTGTCGAAATTTTTAGTGACTTATGTGTCACAATTGATATGACATTTGTAGGTTAATAAAATAAGGATATAATGTCAATATAAAATTTAAAAATAAAAGTCATTCTCATTGGGCGAATAATAAAGACAGGGTTATTGGCTTTTTAGACTAAAATAGCTATTGACTTTGATGTCACGGAATTATTGAGGCCGGGGTAAAATATACCCCGGTATGGATTTAAAGGGCGGGTTGTAAGTCTTGCTCAAGAAGCGCTTCTTCTGGATGATTATCGGGTCTAAAAATACTGTGCGAAACCAGTTCTGGACGTGTAACCAAGGGTTTCTTCCAATCTTTTAAAGCCACACCGGTCGTTGGTGCTAACAAGGGCGTTTCTTGAGGTTGGCGTCCCGGTATTCGCCTTTTCTCATCTGTGACAATATCGTCTAACTCAGGTGCGCTAAGCGACTGAATTTTTGGTTTATAAGATAAAGGTAATACCCGTAAGCGCATGACTAGCCACAGAGCTTGTGCTTTAGAGCTCAATTCCTGATAGCCATATTCGTGCGGTGCTTGATAAATTTTTTCCAGGAGACTCGGCGACACAATTTTTAAGGTGCTCAGTTCTTGGCGAAAATAGATTTTATTGTCATTACCTAAAAGAATGAGCGGAGTATGCTGACGATAATTATAATCAATATCGGGCATGTGTTCGTAACCTGAATAGTGTGCCGGATTAGGTGTTTGTTCCCCTTGTAGCGCCTTCTGTATGTCATTTAAAGAGGCATGCATACCATTGAGGCAAGCGTTTTTGTTGTAGTGATTAGCCGGTAGGTCAAAGCTGCCATCTCCATAAGCTTGAATCGGGGCATCTTTAGGGTCGGGTG
>ERZ778028.1820-NODE-1820-length-19092-cov-4.501234_pt1 | contig 19092 bp, 20 predicted proteins | sample MGYA00375758_ERZ778028 | MGnify/ENA primary metagenome ERZ778028 (study PRJEB29350, sample SAMN05389828) | bioreactor metagenome | isolation source: Thiocyanate bioreactor | place: South Africa: University of Cape Town | collected 2014-03-17 ... | reverse complement strand
TTCACATCGAGCAGCGTGGGCGGCGTGCTCATGTCATGGTCCCAGATGTCGTGATGGACCAGCTGGAAGTGCCACAGATACTTGCCGGTATTGGCGTCCACCGCCACCAGCGAACCGCTGAACAGGTTGAGGCCGTGGCGGTCGCCGCCCCAGCGGTCGGCGGCGGGCGCGCCGAACGGCAGATAGGCGATGCCGCGTTCGGCATCCACCGTCATGGTGCCCCAGACATTCACGCCCGACCGCTTCTCGGTCGCGCCCTGGGGCCAGGTGTCGTAGCCGAACTCGCCGGGGCGCGGCACCGAATGGAAGGTCCAGACCAGCTTGCCCGTCACCACATCCCAGGCGCGCACATCGCCCGACGGCCCACGCGGGATTTCCGGTGTGGAGCCGCCGGTGATGGCCAGGTTCCTGTACAGCAGCGGGGCCGAACTCATGGCGGCGGCGCTTTGCGAGCCGTTCATCACATCGGGCGTGCGCAGATTCACCACGCCGTTCTCGCCGAACCCCTCCGCCGCCTTGCCGGTCCTGGCGTCCACCGCCATCAGCTTGCCGCCGCTGGTGCCGAACAGGATGCGGGGGCCGTGCGCGCCGTCGCCGGGCCACCAGGCGATGCCGCGCGTGCCGGGCCGGTCGTTGTTCGGCAGGGTGTAGGACCAGATTTCCTTTCCGGTCGCCCCGTCCAGCGCCAGGATGCGGCCATAGGGGCTGCCCAGATACATCACCCCGTCCACCACCAGCGGCGTCATCTGCGAGGCGGGCATCCGGGTCTTCCAGTCCGCGGGCTTCATGTGATGTTCCCAGGCCGGTTTCAGCCCGCCGACATTGGCGGGGGTGATCTGGGTCAGAGGCGAAAAGCGCGCGCCGCCGGGATCGCGGCCGGTATTGGGCCAGTCGTCCTGGGGCGCGGCGCTGGCGGCGGAAACGGCAAACAGACCGGCCAGCAGGCCGCCGGCGATACGCAAGGGGTTCAAATCGCTTCTCCTGGAAATACGAAACGGAAAATCAGAGCGCGCCCGCCTTCACCTGTTTCACGGCATGGTCGGCGGCCCGCGCGGTGAAGGCCATGAAGGTCATGGAGGGATTGACGCAACTGGTGGAGGCCATCTGCGCCCCGTCGGTGACATAGAGGTTGAGGGCGTCGTGCGCCTGGCTCCAGCGATTGACCACCGACCGGCGCGGATCGGCGCCCATCACCGCGCCACCCATCTCATGGATGGCGTCGCCCGGCACATGCTCCTCGCTGGACGAGCCGACATTCACCAGCCCCGCCGCCCGCAGCATCTTCTGGCCCTGGATGGCGCTGTCGCGCAGCAGCTTCATCTCATTGTCGCGGAAGGTGACGTTGAAGACGTTCAGCGGCACCCCGAACCGGTCCACCTTGCCGGGGTGCAGCGTCAATGTGTTGTCGGCATAGGGCAGGCATTCGGCGAAGGTGGTGAAGCGCGCCGTCCAGGGGCCGTATTCGCGCAGGCCCTCTTTCATCGCCGCGCCGAAGCCGATGGCGGCGGCGGGGCCGCGCCCGGCGGCGCCCTGCATCCCATAGCCGCGCACGAAATCGGCGTCGGCGTCCTGGCCGTTCAGGTTGCGGAAGCGGGGGATATAGACGCCGTTGGGACGCCGCCCATAGGTGATGTAGGGGTCCAGCTCGCCGTCGGGGATCTGGCCCCAGAAATAGGTGCGGAAGGCGTGATCCATGATGTAGCGCCCCAGCAGGCCGCTGGAGTTGGCGAAGCTCTGGCTGCTGCCGGGCAGGCGCGAGTTCAGCAGGATCTGGGTCGAGGCCATCGCCGAGGCGCAGAGGAATACGATGCGCGACCGGTATACCTTGGCCAGCTTTGTGTTGGCGTCCACCACCCGCACGCCGGTAACGCGCTTTGTCTTGGGGTCATATTCCAGGTTGGTCACAACCTGGTCCGACAGCAAGGTGAGATTGTTGGTGGCCATCGCGGCGGGCAGGGTCACCGCCTGGGTGGAGAAATAGGCGCCGAAGGAACAGCCGCGGGCGCATTGGTTGCGGTTCTGGCAACGGGTGCGGCCCTGTTCGGGCTTGTCCTCGGTCATGTTGGCGGTGCGGGTCGGGATCAGCTTGCGCCCCGGCATCGCCTTTTCCAGCCGCTCCTTCATCCACAGTTCGGCCACGTTCATGGGATGAGGCGGCTGGAACTCGCCATCGGGAAGCTGGGGCAGATTTTCGCGCGAACCGGCGATGCCCGCATATTTTTCGACATAGGAATACCAGGGCGCGATCTCGTCATAGCTGACGGGCCAGGGGCTGCCATGCCCGTCGCGCGCATTGGCCTCGAAATCCAGCTTGCTCCAGCGCAGCGCGACGCGGCCCCAGATCAGCGACTTGCCGCCCACCTGGTCGGGCCGCACCCAGCGGAACGGCTTGGAACCTTCATAATCGAAAGGATTGAGGCGGTCGTTGCTGTAGAAATGGGTCTGGGCGGTGTTGGCCGCGCCGCCCCAGCGGGCCATGAAATAATCGCGCTCCACCTCGGCGGGCGGCATGGTGCCGCGAAAGGGCAGTTCCCACGGGCCCTTGCCCTCGGTGGTGTAGTCGGTCTGATGCTCGACCATGCGGCCGCGCTCCAGCATCAGCACCTTCATGCCTTTTTCGGTCAGTTCCTTGGCGGCCCAGCCGCCGCTGACGCCCGAACCGATCACGATGGCATCGAAATCATAATCCGCCATGGCGCCTCAGCCGGAAAACACGCGCCGGACTTCGGCATACGGATAGGCGCCGTCATAGCGGCCCGGCACCGGCAGATAGCGGCGTTCCTGGGTGCAGCCGATCTCGCTGGTGTAATAGCCCAGGATCACGATCTGGCGCGTGCGCTCGAAGAAGCTGTTCTGCAGGCCGGGCAGGGCGCCCTCCATCGCCAGGGTCAGGATGGCGTCCTGCTGGTCGGGGCGCAGCCGGGCGAAGGGATTGGCATAATTGACGTTGGCATAGCCGTCCACCACCGCCAGGCCGATGGTGCATTCGTTGCGGTCGGTGGGTTCGTACCAGTCCGCCAGCATCATTTCGATGAATTGCGGCACGCCCGCCGCCACCGCGCCCGGCGTGTCGGTGGCGGGAATGATGCGGTCGCAGATGGCGGCGACCAGCGCCCGCTGGTCGGGCGTGAACAGGACGCGCGAAGCGGAAAAGCCGCGGGCGGCGGCGGCCGCCTCCGCCGCCCGCGCCAGCGGCGCACACAGCGCGGTCCCGAACAGGGCGCCGGCGCCGGCCAGCAGATCGCGGCGGTCCATCAGCATGGTGTTACCATCGTCACCCGGCCCCCTCTCCCCCGATTGTGATTCTGTGTTTGGGAATCCCGGTGAACGAACTACGGCACGGTTTCGCCCGCCGCCGCAAGATGGAAAGCAAGCCTCTGGATTACTTGAAGAAATCCACCACGATGGACAGCGGCTGACCGCCGCCGCGCGGATCGTTGGGAACCGAGCGCCAGACGAACATCTCATTCTCCGGGATCGGCTCGCAGAGGAAGTGCTGATCGTCCAGGAAGCACTGATAGAACTTGATGGCGTCGCATTTGCGCAGTTGCGAGCGCAGGATCAGGTGCAGCACCAGTTCATAGCGGGGAAACCAGACATGGGCGTCGCCGTCGCTGGAAAACCGCACCCGCGCCGCCTGCGAGGCTTCATCATACGCCACCGAGGCGCCCATCCTGAGATCGCCCAGCACCCGGCCCATGCTGTCATAGACCGAGCGCCGCTTGAGCACCGGGCTGCGGTAATCGGGCACCGACAGACGGAAGACGCCGCCGGGCTTGAGCACCCGCCATATTTCGTCCAGCACGCCGGGGACTTTTTCAAAGGGCAGATGCTCGAACACATCCTGGGACTGGATCTTGGGAATGGAGGCGTCGGCAAAGGGCAGGGGCTCGAGGGCGTTGTGCGCGATCTCGCGGTCATGGGCGGGGTGCAGCGCCAGGCCGACAAAGTTGGGCACCTGATACTGTTTTTCCTGCGGCCCCAGGCTGCCGAAATAAAGATAGGTGTCCATCACGGCCCGTCCTTCACGACCGTGAGGGTCATTTCGATCTGCGCCACGATATTGTTCATGGTGCGCTCCATCTGGTCCAGCTTTTCGGCGCTGATCCGTCCCTCGCGGAACATGGTGTGAAACGGCTCATCCAGCCGCGAGCGGCTTTCCGTCAGGTCGAAATCCACGCCGTGATGCAGCGCCAGCGGCGTGTTGGCGATGCCCTCGGCCTGCCATTGCAGGTTCACCTTGCGCGAGAACATCTCCAGCGTCTGGGGCAGGATGGGCCGCACATGCGTGGGATCGAGCAGGAAGAAATTGTGCCGGGGATGCGGCACCACGATCCGGATCGCCGCGCCGTGGCGGCAGATGCGGTACAGCTCCTTCATGACGCCGATGAAGAGGGCGGGCGTCTGGCCCAGATGCTCCAGCGTGTGGGACAGCAGCACCTCGTCCACACTGCCGTCCGCCCAGGGCCAGGGGAATTGCTCCAGGTCCCAGCGAACATCCGGCGCGCCATACAGGTCCACATTGCACCAGCCCGGCAGCATCTGGCTGCCGCAGCCCAGATTGAGTTTGAGAGATGACATGGCCGAACCTTGTACCGGGGCTCCGGCCAAAGTCCACAAAGCCCCGGATTCCTTCAGCGAGGGACCGTGCCGTCAGATGATCAGGTCCACCCGCTGATACAGGCGCGGATCGAGCGGTTCCGGCTGCTGCTCCGGCAGCGTCCTGGCCATCGCCTCGGCGCGGGCTTCCAGCGCCTCGGCCGCCGTCAGGTAGAGCGCGCGGTCCTCGGCGTCATGCTCCTGGCTCGCCAGTGTCCGCAGCCGGATGGCCACGCCCAGCAGGTTGCGAAGATCACGGGCTCCGGCGAAATTTCCCATCTCCCCTTAACGCCGGATGTGCCCTTGGGGTCATCCGGGAACCCGAAGCAGGGTTAAAGCGCAGTATAAAGTTGTACGCGGGGCCGGATACAGCCGCGCCGGCGCTTGTTTTTGCTGCATTGCAACATAGATTGGATGCTTCGTCATGTGGCGCGACCTGGTGGCCTGGATGCGATTTGAGAAAGCGGCCGCAGACCGGCCCGGTCCCCTGAAGGCCCGCCCCCGGCCGGACAATCCGGCCCTGGCCGAAATCGCGCCCGTCGGCCCCAATCCCGGCAATTTGCGGATGTTCGCCTATGCCCCGCCCGGCCTGCCGTCCGGTGCGCCGCTGGTGGTGGTTCTGCATGGCTGCAGCCAGACGGCGGCGGCGTATGACCTGGGCGCGGGTTGGTCGGCGCTGGCGCGGCGTCACGGCTTTGCCGTGCTGGCGGTGGAGCAGAAGGCCGTCAACAATCCGGGCGGCTGCTTCAACTGGTTCAATCCGCCCGATATCACCCGCGGCGAGGGCGAGGCGGCCTCGATCGCCGCCATGATCGGGCAGATGCACGCGCTTTACGGTCAGGGCCCCACCTTCATCACCGGCCTGTCGGCGGGTGGCGCGATGGCGGCGGCGATGCTGGCCGTCTATCCCGACCTGTTCGCGGGCGGCGCGATCATTGCCGGGCTTCCCTTCGGCGCGGCCACCAATGTGCGCGATGCGTTGGAGGCAATGCGCAGCGCGCCCCTGAAGACACCGCGCCAATGGGGCGACCTGGTGCGCGCCGCCTCCGCTTATCAGGGGCCTTGGCCCGCCGTCTCCATCTGGCACGGCGCGATGGACACCACGGTGACGATCGGGAATGCCCAGGCCGCCGTGGCGCAATGGGCCGACCTGCAGGGCCTGCCGCTGACGTCGGCCCGGCAGGAACTGGTGGATGGTGCGGTGCGGCTGCGCTGGGGCGGCCGACTGGAGCTCTATACCCTGCCGCTGCTGGGCCACGGCACGCCGATAGACAGCCGCGATGTGGGCGCGGCGGGGCCCTTCATGCTGGACGCCGGGATTTCCTCCAGCAGCCGCATCCTGGATTTCTGGGGCCTTGGGTCCGGAGCGGCAAAGGCCGCGCCCGCCACACCGGCCAGCGGGGATGCCGCCGTGCCGCCGTCCTCGCCGCCGCACATGGTGGAGGCGGAAAATTTCCTGCGGCGGGCGCTGCGCAGACTGCGCGGCGGTTGACGGTCCTGGCCCCTGGGGCCTGATCGCCGCCGGACCTCTGGCCGCATGAGCCGCGCTTGGATAGACTGGGCCGCGCCCCGCATTGAGGAACCCGGCATGGACGTCATCCAGGAAGGTTTCGATGTCTTTCTCCAGGACGGAGAAAAATCCTTCGGCGCGGTGCGTCAGGTCCGCAAGGACGAGATCGTGGTCTATGTCGAGGCGGCGGGCGATTTCGAGGTGCCGTTCTCGGCCATTACCGATGTCCATGCCCAGAAAGTGCTGCTGGATACCGCCCGGCTGACGCCCAAGCTGGTTCAGGCGATCCACGCCGCCCATAACCGCGAAGATCCGAACATTCCATAAGCCGCAACCAAGCGACATATCCGGGGGGATCATGAAAAAATTTCTGCTTGCCGTCATTCTGGCGGTGATGAGTTGTGGCCTGGCGCACGCCGCCGAGCGCTGGACGCCGCAGCAGGCCAATGCCTGGTACGCCAAACAGAAATGGCTGGTGGGCAGCAACTATATTCCCGCCGACGCCATCAACCAGCTCGAGATGTGGCAGGAAGCCAGCTTCAACCCGGCGCAGATCGACAAGGAACTGGGTTGGGCGCAGGACATGGGCATGAACACCATGCGCGTCTTCCTGCACGACCAGCTCTGGCAGCAGGACGCGGCGGGCCTCAAGCGCCGCATGGGCGTGTTCCTGGAGATCGCGGCCCGGCACGGCATCAAGCCGCTCTTCGTGCTGTTCGATTCCTGCTGGGATCCCAATCCCAGACTGGGGCCGCAGCGTCCGCCCATTCCCGGCGTCCACAATTCCGGCTGGGTGCAGGGCCCGGGCAAGACGGTGCTGGCCGACCGCACCCAGCATGGCCGCCTGGAAGCCTATGTGAAGGACATTGTCGGCCATTTCGCCAAGGATGACCGCATCCTGGGCTGGGATGTCTGGAACGAGCCCGACAATAGCGGCGGCGGCGACTATAACGATCACAGCCGCGAACGCTTCGACCAGGTGGCGTATCTGCTGCCGCGCGTGTTCGACTGGGCGCGGTCGGCCAATCCCTCCCAGCCGCTGACCAGCGGCGTCTGGCACAACGAGAACTGGGACAAGCTCGATGCGCTGAACGCGGTCGAGAAGACCCAGCTCACCCAGTCCGACGTCATCTCCTTCCACGACTATAGCTGGCCGGAGGTGTTCGAGGCGCGCGTCAAGGCGCTCCAGGTCTATGGCCGCCCCATCCTGTGCACCGAATACATGGCGCGGGGCGCCGGTTCGACCATCGACGGCAGTCTGCCCATCGCCAAGGCGCAACGGGTGGGAATGTTCAACTGGGGTTTCGTCTCCGGCAAGACCCAGACCATCATGCCCTGGGACAGCTGGCAGCGGCCCTATACCCTGCGTCCGCCCACACTGTGGTTTCACGATCTGCTGAAGCCCGACGGCACGCCCTACCGGGCGCGCGAGGTCGAGATTCTGCGGCGGCTGACCGCCGCGCCGTGACCGGAGGGGCGGTCCAAATTCGGCCATGCTGCGGCGGCATAAGCCGCATCGGGATTCTTCGAGAACATGACGGTGGCGAAGACGCGTAGCGGGCGATCTGGCGGAGAACAGGGTGTGCGGCCCCGCGCCGCGCGCAAGACCCAGCCTCCGCGCGCCTTGGGCCATGCCGAGATCACCGCCCAATTGGGCGCCGAAATTCTGTCGGGCGCGCGCAAGCCCGGCAGCCGGCTGCCGTCGGTCGAGGAAATGAACGCCACCTTCGGCGTCTCGCGCGTAGTGCTGCGCGAAGTCACCAAGACGCTGGCGGCCAAGGGCCTTGTCTCGTCTAAGACCAAGGTGGGCACGCGGGTGCTGGAATCGACGCGCTGGGCCTGGCTGGACCCGGATGTGTTGCGTTGGCGCATGGCGGATGGGCTGGATGCGACGCTGCTGCGCCAGATCGGCGAGGTGCGCCGCGCCGTGGAGCCCGCGGCGGCGGCGCTGGCGGCGCTGCATCGCGACCGGGGGGCGCTGGCCCAGCTGCGCGCCGCGCTGCGCGGGATGGAGGACAGCGTCGGGGATCGCCTGGGTTATGCCCGCGCCGACATGGCCTTCCATGTCGCGGTCAGCGAAGCCTCCGGCAATCCTCTGTTCCGGGCGTTCACGGCGGTGGTGGAAGTGGCGATGACCGGCTTCCTGTCGGTGACCGCCGACCGTGTGGCGAACCGTGGATCCTTTGTCGCCTCCATCGCCTTGCACCGCGCCGTGGCCGAGGCCATCGCGGCGCGCGATCCTCACGCCGCCCGCCGCGCCATGCTGCGGGTGGTGGATGTGGGCATCCGTGACGTCAACGCCCGCCGCCGCCGCGCGGGGCACAAAGGCTGATCGCGCTTCGGTTCGCGCCGGGGCATGAAAAAGCCCGCGCCCTTCGGGAGGGCGCGGGCTTTTCCGATGGATGAACGCGGCGTCAGGAGCCGCGGAAACCGCTGAGGCTGGCCTTGGGATCGACCTTCAGCGTGTCCACCAGGTATTTCTTGTTGGTGATCAGGAAGGCTTCCATGTTGCTGCCGGGCGGCACCATCGAAGCGTCGTAATCCAGCGTCACCCAACCGTTATACTTCTTGTCGATCAGGAATTTCTGGATGCGCGGGAAATCCACGCCGCCGGAGTCCGGGCCGACCATCGACCGGAACCAGCCATGGCCGCCCGCCTCGGGACCGGAGCGGGGCACCGCCACCTTGCGGTTGCCGCGCAGATTCCTGGGGGCGTCCTTGTAGTGGATTTCGGCGATGCGCGGCCAATAGGTGGTCAGCAGCTCCATCGGGTCGATGCCGCCCAGCACCAGATGCGCGGTGTCGGCCGTCATCCACACCCAATCCGGATTGGTCTCCTTCATCAGCAGGTCCACCTCGTGCTGGGTCTGGACCAGCGAATTGACATGCGGATGCGGCGCCAGCCTCAGACCCATCTTGATGGTTTCCCTGCCGATGCGGTTCATCGCGTCGGCGCAGCGCTTGATCTGCTCGTCATTGGTGTCATAGCCCGGCGGACGCGGGCCCATGTTCATCTTGAAGTGGTTGCAGTAGCCGAAGGGCTTGATGAAATCGCGGGCGAAGGCGATGTGGTCCTTCACCGACTGGTCCACCTTGGCGGGGTCGAAGAAGTTGGTGGTGAAGTTGGGGCCGCCGCCATTGGAACAGGTCGCCATGCGGACATTGCGGTCGTCCATGTACTTCTTCAGCGCCAGCGGGCGGTCCAGATAGCGCAGGACGTTGTGGCGGAAGGGTTCCACGCCGGGGAAGCCCAGGCGCTGGGCCACATTCACCGCTTCCTCCACATCTTCCTTCCAGGAAATGGCGCTGAAGGCATAGCGGAAGGGCAGGCCGGCGGCGGCGGCGGGCGTGATCCCGGCCATGGCGGCGGCGCTGGCGCCCAGGATGAAGTGACGCCGGCTGGGCGTGGTGAACGACATGGACAGAGCCTCCCGTGATTTTTTATCGGTGGAGACTGGCACAGGGCGCCCGCGCTGTCTCGCCAAAAGCGGCCGTGTCCCTCATGCCGCGCCCCTCATGCCGCGCCCCTTATGCTGCAATTGCGTAGAAGCCGGGTGCGCGGCGTTGCGCCGGCGCATGGCGGACTTTATCAACATGCTCCCATGCCTCGCGCGCCCAAGCCCATCCTGCCCGACCGCCTGCGGCCCGGCCTTGACCTGGTGTTCTGCGGCACGGCGGCGGGGCGGCAGTCGGCGCTGCAACAAGCCTATTACGCCCATCCCCAGAACCGTTTCTGGAAGACCCTGCACACGGTGGGTCTGACGCCGCGTCTCTATGCGCCGCAGGAATATGCGCTGCTGTGGGAGCATGGCATCGGCCTGACCGACATCGCCAAGCATGTTTACGGCATGGACCATCAGTTGCCGCCCGATGCGCTGGGCGGGGCGGCGGCCGAGGCGCTGCGGCGACGCATCCATGCGGCGGCGCCCCGCGTCCTGGCCTTCACCAGCCTGAATGCGGGCCGCAAGGTGATGGGCGCGCGCGCGGTGGCGGGCGAGCAGCCGGACAGGCTGGAGCAGACGCGGGTCTTCATCCTGCCGTCGCCATCGCCCCTGGCGGCCAATCATTGGGACATCGCGCCCTGGCGGGCCCTGGCGAAAGCGGTGAAAGCGTCAGGGTAGCGCCTGCGCCAGCGCGGTGGGGGCGGGAAAGGCGGCGCAGGATTCGCTGCCCAGCGCCGGGCCGCACAGGGCGCGGGGATTGTCCTGCTGGCTGACGCGATACGGGCCGATGGCTGGATCGGCGGCGGGGAAGTTGGTCTCCACGATCTGCGCGCCCGAGGCGAAGGCGGCGTCGCGCCGTGTGGTGTCGGCCTTGCGCGCCTCGCGGGTCTGGCTGTCGGCGCGGGTCCGCACGATGAAGCCGTCGCGCACCGCCTGCAGGATGCGGTCCCTGTCCTTCACCGGATCGGGAATGACCAGGAAGGCCGCCAGGGGCGAGGTTCGATCGGTCATGGCCACGAACATGGCCCGGCCCTCCAGCCCCTTGCGGGCGCCCCGATAGAGCTTGACGGTCGGGGCGTCGGCCCGCAGCACGACAATCACCTTGCCGCGCGCCGCGCCCAGCCGCGGCCAGGCATGGGCCAGCGCCGCGTCTCGCAGGCTGGCATGGCCGCCCTGCATCTGCTGGGGCGTAATGATCCGGTCCAGGGTGAAGGCGGCGCGGATTTCGGCGTCCAGCGCGTCCAGGGCGGCGGCGGTGAAGTTCTGCGGGGCGGTCGCGCCCGGCATGGGAGTCTTGGCATCGTTGGGGCGCAGGGTGATCACGATCGGCAGGTGACGGGGATGGGCGCGGGACCAGTCGGCCACCTGTTTCAGGCAATCGGCCAGCAGCAGGCAGGAGGACCGGTAGTCCACATCCAGCACATGCAGCACCTTGAAGCCGGGCCGGTCCATGGCGGCGACATAATCCTCGTCCAGCAATTCCATCGCCATGCTGGCGGCGGCGGGATTGCGCAGATGGCCGCCCTGGGGATCGAAGGCGATGTCAAAGGACAGCGCCCGCACATCCTGATCGAGCTGGGCGGACAAGGACGGCATGGCGAAATCCAGCGCTTCGGCGCCTTCGCGGCCGCCCATGCGGATCAGGGTCATGACCGATGGGCTGGGCCGCTGCTTATAGCTCTGGCCGGTGCCGACGCTCTGCGGCCGGTGCCGACGCTCTGCAGATCGTTGAGCCGCAGGTTGGCGTCCATCCAGGCCGGGTCGCAATGGCGGTCGCAGGCGCGGGCGGCAGGCAGGGCCGATGCCGCCGCCGCCGGCGTGGTGGAGGAAAAACGGCCGGTGTGGAACGCCAGCAGGGCGGCGGCGGGGAGCAGGATACAGGCGGCGAGGATATGGCGGCGCATGTTCCGGCTCCCCCTTGGCGATCCGTCGCTAACCCACCCGCCGCGCGGCGGTCAGGCCCAGCACCAGCAGCACCAGGAAGATGACCAGGAAGACGAAGAACAGGACTTTGGCGATGGCGATGGACGTGCCGGCGATGCCGGTAAAGCCCAAAAGGCCGGCGATCAGGCCGATGACCAGGAATATGAGGGCCCATTTCAGCATGGCGATGCTCCGTGGTTTGAAATCCCTCAGGAAACACGAAGCCGGTTCGGAAAGTTCCCGTAACTATTTGTGCGCCCGCGATGGAACGATTGCGCGCCGCGGCCCCGGCCGTGGTTAACGCAAGGAATCGCTGCCGCGCCGGATGTCCTTCAGCACCTGCTCCGCCGGTTTGGCGGGCGAGCCCTGCGGCCAGCCCTGCTGTTGCGCGGACGGGGCGATCGGGGAGGCGGGCGGCGGGGCCGTCAGCGTCCAGTCCACCACCTGCTTGACCGGCGCGCCCAGCGCCGCGGTCAGCGCCTGGACCACGGCGGGGGTGCTGTTCACCGCCGCCGTGCCGGTCTGGGTGGTGGTAAAGCTGCCCACGATCTTGCGCCCGCGCGCGGTGGTCAGCTTGGCGGTCATCGCCACCACCACCTGCGGAATGCCGTCGGCAACGGCGTACTGGGCCTCGAAATTCTTGACCTCGACCACCAGCAGGTAATCGGATTGCAGCGCGTCCTGCTCGCGCGACACCGCGCCGATGCGGCCCGACGCCTCGAAGCCGTCCAGCAGCGCCTGCTGGATCATGGTGGAGGTGGTGTCGGGATAGGTGGCCTTGGCGTAGAAATCCAGCACGCCGCCGGGCTGCACCAGCGCGATGCGGTCGCTGGCCAGGCCGCCGGGCACGTTGGGCCGCATCAGCGACAGCGACCAGGATACCTTGGCGCTGTTGGGGGCGCTGTCAGGCACGGGGGCGGTGGGCGGAAAGACCGGCCGCACCGCATAGATGGGACCGGCTTCGGGCGGCCCCAGAAGATCCTTGCCGCAGCCCGCCAGCATCAGGGACGCCGCGCCGATCACAAAGCTTCGCCGGATCATCTGTCGCCTCATTTGGGTTCGTATCCCTTGCGCCGGTCGCCGAACAGCAGCTTGGTCGGCTGGCGGTTGAGCTGGCTGGAGAACTGGTCGAGATTGCCCACCAGGCGGCGCATCTCGCCGATCAGGTTGGAAAGCTGCGCCAGCCCGTCGCCGGTGACGAAGGCGTCGGCATCGTCGGCCAGCTTGCCGTATTTGCGGATGGTCAGGTCCACCTGCTGCATGGCGGGCTTGAGGTCGTTCGAGGCCTGGCTGAGATTTTCCATCGCCTTGTTGGCGTTGGCGATGGTGGCGTCGATGTCGGCGCTGCGCCGGGCGATCGCGGCGGTGGTCTCGTCCAGGTTGGCCAGCACATTGGCGACGGCGCGGCGGTTGTTGTCGTTGAGCAGGTCGTTGATCCGGCCGGCCGCCACGTTCAGTTTGGCCACCACCTCCGGCGCGGATTGGGCGAGTTGGGCGAAGGTGGACTGCCGGGTGCGGATCACCGGATAGCGCTGGCCCTCGCGCGCCACCAGCAGGGGGGCCTTGGCGGTGCCGCCGCTGATCTCGACGAAGGACGAGCCGGTAATGCCCTGGCTGTCGATCGAGGCGACGCTGTCCTCGCGGATATTCAGGTTGGGCTGGACCTGCATGGTGACGATGACGCGCTGGGGGTCGTGCGGATCGAACTCCAGTTTGGTGATGCGGCCCACCTCGATGCCGTTGTAGCGCGTGACCGTGCCTTTCCCCAGCCCGGTCACCGGGCCTTTGAAATAGGCCTGGTAATAGGCGTATTCCTGGCTGTACTGCGCGCCCGCCAGCCACATGATGGTGACCACCAGGCCGATGACGCAGGCCAGCACGAAAGCGCCCACCGCGACGTAATTGGCTTTTGTCTCCATCAGTCCGTCTCCATGCCGGCCAGGGCGGCCCTGCCGCGAACGCCCGAGAAGTAGTCCTGGATCCAGGGATCCGGATTTTTGCGCAGTTCCGCGATGGTGCCCACCACCAGTTTCTTGTTCACCAGGACGGCGATGCGGTCGGTGACGGCGCGCAGCGTGTCCAGGTCGTGGGTGACCAGAAAGACGGTCAGGCCCAGCGCCTTTTGCAGGCGCCTGATCAGTTCGTCGAACTGGTTGGCGCTGATCGGGTCCAGCCCGGCGGTGGGCTCGTCCAGGAACAGCAGTTCGGGGTCCAGGGCCAGCGCCCGCGCCAGGCCGGCGCGTTTCTTCATGCCGCCCGACAGTTCGGAGGGATATTTTTCCGCCGTGTCCGGCGGCAGGCCCACCATCGTCAGTTTCATGGCGGCGATCTCGTCCATCAATTGTTGGGACATGCCGGTATATTCGCGCAAGGGCACCTGGATGTTTTCCGCCACGGTCTGGGAGGAAAACAGCGCCCCTTCCTGGAACAGCACCCCCCAGCGCATCTCCAGCGCCCGCATCCTGGGGGCTTCGGCCTCGCTCACCGCCTGTCCCAACACCTCGATGGTGCCTTCCTTGGGCTGGATCAGCGAGATGATGGCGCGCATCAGCACCGACTTGCCCGAGCCGGAACCGCCCACCACCCCCAGCACCTCGCCGCGATAGACATCCAGGTCGATATGGTCGTGCAGGATCTTGCTGCCGAAGCCGGTGACCAGTCCCCGCAGCTTGATGACCGCTTCCTTTTCCCGCGCCTCGGCCATCAGATATCCAGAATCGAGAACATGACGGAAAAGGCCGCGTCCAGCACGATCACCAGGAAGATGGATTCCACCACCGACCGGGTGGTGAGCTGGCCCACGCTGGCGGCGTTGCGCTGAACCTGAAAGCCCTCGTAACAGCCCACCAGCGCGATCACAAAGGCGAAGACCGGCGCCTTGATCAGGCCCACCATCATGGTGTTGACGCTCACCGCGTCGTTGAGCTGGCGCAGGAATATCGGAATGGTGATGTCCAGCGCGAAATAGCACATCATGGCGCCGCCGATCAGGCCCATCACCATGGCATAAAAGGTCAGCAGCGGCAGGGCGATCACCAGGCCGATGACGCGCGGCAGCACCAGCGTGTCCACCGTGTTCAGCCCCATGGTCTGCATGGCGTCGATTTCCTCGTTGACGCGCATGGTGCCGATCTGGGCGGTGAAGGCGCTGCCCGAACGGCCCGCCACGATGATGGCGGTGATCAGGCCGCCGATCTCGCGCAGCAGGCCCACGCCCAGCAGGTTGATGGTGAAGATTTCCGCGCCGAACCGCTTGAGCTGGTCGGCCCCCTGATAGGCCAGCACGACTCCGATCAGGAAGGCCAGCAGCCCCACGATGGGCAAGGCATTGATGCCGGTCTCCTCGACCTGGTGGACGATGGCGGTGACGCGCAGATTGTGCCGGGGCTTGACGATGGCCTCGCCGGTTTCCACCGTCACCCGGCCCAGATAGCCCAGGATGGACACTGCCTGCTTCAGGTTCTGCACCGTGGTGCGCCCGATGCGGTAGAGACGGCCCCGGAAACCCTTGGGGATACGCGGGCCGGATTTGCGGTTTTCCGGCTGTTCCTGGTCCAGATTTTCCAGCAGGGGCTGATAACGTTCGGGCACCTCCGGTCCCGATACCGTGTTGCCCGCCGCCTCCAGCGCCCGGCGGGTGCGCAGCAGCAGCCAGGCCCCGGCGCTGTCCAGCCGCGACAGCTTGCTGGCGTCGATGGTGACGGGGCCTTGGCCTTTCAACTCCAGCGCGTTCAACTCGCGGTCCAGCCGCGCGCTTTCCCCGATGGTCCAGTCCCCGCCCACGGCCAGACGGCCATCATCCCGGTCCAGCGTGAACCAGGCCTCGGCGCCATCCGCGGCGGCTTCGATCGACGTCATGAACCTGCCCAAGCGCCGCTATTGGCGCATTTCCCGTCAACAATGCGCCAGATAAGAGGAAAGTTCCATGAGTTCCCTTTCCGACTCCGGCCCGGCGTTTTAAGAAAACGGGTCGCTTTCAAAAGGCATCGCCATGCAAACCACCCATCTGGGCCGGACCGGCCTGAAGGTCTCGCGCATCTGCCTGGGCACCATGACCTATGGCAGCCCGGCCTGGCGCGACTGGGTGCTGGACGAGGCCGCCAGCCGTCCCTTCCTCAAACGGGCGGTGGAAGCGGGCATCACCTTTTTCGACACCGCCGATATCTATTCGCAGGGCGCGTCCGAGGAAGTGGTGGGCCGGGCCTTGCGCGACTTCGCCGGCAAGCGCGAATCCTATGTGCTGGCGACCAAGGTGTTCTTTCCGGTCGACGGCCATAATGGCGGGCTGTCGCGCAAGCATATCCTGCACGCCATCGACGACTCGCTGCGGCGGCTGGGCACCGATTATGTCGATCTCTACCAGATCCACCGTTTCGACAATGATACCCCGATCGAGGAAACCGTCGCCGCCCTGCATGAGGTCGTGCAAAGCGGCAAGGCCCGCTATATCGGCGCCTCCTCCATGCATGTCTGGCAGTTCGCCAAATTCCTGGCCGCGGCGGACCGGATGGGGATGACCAAATTCGTCTCGATGCAGAATTTCTACAATCTGGTCTATCGGGAGGAGGAACGCGAGATGCTGCCGCTGTGCCGCGATGCCGGCATCGGCGTGATTCCCTGGTCGCCGTTGGCGCGCGGCTTTTTGGGGCGCAGCCATGCCCATGCGCGCGACCTGCAATCCACCCGCGCCAAATCCGACAAGGTGCTGGACATGGAATTCTCCGACGCCGATGTGGAAATCCTGCGCCGGGTGGAGGAGACGGCGCGGAAGCATGGCCGCAGCAACGCCCAGATCGCCACCGCCTGGATGCTGCACAAGGGCGTCACCGCGCCGATCATCGGGGCGTCGAAGATGCAGCATCTGGAAGACGCCATCGCCGCCACGGAAATCGCGCTCACCGAGACGGAGATCGCCTATCTGGAAGCGCCCTACCAGCCGAAGGCGGTGGCGGGAAATCTGCGCTGAACAGCAACAGAAAAAGGGCGCTGCCTTTATCCGGCAGCGCCCTTTTCTGTTTCCGTTCCTCAGGTCTGCCTCCCCCTTTTGGCGCGTAGCGCATTCAAGGGAGAGATGATTTCAGCAAACGAGCGGAATCTGAACCCGGCGGGAGTATTAGAGAAAGAAAGTTGGATTCCCGCTTTCGCGGGAATGACAATTGGGGGCAGTCAGCGCAGGTCATCCTCCCCCTTCGCGTGCGAAGCACGCCTAAGGGGGAGGTGGTTTCAGCGAGCGAGGCATGTGCGAGGGCCGGAGGGCCCGAGCAGCCGAGCGGAAAGCTGAAACCGGAGGGGGGCTTAAAGCGGCCACCAGTCGAGCTGGTTCTTGTAGTCCTTGTCCGAGGCGGTCTGTTCCCAGCCGCCGCCCAGCGCGTTGTACAGAGCCAGATGGGCCTGGAGACGGGCCAGCTTGGTCTGGGCCAGCGCGTCCTGGGCGTTGAACAGATTCTGCTGCGAGTTCAGCAGCGACAGGATGTCGATGGTGCCTTCGCGGTATTGCAGTTCGGAGATGCGGAAGGCTTCGCGCGAGGCGCGGGCCTGGGTCTCGATCAGGGCGAGCTGCTCGGCGGTGGACTGCACCGTGTCCAGCGAGGTTTCCACATCGCTGAAGGCGGTGAACACCGTCTTGCGGTAGTTGGCGACCAGTTCGCGTTCCACCGCGTTGGCGTAATCCTTCTGCGCGCCGATGCGGCCGCCGTCAAAGATGGTCTGCAGCACACTGGCGCCGATGCTCCAGGCAAAGCCTGCCGGGTTGAACAGGTTGCCGATCGCCGCCACCGGCCCATAGCCGGCGTCGCCGGTCAGGCCCAGCGAGGGGAAGAAGGCGGCGCGGGCCGCGTCCACATTGGCATGGGCGGCATAAAGGCCGGCTTCCGCCTGGGCGATGTCGGGGCGGCGGCGCAGCAGTTCGCTGGGCAGGCCAGGCTGGACCTTGGGCGGGGTGATGTTGTCCAGGTTCTGGCCCTTGACGTCATAGCGTTCCGGGGCGCGGCCCAGCAGGATGGCCAGGCCGTAACGGGCCTGACGCTCGGCCTGAATCAGGCCGGGCAGGCGCGACTGCTGCTGCGCCACCAGGGCCTGCTGTTCGGCCAGGTCCAGGTTGGACGACACGCCGCTGGCGACCTTGGCCTGGGTCACGGTCAGGATGCGCTGGGCCGCTTCGATGTTGGACCTGCCGATGGCGATGCGCTCGCGCAGGGACAGGATGGTGAAATACTGGTCGGCGACCTGGGCGGCGATGGAGATCGACACCACCGACTGGGCATAGCGGGCCGAGCGCAGGTTTTCGCGGGCGGCGCGCAGGTTGTGATATTCCAGGCCGAAGAAGTTCTGCTGATAGCTGGCCGACAGGCCGGCGGTGAAGCGGTTGGAGGCGCGCGGCACGGCCGAATTGCCGCCGTTGCGGTCGGCGCCGAACGAGGCGCCCAAAGTGGGGAACAGGCTGGACAGGGCCACGCCGTTGTTCGCCTCGGCCTGCAGCACGCGGGCGGCGGCCATCTCGATGTCGAGATTTTCCTTGGCCGCGGTTTCCTGCAGCGGCACCAGTTCCTCGGCGGTGAAGCTGGCCCACCAGTCGGCCTGGGGCCAGACCGGGGCATCCTTGGCCACCTGGGCGGTGAAGCCTTCGGGCACGTCGCCGGGGCGGTTGAGCGGGGTGGGGTTGGCGGTACAGGCGGCCAGCGACAACACAAGCACACTGGCGGTGATGCCGCGAAGGGGGGTACCCCGGAAGGAAGATGTCATCAAACTCTCTTTACCAATGAGGCGCCGCCCGTCCGATCGGGGGCCGCGCCGCGTCAATCCGCTCGCTCTGTCCATGCCGGGAGGAAGCCCCCCAAACCAATCCCGCAAATATGGGGACAGGGGGCCTGTCCGCAAGCCCTGTTGCTGTCCGGTCCCGTCCTGCGGGCGGAAAAAGCCCGCATTTCACATTCTGGTGACGGGAATTTGAACGGGACATGAATATCGGGGAAAAATGGACGGCCGGGGCATGGCCCATGTGGGGGGCACCAGACCCCGTCCCGGCCGTCCGTGGTGGGCCGACATCCTTGCGGTGGAGCGCCGCGGGATACTGGCCCCGGTCAGCTTCCTCCCATGCGGCCCGGGTGCAAAGCGGGTCCAGCCGCGAAATTGTAACCATCTGTCGTCCCCGCACCGCGCGGCGGGCAGTGGCGAAAAGAATCTGGATGCGGCCCGGGATGCCGGGCCCTGGCCCGCTCTGTCCCGCCCTGGGGCAAGTATGGGAACATCCCCGCCCCCTGTGATCGTCACAAAAGATACCAACCGGATATCCCCATGACCTGGCCCTTCCTTGCGCCCATCCTGCTGTTGGCCGTTTCCAATGTGTTCATGACCTTTGCCTGGTATGGGCAACTGAAATTTCCCGCCGCCTCGCTCTGGCTGGTGATTCCCATCGCCTGGGGCATCGCCTTTTTCGAATATTGCCTGGCGGTGCCCGCCAACCGCATCGGCCATCAGGTCTATTCCGCCGCCCAGCTCAAGACGATGCAGGAGATCATCACCCTGGTGGTCTTCGCGGTGTTCTCGGTGGGCTATCTGGGCGAGGCGCTGAAATGGAATCACGCCGTCGCGTTTTTGTTCCTCTGCGGCGCGGCCTTC
>ERZ778028.1818-NODE-1818-length-19105-cov-5.221050_pt1 | contig 19105 bp, 10 predicted proteins | sample MGYA00375758_ERZ778028 | MGnify/ENA primary metagenome ERZ778028 (study PRJEB29350, sample SAMN05389828) | bioreactor metagenome | isolation source: Thiocyanate bioreactor | place: South Africa: University of Cape Town | collected 2014-03-17 ... | reverse complement strand
GGAGATGGCAAGAAAGATTGTTTTCTGTTTCATAAATTCTATTTTTTAGAGTTATATATTTGGAAAATTTTCAGGTTGGAATGGTTGGAAATCTGTTTTCAAGTTTTCAAATTATCTTGTTTTCAAGATTGAAAAATCCCAATCTATCCGTTTTGGAAAATTTCCATTTTTCAAATTTGAGGAACAGCAAAACTTCTATTTCTATAGTTATAGAATTTGCCTCTTTTCAAAACTGAATGCAAATATAGAATACATTATAGTCAGGATAAGCGCATTAGATTCTTATGCAGTAGTGTGCTGCAATTTGCATTACTGAGTGGTTAGAAATACACCAAATGCACCAACTGGAAGGCATATCTATAGTGGTAAGAGTATGTTTGTTTTCAACTTTGCAGTTTTTCAAGTTTTCAACTTGTCAAATCTGAAAGGCTGAAAGATTGAAAGGACAAGAAGAATATCTTGTTAGCAGAACCCAGAGAAACAGCTAGGTCTTTTGTGGTATAAAAGGCAATTCTCTGTATTACTGTGCAAGCAAATCAGAAAGATAAAGTGGACATTGACACGCCATTGACAGTCATTTGGGGCTTACACTTAATCCGTCCGAAGGCGGATTTTTATGTTCTCAAAAACATAGCAAGGTATCTTTTGAGATGCTCGAAATAAATTCAGCATCTCAAAAGTCCTTGCCCTTGCAGGGGGCTGGCAACCCCTCCGAAGTCGGGTTGCCTGTTTCAACCTGCGGTGGCATTTGAATGGTGGACTTTTGTTGTGATACACTAAAATCCAGAGTAAATATGAAAGACGAGAAGAAAAGTAAAGTAAGCAAGGGCGCAACCCCAAGAATGATCCGGTAGTGTTCCATTATACGGTTCGCTTTACCAACCAAGACAATGCAAGTATAAAAAAGGATAAACCCGTAGTGCATTTGGGATATAAGTAGCTGTGGAGCACATTTTTCCCAATAACACGTTTATTTCGTACCATCGATTCTCTATATCCTGTCTTTTGGGAATCAAATTTTTCCAATAAAGCTATTATTTATCTGACTTTATTGAAAAAGGCTATAAGCCTAAAGGCTTTATTAGACTAAAAAACAGTAAAAATAAAGACCAATGTGCTTTACAGGCGTTCTGAGCCAAATGCACTACGGGTAAGGATAAGTTTAAAGATATTCAAAAGCAACTCTATTCGGTTGCTTTTTCTTTTTTGACATAAGTTGTTAAAAATAAATATTCTCTTTGTGCTTTTTTAAGTTGAAAACTTTTCTCTTACACCTGTTTTTTTTGTGAATAATTCTCTATCTTTGCCATAATATGACAACTCAAAACAAATCTTTATAGTAACAATTATGCTACTTGCAGATAAAATCAAACAATTAAGAGAAGAAAAGAAACTTTTCCAACGTCAACTGGCTGAGGCTTTAGAAATTGACACACCTATGTATTGTAAAATCGAACGGGGTAGCCGTCCGATTAAACGTTCACAGGTGGTAATTCTGGCAAAGTTTCTCTCTATCGACGAAACTGAACTGCTTACTCTTTGGCTGGCTGATAAGGTGTTGGAAGTGTTGGAAGGAGAAAAAAAGTTAGCGGAAAAAACATTGAAAATTGTAAATAAAAATATATGAAAGAAGACACTAACAACATTGAGTATCCTAGTTTTATCTCTAATAAACCATGTGGGATAGATAAATTTGAAGGCAAATCGCAAGAAAGGTTGACTGATGCGATTGCAAATCATATCGCTGCTAATGACAGCAATAAAAGCAATATAAATCTTTCGCGGATTATTGGTTTAGAGGGAGGATGGGGTGTTGGCAAGTCAAATGTTGTTAAACTCTTAAAAAACCATGTAAACATAAAAGACAATTACCACATTTTTGAATATGATGCTTGGGGACACCAGGAAGATTTACAACGGAGGGCGTTTTTAGAAACGATGACGCGAGATTTGATAAAAGACAAAGTTATCAACAATGACTGGGAACAAAGATTAAATGATTTATTAGCACATAAAGTAACTCGAATAAATAAAACCTTACCTAAATTTGATGCTGGTGCTTTTTGGACAGCACTTTTTTTGGCATTAACTCCTATAACAGTATTCCTTGCGGAGCGGTTAGAAAATGCTAAAATAGTTGAAAATATCTGGTATTTAATTTCAATTGCTTTTGCACCAATCTTGTTTGGTGTCATTTTATGGTTGATTTTAATGATATTCTATAAAGAAATGAGAAGCATTGGCTGGTTACTTCAAATTTCAAAGAACGAAACTCTTACAACAAAAAATACTGAGACAATAAACCAGAAAGAACCAACTGTTTATGATTTTAAGAAATGGATGACTGATATTTCGGGTAATTTAGGCAATAAGAAATTGATTATTGTATATGATAACATGGACAGATTACCAGCCGAAAAGGTCAAAGAACTTTGGTCGTCAATTCACACATTCTTCTCAGAAGACGGTTTTGAAAATGTCTGGACAATCATTCCTTTTGATGAAAAGCATTTGTCTTGTGCATTTGGAGAGCAGAAAGAAGAAAAAGAACAACTGACAAAATATTTTATTAGCAAAACCTTTCCTATTGTATATCGCGTAACACCACCTGTTATTACGGATTTTAAAAAATTGTTCAATAAATTATTCGAAGAGGCCTTTGCAAACACTGAAGCAAAGCAACAAGATGATATAAACCGTATTTTTAGGCTTGAAAAGCAAAATGCTACTGTTAGAGAAACTATTGAATTTATTAACCAATTGGTTGCGTTAAAAAATATCTGGCAAAGCGAAATAGACATATTATATATTGCGATATTTACTCTAAAAAAAGATCTGCTTTTATCAAATTTAAATATCGCGGATCAGATATTGTCGGGTGATTATTTAGATAACAATATTCCAAAGATTGTTTCTAACAATGAGATACTCCAGAAGAATATTTCCTCTTTAGTTTATGGAGTTTCTTTGGATGTTTCAGAACAAATCCCTATGTCAAAATACATTGATAGTTGCTTTAATCTTGAAGAAAATACTGATATTAATCGGTATGCCAATTCCGATAACTTCATGCCTATTTTAAGTGACAAAATCAATAATTCAGACATTGCCCAAATCAATAACATTATACAAACCCTTTCTCAATTGAACAATGCAAATTTCTCAGAATCTAATAATAATTCAATTTCTGTTTTGTGGAATAAAATTGCCAAAATAAAATTGAAAATTTCACTTACAAAGCAAGAGTTTGATTCTTTTTATCAAAATATACTTTTGCATACAAGCGGGGCAATTCAAAGAGAAGTCTTAGAGAAATTATGCAAGAGAATTCAACAATTTTCCTCTGAGAGCTTCTCTGGTAAAAATTATTATATTGTATTGAATCAAATAAATGATTTTATTATCGAACATAAAATTGAGTTCGACTTATTTAATATTATTCAAGATAAAGTCGTTGATTCAAGGACTTTTGTAGAGTATGTAATTGAAGCAAAAGAGAAATATCCGTTGTTTAAATTGCAAACGAATCAAAATGAGTTAGATAATTATTTTACCACCTTATCTCCTGAAAATAACACGTGGAAGCAAATTAAACAAGCAGCAAATCAAAAGGGTTTAGTTGATTATTCTCACTCTTACGTCGTGCTGATTATTAGAACTCTGTACAAAAACAAGGTTTATAAATTTGACAAGTTTCTTAGTCAAATAACCCAGCAAATACCTAATGCGACTGCAACCAACTTCAAACATTATTTGGATATCTACAAAATATTATCCGGAGAAAAACCATTAAAAGTCCAGATTAATCCAACTCAACGTCAAAGCTTCTGGAATACAATTGCAGCTAATCCAGATACTCCAGAATATTTAGAAATTATTACTATTCAAATCGCAAATGGAGCCAATCCGAGTGTCAATTTAAATATTGAACAAACAAAATACATTGCAGAAAATATTGATTATTATGCTACTTATGGCAACTTGCTAATCAATAACATATCGTGGAATATACCTACTTTGAGCACAGTATTAAAATACATGACTGAAAATAAAGCTGGGTATATTCTATCACTTGAGCAAGTACTGCCTATCTTTTTTGAGTTGAAAAATAATCTTAGTGTAACCGAATCAGTTTTGCTTGACCAATTCAATCGCTGGGAAAGATTCAAAGATAAAATTACCTCCGCAAACATTCAAACTTTAATATCAAATGCTCAGTTCTTTGAATTCTCAAAGGCAACGAAGAACACATTAACAGATTATTTAAACACATGTATAGTTGAAGCATTATCAGAAATACAAGTAGAACAATTATATTCCTTCTTACAACAACCAACTGCTTATTGGACTATAGTTATTCAAAGTTTGATTGAAACTGATTTTCTCAAACCTCTACCAGATAACTTAACAGAGGTGGGTAAACGCCTACTTGATGACATTTCAGCTTCAAGATTATCAATACCTTCCCCAAATTCAATTCTTTATAAATTAATCGCTAAGTTGGATAAAAGAAAAACTCCAGCGATTATAAAAGATATTCGGGATAAGTATTGTAACAGTCAATACAATATAAGTACTCAACTATTTCTATTCTTTGAAGATTGGTTTGAAAATCAGGGAAAATTAAAAGATATAGCAGACAGAGCTACTCATAGGATTATTGAGCCAGTTATAAACGATACAAACTGCTTAAATATCATAATTTCCAAATCAGATTATTATGCTGAGATTATTATTTCTGCTGGTGATGATGCAACAACATTAAAAGATATAATCAAGAATAAAATACAAAGCTCAAACGATGACAACTTGATTTCTTTTGCAAAGAAAATTGGAATAGAAAAAGAGCAAAGTGAGATTCAATAAAATATAACCACCCAATCACACCATGTCCACCACCATATCCTATCAAACCATAGAATCCCGTTTACACGAACTACACGAAAATACCTCCGCTCCCGAATTGGGCTACGACCTGCTGCGCATTTTCAACGGCATGTCCGAGACCCGTATCAACCGCATTAAGGACGGAAAAGATAATCTCTCGAAACAGCCCAACAGCATTGTGGTAAAAAAACTCCTGGCTTACAACCATTGCGCAACAGAAAATATGGTAGATACGCTCGAAGCCCTGAAACAGGACACCAAAGTACTGAAAGCGGTGCGTCTGTTAGTGGTGAGCGATGGTGAAACTATTTTGGGCTACGACCCGCTGGAGGAAGAAAGCTACGAAAATACGGTCGAACGCTTGCGCTACGACTACCAGTTCCTGATGCCACTGGCAGGTGTGGAACGCTACCATGCACCCGAAGAACGCGATGCCGATGTTAAGGCAGCGTACAAAATGGCGCGCATTTTCGATGAGATACGCCGTTACAACGAAATTGATTATACCGACACACAGGCCATAAAGTCGCTCAATGTGTTTATGTCGCGCCTGTTGTTTTGCTTTTTTGCCGAAGACACAGGCATTTTCCCCGATAAGATTTTTACCGGCACGCTGTACGATTTTACACTGACCGATGGCAGCGACCTAAGCCATGTAATCAGTGAGGCATTCGATATGATGAGCACCAACAATGCCACGCTTCGTGCTTCAAAACCTGCTCATATCAGCCGTTTTCCCTATGTAAATGGCGGACTGTTTGCTGAACACCACGATGTGCCCACGCTGAGTTGGAAAGCCCGCCGCTTGTTGCTCGAATGTGGCGACCTGAACTGGGCCGAAATCAATCCCGATATTTTCGGGAGCATGATTCAGGCGGTTATCTCGCCCGAGTTGCGCAGCTCGCTGGGCTCGCACTACACCTCGGTGAGCAATATTATGAAGCTTATTCAGCCGCTTTTCTTAGACGAATTGTATGCTGAGTTTGCAGACTCCCGCACCAACGAAAAGAAGCTGCGCCAGTTGCTCGTGCGTATTTCGAAGATAAAATTCCTCGACCCTGCCTGCGGAAGCGGCAATTTCCTGATTATTACCTACAAGGAGCTCCGCAAGCTCGAAATGCAGATTTGGGAACAAATTGAAAGTCTGAACCACGGACTAAGGGAGATTCCTTTCTCCAATCTTTCGCTTACACAGTTTCACGGCATTGAACTCGACGAGTATGCGCACGAAACCGCCACGCTCTCGCTTTGGCTGGCCGAGCACCAAATGAACAAGGCTTTCGAAAGCCGCTTCCAAACCCATGTGGACGCACTGCCCCTCCGCCGCAGCGGAAATATCGTACACGGCAACGCCTGCCGCATAGACTGGAACACGGTTTGCCCGCATACCCCCGACGATGAAGTGTATATAATGGGAAATCCGCCGTATTTGGGGAGTTCAAAATTAGACAAATCACAACAGGATGATAGAACAGTAGCGATAGGAAAATTTCAAAACTACAAGAAAATAGATTATATAGGCATTTGGTTTATCAAAGGAGCAATCTACATTCAAAATTCAAATGCAAGATGTGCATTTGTTAGTACAAATTCTGTTTGTCAGGGAGAAATGGTTGAGCCATTATGGTCTCCGATTTTAAATATGAATGTACTTATAGGTTTTGCCCATTTGTCTTTTAAGTGGAGTAATAATGCAAAATTTAATGCAGGTGTAACTTGCGTAATAATTGGATTGATTAATTCAAACAAACAAAAGAAAGTTGTTTTATATGATGGTGATTCAAAACAGGAAGTTGAGAATATTAATCCATATTTAATTGCTGGAAAAAATTTAATTGTAAAAAAACATACAAGCAGCCTATCAAATTTCCCGAAAATAAATATGGGTAATAAACCGGTTGATGGAGGAAATTTACTATTGTCCTCTATCGAAAGAGATGACTTGATTTCTCAATATCCAAAATCTCAAAAGTTTATTAGAAAATTATTTAGCTCAAATGATTTTATTAATGGTTTAATTCGCTATTGTTTGTGGATTGCAGATGATGAGAGAGAAGAGGCTGGAAAAATTCCATTTATAAAACAACGAATTGAGAAAACAGCTGAAATGCGTTTGAAAAGTCCAGATGAAGGTGCACGCAACTTAGCTTTACGCCCTCACCAATTTCGAGAATTTAACGCTTGTAATTCAGAAACTCTAATTATTCCGTCAACGTCTTCTGAAAATAGAGAGTATATTCCTATGGATTATGCCGATAATGAAACTATCGTTACTAATGCTATTTACACTGTTTATGATGCTCCGGTATGGATATTCGGGATTATGACTTCAAAAATGAATATGATCTGGATTAATACCATTGGGGGTAAATTAGAATCTCGATATCGTTACACAAATCTTTGTTATAACTCTTTTCCTTTCCCAAAAATCACCGAAGCCAAGCGTGCAGAAATAGAGCAAGCCGCCGAAGCGGTGCTGATAGCCCGCGAGATGCACACCGAAAAAACACTGGCACAAATGTACGACCCGGACAAAATGCCCGCCAACCTCCGCGAAGCCCATACCCACCTGGACCGAGTGGTGGAAAGCTGCTACCGCCCTGCCCCCTTCACCTCCGACGAAGAACGGCTGGAACATTTATTTGCACTGTACGAAAAAATGACAAAGAAATGAATAGAATGAGTAAAACCGTAGGTATTGTTATCGCCGTTTCAATTGTATTGACAGTTGGGGCTTACTTCTTGATTTTTAATCAGGGCATATCTCATTCTACCCAAGATTGGGCAAACTTTGGAGGCTATATAGGAGGTATTTTAGCACCTGTTTTTACGGTTTTGAATATTGCTGTATTTATCCGCTTGACAAATGCCATTGATAAAAGTGACGAAATAAGAAAGAACAAAGAACTGGATTATCAGAAATCATTGATAATAACACAAATTAGACAAGAGGAATTAAATACGCTCACAAATATCCTGAATAAAGCATTGCTGCTCGAAGCCAATCTGATGAGTAGCAATATAATTACACCTATTGCTGCGGCCCATGTTTATGTAGAATCGTTTATGAGAACCAAACACTCATTATTTCCCATTGAAGAAAATGCTGAATTATTCAATAAAATGCTGCGATTACACAAACTCTTAATCAACTACAACAAATACATGACTGAGTTCTTAGCCATTAATAACCCGCAGGCTCTGTTACAACCTCAGGTTTCTAATTACAAAACGGAATTATTGGAGCTATTGGACTGTAAAAGTGAGGTATTGTCATTTATGCAGCAATATATTATTCAGGAGATTGAGATGGCTAAAATGAATTTTTAAATCTATATATTGAAACAATATGGACTTACAACAGGTACAACAGATTATTAATCAGGGCGAGGGGCTTCGCATTGAATACAAAGAAGCTACTGATTCAGTCCCAGGCTCATTTTACGAGACAGTAGTTAGCTTTTCGAATACCGACGGCGGTGTGATTCTACTTGGTGTAGCCGATAATAAAACGGTAACAGGCATTAATAGGGCTATAACGGTAAAGCTTCAAAAAGATATTGTTACGGCTCTAAACACAAGAGAATGTATTAACCCGCCTGTTTATGTCCAACCTTTCACGGTTGAACACCCTGATGGATTAATAATGGTCATACAAGTACCTTCAAGCAGTCAGGTTCACGATCACAGTGGACGTATTTATAGCCGTGAATTTGAAGCTGATTTGGACATTACCGACGACCAGCAAAAAGTAAGTGATATTTATTTGAGAAAGCGAAATTTCTTCACAGAATCAATAATCTATCCTCACTTGACAATGGAGCATTTAGATAAAAGTCTATTTGAGAAAGCTCGCCAGATAATTCGGAATAACAGAAGCGACCACCCTTGGTTATTGGTTTCAGACGAACAAATGCTGAGGGATTCAACTTTATGGCGTATCGATTTTAAAACTGGTGAAGAAGGTCTGACTCTTGCAGCAGCTTTAATATTCGGGAAAGATTCTACTATTCAAAGCATTTTACCGGCCTATAAGGTGGAAGCTATGGTTCGAATACAAAATAAAGATCGGTGGGACGATCGGATTAATCCTCCATTGCGAACAAATTTGATAGATACCTACCTCAGACTAAAACAGTTTGTCAACGACAAACTACCTGAGAAATTTTATGTCGAAGGAGATCAGCGTATTGACCTGCGGGATAAAATATTCCGTGAAGTAATAGGAAATGTGATTGTACACAGGGAATATACCAGTGCATTATCTACCGAAATGATTATTACCGACACGGAAGTTCGCATAACAAATCCAAACAGAGCCTATTTCCACGGATTAATAAATGCTACAGGATTTAATCCATATCCTAAAAATCCGAATATCCGTAAATTTTTCACTTCTTTTGGTTGGACTGATGAAATTGGGTCGGGTATTCGTAATACAAATAAATATTTGCCTTTATATGTTCCGGGTGCAAAACCGGTGTTTGTTGAAAACGATACTTTTGTAACAGAAATACCTTTATTATTTGCTTCTCTATCAAAGTTTACTGAAAAATGGAATAAGTGGTTAGGTTTAAACGGAGACTTCACCCCTCATTTTTCTGCTGGTTTTTCTAATATCGCGCTCCCTGCTGCATTGTCAAACGCTTCCTGGTCTGAAGTTCTTTTATACTTAGTACCCAGCTGGCACAAAATTGGTACCCAGCTTAAAGAATTAGACTGGCCTGAGAATCAGATATTTTTAAAAGAAGAGATAGAACAGGTACCCAGTTGGTCTGAAAAAGGTACGGAGTTGCTTCGTAAGAAAGCATGGTACCTTATAAGTATTCTGAGTTTATGCAGCGAACCTATTAAATTTCAGGATTTATTGCTGGCTTTCAATTACAAAAATGAAAAATCATTTAGAGATTATTATATCAAACCCCTTCGTACTCGTGGATTTATTGCATTGACGAACGAAGACAAACCAACAGACCCTGAAAATAAATACATAATTACAGAACAGGGAAAAGCTTTTTTAACCGGACAATTTCCTGTTTAGTACCCAGTCTTTCTATTTGCATATAACTGAATAACAAACATATAACATTAATACAAACAGAACAGGTACCCAGCTGCGACCAAAAATGTACGGAGCTGCTCACACAAAGAAAGAACCACCTAACAGGCTTTAGAAATCTGTTACTTGATTTTGTAGAAAACAACACCAACGAAGAAAATATGTAAAACGAAAAAGGAATAAAAAATATGGCAGATTATAGACAACTTGCACAAAGTGTACAGAACAGGTTAAATCCAGACAGAGAATTACTTATCGAAAGGAAAATGTTTAGTGACCTTTCTGACGCCTCAACAGATATATTAAAGTATATAAAACTGGCTATGCGTGGTGTAGAGCCTGAATACACACAGAAAAGTAAAGAAGCAGGAGAAAGAGTAAAAGACCATTTGGCTCCTCTATCAAATGTTATTTTTAAATATCAAGGTTCTGTAATGACCAATACACACATTAAAGGGTCGAGCGATATTGACCTTTTGACAATCTGCGATAAATTTTATTCTTGGGACAGAGCAGGAATTGAAAGCGTACTCAACTCATACATTGAGAAAGCTAATTATTCAACAAACGCCATAAATAAATTAGAGAAGGAGGTTCAAAACTTCTCTCCCTATTTAGGAACTCCAACCGATGACCTGAGGCAAATCCGGTTAGACAGTGAAAATATTTTACAACAAAAATATATTCAGTGTGATATTTCTAACGGCAAAGCAATCAAGATAAGAAATTTGAGCTTAAAAAGAGATGTTGATATTGTTACGGCTAGTTGGTACGATAATGTTAACTCAGTTATTAATGATAAAGATGCAGATTTTAGAGGCATACAAGTGTATGATAAAAATAGAAATGAGAGATGCCCTGTAGATTATCCGTTTTTAAGCATTAAACGAATAAACGAACGAGGAAATGAAACAAATGATAGACTGAAAAAGATGATTCGCTTTTTGAAAAACATTAAAGCAGATTCAAATCAAAATATCGATTTAAGCAGTTTTGATATAAATGCAATTTGTTACGATATAGATATTTCAAAATATATAGACAAATCATATTATGAATTGGTTTATACTATTTATTTGCAATTAGATAGTATTTGCAAAAACAAAACTCATTCTGACAGAATTGTTTCTGTCGATGGGAAAGAATTTATTTTCAGGAATAACGAAAATAAACTACTCAACCTTAGAAAGCTAATGACAGAACTTACAACAATATTTGTCGACTTATACAACCATTAATAATGAAATCAAGAATATTTATCGGTTCTTCAAGTGAAGGACTATACATTGCAAAAGAAGTGAAAGCATTCTTTGAAAAAGACTATGAATGTTATTTATGGAGTGATGATATTTTCAAATACAATGAGAATTTTTTGGAAACTCTTATGAAAGAAGCAAGTCTTTTTGATTTTGGCTTTATGATATTCACCAAAGATGATTACACAAAATCAAGACAACAGGTTTTTGAAACTCCCCGTGACAATGTTGTTTTTGAATTTGGTTTATTTTTAGGTAGATTAGGAAAGGATAATGCTTTTATTATTCAAGATGAAGATGTCAAACTGCCAAGTGATTTATTTGGTAATACATTGGTAAAATTCAAATGTAAAAAACAAAATAGGATATTAGGTAAAGGGAAACCTGCATTGGATAAAAACTCCTTACTTGAAAGTTTAGAAAAATTAAAGCGACAAATAGAGGCGAAAATTCATTTAGGAGTTTTAGGGATGCTTCCTTCTACTGTTTTAGCAATTGGATATTTTAATAATTTCGTCCAGCCGATTTGTGAGTATTTATCTTCTCAAAATTCTATGATTGAAGTTAATGGGAAAAAGTACAATCAATTTAAATTCAAAATTGTATTGCCAAAAGATTTAGATTCGGATATAAAAAAACGAGCCAATACATTTTATAAAGAAAAAAGTTTTGAGTTAATAGACATTCCGACTACTGGACGCCCATATCCTTTATTCGTTGCTGTTGACACTTTAAACAATACACTTATGTTGAGCGATATGCCAACAACATTAAGCGGTATAGATAAAGCTATTGAAATGTATTTACGTAAAGGACATATCGGAAAATCAAATGAACAACAATTATTAGAGGACAGAGAACTTCGAAACTTTGAAACAGTTTTAAAAAATTTGATTGGAAGCGATGCTTATTGTAAGTCTATTGTTGAAATTGAAATTGAGAAATAAAATGACAATATAAACAATAGCAAGTAACTCTGCTCATTAAATTTCACAATTAATACAAATGGAAAATATCGTCAATATAAACTATGCCCAGACAGGCAAAGCAACAAACACCAACCCCTTGGGTATGCGTGAAATGCAAGCTAAGGCTTATGAAGCTCGCGCCAAACAGTATATTTTGCTAAAAGCTCCTCCGGCTTCGGGCAAAAGTCGCGCACTTATGTTTCTGGCTTTAGACAAGCTGAATTATCAGGGGCTCAAAAAAGCAATTGTGGCGGTTCCCGAAAAAACAATTGGTCGTTCGTTCAATAATACCGATTTGGAAAAGTTCGGGTTCTTTACCGATTGGAAAGTTGCAAAGTATTATAACCTTTGCGATGCAGAGAATGAGCAAAGCAAGGTCAAACGGTTTAAAGAATTTACTGCCGACGCACAGGCCGAAATTTTGGTTTGCACACACGCTACTCTGCGCTTTGCGGCAAAGGAACTAAGCGATGAGGCGTTTACTGACTGCTTGCTGGCCATTGACGAATTTCACCATGTTTCAGCCGATGCCAATAGTGGGCTCGGCGATTTGGTTCACAGATTGATGACACAAACCAATGCCCATGTAATCGCCATGACTGGCTCTTACTTCCGTGGCGATGGTGTGCCGGTACTTCGTCCCGACGACGAAAACCGTTTCCACCCGGTAACCTACAATTACTACGAACAGCTCAACGGCTACAAATACCTGAAAAGTTTGGGTATTGGCTATCATTTCTATCAGGGAGCATACCTTACCGCCATTATGGAAGTATTAGACCTGAGTAAGAAAACAATCATTCATATTCCTTCGGTCAATTCCCGTGCTTCAACAGGCGATAAATACGACGAAGTAAAACAGATCATTGATAAAATTGGCGAAACGGTGGAAATCAACTATGAAACCCGTATTTACACCGTACTAACTCCGAATGGGCAGTTATTGAAAATTGCCGATTTGGTGGAAGATAATCCCCGCGAACGATTACAGTTGCAAGCATTCCTGCAACGAATGCACAAACCCGATGCTGTGGATATTATCATTGCACTGGGCACAGCCAAAGAGGGTTTCGACTGGCAATGGTGCGAACACTGCCTTACCATTGGGGTTCGTGGAAGTCTCACCGAAGTGGTGCAGATTATCGGACGTTGTACACGCGACTGCGAAGGCAAATCACACGCACAATTCACCAACCTGATTGCTTGCCCGGATGCTGTACAGGAAAAAGTGGAAGTAGCTGTCAACGATATGTTGAAAGCCATTACAGTATCACTTCTCATGGAACAGGTGATGGCTCCTTCTTGGAATTTCAAGTCGAAGAAAGACGAAGAATCAGGCGACGACGATACGCCACGTATTTTTGTAGAAGGATTAAAACCGCTTTCGTCAGAACGCACCAAAGAAATTGTAGCCGGTGACCTCACCGACCTGAAAGCAACCATTCTGCAGGATGATATGATTGTGCGCTCAATGGGTGGCGGTATTGCCCCCGAAATGATAAACCAGGTACTTATTCCAAAAATCATTCAGGAAAAATACCCGGAGCTATCGCCCGACGAAGTAGAAGAAGTACGTCAGCACCTGGTACTCGATGCTGTTACCAAAGGAGCAAGTATTGAACAAAATGCAGGGAACACCTTTATGGTGATTGGTCGCCGATTTATCAATATCGACAACCTGAGTATAAACCTCATTGATACCATTAATCCGTTTCAGCGTGGTTATGAGATATTGTCCAAGTCGGTTACTGCTCCAGTACTCAAAATAGTTCAGAATGTGATTGAGGAAAGTAAAATTGATATGCCTATCGAGGAAGCTATTATTCTTTTCAAAAAATATCTTCCACAATTCAAGGAAGAACACAACGGCGCACTTCCTGAATTGACTGACCCAAATCCGTATAACCGCCGATTGGCACAGGCTATTGTAGTCATTCGGAATGAAAAACAAAAATTTGTAGATAAAAATCGTTGAATGGCATGATGAATATTGAAAAAGAATTACAGGATATATTCAACGATCCTTTGTTTGCAGATGTAAAGCCAACGGAATTGAAACAAACCTCCGATGATAGGTTAGTTCAATCATTCGAGGAAATAAACTCATTCTATGAGCTCCACCACCGGTTGCCTGGCGAAACAAAAGGAATGAAAGAGAAATTGATGTTCAACCGTCTGCAAGGCTTTCTAAACGATACAGAAAAGCTGAATCAGCTTTTGCCCTACGACAGGTTTGAACTCCTACGCCCCAAACAGCCAATAACCGAAACTGATATTGAAGCATTTCTCAACGACCCCTTATTAGATTTAGTGGATGATACTTCTGATATACTCACGGTACCGGAACACCTGAAAAAAACGCCCAAAATTGATGCTTCCGATTATATTGCACAACGTCGCAAATGTGAAGATTTTCATTTGTACCGGGATGGATTTATAAAAGTCCATGAGGAACTAAAATCGGGCAAGCGTAGCTTTGTGAAGTTTACTTCAAGCCAACTGGAAAATCCCGGATGCTATTTCGTATTGGATGGCATGTTAGTGTATCTGGCCGAAGTGCTTGACCAAAATCGAGACCGCAAAGGCCGGTTAATGGGTCGTAGTATTTGTATTTTTGAAAATGGAACTATGTCTGATGTAAAGTTAGACACTTTACGAAAGGCTTTATACGAAAATGGTTATACGGTTCGTGAAAACAGCGAAACAACAAGCGAGTATTTCAACACTCGATTCAATGCTACAACTGACGATAAACCCTCCGGGTATATCTATGTACTGAAATCACTATCAGATAATCCAGAAATCAAAACTATCGAAAATCTGTATAAAATCGGATTTAGTTCCACCACTGTATCCGAACGTATTGCCAATGCCGAGCATGAACCAACCTATCTGAATGCCAAAGTAGAAATAGTAGCTTCGTGGAAAGCATTTAATATGAATGTAGCTATGTTCGAATCACTGATACACCGCGTATTCAAAGATGTTCGCTTGCAGGTCAAAATCGGAAATCATATACCCGAAGAATGGTTTGTAGTACCTTATTCAGCCATTGAAAAAGCTATTCAATGTATCATTAAAGAAATCCCGATAAGCTACGATGCTGCCAGCCAAATTGTAATAGAACATACGTCAGCCGAAAATGCCGAAAAGCAAACTATTGATACAACCGGTTGGAAAATACTAACCCTCAATATTAAGGAAACCTATTTCAATGAAATTATTGCAAGTGCAAAAAAAGAAGAATACCGCCTCCTAAAATCTTCTACGATGAATAAATACACTTATCTCGATGAAGGCAAGCGCTGGCTAAAGAAATACGATGCCATTCGTTTCTTTGTCGGGTATCACAAAAACCGTGAAAGTGCGTTGGTCGAAGTTGTTGATGCTGTTTACAAGCTCGATGAACAAACGGTTGTTTATTCGTTGGGAAGAGTTATTGAAGTGGGTGAAAGAAAATAATAAAGAAACGATTTTGGGATTAGAATAGTGAATTAATGAATATAGATTTACACGAACTTGCGAAAAACTCTAAATCGGCGACAAATTAATCAATACAAATCATACATTTATGTCTTGGAATCGCATAAAATTCTATTCAAAATACGATGGGGCAGGCTTTAATAATTTAGAGAAAGCTGAAGAAATACTAATCAATTTTGATCAGAATAAGGATTATAACATAAATGATATAATCGAATTATATGAAATCAAGCAATATGTTGACAATGACGTATATTTACCAAAATGGTCTCCAGAAGAAATAGAAAATTATAAATTCGTTTCAAAAATAATGCGGACGGTAATTGTTCGATTTTGGCAAAAGATAAATGACTCAAACCTACTTGAATTATTTGAAAGTTTAGAATGCTGGACAGTACAAGATTCATTTTGGGAATTAATGGAAAATGTATCTGCGTATAAACAAATTAGTAATGAGGTGTTTGGCACATTGATTACTACTTGTAATGTAAATCTCAGAGCCATTTTGTACCGGGAGAAAATTGTCAAGTGCTTCACAAAAGAATTACGAGATTTTTTACTTTTACATGAAGAAACTGCCGAACTCATTTTGTCTCAATATGTTGAAAAGCACGATCGAGAATGGCAAGACTTGCATTTCCCCAAAAGCTTAAGTTTAAAAGATAAGGAAGATATTATTTCTCGATACCTGGATACAGAAAACCCAAATCTAAACTACGTTAGTTTGGTTTTAAATGTCAAGAAACTAGATCATTTAAATATCTCAGATAAGACTCGTTTAAAAGCAAAAAATGTTGATGATAGATTATCAGAAGAATTACTCAATCAAGGTTTAATATTTGAAAATGGAGTGCAAGTGACATTCTGTGCCATTCAGGATGTACCATTTAAGCATTCTGTTAGTGATAATGTCGAATGTCTTTCATACAGTACCGAAATGTTTTTTAAGATTGATCATCCGTTCTATTATCTAAGTCTGTTTAAAAACTTATTTAAGTATCTTGATGGGCAGTGTGGTATTAGCTTAGTAAGCAAACAATCTGAATTGGATATATTGGAAACAATATTTATGAGTTCTAAGTTTGAATATAAGACAGGGATGCAATTTACAAGAAATGACCATTTGTCTATGGCTCAGTTATATTTATTTGAAAACGAACTGACTAAAAAGAAAGGACTAAATATTGAATATTTAATTCATTATTATATTACCAAACATATCGAAACCCAATTTGGATTAAACGGGTTTAGGTTCAATTTGCCAACAGCAGGTACAAGTTATTTAGAGAAAATCAGAATGCTACTGGCTGAATATGATTCATTTCTAAGGCAATATAAACTTTACTGTGAAAATGGTGAAATTGACTTCGGTTTGTTTGAAATGAGTTCAGAGTCTTATGCTTACAAACAGATACCTAGTTTTATTGATAAAAAATATTGTTATCTAAGATCAGAAGCTTTAAATACTGTAATTAGAATGTTTTTCTCAGATCAATCAGGTTTGTATTATGTTGAGTCATTTAAAGATAAACGTTATAGCTGTTTACATGATTTGATTTTATCAGAAAATGTACCATACGATAACTTTCTAGATTACCAAAAAATAGGTATTAATCATTTAATTAGTGGTCATTTCTTAGAGATTGATGAAGATGGTTTTGTTAGATTCTGTAATACAAATCAAATTTTCATTTTAAAACAGATCTATTTAAAAGGCGTATTGAGCTATTGGCATTATGACATTGAATGCAGAGAAATTCTTGATGAATTGATTGCTGACAATTCTTTAGATACAGAAAGCACTCTCTTTAATAAATTGGAATGTGAGTATTTGAATTATTATTTAAACGATAGAGAGTTTACAAATGGGCTAAAGTTAAGGAATAGATTTGCGCATGGGACTAATTCGGATTCGGAAGGTGAAATAAAAAACATGTACTATATTCTTTTAAGAATCATTGTGCTGACTATTTTAAAAGTGGACAACGATTTATTATTGAAGCTGAAAACTAATTGAATACTATCCTGAACAAAAATACACAGAATAATACATTTATGAAGCAAGAAAGAAAAAAACAGATTAGATTATATCTGGTTAAGCTGTTATCAAGATTGACGATTTGGCTAAAAAACAAAGACAAGAATCCTGAGTCTTCTGTTATTTCTTTAGCTCCTAAAATACTATCAAAAGAAGGTGATATAAAAATAATTCAGCCATACTTGGCTGAATTAGACCGCTCTTTAAAAGAGAAGGAAATTACCAATATTGCCGTTACAGGAGCATATGGTTCTGGTAAAAGTACGATCATTAAAACCTTTCAGAATATTCATTGTGAATATGAATACTTGAATGTCTCGTTAGCTTCTTTTTCTGATAACGATGAGAATGGCAAGAAAAAAGGTTCAATAATTAATGCTGATGGCGAAGCTGATCCTATAGAGCAAGTTACATTTAATACTAATTTAGAACGGAGATTAGAGATAAGCATATTACAACAATTATTTTATCACGTAAAACCTTCTGAAATACCCGACTCCCGCTTTAAAAGAATCAATAACAATAAATGGTGGAAGTTGCTTTTATCTTCGGCAAGTTTAATTCTCTGGCTGATAAGCATTCTTTTATTGTTCAAGTTTAATTATGTAAATAAGATTAATCCTTCAACTTGGCATACTTCTTTGAGGTTTGATTGGTTTGCCATTATTTCGATTGTTTTATTTTTTACAGGTGTAGGATTCTTTGCAAAATATATTATTAGATTATTTAGCAATTCCAAGATTAACAAGCTAAGTATTAAGGGTGAACTTGAACTCGGAGACAATGTTGATAAATCTGTATTCAACGAACACCTTGAAGAGATTATATACTTTTTTGAACGTACCTCATACAATGTCATTGTTATCGAAGACTTAGACAGATTTGACACAACGGATATTTTTACTAAACTCCGGGAATTAAATATTCTTTTAAATACTTCAAAGTTAATAGCGCGAGAAATTAATTTCATATATGCTGTTAAGGATGAACTTTTCACGGATAAAAATGAAAGAGTTAAGTTTTTTGACTATATAATACCTATTATTCCATTTATCAATGCTTCAAATGCCGGTGTTAAACTGAATGAACTTATCGTTACTCGAAATTTAGAGAATATTTTAAGTTCTGATTTCGTTCAGGACATTGTCTCTTTTATCGATGATATAGATATGCGACTGCTGATTAATATCTTTCACGAATTTTGCATTTATCGAGAAAATATTCCTACCGAAGTTCCAGACAATCTTTTTGCAATGATTGTATTCAAAAACATGTATCCTGATGATTTTGGAAAACTTTCAAAAAGAGAGGGTCATTTATATAGCTTTATAAGCAATAAAAGCACCTATATAAAAGAACTGACTGATAAGATTGATAATAAGATAGCATTAAAAAAAGGACAAATAGATATTCT